>WNFL01096856.1_pt1 | contig 34624 bp, 27 predicted proteins | sample 5400361 | NCBI WGS metagenome assembly WNFL01 (sample SAMN13153351, study PRJNA577476) | soil metagenome | isolation source: 40 cm soil on Douglas fir-dominated hillslope | place: USA:California | collected 2013-09-17
GAGCGGCACGGTTCCGTAATGTTGCAATTTCCGCCAAACCTCCACGCGCTGACTCGCCCGCTTGGTGGGCAGCGTAAACGCCAGCAGCAGCCAACCCACACTCGACTGTTTTTGTACATCCATTCCCTTGTGATGTTAGACCTGTAACAAAGGCTACGTCAATTGTCCAATTTCTTCCGAGAAGGCTCGAAAAAACTTGGGGGTGGTGGGGCTATGTGGAGGAAGTGCGTACTCGTGTCACGGTTGCAAGCACTTTCCGTGCACGCGAGTCTTGGGTTGAGCGGTAGATCAGCTCTCGTGTCATTGCGTCGACCGCTCCTGAGAAACTTTCTGTCCCGCGACTAACAGCCGCTCACCCAAAGCATGTTCTTGCGCCAAGAGCGGCATGACCTCCTCGTGCCAGAACTGGATTTGTTCCTGTTGGGGCAGGGAACGCATGTCTCGAATGACGGATGCCTGCTTCTTCATGACGTCGTTGATCTCGCGAATCAGCGCGATGATTTCCGATGTGTTCCGCCACACTTCGGGGTTGTAGCGGTTGTGCAAGCGCTGAATATTGATCAGACCTCGTTTCTGATCTCGTTGTTGAGCTGTGTTGTAAAGCTCGCTGTATTCCTGCAACTTTCGGTCAGCAGGGGTTCGACCTGCGCGTAGGCGGCAACGTGCTCCGCCATCGTCTTGAACTCATGGTCCTTGACATCCGCAATCCGGGCTCCCATCGCTCGCAGCTCACCTTCCGTCTGTGTGATTTGTGCGGTCAGGACATGGTCTTCATGATTCTGAACGCCAAGTAGAATCGCGACACCCAGCGCACTCGCGACGATGAGGGAAACAGCAATCATCCAGATGCGCAGTCTCGTGGCGGCTTCCTTTGAATCTGCTTCATCCATTCTGCTGCTTCGGAACATAACGTCATCCTTGTTTGTCCCGGAACTGGCGCCTATTTCTCCCCGCAACTATTTCGCGATTACCCCGAAATCGTCAAAATAGGTGACCGAATCGGCTTTGGTCCACAGCCCGACCTTCCCAGCGTCTTTGAATGTGTCATCCGTAGCTTCTATTTTCTTGATGCCATCGTAGTAGCAGATGATTCTATTTCCGACGCACTCGACCCGCAATTCATGCCATGCCCCGGAAGTCACCTCCAGATTCGCTCCTGCAAGTGTACGGCGCCTCCCGGCAACCACCCGAAACAACCTGTAATTGCCTTCCCGTGCATTCGTCCGCGCGATGTAATAGTTGCTGGCGTCTTTCAACCGAAAGGCGAGTCCTGCCGCCTGGTCCAGGTCGCCCGATACGGCTTTGAATCTCACGGTGGTCTCAAGATCGCGGAAGCTGCCTTCATCCGCAATGAGCAGCGGAAATCGGTAATCGGTCGAATCCACCGATGTCTGCGCGACAACGTTCGGCTTGGATGGAGCCGTGGAATCCGCCAAGACGACCCATTGGCTTGACGGACCCTGGCCTGTTCGCCCGCTGTGAAACTTCGCGGGTAGGAATCCAACGCTGTCGCTATCAAAGTCGTACGTGAAGGTCGAGCCCGCCTGCTGAAGCGGAGCGGATTTTTCGGGTGGTGCGGCGGTAACAGGTTGGCTTTCGTCCTTCCGTTGCAACAGCAGCCAACTCACTCCTAAGACGGCAATAAGCGCAGCGAGGATTCCCAAAATATTTCTCACCGGGAAACCACCGTGTGGCGAGCCGAATCCGGCACTAGCGGCAAGGAAATGTGAAACGTGGTGCCCGAGCCGTCCTTGCTGGTCAGGTCGATTTCGCCGCCATGGGCTTCGATGGCCCATCGTGTGATCGCCAGCCCCAGGCCCGCACCGCCCCACTCCCGCGTCCGCGCTGGATCCACTCGATAAAATCTATCAAAGACGTAAGGTTGATGCTCGGAAGGGATCCCCGGCCCTTCATCGGTGATGTCCATTGATGCTTGACCCGCCGCACCGAAGCCAAGGCGCACTAGGATGCGCGTGCTCTCCGGCGAATACTTGATGGCGTTGTCCAGCAGGTTGACAATTGCTTGCCGGAGAATCAGGCGGTCTCCACTGACGATAAGACTCGCGTCACCATCGATCTCGATTCTCTGCCGCTTCTCTTCCGCCAGCACTTCAACCATCGAACTGGCTTCTCGCGTGACAGCAAGAAGAGACATATCCATTCGTTGCAGTTGAACATGGCCGGCATCAGCACGAGAAAGGGTGAGTAAGCTTTCAACAAGACGCGTTAGGCGGTCCACTTCTTCCAACATACTGCCGATCACGTCCCGGTACTCTGCAGGACTCTTCTGCTCCTGGAGGGCTACTTCCCCCACACTTCGAATTGCAGTCAGGGGTGTTCGCAATTCGTGGGAGGCATCTGCTGTGAAGCGACGTAGTTGATCGAAGGCCGCTTGAAGCCTCGCCAGCATCGCGTTAAAGACGCTTGCCAGCTTTCCTAACTCGTCTTCGGGATTCTCGATGGATAAGCGGTCCGTCAATCGTTCGGCAGAGATTCTCTGCGTTTGGATGGCCATGCGATCGATGGGGGCGAGTGCTTTTCGCGCGAGGGCATAGCCACCGACACCGGCGAGCAGCACAGCGATCGGAAAGCCGAGTAACAGAACCACTCCGAATTCGCGCAGCTCACCCCACAATTTTTCCTCACTGTAGGCAACTCTAAGAACGACGCGCTGGTCTTCTACGTGGTAGACACTGCTCGCTAGCCTGACGCGGGCGCCGTTCGCAAGCCGGGTCGTGGATGGAGTGGGATCGCGCAGGCCCTCATTCGGGCCGGGAGGACCACCCAATGTCTGGTTTTGCAAGGCCGCGCTTCGAAAAAGGAGCCTACCCTCTGGCGACCACACTTCGATGAAATGGCCTATTCTTGGTTCGGCCGCGTCAGAATGACTGGAATGCAGAGACACGAGCCCATTTGGTTCCTTCATGAGCGTCCCTTCCACAGTTTCGACGTCTTCGAGCAGGTTGTGATCAAAGTCCTCGCGCAAGCTCAAAAACAAGAACAAGGAAGCAACTCCCGCGTACAAAGCCGAAAGACTCGCGAGGACGAGCACGTACCAAAGCGTTAATCGGGAACGGACGTGTCGCGGCCTGAATCTCATTCTTCCTCGCGCAGCACGAATCCCAGACCACGAACGGTGTGAATCAATTTCCGATCGAAAGGCTCATCCACTTTGCGGCGAAGCCGGTTGATGTGAACGTCCATAACGTTATCGAGTGGCGTTGCGCGAGCGCTCTCCTTCCAGACGTGCCGCGCCAGCATCTCCCGCGAAACAACTTGTTCTTTGTGCCGAAGCAGATATTCGAGAAGCTCAAACTCTCGGGCTGTCAGTTCCAAGTATTGCCCACGCCGTTTCGCCTTGCGGGTCATCACATCCATTTCCAAATCGGCCAGCTTTAGCTGCGGACCTTGTTCGGTCCGTCGAAGCAAAGCCCGAACCCGGGCCAAAAGCTCCGGGAAGGCAAAGGGCTTAACCAGGTAACCGTCCGCGCCCTTGTCGAGCCCTTCCACTCGATCCTCGATCGCATCGCGAGCCGTCAGTATCAATACCGGCGTTTCGAGTCCCCGTTTCCTAAGCGTGGATAATACTTGGAGACCATCACGGCCGGGGAGCATGAGGTCCAGGATGACCAGATCGAACTCCTCGGCGTTGACGAGAAAAAAACCTTCCTCTCCGTTCGGCGCGATAACAACCTCATGCCCTTGGCGTTCCAGGCCCTCACGCAGAGCACGCGCGACTTTGCTTTCATCTTCGACAACCAGTATTCGTGATATCGGCATTCCGCCATGCATGTTAGGCCCTCAACATTCGCCTAACATACTGAACTGTTTCTAACTAAAAGTTCAGAATCTAGAGCCAGAAATCCTGCTATAACGTTGCTCAAGTTCCAGCCAAATCGAACTTGAGGAGCAATCTCCAATCATGTTGGCCATCGAGGCTACTTTCTCAGGAGCCTTTGCCACGGTCACGGTGAGGAGTTGATTATGGAGAAGGTTTTAGTCTTAATGTCTCTTCTGGTTGGTGGATTCGCCTGGAACGCGAACGTGGCGTGTGCTCAGGTTCTCGAAAGCTCACTTTCGGGGAAAATTGTCACCTCGGCGAACTCAGCCGTTCCGAACATGACTCTCACCTTAAAAAACACATCCAATGCCAACACCCAAGCCGTGACCGTGGGCGAGGATGGTTCGTTCACCATACACAACCTCTTCCCCGGAACCTACGAGATCACCGCTTCGGCCGCTGGATTCGCACAGGCGAGGATTGCAGTGACGATTCGCCCAGGCGCTGACCAAGTTGCGAACATCGTCATGCAGCCGGAAGCGACTGCCCCGGCCGGGAAGGGGCAAGGTGGGACATCCGGAGTCAGCGGGACGGTAAGTTCCAAGAACGTAAGCGATCTGCCCCTCAACGGGCGTTCCGCCTCGGACTTGGCCACTCTCGAACCCGGCGTCGCCAGCGCTCGCACCCAGCAAACAGGTCAGGCGCAGCGGGGGTTCGGCAACCAGATGACCATATCGGGCGGCCGCCCTCGCCAGAACGACGCCCGGTTGGACGGTATCAGCGTCAATGATTACGTGAATGGGCCGCCGGGTAGCGCACTGGGAGTCAGTCTCGGGTCCGATGCTGTCGAGCAGTTCTCTGTTCTTACGAGCAACTACCCGGCCCAGTATGGCCGTTCTTCGGGGGGAATCATCGGGGCGTCTACACGCTCGGGAACGGGCAGTTTCCACGGCGACGCATTCGAATACATACGCAACAGCGCGCTCGATGCACGAAATTTCTTCGACACAGCGAAGCCTCCCTTCCGCCGCAATCAATTTGGAGGGTCGGCCGGAGGGCCGATTTGGAAGGACCGTACCTTCATCTTCGGGGACTACGAAGGGCTACGGCAATCGCAAGGCGTTACCCAGGTCACGACCGTTCCCTCAGCGGCAGCCCGCGCTGGCAATCTCTCGACGGGGCAAATCACACCCGACCCGAGTGTCCTGCGCTTCGTGGATGCGTTTTATCCGTTGCCGAACGGACCTCTACTGGGTTCGGGCGATACGGGAGTTTTTACGTTTGCGGGACAACAGGTCACTCCTGAAAACTATTTTACGACCAAGGTCGATCACAAACTTTCGAAGTCGGATTCGGTCGCTGGCACGTACATGTTTGATGGCGGAAGCGTCAGACAACCCGATGAATTCAACAACAAACGGACGGGCTACGACTCGCGCCGGCAGGTGTTGACTCTGCATGAGACCCACACGGCTAGCCCGCAGGTTTTGAATTCTTTTCATTTCGGGATCAACCGCGTGGTGACCACCACGGGTTTGACCTTCCCCAGTGGAAACTCGCTGGCTGCGGACCCGGGCTTTGGGACCGTGCCGAGTCTGAATGCAGCAGCGGTCATTGTACCGGGGCTTACCTTCTTTTCCGGCGGCCTAGGAACACCCTCCAATTTCCGTTTCCACTGGACTTCCGTCCAGGCATCGGACGAAGCCACCGTCACCAAAGGGCCTCATTCTGTAAAGTTCGGCGCGAATGTGGAGCGTATACGGGACAACATTCTTGCGATCTCCAACCCCGGTGGAGAATTTGCGTTCAGTCTACTTTCTGATTTTTTGAGCAACCGACCATTCTCCTTGAGTGCGGCAATTCCGAGCGCGATCTCCGAGCGAGGATTCCGCCAGACGATCGTAGGAGCGTACGTTCAGGACGACTGGCGCTGGCGCCCGAATCTGACCGTCAATCTGGGGCTGCGGTATGAGATGGCGACGGTGCCTACGGAGGTTCAGGGCAAGCTTACCGTTCTTCGGCAGATCACCGATGCGCAGCCGCATTTGGGCGATCCGTTGTTTTCCAATCCCACCCTTCGCAACTTTGAACCGCGGGTGGGATTCTCATGGGACCCATTTGGCGACGGGAAGACAGCCTTGAGTGCGGGCTTCGGCATGTTCGACGTTCTCCCTCTGCCCTACCTCATCCAATTTAACGAGCTCTTCTCAGCTCCGTTCTTCAAGCTCGGGAACTCTACGAGTTTGCCTCCCGGTGCGTTCCCCACCGGGGCGTTCTCCATTGTCGCTGCGTCATCGACTGGGTTTCGGCATGGGTATTTTGACCCGAATCCAAAACGCAATTACGTGATGCAGTGGAATCTGACAGCGGCGCGTGATCTGACTCGCGACGTCAGTCTGCGGGTGGGATACGTAGGTTCGCGGGGTGTGCACCAGATCTTCCGTGTGGAGGATGCGGACATCGTTATGCCCACACTCACGTCCCAGGGTTATCTTTGGCCGTCACCCGTCGGGAGCGGCACGCGGCTGAATGTTAATTCGGGTCTGGTGAGCGCCGGTATGTGGCAAGGGAATTCCTTCTATGACGCACTCCAAGTCAAGGTGAAGGGGAAGGTCGGAAAAGGTGCGGAGATCGAAGGCTCCTACACCTGGGGCAAAACCATAGACACCTCCTCCGGCAGCCTGGTGGGGGATGAATACTCGAATTCGATCGCGAGTCCCATATGGTTCAACACCAAATTGAATCGAGGGCTAGCGGACTTCAACGTGGCCCACAACGTCGAAATCAATTACACGTGGGAACTCGGCACGCCGAAATGGGCACACGGACTCAGGGAGTGGGCCCTCAGCGGGTGGGAAATCGGAGGAGTTTTTGAAGCAAGCACGGGTGTGCCGTTTACTCCGGGTTTCGGCGGTGACGCCCTCGGTGTAAAGAGCACCGACCCTAATATCGATGTGCCGAATTTGGTTTCCGCTCCGGGTTGCAGCTTACTTATCAATCCCGGCAATCCGGACCATTACATCAAAACGCAGTGTTTCGCCGTGCCGAATCCCATCACGCTTCGCGGCAATCTCGGTCGCAACACGATCATCGGTCCGGGATTGATGAACTTCGATTTTTCGCTATTCAAAAACAATCCTATCAAGAGGATCTCCGACAACTTCAATGTACAGTTCCGCGCGGAATTTTTTAATGTGCTGAATCACACGAATTTCGCGCCGCCTCTCGATAATCGAAATATCTTTGATTCCGCAGGGAGCCCGATTGGCAACGCTGGGCTGATCACGTCCACGCAGACACCGTCCCGGCAAATTCAATTTGCTCTGAAGTTGATCTGGTGAATCGATGCCGCATCGTGTTCAGAATTGGATGAATAGAGACTATGTCATCGTATGAGGAGAAACTTCATGAGGAAGCTTGCTGCGGTCGGTCTGGCTGTGCTTGCGTCATTGAGTGTCCGAGCCTATGCGCAGGACCATGCTCCGCTTCGACTCATTCAAACGATTCCTCTGCCAAATGTCAAAGGGCGAATGGATCATCTTGGCGTGGACTTAAAGGGCAAACGGCTATTTGCCGCCGCACTCGAAAATAACACGCTAGAGGTCATTGACCTCAAGGCGGGCAAGCGAGTCTTTAGCATTCCCGGGCAAAGCAAGCCACAGGGTGTTTTCTATTCTTCGGACTTCAACAAACTATTTGTTGACAACGGCGGCGACGGAACCTGCAAAGTTTATGATGGCGATACCTTCACGCTTATCGAAAACTTGCCGGTCGGTAATGACTCTGATCACCTTTCGTATGATCCGGCCACAAAATACCTTTACGCTGCATATGGCGATGCAAAGTCCGGGGGCCTGAGCATTATCGATGCGCCTGCGGTCAAACACATCGGCGACATCAAGGTTGATGCGCGCCCCGGTGGGATCAAAATCGAGAAATCTGGGCAGCGAATTTTCCTGAGGTTCACCGGAACGAGAAATCTTGCCGTAATTGACCGAGAGAAGCGCGAAGTGATTGCGAAGTGGCCCGTCACAGAGGCTAAGGCGAGTAACTCACTAGCCCTGGATGAGACCAATCATCGCCTTTTCGACGGCACCAGCAACCCACCGCTGCTCCTTGTCTTTGACACCGAGTCCGGCAGGAAAGTCACACAGCTCGAAGGCGTCGCCGGAATCGACGACGCGTGGTATGACGCCGAGCATAAGCGCATCTACACTTCGGGCGGCAGAGAGTCCGCAACAAGCAAACCGCCTGGGTTCGTTTACGTCTATGAGCAGAAAGACGCCGACCATTACGAGCTGATCGCGAAAGTTCCTACAAGACCGAACTCGCAAACCTCAATTTGGGTGCCAGAACTTAATCGGTATTACGTTTCATCCTCCTCTAATGACACGCAGGATTCCGCGATCCTGGTATTCGAGCCTCAACCGTAAAGCGGATTATCTGGGGCAAATATGGCAAATATGATGAATAACGCTCGCACCAAGGTCGCATTCGTATTCGTCGCACTCACCTGGCTTCCGGCACTCGGTATAGCCCAGCGGGCTATTCCGGCCCCAGATGGGCAGGACCAGTCAGCATCGCCGCCCTTAAGATTGCTCCAAAAAATCCCCTTGCCCGGGGTGGATGGGGCCTTTGGACCATATGGCGATAGACACTCAGGGGCAACGGCTGTTCATTCCTGCAGAGCAGCACGGCACGGTTGAAGTCTTGGATCTGAGGACCGGAAAAAGGATCCGTACGATCAGCGCCGCCAGATGGCCCAGCACGGTGATCTATCACGCTCAGTCCAACGAAATTTTCGTATCCGACCGGGCAGACGGAACATGCAAGGTTTTTAGCGGCGAGACTTATGAGCCTGTGCGATCCGTCAACCTGCTTGTGGGAGCGGATAATGCGGCCTTCGATGCGCCCAGCCATCATCTGTACATCGCCACGGGCGGCCGTCACGCGGGGTTGCCCTATACACTGATCGGCATTGTTGACGCGGCGACCAAACAGCACATCGGAGATATCAAGGTGGACAGTCCCAACGTTCAAGCAGTGGCGTTCGAGACTCCAGGACCAAAGATGTACCCGGAGATGTCGGATCTACACAAAGTGGTCGTGATCGACCGAGAAAAACGCACCGTGCTCACCACTTGGCCTACGACGCCCGAGTGCCAGAGACCCTACGCTCTGGCACTGGACAGTGCGCATCATCGGCTTTTTGTGGGTTGCCGGATGTATGCGACGCAAGCTGATTGGTGGCAGCCCGGGAAAATGTTGGTTCTGGATACGGATTCGGGTAAAGCGGTTGCGATCCTCGATGCTGGCGGTGGCGCCGACGAGATGTTTTTTGATCCTGCCAGTCAGCGCATCTACCTCCAGGGGTACGAAGGCATCGCCGATATCTGGAAGGAATTGGATCCCGACCACTACGAATCCATCGGCAGAATTCAGGGTGGCGTTCACGGGAAAACGTCGGTGCTGGTGCCCGAACTGAAGCGTTATTACGTCGCCGTATCCGAACACCAGGATGTAATCAGGGGAATTCAAGGGGGGAAGATCGAAGAGGCCTATATCGAGGTTTACGAGGTGGAGCCCTGATGGATTTCAACAAGGCTACGGCGACACAAATTGACTTGACGGATGCGCTCCGTTGCGAGGTAACCGCGATGAACAAGTCTTTCGGGATTTGTCTGACGGCGCTGCTGTTCCTGGTTGCACCGATCTCGAGAGTGAATGCCCAGGACAAGGAATCTCTGCATCTTGTCCAGACGATTCCGATGCCGAACGTCAAAGGTCGCATTGATCACATGGACGTAGATGTCAAAGGCAAGCGGCTCTTTGTGGCCGGCCTTGAGAATGGCTCGCTGGAAGTGGTCGATCTGCGGGCTGGCAAATGGTCGAGAAGCATTCCTGGTTTCAAGAAAACACAAGGTGTCGCCTATGTTCCTTCCCTCAATAAGGTGTTCGTAGCCAGCGGAGATGACGGGATGCTCCGCGTTTTCCGCGGCGACACTCTCGACTTGCTGGTTGCGATCAAGCTGGATCTGGGTCCCAACCGTGTCGCCTACGATCCGGAAAGGAAGCTTCTATACGTAGGATACGGTGGCAAGGAGGCCGGCAAGGACTACGGCGAAGTCGGGATTATCGACGCCAAGACGGACCGGCACCTGGGCGATATCAAAGTGGCGGCGCACCCCGCGGAGCTGCTGCTCGATCAATCCGGTAAGACTTTGTTCGTTTTCGTTTCCGCCGCAAGCAGAGTCCAAGTTATAGACACAAGCAAGCGTGCGGTGGTGTCCACCTGGCCGCTGAGCAGCCAGCGGAATGGCGACGGAGCCTTTGATGAAAAAACGCACCGTTTGTTCATCGGGACACGCACGCCTCCACAAGTGATTGCGATGGATTCTCAGACCGGCAAGGAGATCGCAAATCTCCCTACCGTTGAGGGAATGGATGGCGTCTATTTCGATGCTGCGCAGAAACGAGTGTACGTTTCCGGGGGCCGCGACAATGATGTGGGCTATGTTTTCGCCTACCAGCAAAAAGATGCGGATCATTACGAAACCATCGGGAAAATACCCACAAAAGCCGGTGCCGGCACCTCGTTTTGGTCGCCTGAGCTGAATCGCTACTACGTCGCCGCACCTGCTCATGATAACGAAGAGGCCGCTATTCTTGTCTTCGCACCAGAGCCTTGAAAAATCTTGGGAGACTGTAGATTTTTCTGGAAATAAGGAAGCAATAAAGAATCGCTCCTCAGGAGGAGATATGAAGAAGTTGTTAGCTGTGGGTGTGGTGGCATTAGGTACCTTGGGCTTGCTTTTGATGCGAAGCACAAAGACTGCGGTCGCCGCACCTCAGGCGCCCTCCCGCGAACTTGCGCCGTTGCAGCTCATTCAACGAATTCCAGTGCCTGCTGTCGCCGGTCGCATCGATCATTTCACGGCATTCCCTAAGCGCCGGCTCCTGATCTTTGCCGCCCTGGCAACAATAGGCCAGGGTCGTTCAGAGCGTCAAAGGGTTGAACGAACCTCAAGGCGTACTCTACGTTCCCGGACTCGACAAGATCTTTGTAGCCAACGCGGGAAGCGGCATGGTCAAAGTATATGACGGCAAAACGTACGCTCTTCGCAAGACGATTGCGTTGGGCGAAGAATCCGACACCGACAACCTGCGGTGGGATGAAGATTCAAAACGAGTTTTTGTCGGCATCGTCGGCGGCATCGCCATGATCGACGCGGTAACGGAGGCCCATGTCGGAAAGGACCTCAAGGGTAGTGGTGGTCACTCCGAGTCGTTCCAGTTAGAAAAGAAGGGGTCACGCGTTTTCGTCAACGTCCCAGACGACGGGAGCGTGGTCAATGTGATCGACCGGAAGACCGGCGAGTTGACCAAATGGGGGCTCAACGGAGTCAAAGCAAACTATCCCATGGCGCTTGATGAAGACAATCAGCGGCTGTTCGTTGTCACTCGCAGACCACCGTTCGTAATGGTGCTGGATACCAATACCGGTAAGGAAGTTGCCAGAGTCCCGGTGGGGGGATCGTGCGACGATGTCTATTACGATGCGGAGCGGAAGCGCATTTATGCGCTCGCCGGCGAAGGATTTATCAGCGTGGTCCAACAGAATGACCCGGACCACTATTCCCTGTCGGCGAATATCCCCTCTGCAGTAGGCGTGCGCACCGGCATTTTCTTTGGAACGAGCTTGTACGTCGGCGTGCCGGCCTCGGGATTGGAACCCGCGCAAATATGGAACTATGGAGTGCCGGAATAGAGTGCAAAAAGGCTAATGGATTGGCAGGTGTTTAGGCTTCGGGACGATAGTTTGTGTCCAGACGAGACGGGAATTGATGGCCCACAAAATCAGGTTCCATGAGCAACTTCGTCCGTAGCCAGCCCGGTTTAGATTGCTGGCTTCTCAGTCTGTCTCTCTTATTATTTCAACCGTCTAGCGCGAACGCTGAGGCTCCACCCGCAGGGCGACCCGCGAAGGGCGAGTCGGTTCGGATTAGTGCGGAAGCAAGCCGTATCGATCACGCCCCAACGCTCGACGGAACGTTGAACGACCCGCTGTGGCAATCCGCCAAACCCATTGTCGAGTTCCGGCAACGAGAACCCCACGAAGGCGGGCCGCCAACCGAGAAAACAGAAGTACGCATCCTCTACACCCGACATGCCGTGTATTTTGGGATTTATTGCTATGACTCCGAGCCCTCACGCATTATCGCAACGGAGCTTCGTCGGGACGTAAGCCAAGACTTAGACGACCACTTCGAAATTCTGATCGATTCGAACCACAATCGTCGTGGAGCATACGTGTTCGAGGTCAACCCTCTTGGCACCCAGAGCGATGGTCTCATTGTCGAGGAGCAAGGAGACACAAACGGAGGCGACTTCGACCGGGGCTGGGACGGAGTGTGGACGTCAGAGGCGCGCATTACTCCTGACGGATGGACCGCGACGATCGAAGTTCCATTCACGACCCTCAATTTCACTCACTCAAGCGATGTAGTCTGGGGTTTGAATTTGAAACGGTTTATCCGTAGAAAGAACGAAGAAGACCTCTGGAGCGCTTACCGGCGAACTTTTGGTATCACCAAGGTTTCTGAGGCAGGAGAGCTAAGCGGCATAAAGGACATCGGAAGCGGAAGACTCTTCATCGTCAAGCCGTACGCGCTCGCGAGGTATGACAAGCAAACCGGGCAAGATCCCCTATTCCCGGTCACCGGCGGGCTGGATATTAAATACGGCCTGAGCTCAAACCTGCTCTTGAACGTCACCGGTAACACGGATTTCGCCGATACGGAAGTCGATTTGCAACCCTTCAATATCACGCCATTCAAAATCTTCATTCCAGAGAAGCGTCAGTTTTTCCTGGAAAATGCCGGCGTCTTTAGCTTTTCACTTGGGGATCAAGATCAGTTGTTTTTCAGCCGTCAAATCGGCATCGACCCTGTCACCGGCAACCAGGTTCCGATTAATGGAGGAGCGAAACTGACCGGAACATTAGGGCGCTTGGAACTCGGGATCATGGACGTAGACACGCGTTCGAGCGGCCCCAATCCTTACTCGAATTTCGCGGTTGTTCGCTTGAAGGAATCCCTGTGGCCCGGTTCGTATGTTGGCGTGATGGGCATCGACAAGCGATCAGGAAATGTTCTGGACATGTTCAATCAGACGGGCGGCGCCGACACGCGTCTGGTCTTTTTCAAAGACTGGTTCGTGGATGCTCATATGGCTGGTACGCGGTCCCCGGGATATCCTAGCGGGGCCAGCGATGTGGGGGCTTCGCTGAGTTATCGTTCGAACTGGCTGGAGGGTTTGGTCGAGCGGAGAAAGACCGGGTCAAACTTCAACCCAGAAGTAGGCTTCGTCCAAAGACCGGATTCAAATGAAACGTATGGGGACCTGACGTTCAAGGCCAGACCTCGCATTGAAAGCGTTCGCGAACTGCAATTCGAAGGATTCCTTCTCCATGCCCCAGACACACTCGGCCAGGTCTCCACCCAGGAATGGCAAGGCACCTTCCGCGCCGAGTTCAACAACGGCGCGTACACCGATAATGACATCGCCGACGTGTTTACACAGCGGATCACCACACCCTTCCACATTTACAAGAACGTGTTCATTCCCAATGGCGTATATCATTTCGCCCGCCATCAGTTGACCTACGGGTCGGGGCAGGATCGCCGGTTTACCTACAATTTCTTCGAACGCTTCGGCGGCTATTACGGCGGCACCCTGAATGAATTTCGCGTGCGAGCCAACTACCGGCGAACCGCTAAGTTTTCCATCTCGCCTTCAGCCACGTGGGATCGCTTTAGATTGCCTCTGCCCAATGGGAATTTCTCCGTCGTGTTGGCGAGCTTGCAAGCGAACTATTCGTTTACTCGCTTTCTGACCTTCACCAGCATTCTTCAGATGGACACCTCCAACACGCAAGCGGCCAGCGCCAACCTTCGGCTCCGGTACAATTATCGTCCCGACAGCGATCTCTACATCATCTACAATGTCGGGACGCAATTTGCGAGCATTGCCCCGGCCAACCCGCCGCAAGTTCGCGAGACCCGTTTCGCTGTGAAATGGACTTATTCGTTCGCTCCGTGAATCCGAGTGTAAAAGACATGGATTCGAGCCGCGCGCGAAGGCGATGATTTATTCTTCGATGGCTCCAGAAAACGTATTTACGCAATCGGCGGAGAAGGCATGATCAGTGTTCTCCGGCAGAATGACCCCGATCGAAATCCGGTCAACTGCTGCTTTGAACGGTGGAAGGAGACGCATCCAAGCCTGTGGCGCCCTGCTGTGCCCCGCCACTCTTGGCGAATACCCATTCATAGAGCACAGGCAACAAGAATAAGGTGAGCACCGTCGAGCTGAACAGACCTCCAATCACGACGGAAGCCAGCGGCCGCTGTACTTCCGCTCCCGTTGACGTCGCGAGCGCCATCGGAATGAATCCAAAGCTGGCCACGAACGCCGTCATCAAGACCGGCCGCAGCCTGCGCCGCGCTCCCCCGAGTACGGCATCGCGTGCCGGTTCGCCGGCCTTCGCCAATTGATTGATGGAACTCACCAGAACGACTCCATTCAGCATCGCTACGCCAAACAAGGCGATGAAGCCAACCGAAGCCGAAAGATTCAAGTTCATTCCCCGAATCCACAGCGCGGCAATTCCTCCGACCATCGCGAAAGGGATGTTACCGACAACCAGCAGGGCCTGCTTGATCGAGTCGAACGTCAAGTACAGCAGCGTGAAGATGCCCATGATCACGATCGGAACAATGAGCATCAGGCGCCGTGTGGCCCTCTGCTGGTTCCCGAATTGTCCGCCGTATTCGATAAAATACCCGGTGGGCAACGCGACCTCCCGTTGGATTTTCGATTGCACTTCAGCGACGAAGCTGCCGAGGTCGCGGCCGCGCACGTTAGACATCACCACAACGCGGCGCTGGCCCTCTTCCCGATCCACTTTTCCCGGCCCGCGTGTCACTTCGATGCGTGCAACCTGATTGAGAGCGACCTGTGCGCCACTTGCGGAGCGCAACACAATGTCGCGCATGGCGTCTGGATCAGTGCGGTAACGATCGGGCAATCGGAGAGCCACGGTGTAGCGTTTGGGACCGTCGATCACTTGTGAAATGACGTCACCCGAAGCGCCCGCCGCCACCGCCTCTTCCACATCCGAGACGTTCAGGCCATACCGCGCTAAGGCCGCACGGTCGACACGGATGGAAAGTTCCGCAACACCGGTCGTGATTTCCATTTGTGCGTCCGCCGCGCCGCGCACCGAGGAAATCGATCGCAAGGCCTGCTGGCCGAGAGTGTTCAACGTGCGGAAGTCGTCGCCGAAGATCTTGATGGCCAGGTCCGCTTTGACCCCCGAAACCGTTTCGTCGATGCGCATGGCCATCGGCTGCGTGAAGCTGAACGCCACTCCGGGAATAGTGTTCAGTTCCTTGTCAAGCGCCGCAATCAGATCGGCCTTGCTATGAAAGCGCTTCCATTCTTTTATCGGGCGCGGAAGTAGGTAGGTGTCGCCCTCGTTGATGCCCATCGCTTCCGTCGCAAAATCGGGGCGCCCGATCTTGATCACCACATCCTGAATCTCCGGAAACGAACGGACCTTCTGTTCGACGAGCTTGCTGATCTCCACCGAATCCGTGAGCGAAACTCCCGGCAGCTTGCGCGTCTCTACGAGGATCGATCCCTCGTCAAGCCGTGGCATGAATTCCGTGCCGATGAAGAACAGGGAACCCAGCGCGATAGCCAACACAACGAGTGCGGAAGCGACTGTCAAAGTGCGGTGGTTCATCGCTTTCGTCAGCATGCCCACATAGCCGGCGTTCATCCGCGCCATCCAGCCATGTTCCTGCCGGTGAGCGAGCTTCGGTGGCAGGCCCTTTCGGAAGCTGAACGATGCCAGCATGGGAATCATCGTGAGCGCCAGGAGCAACGAGCCGAACAGTGCGGCGCATACGGTGATCGCCATGGGACGGAACATCCGGCCTTCGAGACCCTGCAGGAAAAGAATCGGCAGATAGACGGCGATGATGATCACAACGGCAAACGTCATCGGCCGAGCCACTTCGTAGGCAGCCTGCCTCACCGATTCGAGAGGGGGCTCCTGCCCGTGCTTCTCTTCCAGCCGATGGACGGAGTTCTCCATCATCACGACCGCGCCGTCCACAATCATGCCGAAATCGATGGCGCCCAGACTCATCAAGTTGGCGCTGATTCCAAAGAGGCGCATGCCGAGAAAACTGATGAGCATGGAAAACGGAATGATCGAAGCGGTGATGATCGCGGCCCTGGTGTTGCCGAGAAACAGCAAGAGAACTACCGTGACGAGAATGAACCCTTCAAATAGGTTCTTCTCAACGGTGTGGATGGTGCCATCGATGACGAACGATTGATCATAGAAAGGGGCAATCTTGATTCCTTCTGGCAAGTGGAGACCTGCGATTTTGGCTTTCACTCGTTCGATCAGCTCTTTGCCGTTTCCACCCTTGAGCATGATCACGGTGCCGGAAACCGTCTCGCCGTTTCGCAGCGTGGCTCCCTGGGGAGGTGCTGCGCCGATTCGGACTTCCGCCACATCGCGGACCAGCACGGATGCCCCTTCCTTGGCGGCCAGCACGATATTCCCGAGATCGTCTGTGGTGATGGCCCGTCCGCTGCCCAGCAGCGTGTACTGTTCTGAGGCGTGCTCGATGTAGCCACCTCCGAAATTCGTGTTGTTCTCCTGCACCCGCAGAGTGACATCGTGTAGCGTCAGTCCATACTGCTGAAGCACGGCAGGGTCGACGACAATCTGGAACTGCTTGGTCTGGCCGCCCCACACGTTCACATCACTTACACCCGGAATGGTGCGCAACTGCCCTTTGATGACCCACTCGTGAAGATCCTTCAGTTCCATCGCGCTCATAGGTCCCGAGAGCGTGTACTGGTAGAGTTCCCCGAACGCTGTGGCAGGCAGGCCCAGAGACGGTTGAATGTTGGCCGGTAGCATCGAAGAGATCTGCTGCAGCCGTTCGCTGACCAACTGCCGCGCAAAATACATCGGCACTGAATCGTCGAACACGACGGTGACCATGGACAATCCGAGCTTCGAGAGTGAACGCACCTCTTCTTTCTTCGGTAGTCCGAGCATGGCCCGCTCAATCGGATAGGTGACGAGTTGCTCGACTTCCGTGGGCGGCAGCGAAGGAGCTTCGGTCACAATGACCACCTGGTTGTTAGTGAGGTCGGGGAAGGCTTCAACGGGAATGGTGTACAGCGCGTAACCGCCGGCCGCAAGCAGGACCGCAATGCCGATCAGCACCAGCCATTGATATTCCAAAGTGAAATCGATGATTCGATTCAGCATGACTCGTTCATTCACCTTCCATCGAAGCGCGCAGCAGTTGCGATTTCAGGATGAAACTACCCCGCACGACAATTTGCTCTCCGGACTTCAATCCTTCGAACACCGGAGTCTTGCCGTTCACCGTTTCCCCGATGCGTACGGCGCGAACCGCGAAACGGTCGGCCGCGGTGCGCACAAAGACCGCGTCCTGACCATTGATCCGCTGAACGGCATCGGAGGCGACGAGGATGGTCGGCTTGCGTGAACCGGTTGAAATTTCAGCATTGGCCAGCATCTCTGGTCGCAGGAGATTCCCCCGATTGTCGAGCACGATCCGTGCTTGCATCGCACGAATGGTCGGGTCGAACTCCTGACCAAGATAAGTGACCTTCCCCGAAAAGTGCTGTCCGGACATGCCCGGAAATGTCACAGTCGCGGACTGGCCGACACGTAATTTGCCCAGATGTTCCGGGCGCACCGAAGCCAGCATCCAGACCTGCGCAAGATCGCCAATTACAAAGGCGTCTCCTTCAGAAGGCGAGACGCTTTTGCCCGGAGTCACTTTCTTTTCGATTACGTATCCAGTTGCAGGCGCGAGTATCGGAACTTGGTCGGCCGTCTCGTCGTAATTGCCAGGCGGGGGCTCCGCAGCGACGTGGAGATCGTGTTCCAGAAGACCGCGTGCGCGGTCGACATCACTTTGCGCGCTCTGCCCCTCGGCCTGTGCACTGGCCGTGTCCTGCCGGGCCTGCTCCACCTGCATAACCGAGGCCGCCTTGAGCGACAGGAGCGTCTGCATGCGGTCATAATTCCGCTGCGCGAGTGCGGCCCCTGCTTGCGCCTTGTGGAGATTCGCCGTTGCACTTCGATACTGCGCGCGCAGCTCATGCACCTGATCGGCATGATAGCGGGCGAGGACTTGACCCTTTTTCACGTGGTCGCCGAGCCCTGCGTAGACCGCCGCCACCGAGCCCTCGGTCCGCACGCCGACGTGCCAGTTCCGATCGTCAGCGAGTGTAATGCGGCCGGTCACGCGCAATACGTCCGGCGCTTCGCTAAGGGCGACCGTCTCCGTCTGGATCATAGCCGTCGCTTGTTCCGCTGCTGGAAGCACAATTTCGTCTTTGTTGACGTGATTTCCCGACTGGTTCTGTGCCGCGTGCTCAGATGGCGGAGCGGATGCCGTGCCGCGGTTGCAGGCGGTTCCGAACAACGATGAAAAAAGTAGAGCAGTGATGAAAAACCGTTGCCTCATTGAATCGCTCCTTCGGCGGCTCGTAAGTTCGCAATGCTTTGTTGGTAAGCAACCATGCCCTGCACGTAGGCCAACTCGGCATCAAGCCGTGCCCTCTGCGCGTCGAGCAAGCGAAGCAGGTCTGTGCCGCCTTGCGCGTAAGCACCCTGCGCGATCTCCGAGATATTCTGAGCGTGTTGGCGCAGCGGTTCGAGCGTGGTCACCACTTCCTTATGCCGGAGCTCGTATTCCTGAAACGCACTGTAGTAGTCCGCTCGCACGGCCGCTTCCGTCGCGGCCAGGAACTGCTGCTGCCGGCGAAGCTCCGCTGTAGCTGCCGCACGATTTCCCTGATTTCGGTTGGTGATCGGCAAGGTGATCTGCAATCCGGCAATGGCAGTGTTCACCCCCGAGACCGTGTCCGGAAGCTGCGTCCGTTTGTAGCCGTAGATCAGGTTCAGGTCAGGGCGCGCAGACACCTCTTCCAAATTCGCCTTCGCTCGTGCTTCCCCAACCGCTGCCGTAGCAACGCGCATTTCCACTCGCCGCGCCAGCACTTGTGGAACATCAACAGGGGCGATGGGAGCACCGCTCGCATACAGCGGGTCGGTCAGCATCACTTCGGAAAAATCGGTCTGTCCCATTTCCTTGAGTAACTGGACGAGGGCGCGAGTTGCTTCGATCGTCCCCAGATTCGCGCCAATCTGCAGGCGTTCAGCTTCCAGCCGGATGCGGAGAAAATCCTGTTCGGAGATGGCGCCCACGCTGAGACGGGCCGAGTGATAGTCAACGATCCCTTGAAAATTTTTGACCGAGGCCTTCAGTAAGTCCCGAGTTTCCTGAGCTCCGCGCGCCGCCCAATACGCAAGCTTCACGCGCTGGATGATTTGCAGGCGAGCCAGCTCGTATTCCGCTTGGCTTCTGTTGACGCCCCCTTCGGCCGCTGCAATGCGCTGCTTTCTCTTTCCAAGTATGTCGAGAGGCTGCGTAATGTAGGCAAGCGTGTCCACGTCCCGGGTGTAGGTCTGTCCGGGCCGAAGATTTTCGTTCGAAAACTGGAACTCGGGATTCGGGATCAGCCCGGCCTGTTGTTTCAGCCCTCGCGCCGCGGCGATTCGCTCCCCTTCGGCCTTAAGCGATGCTCTTGACTCCAAGGCCTTTCTGACTGCTTCCTCCTGGGTCAGCCTGATCTGCGCCTCGCTCGGAAGCGTCCACAGAGAACCGAGCACCAGCAGATGGAGCAGAGTTGCCATCAGGCGTTTCGAAATAGCGAGTAGTATCACGGCTCTCCCTTCAGGTTTGGACAAAGCAAAAGACACAATCGTCAACCAACATGGAAATCCGACGCTGAGTACAGAAATGGGACTTAGCGCAAACTAAAGAGGAGGGGCTCGGGGAGAGAGACGCTCAAGAGGAGGCGGGGCATGACCTCCCAACTCGTCGACATCGACGGCAAAGAACGATTCGGCCGGCACATGAGGAAGCACCCTCGGCTCCGATGGGAAGAACAGAACCTCTGGAATGGGAGAGATGATCGTGAAGGTATCGACAGACCACGCAGCGTGCGAACCGTGAGAGTCGTTGATCCGGGCGCGGCCGTCGGGGGCGCCCGCGACAGAAATACCGTACGGGTGAGCGTGAACAAGCGTGGAGACTTCTTCGTCTTGTCCACCCTGGTGGTGATGCCGTGACTGGTGCACGTGCTGGAAAGGCCCCATGGCGAAGGCCACAAGAAGAGCCATGCAAGTCTGCAGTCCAGCAAGACGACGAAGCATCAGGGGATTATGCCCCAGACCAGGGCGCGCTTCAACCAATCCACCGAAGCTCTAGCCTGCCAACGCATTCCTTAAAAATGGATGGCGCAACTGGAAAATCCTAACGCAACTAGTGCTTCGGAAAATCTGGGTGCAAGTAGGGTGCAATAACGGCTCCCGAGGGTTCCACAGAGCGCCAAAAGTGGCGATCGGCGCCGTGAAATTAAAACTAATTACCTCTGGCTGCTGCACTGTCACGGCAGAGGTGTACTAGATGTCTTGTCAAGAATGCCGACCGCATTTTCCATCATTTTCCAATTACCGCGAAACCAGATCGAAGTAAGTGCCGCCAGTTCAGCGTGTTAGAGTTCACTAGAGGAAGCTTGGGAAACTTCTGTTCTGCAGTTAACAATCTAGTTAATCTCGCAAGCCTGATAAGGGCGAGGTCGGTGGTTCAAGTCCACCCAGGCCCACCATTCAATTCAGGCCGCTCACGCGGCTTTTATCACCTTTCTTCTTTACTCAGACCTCTCCAAAAACCATTTTGCCAACTTTCGGACAGTCAAACTCCACCACTTCCAGGTCGCTGTGGCATTGCAAATCGAGGGCAGATCAACCCGGGCTGGCCATATCCCACTGTGTGGAATTGCTTATAAACCAAGGCGCCTATTAGCCGCTCCAAAGCATCGCCCCGGAGTTCTTCCCCAAGTTTTCTTGAACATGGAGATGAGTGCGCTCGGCAGCTGCAGCCCGCCTTCCAGAGCGGACTGCGCAACTTTGGCCCGAGGGTTGGCCTAAGGCACCCGGAACTAGCTCTTCCACTTGGCTCCCTTCATGGCTATAATAGCCATGAAGAAAGGAGCGGCCAATGCGCAGCGTGAATGTCGCGGAACTGAAGAACCGGTTGAGCAAATACCTTACATTCGCCAAAGCAGGCGAAGAAGTGGTGATCCGGGACCGTAATCTCCCGGTGGCTAAGCTAGTTCCGTTTTCGGCGGAGGGTGCCGACGATCAGGAACTCCTGCTGGTTGCGGCCGGGAAACTGCGTCTCCCCAACGTGCGACTCGATCTAAAGGAACTGTTCAAGATTCGAACGGGAAGCGTTGCAGGAAACAAGGCGATTCAAGCCGTTCTCGCCGACAGAGAAGAACAACTGTGAAGAAAACGACCGCGTTTTGGGATGCCAGCGCGCTAGTTCCATTGTGTGTTCACGAAGCTGCGAGTCGTCGCGCTCAGTCCCATCTGAGGAGGTTCGCGCCTGTAGTTTGGTGGGGAAGCCTTGTTGAAGTTCACAGTGCCATTTGCCGCCTACATCGAGATAAGGAGATAACCGATCTCGATAAACAAGGTGCGGTGGCGCGCCTGCGTTTGCTAGGCCGTGGGTGGAGGGAAATTCTTCCCGACGATCAGATTCGTGATTTGGCGACACATCTGTTGGATAAGCATTCCTTGCGGGCGGCGGACAGCCTGCAACTTGCTGCGTCCTTGACTTGGTGCGAGCAGCGTCCGTCAAGAAGGAACTTCATTTGCGAGGACCAACGATTGGCCAAGGCCGCAGAATCAGCCGGGTTCTCCGTTCTCGTCAGCCGCTGATGAAATAACCGCCCATGTTCTTCAAAGAACCTGGATTTCTAGCCGCGGGTCCAATGACCGCTCATACGCCAGATTTTCTTCCGTTCGTTTAGCTTTCGGAGTGATATGGGTAGCGCCGTTTGCGCGATGTCGCACTATTTCTGAACGTTCAAAGTCACATTGATCCGAAAAACATGCCCGTTCAAGGGATCGGCAGCCATCAGCGCTTCCAAAGTCTGCCCATCTTTCAGCACAACCCAGGTTTGCGTACGAATCGTAGGAATGTAGGGCTGCCCTGCCTCAGCCGTTTTTATCACACCTTTCTCTTCCCCTCGGCCTTGAAAGTAGAGCGACGATCGTTCGAAGCTTAGGTGCACCGTGAAGCGCCCATCCTCTTCCGTTTGTACACCGCAATCGATATTTGATCCGACGTCAGCAAATTGAGCTTGTCCATCCTTCCCGACGCCGGGAACGGGAACCCGAACTCCGACGCGCGTAAAAGTCGAATAACCCGTGTGGCCGACCTGCTCCGAGTAGATCAAAAACGCATAAGGAAGCGTTGCGACTTTCTTCTCGCCGTCAAATTCGGTCAGGACCACTTGCAAGCGCACGGGCGTGATTGGCTTTGCCTTCTCGGTAGCACTGGATTTCTCCTGTGCGCGCCCCACAGTACATGTCAAGAACAAGACAAAAAGCGCGAAAGTGCTCACTAGCTTTTTCATCCCTACCCTCCAGTTTTTACGATTACACGAAGCTCAGTTCGAACCAAGATCAGGCAAAGGCTTAACAACCAATTCCGAAATCTCTACAGGTAGAACCTCAATCGGTTTCATATCTGGCACGTGTTGCAGGCTCACGCTAATGGTTATTCGAGCCTTCCGGGCAGCGATTCCTTCCATGTACTTGACGAGCAATTCTTGCTGCCCCTCAGGAACCAAGACTTCCACGCGGTTACTTCCGAGAGCTGCACCGTTCAAGCGTTGTCGAACATTCGAAACGCTTGAACGTAAATATAGCGACTGGCGCGAGGGCGGCTCGAGCTCTTTGTTATTGCTACGCGCAGCCGTGGAGTGTGAAGCCGATACTTCAGTTTGCGCACCAGCGCTAGGCGGCATCTCTTTCCGGCCGTGATCCGGGTTATGAGTCAAGATGGTTGCCAGCGCCACCGCCGCGGCTGCCGCCATGGAACCGAAAGCAACAACCGACGAATGACGTCTGCCCTTCGGAGAGACATGAACTTCCAAAGCAGCACGGACTCGATGATCAAAATTTGCAGGAACTCCGACGTTCGTTCGCGAGCGAAGCCCCGCATCAACCATCGCAAAAACGGTTTCCTGCGCGTCCAGCCTGGCGCGGCACCCCGCACACGTGTCCAAGTGCTCGCGCAGCGAACCCGGCACAGCTGCGCCAGCCGCCGCCTCAATCAACGCGTCTTTGTATTTCTCACATAGCATTGCAATTTCTCCGCTAATTTCTTTCTGCCCACGAACAATCGCGATTTCACCGTCCCGACCGGCAAACCCAGCATCGCCGCAACTTCTTCCAGCGTATGCCCCTCCATTGCCGCCAGCAGCAAGACCAGCCGCGGCTTTTCCGGCAGCGCTTCCAGTGCCCGGTCGAAATACGTCTGAAACTCGCTCGACGCGGCAAGTTCCTCCGCGTTCGGCGGCGCGGGACGCCTCGCAGGCTGTGCCCATTCGGTTTCTCGCAGCTCGCGACGTTTGGCCGAACGAGCGCGGTCCAGCGCCAGCCGAAAAACGATGCGCACCAGCCACCCGCGAAACCGCAGTGGATCGCGCAATCCGTCGAATCGCCGATACGCCCGCAACAGCCCTTCCTGCGCCACGTCCTCCGCGTCCGCATCGTTTCGCAACACCCCGCGCGCCACGCGATACGCAAGCGGACCGCACTCCGCCAGCCGCGCCTCAAATTCCCGACGCAGAACCGCGTGCGCCGCCTCTGAAGTCCACTCCTCCTCAGCGGCGCGAATTGGCTGGATCAGAACCAGCTCCTGCATTCGTTCTCACGCGCGAGCCAAACGCGCTCGCCCTCCCGGTACAACTACTAGACGCCACGCTCAACTCGCCAACCGAAACTCGAACTTCGCGCAAACACAGAGTTCACGAATGGAACAGCCTCCTTGCGCAAGGTTTCAAAACGGAACCCCGCAATGCCGATATCGATCCTAATTTCACGCAAGCGGCGCAACCTCCCATTTCGTGGTCGCATGAGCACCTGACCTAACACTCCCAATTCCAGCACCTTGCAGCATCCGCCGCGGGCGAAAGCTGCGAACGCGCGCCTACGCTGCTCCCTGGCCCTTCGCCTGCATTTCGCCGTAGCATGCGGCCCCTCTCGCAACACGCCGTCACGAATCGTTACCCCGGATTGCAGCCGCACTCTCGCGCGTTGCCAATTCTCGTTCTTCTCGCCACGGTCGCATGCGCCGTGGGCTGCGGCGGCGGAATTTCCGCCAGTGTCCAGTCCCCACCGCCGCCCCCTACTCCGGCTCCGTTTTCCATCAGCGTCACCGTAAACCCTGCAACGGTCTCGCTGCTCTTAGGCAACACACAAACCTTCAGTGCGACGGTAACGGGTACAACCGATACGACAGTCACGTGGAGCATCAACGGCATCCCGGGAGGCAGTCCAGCCACCGGCACCATCACAGCCGCCGGAGTCTACACCGCGCCACAAAACCTGCCGGCTCTCACCGTTGTCACAGTAGCGGCGCAGAGCGTAGCTGATCCTGCCAAGCAAGCGTCAGCCGCCATCAGCATCGCCAGCGACATCGCAGTCGCGCTCACACCCGGCGCCATCGGTGTCGACCTCGGCGCAACACAACCCTTCCACGCCGCAATCACCAGCAGCGGTCAACCTAATCCGGCGATTCGCTGGACCGTCAACGGCATCCCCGGAGGCAGTCTCACCACCGGCACGATCACCTCCGCCGGTGTCTACACGGCGCCACAAAATCTGCCGGCTATTACCACTGTCACGGTAACCGCGCAGAGCGTAGCCGATCCCGCCAAGCAAGCCTCCGCCAGCATCAACATTGTCAGCGACATTGCAGTCGCGCTCACGCCCGGCACCATCGGTGTCGAGCTCGGCGCAACTCAAGCGTTCCGCGCCACACTCGCCAGCAGCGGCCAGCCCAATCCGGCGATTCTCTGGAGCATCTCCGGCCCATCTTGCCCAGCAGCTTGCGGCGTGCTCGATACGAGTGGCATTTACACCGCGCCGCAGATCCTACCCGCCCCCGCGACCGTGGTGATCACCGCGCAAAGCATCGCCGATCCCGCCAAGCAAGCCGCCGCCGCAGTTACCATCACCAGCAATTTTTCACTTCAACTTTCAGCCCCCTCGAGCGTTGCCTCCGGAGGGTCCGGAGTGATCGCAGCCACGCTCACGCCGGTAGCCGGCTCAAATCCTGCGACAGCCCTTACCTGGACGCTCTCCGGCGCCGGCTGCAGCGGGGCAGCTTGCGGAGTGCTCGCCGTCGTAACGACGCAAGCCCTCGGCGGCGGCGCGATGTCCAGCTCCGCCACCTTCACCGCGCCTGTGACGCCGCCGAATCCGACCGCCATCACCATCACCGTCACGCCGCAAGCCGACCCGTCGAAGAAAGCGCAAGCCTCGGTAACCATCCAACCCGGGGTCGGCGTCACTCTCTCCCCCGGCACCGCCACGCTCGCCGGCAATCACCGCGTCGCGCTAACCGCGCAAGTCTTCGGTAGCACTAACACCGCCGTGACCTGGACCGTAAACGGCTTCGCAAATGGTACCGGCAACGTGGGCCAGATCTGCGTCGTCGCCAGCAACCCGTGTCAGCCGCTATCCGCCGGAAACAATTTGCAGGTCGACTTTCAGGCCCCAGGCACAATCCCAACTCCCAATCCTGTAACCGTGCGCGCCACCAGCGTTGCCGACCCAACGCGCAGCGCCACCTCTCAAATCACCCTGATCAATCACGTCGTCGTAAGCGTGTTGCCCTCCACCGCAACGCTCGCGCCGCTAGCGGTCCAGCAATTCTCCGCAACCGTGCTCGGCGCCAACAATCAAGCTGTCCTCTGGCAAATCCAAGGAACCGCGTGCGCGCTCGCAGGCGCGTGCGGCGTAATTGACGCAAACGGCATCTACACCGCCCCCGGCTCCGCTCCGTCTCCAAACACGTTCACCATCGTCGCCATCAGTTCCGACGATCCGCAGCAATCCGGCTCAGCAAAAGTCACCATCGCCACCGGCGCAAACATCCTCGCGCTGCATCCCGCGAGCGTTTACGCCGGCGCGGCCAATGGCTTCACTCTGCGCGTTGACGGCAGCAATTTCGCCGCGTCCGCTCCCGGCCCAGCTTCTGTCCTACTGATTGCCGGCTCCGCGCGCACCACCACGTGCAACTCCGTCACGGAGTGCAGCGTACCTGTAACCGCCGCCGATCTCTCCGCCGCAGGCAATCTCTCCGTCCAGATCCGCAATCCGGATAACTCCACATCCAACAGCGTTTCCCTCCCTGTCATCGCTCCGAATACTTCGGACGAAATAATCTCGCTCACCGCCGCCACGCCCGCCGCGACCGCCAAAAACATCATCGTCGTCGATCCCACCACCGCGGGCGTCTCCCTCCCGAACGCCGACGTGGACCTGAACGTCGCCGCCCTCGGCGCTTTTTCCACCGCCAATAATTCCTGCTCGCTCGCCGGAAATCCCGTACCCCTACAGCGGCCCTCCACCGGAGCTACTGCCGCCGACATCTGCCTCTTCTCCGCCAGTGGCCTCGACACCAGCATGGCCTACACCGTCACCGGCCCTGGCGACGTCACCGTAATCGCCAAGCAGCCCGCCGGCCTCGGCATTATTCATCTCACGCTGCAAATCTCCGCCGCCGCGATTCCCGGTTCGCGCACGCTCTTCATTCAAAACACAAATTTAGACAAGACCGCCGCCACCGGCGCTCTGGAGGTGCAGTGAAATGAGTTTCGTGCAACGCAGAAAATTCCTCTGGATCTGCTTTTTGGCCAGTCTAATCCTGCTCGGCCTCACCGCGGCCTTCGCCAACGGCACCACCTTCGCCCGCTTGCAATTCGACGATTTGGCTCGGCAATCCTCCGCTGTAGCCAGGCTGCGCTGCCTCGGCTCCGAATTTCACTGGGACCGCGGCGAGCTCTGGACCGAAACCCGCTTCGAAGTCCTCGAGCGCAACAAAGGCCTTCTCTCCGGCATCGTCACGGTGCGCACCGTCGGTGGCGTTTCCGGTCATCTGCACTCGCACGTAGACGGCGTCCCCATATTCCGCGCAGGCGAAGAGGTCTATCTGTTTTTGTGGGAGCGCCCCGGAGAGCCCTATCGCGTACTCGGCTGGGCGCAAGGGACGTTTCGCATCGTGCGCAACGCGGACACCGGAAACGAAACCGTAACGCAAGATTCCGCCAACGCACCCATCTTCGACCCGCGCACGCGAACCTTCCGCCACGGAGGCATCCGCAATCTACCCGTCGCAATTTTTCAGTTAAAACTGCGCAAAGCATTGGAGCGAGAGAATTGAGCCGTCGGATTAGCGTCTCTGCGAACCTCCGCGCACTCAGCGTCTCTGCGTTAGATTTTTCTTTCTTTGGAGATCAAGGATGCCAATAAGAATCCGAACCAGTGTCCACAGATTTTCTTGCGCTTTACTTTCCGCGCTCTACCTAGCCGCGACCGCGCAATCCGCCGCAGGCTACGCCTTCAACCAGGTCGTCCCCGACGTCCGCCAACCCGTCGCAGTGTCGGGCGGCTCCGCCTGCCCCGTCCGCGCCCATCAATTGACCGCCGCCTCCAGCATCTCCGTCCGCTGGAGCACCACGCTAGGCACCAATCCGATCTCCATCCTCACGCAAAACCAAACCGCCTCCGCCCGCCTCACCGAAATCGAGCAAGTAATAACGCAATCGCTAGCCGTCTGGGCCGCCGTCCCCGGCACGACGCTGTTGCCTGCCAGCATCACCCAGCCGCAGCGCGTAGCAACCCAAAACGCCTGCGGCTCCGATGGCCTCAACTCCATCTGCCTCGATCAAGCAGATATGGCCTTCACCCCCGGCGTCCTCGCCTTCACCCGCGTCGTCACTTCCGACGCTCTCGGCGAACAGCTCGGCAGCAGCCCCGCAGCCACGCAGCTCGGCCAGATTCTCGACGCTGATATCTATTTCAATCCCACCGACGCGCAAGTCACGTTCGCCACGCCTGCCGCGCTCCCCACCTCCCCCAGATCCTACGACCTCCAGTCCGTCCTCACTCACGAGCTCGGCCATTTCCTCGGTTTCAGCCACTCCGCTGTCTGGAGCGCCATGATGTACCCCTACGCTCCCGCCCCCGGCACGTTCAACGGCGCTCGCCCCAATCCGCAGCAGCTCGACGTGCCCCTCGGCGATGACGATCGCATTGGCCTGCGCATTCTTTATCCCGATCCCACGGACACCGTAAACCTTGGCATCATCAGCGGCCGCATCCTGCCGGCCAATCCACTCTCGCTCCCATTATCCCCGCCCGGGGTAACCGGCATCTTCGGCGCCCATGTAGTCGCCGTGGACCAATCCAGCGGCGCAGTAATCGCCGGAACGATCGCGGGCTGGAGCTGCGCCGCCCCCGGCCCAGCACAATTCGACGGCACCTACGAGCTCGACCATCTCCCGCTCAACCGCGTCTACACCGTCTACGCCGAGCCGCTCAACGGCGTAGTCGCCCCGGCCCAAATCACCCCGGCAATCGCCACCCTGTGCCGCAATTCCACCACAGACCCCGGCTGGCCCCCGCTACAAGGCTGCGTAGTCCCCGCCGCCAACACAAGCTTCACCACCCGCTCCCGCTAATGATTCGATTTGAGCGTGGACATCCTCACAGGCACAGCTCGTAGACTGCGCTCGTTGGAAACTAGGATTAAAAGGGAGGGCCGGAGCCGTCAGCTCCGATACGAAACCTGAAAAGGTTGGCAAACGCGAATTACTTTCAGTTTTTTCTTATCGGTCTGTGCGTTTCCTCAGCGTACTCTGCGACTCTTTACCCTGAGCCTCGAAGGGTGCGTTATATTTTTTCCTTATCGCCGCCGCGAATTCGCCAGCAGCCGCAAAATCTCCAAATACAGCCATATCAGCGTCACCATCAGCCCAAACGCCCCATACCACTCCATGTACTTCGGAGCCCCGATGCGCACGCCAGTCTCGATCATGTCGAAATCCAGCACCAAATTCAGCGCCGCGATAACAACCACGAACAGGCTGAAGCCGATTGCCCACGGGCCGTGGCCGTATAGTATGCCCACGTTCACGTGAAATAAGCTCAGCACCATCGCGACAAGATAAAACACTGCGATGCCGCCCGTTGCCGCGATCACGCCAAGCTTAAACCGCTCGGTGGCCCGGATGACGCCGGTCTTGTACGCAACCAGCATCACAAAGAGCACGCCAAATGTGAGACCCACTGCCTGGATCGCAATGCCGGGATAGGATTTATTGAAAAATGCGGAGATGCCGCCAAGAGCAAGTCCTTCCAGCAGCGCATAGAGCGGCGCAGTAACCGGCGCCCAGCTTCTCTTGAATATGGTCACCAGCGCGGTCACGAAACCGCCCAGAATCCCGCCGATCATCCAAGGAGTCACCGCCTGCGGCGTCTCCGAATGCGCCAAGCCCCACGTCCACGCAGCCGTAGCCACCACGCACAGCAGCAGCACGCCAGTCTTGTTGACCGCGCCCTGCAAGGTCATCGTCTCGCCGCCGAGCGTCACCTCGCCGCGAAATGCCTTCTCATTCAAAGCAGGATTGGACGTACGCAAGGGTGCAGCCATGTTGGTTTCCTCGTAGTTACACACCCAGTCTATGCTCGCCACATTCGCGTAGCAAATCGCACCGTTTTGTCGTGTAGCGGCCACCTTCAGGTGGCCAACCGGATCAGCACTAACACCGGTTGAGAGACCGCTTCTTCCACAGAACCAAATATCGGCAACAGCTAATATAAATATTTTTAAATCACTCCGGTGGAGGTCCGCACAACAGAAAAGAAGTTTGGTAGCGCTAACGGGAATCGAACCCGTATTTTAGCCTTGAAAGGGCTACGTGCTAACCGTTGCACCATAGCGCCACTGCAGTATTTATATCTTACCACGCAGCCCGGTTAAATCCTTACGAAGCTCGCGATTCGCAGTAACGGTCGCAGAGCTATTTGCGTTAGAGTTCGTCGCACCTTCTCATGAAATGGAGAACATCGTGAAGCTCTTTCTTTTCGCAGCATTCCTTGCATTCGCTGCAATCTCGCCGGCGTATTGCGCTCAATCATCATCCAAGGCGAAATCGGAAACAGCAAACACCTCGAAAATCGAAACGGCGAAGCAAGATCCCGCCAACCAACCTCTGTCCGCGCGCGTTCCCCCGGCCAAGCCCGGCGACGTAAACTCCCTCGACTCCATCCTCATCGCCATCTATGACGTCATCTCTGGACCCGCCGGCGATCGTGACTGGAATCGCTTCCGTTCTCTCTTCGCCCCCGAAGCCCGCCTAACCTCCGCCACAAGAAAAAGCGGCGGTCCGGTCCGCCTTCTCGATGTCGATGGATATGCTCGTGGCGCAGGCGACTATTTCAAAACGCATGGTTTCTACGAGAACGCCATCGTCAACCGCATCCAAAAATTCGGCAACATCGCCCAAGTCTTCAGCAGCTACGAATCGCGCAATGCTCCTAACGAAAAGCCCTTCGCCCGCGGCGTCAACAGCATCCAGCTATTCAACGACGGCACCCGCTGGTGGGTAATAAGCATCCTCTGGGACGAAGAAACGCCCGCCAACCCTCTCCCACCTGACCTGGCCACCACAAACAAATAGTCTGACGCGTTTCAGCCTATCCAGTCCAACGCGCCCGCCGTTGTAGGGCCACGGCACTGCCGTGCCCGCGCCGAGCCTAACCGGCTTCTTAGCCTTTGACTTCTGTAGCGCCTCCAAACTTTCGCGCGCCCTTTTCCGCAAGCCTACCCGTTCCGCCAGTGTAGCGGCTGGGCTTCAGCCCAGCCGGCGAGCGAAGCGAGCGCTCTTCGCTCTTCGCCTTCCCAACGTACCCGAGTGATTCGCATATTCGCTCCAAGCCATCTGGTGTATGCCGTGGCGACTGGGTTCACAGTGTTGGTCGCGATGCCTTCGGCGCCGTTCCCTGCTTGGCGGGCGCTGCGGGTGGACCCGGCTGTGGCGCTGCGTTGGCAGTAACGAAGATCCGACACGCATCCCTAACAAACCACACGACTTATAATATCTATTGACAAATAGTAATTCTTGTGTCAACATCTCCATGTCATGTCGGCGCGGCTTCCTTGCCTTGCTTCAGCTCGCCGCACCGCTCTGCCCAATCCCGTACCTCCTTTTCGGGCCGCGCGTCCAAACCCATCCTCTTCTAGGTTAGTTTCCCTGCTATACATCCGAAGGAAAGGGGTGACTACAGTTCAAAACAAGCCGTCGTAACCACCTTTAGAATCAACACTTGTAAAAGTGTGTGAAAACAAGGGACTTTAACTACGTTTAGAATGAACACTTAGGAAAAAACGGGGGAGGGGGGTAGCCGCGCATCTCCTCCATACTGTCCATACTTAAGACTGACCATGAGCCAGCTTCAATTCAATTTGATGCCCGAACGCCGCGCCTTCACGGTCACCGAACTGACCGCCAAGATCCGCGACCTTTTCGCGCGCAACTTCACCGATATCTGGGTCACTGGCGAAATCTCCAATTGCCACGAAGCGCAGTCCGGCCACATTTATTGCACCCTGAAAGACGAACGCGCACAGGTCCGCTGTGTCTGCTTCAAGAATCAGCTTCGTACCATGAAATTCCGCCCCGAAGACGGCTTGCACGTCACCGTGCGCGGCTCCATCAGCGTCTATGAATCACGCGGCGAATACCAAATTTATGTTGAGACGATCGAACCGGTCGGCCTCGGCGCGCTGCAACTCGCGTTTGAGCAACTCAAAAGACGCCTCGAAGCCGAAGGTCTCTTCGCCGCCGACCGCAAAAAGCCGCTGCCGCTTCTCCCCAGCCGCATCGGCCTCATCACGTCCCCGCGCGGCGCTGCCGTTCGCGATGTGGTGCGCATCCTGCGCCGCCGCTTCCGCAATGTGCATTTGACGGTTTACCCCGTGCGCGTCCAGGGCGACGGCGCATCCACGGAAATCGTCCGCGCCCTTCAATTCTTCAATCGCAGAAAAATCGTCGATGTGCTGATCCTCGCCCGCGGCGGCGGCTCGCTAGAAGATCTGTGGGCCTTCAATGAAGAAGAAGTCGCCCGCGCCATCGCCGCATCCGAACTTCCCGTAATCTCTGGCATTGGCCACGAAACCGATTTCACCATCGCCGATTTTGTCGCCGATGTTCGAGCCTCCACTCCTTCCGCCGCCGCCGAGCTGGTCGTGCAGACGCGCCGCGAATTCGATAAGCACATCGCTGACCTGCGCGAAACGCTTGCAAGCCTCCTACGCTATCGCCTGCTGGAAATGAGCCGCCGCGTCCACGAACTATCCGGCCGCCGCGGATTCCGCCGCCCCCTAGATTTGCTGCGCCAGCAGCGCCAGCGCGCCGACGAGCTCACCTCCCGCCTAGCCCACGGCTTGCGAGCAAACCTCCACCATTCGCGCCGCCGCTTCACCACCGCACACATGCGCATAGTCTCGTTCGATTTTCGTATGAAGATTGCCGCCCTGCGCCTGCGCTTGGAAAAACGCAGCAGCGACTTGGGCGCACGCGCGGAACGCCTGCTACGCGCAAAACGCGAGCGCCTGGATCGTCTACGCCTCCAGCTGGAAGAGCGCAGCCCCCTGCGCGTCCTGGAACGCGGCTACGCCATAGCCACAAACGCCGCCGGCCAGGTCCTGCGCGAGTCCACGCAAGTCGCGGTGGGCGACACCGTAAACGTCCACCTCCACCGCGGCCGCCTAACCACCGAAGTGAAAGCCAAACAACCAAAATGACTGCGATCGCTACGACTTCAATTTCGTGCTGGTGCTTTGGCTCTGCCTTCCTTGATCTCTCTCACTTTATTTACAAGCTCGTCCGCCGCTTGGATCAGCCTTCCTCGTCCCGCTTCGTCCGCGGTAACATCCGCTTTGCGCCGATACAACAAGTTCAAGTACGCCATCGCATCGTCGTAGTCAGGCTTCAACTTGAGCGCCTGTTGCATGCTTTCGATGCCTTCATCAATTGTCGCTCCATATTCTTGTTCGTACGACGCACGCAACGCCGGCGGCAGCGGATCGGCGTCGTCGAGCTTGCTTACCTCGTTGTTGAATCGCTCCCGCAACTGTCCATTCCCGCGAAATGCCAGCGTCCAATCGATCACGCCAATCCAGTAGTAAGGCTCGGGATCATCCGGGCGAAGTTGAATATGCCTTCGATGATAGGACTTCGATTCCTGAAAAACATCTGGACTGAAAGGCTGACCACCCATCTGAAACAGGAGGGAGCCAATCCCATCAAGTGCGGAAATATTGTCGGGATCCAGGTTGAGCACGCCCTTGAATTCCTCGATTGCTCTACGTCCAAACTCCTGGTTCTCTTCGCTGGGCGCGCCAGGAATGTATTGCGATGCGTAGCTGGTCGCAAGATACAAGCGAGCGTTGATGAAGTTCGGGTCGAGAGCCTTGGCCCTCGCGAAAAGCTGTTCAGCTTCTTCGGTTTGCCCGTTCCTATAGGCCTCGACGCCGCGATTCAACGCTTCCTGTGCGTCGCTTCGAGCCCCTGTTTGGGTAGGTTGCTGCTGGTTGCTGTGCAGTCGCACAGTCGCATTCAGCAATGTTGGAATCGAAAACAGAATCAAGCAAGTTTGCATCAGAGAAGGAAAAGCATATGCACGCGGCATCGGCTGCTCCAATCTTCCCTGCTGCGGCGATTTTACTCTTCGTCGCCGGTGGATGTCACTTTGAGGACGGCTAGGAAGGCTTCTTGCGGGATGTCGACTTGGCCTACGCGCTTCATGCGCTTCTTGCCTTCTTTTTGTTTTTCGAGGAGTTTGCGTTTGCGGGTGATGTCGCCGCCGTAGCACTTGGCCAACACGTTTTTGCGAATGGCGGCAACCGTTTCGCGGGCGATTACGCGGCTGCCAATCGCGGCTTGAATTGGCACCTCGAACATTTGCCGTGGAATCAATTTGCGCAAGCGGGACACCAGGTCGCGGCCGCGCTCGTAAGACTGCTCGCGATGGCAAATCATGGACAACGCGTCCACCGGCTCGCCGCCCACTAGCACGTCGAGCTTGACCAAGTCGGATTCACTGTAACCGGCTAGGTGATAATCGAGCGAAGCGTAGCCGCGCGAAACGCTTTTCAGGCGATCGTAAAAGTCGAGAACGATTTCGTTCAGGGGCAGTTCGTAGGTGAGCATTACGCGCGTTGGCGATAAATATTCGAAGCCTTTTTGCGTGCCGCGCTTGTCCTGGCAAAGCTGCAAAATGCCGCCCACCGATTCGTCATTCGTGATGATCATGGCCTTGATGATCGGCTCTTCGATTTTGCTGATGTCGCTAGGAGTGGGAAATTTCGCCGGACTATCGACTTCGATCACTTCACCCGTCACGCGCGTGATGCGGTAACGCACGCTGGGCGCCGTCGTGATCAGGTTCAGGCCGAACTCGCGCTCCAGCCGTTCCTGCACGATTTCCATGTGCAGCAGCCCGAGAAAGCCGCAGCGAAAACCGAATCCGAGCGCAACGGAATTTTCCGGCTCGTAAAAAAATGCCGCGTCGTTCAGTTTCAGTTTACCGAGAGCGTCGCGCAGTGGCTCGTATTCGTCGGCCAGCACCGGAAACAATCCGGCAAAGACCATCGGCTTGATGGCTTCAAAGCCGGGAAGTGCGGGAGCAGCGCGGTCGGCATCGGTGATCGTATCGCCCATGCGCGCATCCGCAACGTCTTTGATATTGGCGACGACAAAGCCGACGTCGCCGGC
>WNFL01169228.1_pt2 | contig 34609 bp, 31 predicted proteins | sample 5400361 | NCBI WGS metagenome assembly WNFL01 (sample SAMN13153351, study PRJNA577476) | soil metagenome | isolation source: 40 cm soil on Douglas fir-dominated hillslope | place: USA:California | collected 2013-09-17
CTTTCGTCGCGATAGACGTAGGTGGCCGTTCCGTGGAACTCGTTCGTGCCCGACTTGGTCACGGCGTTGATGTTGCCGCCGGTATAGCCGGTCTGGGAAACGTCGTAATTCGATACGTTCACCTGCACCGATTCGATCGCGTCGATCGAGATCGGCTGCTTCAGCGTCGGCAGGGTGTTGGCTTCGAGTCCGAAGGTGTCGCTGATGTTGACGCCGTCGATCGTGATCTTGTTGTAGCGCGAGTTCTGGCCGCCGACGGAAATCTCGCCGCGCTCCTTGTCGGTCTGCGACACGCGCGCATCGAGACGGGCATAGTCCTGGAGGTTGCGCTGGATCGAGGCCATGGAGTCGAGCTCGGTGCGCCCGATCGATGTCTGGGCGCCCATGGCCGTGGGGCTGAATTTGTCGGACAGGGCGCTGGCGGTCACGGTGATGACCTCCCGCTGCCCGACGCCGATTTTCACGTCGACGAGGGCGGTGTCGGCCAGCTGAAGATAGACATTCTCGCGTTTCTCGACCGCGCCGTCCTTGGTGATGGTGATGGTGTAAGGTCCGCCCACGCGCAGGCCGCGCGCGATGTAGCGCCCGTCGGCATCGGTGACCAGTGTGCTCAACGAACCGGAGGCGACGTGCAGCACGGTGACCGTCGCGCCCGACACGCCTGCGCCCTCGGCGGTGGTGACTCTGCCGCCCACGGCCGAGGTGGTGTTCTGCGCCAGGACAGGAACGGTGCCGAGGGCCAGCGCGACACACAAGGCGATTCGGGAAAGGCGGATATTTCGAGTTCTCATGGGTCTCCCTGGATTGTTGTTTGAAGCGCAAGCGATGCCCAGCCGAAGGGCGCGGACACCGGCATGCTACAGCGATTCACGTGCCCTGTTCTAGGGGTCATCGTGGGTTAATTTCCTCGGGCCGTTCCACCGGATCGGGGCCCGCGGCGAAACGGCGATCGTGGTATCCCTTCGATCCCACGGCGCGCGAAATCGGGCTGCGCGGATCCTCCCCGGCCTCGAGGCATCGAAGGATGTGGCGGAAGTCGTACCGCGGGGACCAGCCGAGGTCACTCCTGGCCCGCGCATTGACGTAAACGCGGTCTATGCCGGGAAACATCCTCCACCCGCGGCGGCGATACTCGGCGGCGTATTCGGGGACCCGCTGCCCGAGGACTTGCTCGGCGTTGGTGCGCAGATGCACCAGATCGTCCGGCGTGAAGGGCGTGGTCGCGCTGACGATGTAGCGCCCAAAGCCGATGGCGGCGGCCTTTTCCATGGCCAGGCGATGCGCGCTCACGACGTCCTCGAGATCCACGCGACGGTACAGATACTCGTTCGCCTTCGCGTTGTCGTTGTGATACCCGTCGCTAATCGCCTTGCTGTCGTCTTCCTCCGGGAAAAAGCGCGAAGTCCTGAGAACGACGCAGCTCATGCCGCTCTCCCTGTGGAACATCTCGCAGAGGTCCTCCGCCGCCGTTTTCGTCACCCCATACATGTTCTTGGGGATCGCGGCCTCATCCTCCGTGATCCACGCTGCGGGAGCGCCGGCCGGCGGCTGCAGGGCGTGGCCGAAGGCGCTGGTCGTGCTCGTGTACACGAAGGCCGAAACGCCTGCCGCGGCCGCTTCCTCGAGCAGGACGAGCGTGCCGCCGATATTGACGTCGATGAAGGCCTGGCGGGAATGGGTGGCGAGGTGCGGCTTGTGCAGGGAGGCGGCGTGAAGCACGGCGCCCACTCCCTTCATGCACCGGCGCACGGCTTGCCGGTCCGTGATCGAAGCGACCACGTCCGTGAACGGGGAAGCGGCGATGTCGAGGCTCGCCACCTCCTGGCCGGCGCCGCGGAGCGTGCGCACGAGCGCCTCGCCCAGGTGGCCGGCGCTGCCCGTGATCAGGATTCTCGAGGCCATTGCCGCTTAGCGCTTCGGCCGGGCCGGGGAGGGCCGTCGCGCGCGCTGCTTCGCCGAGACGGACCTGATCACCGTTCGCAGCGGGGTAGCCGCGGCGAACGCTTGCGTGTGGGGAGCGATCGCCTGCTCGATGAGCGCGCGGATCGATGGCTGGTCGAGCTCGTCCGCGGATGCGAGGCGCACGCCGCGCACCTGCCTGCCGCTCCCCTGCAGGAGCTTGTGCGGATCCTTCAGCTTCACGCCGTCGAGGAAGAAGAGGGTGACCCAGCGCGGATAGCCGGCCACCGACACGACGGCTTCCGATGCGCGCTCGCCGGGCGCGAATGCAAACACGAGCGCGTTGTAGTTGTCGTACACGAGCTCGCAACCCCGCGGAAACATTTTTCGAAGGCGCGAGCGCGCCGCCCGAAGCTGTGCGGCGATCTCGCGCGAGTATTTCGCGAGGAAGGAGGCGATCTCGGACTCGGCCGAGGATGATTTCAACGGCATAGCTCGACGAGCGGCGCGAGCGAGCTGCCGTTGGCGGAAAGAACATTGCCGATGCGCCGCGCGAGGTCCGCGAGCGGACCGCGGGAAAGGGACTGCGAATTGATGGCCTTGCGGATGCCACAGACGGTGACCGGCTCGGTCGCCGCGACGTTCAGGGTTTTCATGTGCTCCGCGTCACCGTAGACCGGCACGCCCTCGACGAGCACCAATCCGATACCCGCCGCACCCGTTTGGGTCAGCGCGGCGTAAGGATCGGGATTGGCGCTCTTCAGAACGAAGAGATCGGCGCGTAGCCCCGGCGCGAGAGATCCGACCTCCTTGTCGATCCGGGCGATCTCGGCAGGCGTCTTCGTGGCCATCTCGAACAATTGCTTGTTGCTGATCGTGCCGCCCATCCGCGATCGGATCAGCGACGATGCGAACGCCAGCTCGTCGAGGATGCCGTCGCTTCCCGTCGGACCCCAATCGGGCGCGATCGCCACGCGGACCGTGTTGCGGATCGCCGCGACGACGTCGGCGGTATCGCCATAGAGCACCATGTTGCTCCTCGGAGACCACACCAGCGACGCGCCGACCGAGGCCATCTTTGCAAAATCCGCCTCGGTGAGGGCGATCCCGTGGATGATCGCCGTGCGACCCGTAAGGAGCGAGCTCTTCTCGAGAAGCCCGAATTCCGTTTGCGTTTGCGGGTCGGCTCTCCTGCCCTCGGCGATATGGATCGCAAGGAGGTCGAGCCTGCCGTCCTTCAGCTTCGCCGCGTAACCGGGAGCCTCGTCCTTGATGTCGGGTGGCGTGATACCGATCGAATTGGCTATCGGCTCCTTGCCCGGCGCCGCGCCGTGGAATCCGCTGTGCCAATCGAGGTTGCGCGCCAGGCCCACGATGCAGTCGTCCATCGAGGGCATCGTGGAAGGCTTCGAGATGCCGATGGTGGAGGTCGTGCCGGCCATGAGCATCTTCAGCTCGACATAGGCGTCGACATCGCAAAAGCTCGCCTTCAATGCTTCCGCCTGCGGTAGCGCCGTCGCGGCCCGATACATCGGGTCGTTGCGCCATTCGTAGCGATTCGCGTACTGATGCGGCGGCTTCCAGCGCGGGATGATGTTGTACATCGGGTGGTTGTGCAGGTCGACGAAGCCCGGAAAGACGTAGTCCGCCGTCGCCAGCGCATTGGCCGCGGAAGGACGGTCTTTCTGGATGGATGCGATGCGGCCATTCTCGATGACGATCCAGCTATCCCGCAGCACGCCCGACGGCGTCACGATGTGGCCGCCGATCGCCGTGCGGGTGTCCGCGGATGCAGGAGTGGCCGCCGGCTGCGAGGTCGGCGCCATCGTGCACGCGGCCAATGACAGGCTCGCGACAAGCGGGATCAGGATTTTCATCGTCACCCTTTCATATCCACGTACGCGCCCTGGACGAGCTGCGACTCGGCGATGTCGAGAAGCGCCATGATGCGGCGCGCGATCGCCTCCCCGCTCTCCACCGTTTCGTCCTCGCGAAGCACGACTTCCAGCTCCACGAACGAGCCGAGCGCTTCCACTTCATCGAGGTGGATCCGGGTGCGATCGGCCATGTAAAGGCGCCGTGCTTTTCGCACGCGACCCACCGCCCCGAATGCACGCAAAAGGGTCTCTCGCAACGCGTCCGGCGCGGCGATCGCGGCGATCAGATAGTCGCTCGCTTTCGGACCCACGTGGTCGGCGCGCAAGTAGTGGATCAGCTCGCCGTGGCCGTCGGCGAATTGGCGCAGTTTCAGCCGGCCGTTCGCACAGGCGAAGAAAGTATCGTCCTGCACCAGGTCGACCGGACCCTCGGTCGCGAAGGTGCGCGCGCGCTCCTCTATCCCGGCGAGGTCGCGGACGCGCGCCTTGATCTCGACGTTCCTAGGCATGCTTTCTCACGGCGCTTCGCGACCGCGCGATCTCAACTCGACGAGATCCCACAAATTGCCGTAGAGGTCCTGGAAGACGGCGACGATGCCGTAGGGCTCGACCTTGCGCTCCCGCGCGAAGGTGACGCCCCGGGCCTTGAGCTCGCGATAGTCGCGCTCGAAATCATCGGTGTAGAGGAAAAGGAAGACGCGCCCGCCCGTTTGGTTTCCGATCCTCGATTCCTGCTCGGGGCCGACGGCGCGGGCCAGGAGAAGCCGCGCCTGCGACCCCGGCGGCGCCACGACGACCCAGCGCTTGCGCTGCTCCGGGACGGGCGTGTCCTCGACAAGGGCGAAGCCGAGAATCCCGACGTAGAAAGCGATCGCTTCGTCGTAATCGCGAACCAGGAGCGACACAAGGCCGAGGGACTGCTGCATCAGCGGAACAGCCGCGAGACACTCGAGCCATCATGGATGGCGCGAATCGCCTCGGCGAAGAGCGGCGCCACCGACTTGACCTGGATCTTGCGGCTGCGCTTGCCCTCGGTGAGCGGGATGGTGTCGGTCACCAGCAGCTGGCGGAGCGGCGAAGCCTCGATGCGTTCGACGGCTTTGCCCGACAGCACGGCGTGCACGACGCACGCTTCCACCGCGACGGCACCGCGGTCCAGCACGAAGCGCGCCGCCTCGACGAGTGTTCCGCCGCTCGCCACTTCGTCATCGACAATCAGCGCGACCTTTCCCTTGACGTCGCCGATGAGGTTCACCGCCCGCGCAGTCTCATCGTCGCCGTGGCGGCGCTTGTCGACGATGGCGATCGGCAGGTCGAGGAGGGTCGCGTAATGGCCGACGTCCTTCGATTCGCCTATGTCGCCCGCGACCAGCACGTAGTTGGAGAGATCGCGGCTCTCGCGCAGGTAGTCGCAAAGGACGGGCGCTGCCTGGAGCTGGTCGGCGGGAACTCGAAAAAAACCTTGCACCTGCGGCGAGTGCAGGTTCATGGTAAGGATCCGATTGGCGCCGGCCGTCTGGATCAGGTCCGCCATGAGGCGCGCGGTGATCGAGACGCGCGGCCGATCCTTCTTGTCGGAGCGCACATAGGGGAAGTAGGGCAGCACCGCGGTGATGCGCGCGGCCGACGCGTGCTTGAGTGCATCGATCGTCATCAGCAGCTCGACGATCCCGTCGGAGACCGGCGGGCACGAGGGCTGGATCACGAAGACGTCCGCCTCGCGGACGTTTTCGTCGATCTGGACCAGCATGTTCTCGTTCGAAAAGCGCACGAAGGTCGTCCGGCAAGGTTCTATGCCCAGGCACGCGCACACGTCCCGCCCCAATTCGGGGTGTGCCGTGCCGCTGATCACCTTGATTGCGCCGGCCATGTCGTTATCCCTATGCGTCGACCTTGGGAGCTTTCAGCGCGTGCCGAAGATGCGGTCGCCGGCGTCGCCCAGGCCGGGCACGATGTAGCCGTGGTCGTCGAGCTTTTCGTCGAGCGCCGCCACCGCGATCGTCACGTCCGGATGACGCGCGAGCATGCAGGCCACGCCCTCGGGCGCGGCGAGCAGGCAGACGAGCTTCAGCGTCGTGACGCCGCAGTCCTTCAGCCGGGTGATCGCCGCCGCCGCGGAGTTTCCCGTCGCGAGCATCGGGTCGACCACGATCACCATGCGCTCGGCGATATCCTCCGGCACCTTGAAGTAGTACTCCACGGGTTCGAGTGTCGCGGGATCGCGGTACAGACCGATGTGGCCCACAGTCGCCGTGGGCAGGAGCTCGAGCATGCCGTCGAGCATGCCGTTGCCCGCGCGCAGGATCGAGACCACGCACGGTTTTTTTCCGGTAGTCACGGGCGATGCGATCTGCGCGAGCGGCGTGCGGATCGTCACGTTCTCGGTCGGCAGGTCGCGCATGACTTCGTAGGCGAGCATGTAGCTCAGCTCCCTCACCAGGTGGCGGAAGGCGTCCGGGCGGGTGTCCTCGTTGCGCAGGTGGGTGAGCTTGTGCTGGATGAGCGGATGCTCGAACACGCTCAAGTTCGGGAATTCGTGTTTCAAGGTCTTCTCCCTCATCAGGGCAGGCGCGTGATGCGCGGGGTGGCCACGGGCGCGCGCTCCTCGGCGCCGAGGTAGGCGATCAGCGCGTCGAGGTCCTGGAGGCCGCCCTTGCGATCGGTGCCCTCTGCCAGGATGTCGAAGGTGTCTCCGCCCTCGGCGAGGAAGCTGTTCACGGTGACGCGGTAGCTCTTCGCCGGTTCCACCGGCTCGCCGTTCAAGCGCATGTCGCGGACGCGCTCGCCAGGCGGGGCGTCGGATTGCCACGTATACGCGAACTCCGCGGACGGCTGCAGGAACTTCGGATCCCCGGTGGTGGTGCGGTGCTGCGATTCGAGCAGCGCCTTCAGCTGCGCGCCGGTGAGCGTCATGACGACGAGGCTGTTGCCGAAGGGCTGCATGGTGAAGGCGTGCCCGAAGGTCACCGTGCACGGCGGCGAGGCGCATTCGATGTTGGCGCGAATGCCGCCCGGATTCATGAACGCGAACTGCGCGCCGTCGGCACGCGTCGCCGCGAGCTGCGCATCGGCGATGAGGCGCCCGGCGCTGCTGTCCGCTTTGCCGGTGCGCGTGAACGGGCCGGCGATGCGGCCGACGGCGCGCTCGGCCTTGGGCGCGGAAAGCACCGCGTAGCGCGCCACCTTCTCGGCGATCGCGGCGTCGGGCGTCGAGTCGCGCAGCACGGCGGCGAAGGGATCGGGCGCCGCCGCGGCGAGCTTCTCGCGATGGGCGGGATCCGTCTTCTCGTTCAGCACGGCAAGGTTGAAGCTGCGCACCGGCGGCAGCATCGTGCGCTTGACCGGATCGAGCGCAATATCGACGACGGAGATGCCGCGGCCATAGGAAGTCCCCTGGATGAGGAGGCGGCCTTCGATCTCGCAGCGATAACCCTGGTGCGTGTGGCCCGAGAAGATCACCTTGATCTCGGGCGCGAGGCGCCGCGCGATGTCGAGCAGCGGTCCGTGCGCATCGGGGCAGGTGAGGTCGTTCCAGTCGCCGCGCTTCTGCGACGTGCCGAGCTCGATGCCCTCGTGGAAGATCGCCACCATCGCCTTCACGCCCTTGGCACGTAGCTGCACCACGGCCCGGTTGACCGCATCGGCCTCATCGAGGAACTTGAGGCCCGCGATGCCGGAAGGGACCACCATCTGCGGCGTGGTCTTCGTCACCCCGCCGATGAATCCCACCGGGATGCCCTTGAATCGCTTGATCACGTAGGGCGCCACGATGTGGCGGCCCTTGGCGTCGATCACGTTGGCGGCGATGTACTTGAAGCGCGCGCCCTTGTACGGCGACTGCACGCAGCTCGCGACCGCGCCCTCGGGCACCGTGGCCGCGCACCCGCCGCGAATGATGCGTTGCAGCTCCTTCTCGCCGCCGTCGAACTCGTGGTTGCCGAGAGAGCTCACTTCGAGCCCGATGTCGTTCAGGATCTCGATGGTCGACTCGTGCTTGAAGAGCGTGGATATCAGCGGCGCCGCGCCGATGAGGTCGCCGCCGGCGAGCATGAAGCTATTGGGCGCGCCGGCGCGAAGCTTCCGCACCATTCCCGCGAGCGCGGCCGCGCCGCCCACTTGCACGCGCAATTGCGGAGCGTCGGGCGGGGCGCCCGGATCGGCGAGGAAGAGCACGAGGTTCGTGGTCTCGAGGTTGCCGTGCAGGTCGTTGATGCCGATGAGGCGCACCTGCACCGGGTCGCGCGCGTGCGCGGCGCCCGGCAATGCGAGTCCCAGGGCCAGCAACCAGGCGCCCAGGCGCCATGCGAGAAAGATCTGCCTCATCGTGTTCCTTCAGCCAGTTGCGCCGCGGTTGTGTGAGCGTCGCCGACACGCGCGACGAGGATCGGGGAGGAAGCGGGCGGCGCGTCGGCGACGGTGAACGCCTCCGCCAGCAACCGGCAGACGATTTCCGCGTCCGAGTCGCTCGCGGCGTGGACCATGGCGAGCAAACCTCCGGCTTCGACACGATCGCCGGGAGCGGCGACGTGGGTGAATCCCACGCGCGGATCGACCGAGTCTTCCGCCTTGTGGCGTCCGCCACCGAGCTCGATGCACGCGAGCCCCAGCTCGCGCGTGGCGACGCAGTGAACCCAGCCGCCCTTCGCCGCGACGAGCGGGCGCTTCACCGGAGCGGCGGGAAGCCTCTCGGCGGCGTGCTCGACGAAGTCGCTTTCGCCGCCGAGCGCCGACACCATGCGGGCGAAGTGGTCGAGCGCGCGCCCGTTGGCAAGCACCGCATCGATGCGCTTGCCGGCCGCATCGACGTCGGCGTCGAGGCCGCCCATCACCAGCAGCTCGGCGGCGAGCGTGCGGATCACGAGGGCGAGGCGCGGACTCTGCTCGACGCCCTGCATGAAGCGCACCGCCTCCAGCAACTCGAGCGCGTTACCGCAGCTGCGTCCCAGCACCTGATTCATGTCCGTGATCCACGCGGTGGTCTTGAGGCCCGCCGCGCCGGCCACCTCGTTCAGGGCGGAGGCCATGGCGCGCGCGAAGTCGAGGTCGGTGGCGAAGGCGCCGTTTCCGACCTTGATGTCGAACACCATGGCGTCCAGGCCCGCCGCGAGCTTCTTCGAGAGGATGCTCGCGCAGACGAGCGGAATCGACTCGACCGTCGCGGTCACGTCGCGGATCGCATAGAGCCGGCGATCGGCCGGCGCGATCTCGGCGCTCGCGCCCACGATGGCGCAGCCCGCCTTGCGCAGCACCGCTTCGAGCTTGTCGCGCGAGACGGTGACCTGGTATCCAGGAATCGACTCCAGCTTGTCGAGCGTGCCGCCGGTGTGGCCCAGCCCGCGGCCCGAGATCATCGGCACGATGCCCCCGCACGCGGCGATCACCGGCGCCAGCACGAGGCTCACCTTGTCGCCCACGCCGCCGCTGGAATGCTTGTCGAGGATCGGGCCCGGGAATGACTTCCGCCAATCGAGGACCGTGCCCGAGCGCGTCATCGCATCGGTGAGCGCCATGGTCTCCTCGTGGGACATGCCTTCGAGGAAGATGGCCATCGCCATCGCCGCGACCTGCGCGTCGCTCCAGCTGCGGTCCACGAGGCCGCGCACGAAAGCGGCGATGTGCGCGCCTTCGAGCGGGTGGCCGTCGCGCTTGCGGCGGATGATCTCCTGGGCGAGCATTACTCGCCGTAGGGAACCCAGATATTTTTGATGTGCGTCGCGGCGCGCAGGAACTCTCTCCCCTCGCCCGCATCGCGGTCGAGCCAATCGCGATCGTCCCATGTGGCCCAGGTGCGCTTCATGTTCGAGGCCGATGCCAGCTCCACCGCCTTCACTCCATCGCGCGCGCCGAAATACCACACGGCCTCGACGTCGTCGTGCTCGGCGAGCACTTTCGCCAACGCGTCCTTGTCGCCGGTGACGATGTTGATCACGCCGGCGGGCAGGTCGGAGGTCTCCAACACGCCATAGAAATCCGTCGCGGCCAAGGGATGCGGCTGCGACGGGATGACGATCGTGGTGTTGCCCATGGCGACCGCGGGCGCAACGAGAGAGAGCATGCCGAGGAGCGGGTAGCGGTCGTCGCAAGCGATGCCGATCACGCCGATCGGCTCGTTCATCGCGATCGCCACGCCGCGAATCGGCACGCTGTGGACGGCGCCGTCGTACTTATCGGCCCAGGCGCCATAGGTGAAGAGCCGCGAGATCGACGCCTCCACCTCCTGCCGCGAGGCCTTCGCGCCGCACCCCGTCATCGCGTTGATGCGTGAGGCGAACTCGTCCGCGCGAACGGAGAGGTTCTCCGCGATGTAGTAGAGGATCTGCGCGCGGTTGTGTCCCGTGGCGCGTCCCCAGCCCTTCGCCGCATGCGCCGCTTCGACGGCGTTGCGGATGTCCTTGCGATTTCCCTCGGGCGCTTCACCCAGCTGCACGCCGCCGGGACTCACGATGCGGCGCGTGTACGCGCCGTCGGGGCGCGCCTGCTTGCCGGCGATGAAGAGCTTCGGCGTGCGGTCGATCGGAGGCAGGGCGTCGGCAGCAGGACGCGGGGCGGGCGTGGGTCGCGCGGCCGGCGGCTTGGCGCGCGAGGCCGGACGCGGCGCACGCTTCACGTATTCCCACATGCCTTCGCGCCCGCCCTCGCGGCCGAAACCGGATTCGCGATAGCCGCCGAATCCCGCCGCCGCGTCGAATAGATTGGTCGAGTTCACCCACACGACGCCCGCCTTGATCTTCGGGGCGATGTCGAGCGCGAGGTTGATGCTCTCGGTCCACACGCTCGCGGCGAGGCCGTACGGCGTGTTGTTGGCGAGGGCGACGGATTCCTCCGGCGTGCGGAAGGTCATCGTCACCAGCACCGGTCCGAAGATCTCCACCTGCGCGAGGATCGAGGCCGGCTGCACGTCGGTAAAGAGCGTGGGCGGATAGAAGCAGCCTTCGGTGGGACAGCTCCACGATGGTTGCCACATGGTGGCCCCCTCGTCCATGCCTTGTTGCACGAGCTCGCGGATGCGCTCGAGCTGCACGGGGGCGACGATCGCTCCCATGTCCACCGCCTTGTCGAGCGGCGAGCCCAGGCGCAGTTTCTCCATTCGCGCGCGCAGCTTCGCCACAAGCCGCTCGGCGACTCCCTCCTGCACGAGGAGGCGCGAGCCCGCGCAGCACACCTGCCCCTGGTTGAACCAGATCGCGTCGACCACGCCCTCCACGACGCTATCGAGATCCGCATCGTCGTAGACGATGAACGGGCTCTTGCCGCCGAGCTCGAGGGAAAGTTTCTTTCCCGATCCCGCCGTCGCCTTGCGGATGATGCGGCCGACTTCCGTGGAACCCGTGAAGGCGATCTTGTCGACATCGGGGTGATCGACGATCGCGGCACCCGTCTCGCCGTGGCCGTTCACGAGGTTCACGACGCCGGGTGGGAGCCCGGCTTCGTGCACGATCTCGGCGAACGCCATCGCCGTGAGTGGCGTGAACTCCGCGGGCTTGAGCACGACGGTGTTGCCCCCGGCGAGCGCCGGCGCGATCTTCCACGCGAGCATGAGCAGCGGGAAATTCCACGGGATGATCTGGCCGACCACGCCGATCGCCTCGTAGCCGGCGAACTCCGTGTCGAGAAGCTGCGCCCAGCCCGCGTGGTGGTAGAAGTGGCGCGCCACGAGCGGCACGTCGATGTCGCGCGTCTCGCGGATCGATTTGCCGTTGTCCATGGATTCCAGCACGGCCAGCAGCCGCGAGTGCTTCTGCACGCCGCGCGCAATTGCATACAGGTGGCGGGCACGGGCATGCGGCGAGAGCGCCTTCCACGCGGGAAGGGCCTTGCGCGCCGCGGCGACCGCGGCATCGACATCGTCCGTCGTGCCGTCGGCGAGGCGCGCGAGGACCTTGCTCGTGGCCGGATTGATCGCGTCGAACGTTTTCGCGGGCCGCGTCCAGGCGCCGCCGATGTAGTGCCCGAAGGTGCCCTCGTGTTTCGCGATCCAGGCGAGCGCTTCCTTGTCGCTCTCCGGCGCGGGGCCGTATTCCATCGTTTTGAAGATCTCTGCGACTGTAGCCATGTTGGTCAGGGCATCGGGTGACGGTGGGCCGCGGCATAGCGGCTGGTGACGAAGTGCTCGAGCTGGCGCTCGATGTCGGTGACGAGCGCGCTCGCGCCGAAGCGGAAGAGGTCGGCGCGCAGCCACCGGTCGCCCAGCTCCTCCTTCATGAGGTAGAGGAACTCGAGCGCCGTCTTCGCCGTGCGAATCCCGCCGGCCGGCTTGAAGCCGATCGCGTAGCCGGTCTGCTCGAAGTAGTCGCGGATCATCCGGCACATGACGATGCCGAAGGGAATCGTGGCGTTCACGCCTTCCTTGCCGGTGGAGGTCTTGATGAAGTCCGCGCCCGCTTGCATCGCGACCATGCTCGCGCGCGCGACGTTGCCGAGGGTGGCGAGCTCGCCCGTGGCGAGGATCGTCTTCATGTGCGCTTCGCCGCAGGCCTCGCGGAAGCTGCGCACCTCGTCGTAGAGCGCTTCGTAATTGCCGGTGAGCACGTGGGCGCGCGTGATGACGATATCGATCTCCTTCGCGCCGGCCGCGACGCTCGCGCGGATCTCGTCCAGGCGCTGCTGGATCGGGGAGAGCCCTGCCGGGAAACCCGTGGAAACCGCGGCGACCGGAATGCCCGAGTCCGCGAGCGCTTCCACGGCGGTCGGCACGAGCGAGTGGTAGACGCACACCGCGCCCACCTTGATGTCGAGCGGTTTCGCGCCGAGCGCTTCGGCGAGGTCGTCGCGCAGCGGCGAGCGCGCCTTGGCGCAGAGGCGGCGCACGTTGCCCGGCGTGTCATCGCCGGAAAGCGTCGTGAGGTCGATCAGCGTGATCGCGCGCAAGAGCCAGGCCGCCTGCCATTGCTTCTTCACCGTGCGGCGCGTGCCCATGGTCGCCGCGCGGCGCTCGACCGCGCTGCGGTTCACGCGGATGGCGCGCACCACGTCGAGGTCGAGCGGCATGCCGGGATTGCGCTCGACGTGGTCGGCGGGGAGCGGTCGTGGCGATACCAGCGTGAGATTGGGTTTCGCGGCCATTGCTGAATGTACTGCAACGTTGGTCATGGGGCGATCTCCTTCATCTACCACCTGATGTCCTGGATCACGTCGGCGAGGAGCCGGCTGGCTGTGGCGTTCACACGCCCGGCCTGCTCCAGCGTATGCGCGTGGCTCAGCTTTTCCGCGGACAGGCCCGCCGCCATGTTGGTCATGAGCGAAAGGGCGAGCACCTTCATGCCCGCTCGCCGCGCGAGGATGGTCTCGGGAACGGTGCTCATGCCGACGGCATCGGCGCCGAGCTGCTTGAACATGCGGATCTCGGCGGGCGTCTCGAATTGCGGACCGAGGATCCACATGTAAACGCCTTCGTGGAGCACGGCGTTGGTGCGCCGCGCGACGCCGAGCGCCGTCGCGCGAAGACCCGGGTCGTAGGCATCCACCATGTTCACGAAACGCTCCGCGCCGCCCTCGCCGATGAGCGGCGAGCGTTGCGCCATGTTGACGTGGTCGGTGAGCACCATGAGGCTTCCGGGCTGCATCGCCGCCTGCAGGCTGCCCGCGGCGTTGGTCTGCACCAGGACCTCGCAGCCGAGCGCGCGAAGCGTGACGAGCGGCACCTGCATCGCCTTCGCGTCGCCTTCCTCGTAGGTGTGCTTGCGGCCGCTCATCACCGCGACCTCGTGCTTTCCGAGGCGACCGACCCAGAGCTCGCCGGAATGGCCCGCGACACCGGCGTGCGGAAATCCGGGCAGCTCGGCGTAGGGGATGCGGATCGGCTCGGCGATGTGGTCGACGAAGGCACTCCATCCCGAGCCGAGGATGACGGCGATGCGCGGCTGCGCTTTCGGCACGCGGGCGCGAATCAGGTCGAGGGCGAGGGAATGCGGCGCGTTCATGGCTTGAGGTTCTCGGGGCCGAAGCTGTGGGGCAGCAGTTGACCGAGGGTGAATGTCGAGCGCAGGCGCTCGCGATCCCCGACCAGGATGGGGATGTCGTCATCGGCGAGCTCGCGCAGCCGTTGGCGGCAAGCGCCGCACGGCGGCACCAGGCTCTCGCCGTCGCCAACGATCGCGATGGCCCGAACGCGCTTGCCTCCTTGCGTGACGAGGGCACCGATGGCAACGGCCTCGGCGCAATTCCCCAGCGGATAGGCGGCGTTCTCCACATTGCAGCCCGCGTGGACGCGGTCCTGCTCGTCGAGCACGGCCGCGCCCACGCGGAAATGCGAATAGGGCGCGTGCGCGTGTTGCTGCGCGGCGCGCGCCGCGGCGAGCAGGCGTTCGATCAGTTGCGGTGCGAGGGGTGTGGCCATCGGGCTCAATGTTCCTTGATGTATGGTCGGCCCAAAGCCTGCGGCGCGACGTTGCGGCCGATGAAGCCGGCGAGCAACAGCACCGTGAGCAGGTAGGGCAGGGCCTGGATCGCCTGCACCGAGACTTCGCCGACATGCGGCAGCTTCACGCCCTGCAGCCGGATCGCGACCGTGTCGAGGAAACCGAAGAGCAGGCATGCGCCCAGCGCCGGCACTGGGCGCCACTGCCCGAAGATCATCGCGGCGAGCGCCATGTAGCCGCGGCCCGCGGTCATGTTGGGACCGAACGAGGCGTTCTGAGCGAGAACGAGGTAGGCGCCGGCCAGCCCGCAGAGCGCGCCGTTCACGGTGAGCGCGACGTAGCGCAGGCGCAGCACCGAGACGCCCGCGGCTTCGACCATGTACGGGTTCTCGCCGACGGCGCGCAGCCGCAAGCCGAAACGCGTGCGGTAGATGAGCCACCAGATGGCGGGGACCAGGATCAACGCGAGGTAGACGAGCGCGTTGTGCGCGAGCAGGCCCTCGCCGAGAATCGGGCCGATCCAGGCAATGTCGTTCAGCGCCGCCGCGGCTCCCGGCCACACCGCACCGATGCGTACCTGGTCGCTCACGGGCGGCGTCTGTCCGCCTTGCTGGAACCACGCGATGCCGAGGACCACCGTGAGGCCCGCGGCGATGATATTGAGCGCCATGCCCGAAACCACCTGGTCGCCGCGATGGCTCACGCACGCGTAGCCGTGCAACCACGCGAGCAGTATCGCGACGCCGCACGCGCTCGCCACCGCGATCGTCATCGACCCGCTCGCCACGCCTGCCGCCGCCGCGGCGAAGGCGGCGAAGAGCATCTTGCCCTCGAGACCGAGATCGATCACACCGGAGCGCTCGGCCATGAGCCCGGCGAGCGCGCACAGGATGAGCGGCGTCGCCACGCGCAGCGTCGAGGCGATCAGCGTGCCGAAGAGGATCGCATCCATTCAGATTGGCCGACGCTTCGCGATCACGTCAGGTTGGCCGACGCTTCGCCATCACGGGCGTGGCGTGGATGAGTTTGGCGAGCGGCGGCGCGAGCACGTAGGCCATGGCGCCGGAGAAAAGAATGATGAATCCCTGCAGCGTCACCACCATGTCGCGGCTGAACCCGGGCATCTCGAAGCTCACTTCGGCGCCGCCCTGGAAGAGCGCGCCGAAGAGCAGGCTCGCGAGCAGGATCCCGACGGGGTGGTTGCGCCCCATGATGGCGACCGCGATGCCGGTGAAGCCGGCGCCGGCCACGAAATCGAGGAGCAGGCGCCGGCTCACGCCCGCTATCTCGTTCACGCCGACCATTCCGGCGAGCGCGCCCGATATCGCCATCGCGATCATCATCTGGTGCGCCGGCCGGATGCCCGCGTACTCGGCGGCGCCGACATTCGAGCCGACCGTCCGCAGGCGATATCCCGCGCGCGTCCTCCACAGGTACATGTAGACGAGGGCGGCGGCCGCGAGCGCGAGGAAAAAGCTCAGGTTCAGGGGCGAGGAAGGCCAATCGATGCCGAGCGGCGCCAGCGCCTCCGCCATCGTGGGCAGATGGGCGGACGCGGCAAAGGCCGCGCTCTCGACCGCCATGCTTCCCGGCGGCTTCAGCACGTTCACCAGCAGGTAGACGATCAGCGAATAGGCGAGGAAGTTGAACATGATCGTGGTGATCACGATGTGGCTGCCGCGATAGGCCTGCAGGTAGGCGGGGACCGCGGCCCACGCGGCGCCGAAGGCGGCCGCCGCGATCACCATCACCGGCAGCATGACCGCCGCGGGGAGCGTATCGGCGAGCCACAGCGCGACGAGCCCCGCGCCCAGGCCGCCGAGCGTCGCCTGTCCTTCCGCGCCGATGTTGAAGAGCCCGCCGTGCGCGGCGACCGCGACCGCGAGGCCGGTGAAGATGAAGGTCGTCGCGTAGTAGAGCGTGTACGAGAACCCGCGCGCCGAGCCGAATGCGCCCTGCACCAGGAGCTTCAGCACCTCGAGCGGATTCTGGCCGATCATCGCGACGACGATCCCCGCGACCAGCAGCGCCATGCCGAGGTTCACCAGCGGCAGCACCGCGACGTCGGCCCAGCGCGGAAGTGCGGGCGCGGCGCTCACGCGGCCTTCTCCCTGTCGGTCTGGGCCATCAACAGTCCCAGCTCGGCCTCGGTGCAGCGCTCGATGGAGCGCTCGCCGGTCACGCGCCCCGCGTTCATCACGAGCACGCGATCGGCCAGCGAGAGAATCTCCTCGATCTCGCTCGAGACGAGGAGGATCGCGCAGCCCGCGGCGCGCAGCGCCCGCAGCTGGCCGTGGATGAACTCGATCGCGCCGATGTCGACGCCGCGCGTGGGTTGTCCGGCGAGCAGCACGCGCGGCGCCTGCCCGAGCTCGCGCGCCAGCACCAGCTTCTGCTGGTTTCCGCCCGAGAAGCGCCCGCTCGCGAGCTCCGGCGCGCGCGGCCTCACGTCGAAACGCTCCATCATCGCGTCGGTGTCGCCGCGCATGCGGCGCCGGCGCAGGAATCCGCCACCGCTGTAGGCCGGCAGGCCCTCGTATCCGAGCACGCCCGATTCCCACGCGGGGAAGTCCATGACCATCGCGCGCGCATGGCGATCCTCGGGAACGTGCGCGAGGCGCAGGCGCCGCGCGCTGCGCGGCGTGAGCCATAGGGAGGGAGAAAACGACTCGCCCGCGAGCGTGAGCAGCCCCTCCTGCGGCACGCGCAGTCCCGAGAGCACCTCCAGCAGCTCGCTCTGGCCGTTGCCCGAGACGCCCGCGATGCCGACGATCTGCCCCGCTCTCAGCGCGATGTCGAGGCCGTGCAGCCGCGTGACACCCATTGAGTCGCGCACCTTGAGGCCCTTCGCCTCGAGGACCACGTCGCCGACCTGCACGCCCGCTTCCGGCGGCCGCCCGATATTCACCTTGCGCCCGACCATGGCTTCCGCGAGCTCGGCGGGCGAGGTCTGCGCGATGCCGCATTCGTGCACGACGTGACCGCCGCGCATCACGGTGACGCGGTCGGCGAGGCGCATCACCTCGTCGAGCTTGTGCGTGATGAGGATCACGGTGGTGCCCTGGTCGCGCAGGCGCGCCAGCACTTCGAACAGATGCAGCGTCTCCTGCGGGGTGAGCACCGCGGTGGGCTCGTCGAGGATGAGCACGCGCGCCCCGCGGAAAAGCACCTTGAGGATCTCCAAGCGCTGGCGATCGCCGACCGGCAGGTCGCCCGAGCGCGCGTCGAGGTCCACGCGCAGACCCGTGGAGTCCATGAGACTCTGCAGGCGCGGGCGCACGGCGGCTTCGGCGCGGCGCAGGAGGAACGCCGGCTCGGCGCCCAGCATGACGTTCTCCAGCGCGCTGAGGGTGTCGACCAGCATGAAGTGCTGGTGGACCATGCCCAGCCCGAGCGCGATCGCATCGTGCGTGGTGCGCATGTCCGCGCGCTTCCCGAACACCTCGATCGTGCCGGTGTCGGGGGCGTACAGGCCATAGAGGAGCGACATCAGCGTGCTCTTGCCCGCGCCGTTCTCACCGACGAGCGCGTGGACGGTCCCCGCGGCGATCGTCAGGTTCACCGCCTCGTTGGCGCGCACGGCGCCGAAGCGCTTGTGGATGTCGCTCATGCGCACCGCGATCGGCACCGCGCTCATGGCCTGGGCACCGGTCCGGTGGATTCGCGCAGGATGATCTCGGGCTTCACCACGATGTCGCACACCTCGAGCCTGCGCCCGGCGATGCGATCGATCAGCACCGTGGCGGCGGTCTCGCCGATGGAGCGGATGCGGCAGCCCACGGTGGTGAGGGCAGGGTAGATGAAGGCGCCCATCTCGATGCCGTCGAAGCCGATGATCGAGAGGGCCTTGGGAACCGCGAGGCCCTGCTCCGCCGCCGCTCGAAGCGCGCCGATGCCGAGCAGATCGTTGCTCGCGAAGACCGCGGTGATGTCGGATCCTGTCCCCGTTGGAGAAGCCCCCCGCGTGCGCTCGAGGAGCTTCCGCGTGAGCTCGTGGCCCGAAGCCGCGCGGAAATCTCCCTCGAGAAGCCATTCCGGCGCGGGATCGATGCCGGCGCGCGCGAGCGCCTTGCGCCACCCCGCGACCCGGGCGCGGCTCACGGCGAAACTCGAAGGACCGGCGAGGCAGGCGATGCGCCGATGGCCGAGCGCGAGCAGGTGGTCGACCGCGAGCTGCGCGCCCGCTTGATGGTCGATGCGCACGCGATCGGCGGTGAGCCCCGGTAGGGTGCGATCCACCACCACGGTCTTCATGCTTGCGGCGGACAGGCGCTTGGCGATCGCGCCGGCCGGCCCGGTCGGGGTCGCGAGCAGCACGCCGTCGACGCGCCGCTCGAGCAGCGTCTCGAGCGAGCGGCGCTGGCGCTGAGGGTCGTCATCGCCGTTGCAGAGGAATACGGAGTAGTGGCTCCGCTCGCAGACGTCCTCGATGCCGCGCATGAGCTCCGAGAAGAACGGGTTGGTGATGTTGGGGACGATGACGCCGAGGATGCGGGTCTGGCTCGTCTTCAGCGCGCGCGCGACGGCGCTGGGGAAGTACCCGAGCTCGGCGATCGCCCGCTCCACGCGCACGCGCGCCGAGTCGCTCACCGGGCGCGTGCGGTTCACCACATGGGAAACGGTGGTAAAGGACACGCCCGCCCGCGCGGCGACCTGCTTGATGTTGCTCAACGCCCGGCGCTCAATACTTGCAGGCGTTGTCGGCCATGTAGTCGGCCACCTTGATCTTGCCGGCGATGATGTCGGCCTTCGCCTGGTCGACCTTCTTCTTCACGTCCGCCGAGATGAGCTTGGCGTTGTACTGGTCGAGCGCGTAGTCGACGCCGTCTTCCTTCAGTCCGAGCGAGACCAGGCCCGGCTTGTAGCTCTTCGCCGCCTCGTAGACGGCGACCTCGACGCGCTTGACCATCGAGGTGAGCATCGTCCCCGGCTGGATGTGGTTCTGGTTGCTGTCCACGCCGATCGCGAGCTTTCCGGAATCCTTCGCTGCCTGGTAGACGCCGATTCCCGTTCCGCCCGCCGCCGCGAAGATGACGTCAGCGCCCTTGGCGAATTGCGAGCGCGCGAGCTCGCCGCCGCGCGCCGGATCGTTCCACGCGGCGCCCGTGGTGCCCACCATGTTCATGAACACCTCGGCCTTCGGGTTCGCGTACTTCACGCCCTGCTCGTAACCGCACTGGAACTTGCGGATGAGCGGGATATCCATCCCGCCGACGAAACCGACCTTGCCGGTCTTGCTCGTGAGGATTGCGATCATGCCCACGAGGAAGCTGCCCTCGTGCTCCTTGAAGAGCACCGACTGCACGTTCGGCAACTTCGCCACGCCGTCGATGATCGTGAACTGCAGCTTGGGGAACTCCTTGGCGATCTTCTCGACCGTGCTCGCCTGCGCGAAGCCGGTGGCGATGATCGGCGTCGCTCCGCGCTCGGCCATGCGGCGCAGCGCCTGCTCGCGCTGCGACTCGTTCGCGATCTCGAACTCGAGCGCGGGCTTGCCGGTTTCCTTCTTCCAGCGCTCGATCCCGCGGTAGGCCGCCTCGTTGAAGGACTTGTCGAACTTGCCCCCCATGTCGTAGATCATCGCGGGCGCCGCGAGCGCGGCAGCGGCGTGCGCGAGAGCCAAAGAAACGACGAGCAGGGTGGCGGCCGGCCTTTTCATCGGAAAATCCTCCAGGGCGAGGCGCCATGATGGCACCGTGCGCAAACGTTTGCTAGTAGGCGAAAGATCGGGGCCGGACCCCCCAAGGCCGATGGGTCGGGCCCGCCCCCGGTTTTTTGATAAAATCTACGATGTTTGCCACGCCTTCGCCCGTTCCCACGGGGCTTCACCTCAGAACCGCTCCCAAAGTCCTGCTCCACGAGCACCTCGACGGCGGGTTGCGTCCCGAAACCCTCTTCGACCTCTGCCGCGCGCGCGCAGTCGAAATCCCCGCGCGCGATGCGGCGTCGCTTGCGCAATGGATGCACGCCAACGCCGATTCCGGCAGCCTCGTGCGTTACCTGCGCGGCTTCGCGATCACCTGCGCTGCGATGGCCACACCCGAGGCCTGCGAGCGCATCGCCTTCGAGGCTGCGGAAGACGCGCGCGAGGACGGTTGCGTCCTGGCCGAATTCCGCATGGCGCCGCTCCTGCTCGAGGAATACGGAATGTCCGGCGAGGCGGTGATGGAAGCGCTGCTCGCAGGGCTCGCGCGCAGCTCGCTCGCCTGCGGCCTCATCGTCTGCGGAATGCGCCCCGAGCCGCCGGAGCGCACGCTGCATGCCGCCCGGCTCGCGGCCCGCTACCGGGATGGCGGCGTGATCGGATTCGACCTTGCCGGGGCGGAGCTCGGGTTTTCGGCCGCTGTGCACGCCGAAGCCTTCGCGGTCGCGCGCGACGCGGGCCTCGGATTGACCTGCCACGCGGGCGAGGCGGGCGGCGGCGAAAACGTCATGGAAGCGGCGGACCTCGGCGTGTCGCGCATCGGCCACGGCATCCACGTCGTTCGCGGCGACACGCCGCAGCAGGCCGCGCAGTGGGTCGCGCGAGCGCGCGACGCGGGCTTGCACTTCGAAGTCTGCCCCAGCAGCAACGTGCACACCGGCGCGGTGCGCTCGCTCGAATCCCACCCGATCCGCGACATGATCGAAGCGGGCCTCTCGGTCTCGTGCTCGACGGACAACCGCCTCATGTCGGGCGTGACGCTCACCGCAGAGCTCGAGGCGTTGCATGCGCGCACCGGGCTCACGCGCGCGCAGCTCGCGAGCTTGATGCGCGCCGCGGTGGGGGCGTCGTTCATGCCGCGCGCCGAGCGCGACGCGGCGACGGCGAAAGTGGAAAGCGGCTGGGCCCCTCTCAGCTAGCGGGTGGTGATCGCCGGCTTGCCCATCACGTAGCACTCGCGCACCGCGCGCTCGTCGCCGAGGATCATCCAGGCGAAGAGGCGTTCTTCCAGGGTCTTCGCGGCGCGCATCCTGCGTGCGAGCAAGGGAGTGGCGTCCGGATCGAGGACGATGAAATCGGCCTCGCGCCCGGGAGCGAAGCTGCCGATGCGTTCGTCGAGCCGCAGCGCGCGCGCGCCACCGAGGGTAGCGAGATAGAAGCCGCGCAGGGCGGGGAAGTGCTGGCCTTGCAATCGCGCGACCTTGTACGCCTCACCCAGCGTGCGCAGCATGTTGAAGCTCGTGCCCGCTCCCACGTCGGTCGCGACGGCGAAGCGCATTCCCGCCGCATCGGCGGCGGCGATGTCGAAGAGCCCGCTGCCGAGAAAGAGATTGGAGGTCGGGCAAAAGGCCGCAGCGGCGCCCGATGCCGCCATGCGCTTGCGGTCGGCTTCGTCGAGATGGATGCAGTGCGCGTAGATCGCGCGCTCGCGCAGCAGGCCGAAGTGGTCGTAGACGTCGAGGTAGCTGCGGCAAGCGGGAAAGAGCGACCGCACCCAGGCCACTTCCTCGACATGCTCGGCCATGTGGGAGTGGACGAACGCGTTCGGGTAGGCGTGCGCGAGCTCGCCGGCGAGCCGCAGCTGCTCGTCGCTCGAGGTGACCGCGAAGCGCGGCGTGATGGCGTAGTGCAAGCGCTCATGGCCGTCCCAGCGCTCGATGAGCTCGTGCACGTCGCGGGCGCAGTCGGGCGTGCCCATGAGGCCCTCGGGACAGTGGCGATCCATCATCACCTGGCCCGCGACCATGCGCAGGTTGCGCCGCTCGGCCGCGGCGAAGAACGCGTCGGCGGAGGCGCGATGCACCGTGCCGAAGACCATCGCCGTCGTGGTTCCGTGGCGAAGCAGCTCGTCCAAGAAGAATTCCGCGACTTCCGCGGCGTGCGCGCGGTCCGCGAAGCGCGCTTCCTCGGGGAACGTGTATTGGTCGAGCCAGTGCAGGAGGTCGCGCCCGGCGCTGGCGATCACGTCGGTCTGCGCGTAATGGATGTGCGCATCGACGAAACCGGGAATGATGAGCGTCCCGCGCCGATCGACGACTCCAGTATCGCGCGGCAGCGACGCGAGCAACGGCTTGGCGGGGCCGACGCGCGCCACGCGCCCACTGTCGACGATCAGCAGCCCATCTTCGAGGTACTCGAAACTTTCGTTCGCGCTCGCAATGCCGGGGTCGTCCCGGAAATGCAGGATCGAAGCGCGGAAGGCGCGCACGTCAGGGGCGTCCATGGCCAATGGCGTCGACCCACGCGAGCAATTCGGCCCGCTCCGAATCCGTGAGCCCGGTCACGTTCCCAGGCGGCATCGCGCGGCTCGCCACTTGCTCGCGGATGCGCGCCGCATGCGTCTTCAACTGCGCGGCATGCTCGAGCTCGACCCCCTTGGGAGGAGCGGTGATGCCGCCGAAGCGGGGAGATGCCGCGTGGCAGGTGGCACATCGCTCGGCCACGATCGACTGCACGCGCGCGATCGGTGGCGCCGCCGCAGCGTGCGACGACGCGCGGGGCATCACACCGTACGCCGTGGCGGCGAGGAGCACGGCAGCCACCACGAGCGGCCACGGCGAAGCACGGCCGCGGTGGCGCGCCACGAAGTAGGTTCGAACCAGCGCTCCGGCCGCCGAGATCGCGATCAGCCACACCCAATTCCACTCGGCGCCGTAGATCCACGCGTAGTGGTTGCTGAGCATCGCGAAGACGACCGGCAGCGTGAAGTAGGTGTTGTGCACCGATCGCTGCTTGCCGCGCAGGCCGAATGATGGATCGATAGGCCGTCCTTCGCTGGCAGCCTTCACCAGCTCGCGTTGCCCGGGGATGATGATGAAGAAAACGTTCAGCACCATGAGGGTTCCGAGCATCGAGCCGAAGTGCATGAAAGCGGCGCGGCCCGGCAAGAGGTGACACAGCGCATACGCCGCGGCGGCGCACAAGGCGGCGAGGAGTACCGCCAGGGCTCGATCGTTACGCCCCAGGGGCGAGCGGCAGAGGGAGTCGTAGACGATCCATCCCGCGACGATCCAGCCGATGCCGACGACGACCGCGAGATTCGGAGAGAGATCGGCCACGGACCGGTCGACCATGTAGAGGTCGGCTTGCGCGTAGTACACGATCGCGAGCAGGAAGAGGCCCGAGAGAAGCGTGCTGTACGCCTCCCACTTGAACCAGTGCAGGGTCGCCGGAAATGTGGGCGGCGCGCCGCCGTACTTCTGCGCGTTGTAGAAGCCGCCGCCATGCACGGCCCAGAGCTCCCCGCTTACGCCGCGCCCGGCTGTCGTGGAGTCCGGTTGCTGAAGATGGTTATCCAGCCAGATGAAGTAGAAGGAGGCCCCGATCCATGCGATGCCGGTGACGATATGGATGGCCCGGCCCAGCAGGTTGAGCCAATCCATTGCGTAGGCCGCGGTCAAGATGCTCTCGCCGCCATCGTCACGAGCCCTTCGTCGGCCGCTTTGTCGCGCAACTGCAGCAGTTGTGCCGCGACGGCCACGGCGATGGCTGCCGCCTCCTTGCTGCGAATCCCGCCGATCCCGATCGGCATCACGAGGCGCGAGATCTCCGCCGAGGAAAAGCCGCGTTGCAGGAGCCGCTGGCGGAAACGCGTGGCCTTGGGGACCGAGCCGATCACGCCCGCCCAGCCGAAGGCGGCGTGGCGCAACAGCGCCTCGCAGATCGCAAAGTCCTCGTCGTGGCTGTGGGTCATGACGAGCGCCCAATCGCCGCGGCTCATGTCGCGCACTTCCTCGGCCGGTTCCGGCGAATGAATCGTACGCACGTTGGCGGGAAGCGCGGCCAGGAAGATGCTCTCGCGGCTATCGACCCACGTGATGGCGAAGGGGAGCGGTGCGAGCACGTGCACGAGCGCACGAGCCACGTGTCCCGCGCCATAGAGCCAGACGCGCGTATGGCGCTGGGCAAGCCGCTCATAGGGCATCAGGACCACAGCTTCTCCGCTCTCACGGTCCTTGAGCGCTTGCGCCAGGAAGGGCAGGTCGGAGGCGTGGTACCGCTGAAACCACAATTCCACGATGCCGCCGCAGCATTGGCCTAGCGAAGCCCCGAGGGAAAAGCGATCCAGCCGCGAATGAGCCGCGCTCGCTTCGAGCATTTCGCGGGCGACCCGCGTCGCCACGAATTCCAGGTGTCCGCCGCCGATGGTTCCGTGTTCACCGGTGGGCAACACGAGCATGCACGCGCCGGGCTCGCGCGGCGCCGAGCCGCGCACGCTCGCCACCACGACGCGCACCGCTGGTGCGCCGCTCTGCAGCGCATCGTGCAGCGCGCGAAGCCAGTCCCTCATGCGATCGCCTTTTCTTCGATCGAATCGAGCGCCGCGAGGATTGCCTCGGGCGTGGCCGGCGCGCGCAGCTTCGGGCTCCGGCTTCCCGATCCGCAGGCGGCGACCGCATCCCGGAGCGCGAAGAACACCGACATGGCGAGCATGAGCGGCGGCTCGCCCACGGCCTTCGAACGGTGGATGGTGTCCTCGACGTTGGGCGCGTTTTCGAGAAGGCGCACGCGGGCTTCCGCCGGCCAGTCGCCCGAGGCGGGAATCTTGTATGTGGAAGGCGCGTGGGTCGTGAGCTGGCCTTCGCCGTTCCAGCAGAGCTCCTCGCTCGTGAGCCAGCCCATGCCCTGCAGGAAGCCGCCCTCGACTTGTCCCAGGTCCACGGCCGAATTGAGCGAGCGGCCGACGTCGTGGAGGATGTCGACGCGCAGCAGCCGGTTCTCGCCGGTGCGCGTGTCGATGGCGACCTCGGCCACCGCGGCGCCGTAGGCGAAATAGAAGAACGGCCTTCCGGAGAGCGTCGTCCGGTCCCAGAAGATCTTCGGCGTGCGATAGAAGCCGGTGGAGGAAAGCGAAACGCGCCGCTCGTGCGCGAGGCAGGCGAGCGCGGCGAAGGCCATGGCGCGGCCGCCTCCCCGAACCTCGCCCGCGATGAATTCCACTTGCGCCGAGGGGACACCGAATTCGGTGGCCGCGAGCTCCGCCATGCGGCTGCGCACCGCGGTCGCTGCCGCTTCGGCCGCCTTGCCGTTGAGATCGCTTCCCGAAGACGCTGCTGTCGCAGAAGTATTCGGTACCTTGCTGGTGTCGGTCGTGTTCACCCGCACTGCGTGCAGCGGAAGGCCAAAGGCGCGCGCGACCACGTCGATCACTTTGGTATGCAGGCCCTGGCCCATCTCGGTGCCGCCGTGGTTCACGAGCACCGTGCCGTCCGTGTAGACGTTCACCAACGCGCCGGCCTGGTTGAAGAGGGTGGCATTGAAGGAGACGCCGAACTTCACCGGCGTGAAAGCGAGCCCGCGCTTGATGGCGTGGTCGGCCGCGTTGTAGCGTGCGACCGCTTCGCGCCGGCGGCGGTAATCGCTGCTCGCCTCGAGCTCGTCGGCGATGCGCGCAATCACGTTGTCCTCGACGGTCATGGCGTAGTGCGTGACGTTGCGCTCGGAAACGCCGTAGAAATTGATCCGGCGCACATCGAGCGGATCCTTGCCGATTCGGCGTGCGATGTCGTCCAGCACGCTCTCGACGATCATCATGCCCTGCGGCGCGCCGAATCCGCGGAACGCCGTGTTGGACACGGTGTGGGTCTTGCAGCGATGCGAGACGAGATGGAGGTGCTCGAGAAAATAGGCGTTGTCGACGTGGCAGACGGCGCGATCGTTCACGGCGGCGGACAGGTCGAGCGAATACCCGCAGCGCGAGGCCATCATGAGCGACAGGGCAAGGATCCGGCCGTTGGCGTCGAATCCCACGTCGTAGTCGGCGAGGAACTCGTGGCGCTTGCCGGTGATGACCATGTCGTCGTCGCGATCGAGCCGCAGCTTGACCGGGCGCCCGGTACGAACGGCGGCCACGGCCGCGGCGCACGCGATCAGCGCGGCCTGGCTTTCCTTGCCGCCGAAACCACCGCCCATGCGGCGGCACTGAACCGTGACTTCATGCGAGCGGCGACCGAGGGCATGCGCCACGAGATGCTGCACCTCGGTCGGATGCTGCGTGGAGCTCACCACGAGCATGCCGCCGTCTTCCTGCGGAAGCGCGACCGCGACCTGGCCTTCGAGGTAGAAGTGATCCTGGCCGCCCAACTCGAGCGTTCCCCGCAGGCGATTGGGCGCGGCGGCGAGACGTTCCATCGGCTCGCCTCGCACCAGGGTGCGCGTCGGGGCGACGAAGCTCGCCGCGGCGATCGCCTCGCGGATCCCGAGGATGGCGGGGAGCTTCTCGTAGTCGAGGCGGGCTTTGCGCGCCGCTCGGCGGGCGGCGTCATGCGAATCGGCCACGACGAGGAACATCGCCTGGCCCGCGTATTCCACCAACCCATCGGCGAGGATCGGATCGTCGTGCCCCACGGGGGCGCAGTTGTTCTCGCCGGGAATGTCGCGCGCGGTATAGACCGCCGCGACGCCGGGCGCGGCTGCCACTGCCGACAGGTCCATGGTGCCGATTCGGCCGTGCGCGATCTCGCTTGTGCCGAACGCGCCGTGCAGCGTGTTCGCGGGGAGCGGGATGTCGTCGGCGTACTTCGCCTCGCCGCTCACATGCAGGTGGGCGCTCTCGTGGATCAGATCGAATCCTGCCGGCGCTTCGCGACCACGAGCGGAATCGGCGCTCATGACGGGGTGAGCCCTTCCACGCGGATAGGCTCGGCGTCGCGACCGGCATGCGCGGTGAAGAAGCGCTCGAGCAAGGCGGCGGCGACGCGGCTGCGGTACCCGGCGCTCGCGCGCATGTCGCCGATGGGCTCGAAGTCGTTGGCGAGCGCCCGCGCCGCGACGCGGACACTGGCGAGCGTCCACGGTTTTCCGCGCAGCGCCGCCTCGGCGGCGGTGGCTCGCTTCGGGATCGCCGCCATGCCGCCGTAGGCAATTCGAGCCTCCGTGACACTGCCAGCCCGTAGGGCGACGGCGAAGCCCGCACAAACGGCCGAGATGTCCTGGTCGAAGCGCTTCGACACTTTGTAGGTGGCGACGAGGCGTAGCTCTTCGCTGGAGTGCGGTGCACACGGCAGCGGCACACGCACCGCGCGCACGAATTCGCCCTTGGCGAGCGTGGTTTCGCGATAGGCGCGATAGAGTGCCTCCAGCGGGATCGTCCTTTCGCTCGCGCCGCGGCGAAGCGCGACCTCGGCGCCGAGGGCGATCAACACCGGCATGGAATCGCCGATGGGCGAGGCGTTGGCGAGATTGCCGCACAACGTGCCGGAATTGCGCACCGGCGGCGAGCCGAAACGGTTGGCGAGCTCGGCCACCATCGGGTAACGCGCGACGATGGCGGCATACGCATCAGTAAGGCTCACGGCCGCACCGATCTCGAGCGTGCCCTCGCGTTCGTCGATGCGATCGAGCTCCGCCACGTCCCCGACATACAGGATCGGCGGCAAGTCGCGCAATTGCTTCGTGACCCAGAGACCGACGTCGGTCCCGCCGGCGAGTAGGAGCGACTCCGGCGCTCGCGTATAGGCATCGGCGAGGGCGTCGAGGGTTTTGGGGGCATGGAATCCCGGCAGCGACACGCCCGCCGTGTCCGCGGGCAGTCGCGCGTTGCGCACGCCATCGTTTCCGCGAGGCCAATGCGCCGAGGCCCCAAGCGCATGCATGCGCATCGCCGCCTCGATGATGGGGCGATACCCGGTGCAGCGGCAGAGATTGCCGGTGATCGCTTCAACCGCCTCCTCGCGCGTGACCCGATCGCGCTCGAGCCAGAGCGCGAAGAGCGACATCACGAAGCCGGGCGTGCAGAAGCCGCATTGCGATGCATGCGCTTCGATCATCGCCTGCTGCACCGGATGGAGCTTTCCGTCCGGCGCGCGCAGGCTCTCGACCGTCACCACTTCCTTGCCGTCGAGGGTCGGGACGAAGCGGATGCAGGAATTGACCGCGCGATAGCGCATGCCGCCATCGCGAGCCTCGCCGACGACCACGGTGCACGCGCCGCAGTCGCCTTCCGCGCAGCCTTCCTTCGTGCCACAGCGGCCCAACGGCCCGCGCAGGTATTGCAGCAGCGTGGTCGTGGCGGTCGCGTCCCGCGCCTCGACGATCTCGCCGTCGAGCAGGAAGCGTGGGAACCGCGTCGAGGCGTCCACGTGCCGCAACCCCATCAGCTGCCGCGATAGGTCGAATAGCTCCACGGCGACGCGAGTAGCGGCACGTGGTAATGCGCGTTTGCGTCGGCGATGCCGATCCGGATGACGACCGTCGTGAGGAACGCGGGTTGCGGAAGGGTCACACCCTTGCCGCGAAAATAGCCCTCCAGGTCGAAGGCGAGCTCGTAGAGGCCGGGCTTCATCGCCTCGCCCGACAAGAGCGGTTCCCCGCAGCGCCCTTCGGCATTGGTCGTCGTCCGCAGCAATGATTCGCGAGGCTCGCCCAGCCGGGTGAGCTCCAGCGACACCCCGCCGGCAGCGGTGCCGTGGTACGTATCCAGCACATGAGTGGTCAGCTTGCCCATGGCGGGAGCATATCTCACGCGACTGCGGCGAAAAACTCGTCCACCTTCTCGAGGTGATGTGCCTTGGCGGAAGGTTCCAGGAAACTGGCATTGAAGCTGTTCGCCGCGAGGACGCGGGCATGCCCGGCATCCAGGGGCAGCGCTCGAAAGCAGGACACGAGGTTGTCGTTCACGTACCCGCCGAAATACGCGGGATCGTCCGAATTGACGGTGACGGTGAGACCCGCCGCGAGCAATTGCGGAAGGTTGTGGACCTGGAGAGCCTGGAACACGCGCAGCTTCACGTTGGACAGGGGGCATACGGTCAGGGGAATCCGATCCCTTGCCAGGCGCAGCGTCAGCTCCGTGTCCTCGAGGCATCTCACGCCGTGATCGATGCGCTCCGCACCGAGCAAGTCGAGCGCCTGCCGGATGTACTCGGGCGGGCCTTCCTCGCCGGCATGCGCCACGACGCGTAGACCGAGGTCGCGGCAGAGTGCAAAGACTCGCTCGAACTTGGAGGGTGGGTGTCCCTTTTCGCTGCTGTCCAGGCCCACGCCGATGAAGTGTTCCCGGTAGGGCATGGCCTCGCCCAGAGTCGCCAACGCCTCGGCCTCCGAAAGGTGGCGCAGGAAGCACAGGATCAACGCGCTCGTGACGCCGAGCTCCGCCCGGGCACGAGTGCACGCCGCGGTGAGGCCCCCGACAACCGTCTCGAAGGAGACACCCCTCGAAAGGTGGGTCTGTGGATCGAAGAAGATTTCCGCGTGCGCCACGTTGTCGCCATGCGCCCGGGCGAGATAGGCCCACGCCATGTCGGCGAAGTCCTCGCGGGTGCGCAGCACCGAGGCGCCGGCGTAGTAGATGTCGAGGAAGCTCTGCAGGTCATGGAAGTCATAGGCGGCGCGCAGGGCATTCACATCGGGATATGGCAGGGCGACGCCATTACGAGTCGCGAGCTCGAACATGAGCTCGGGCTCGAGCGTGCCTTCGATGTGCACATGCAGCTCGGCCTTCGGCATCCGGCGCAGCAGGGTCGCAAGGTCTTCGGTCATGTCGATTCCATATATGTTTACCATGCCACATGACTAACGCATCCTACCCCCGAGACCTCGTCGGCTATGGCGCGCGGCCGCCGCAAGCCGATTGGCCGGGCGGGGCGCGCCTCGCGCTGCAATTCGTCCTCAACTACGAGGAGGGCGCGGAGCGCTCGATGCTGCACGGGGATTCCGAGTCCGAAACCCTGTTGTCGGAGATCATCGGCGCCACGCCGCGCGCCGGCGCGCGCCACATGAGCATGGAGTCGCTCTACGAATACGGCAGCCGCGTGGGCGTATGGCGCTTGCTGCGGCTCTTCCGCGAAAGGAAGCTCCCGCTCACGATCTTCGCCGTGGCGATGGCGCTCGAGCGCAATCGCGAAGCCGCAGCCGCATTCGTCGAGGAGGGCCATGAGATCGCGTCGCACGGCTGGCGCTGGATCGATTACCACGGCATGGCCGAGGCCGAGGAGCGCGAGCACATCGCCCGCGCGGTCGAGACGCTGCGCGACGTGACCGGGGCGCGCCCCCTGGGGTGGTACACGGGCCGCACCAGCGAGAGCACGCGGCGCCTGGTCGCCGAGCACGGCGGCTTTCTCTACGATTCGGACTCCTATGCGGACGACCTGCCGTATTGGGAAGAAGTCGCCGGCAAGCCCCAGCTCATCGTGCCGTATGCCCTCGACACCAACGACATGCGCTTCGCCGCGCCCCAGGGGTTCAACAGCGGCGAGCAATTCTTCGCGTACCTGCGCGATGCGTTCGACACGCTGTACGCGGAGGGCGCGGAAACGCCGAAGATGCTCTCGATCGGCCTGCATTGCCGGCTGGCCGGGCGACCCGCGCGCCTCGCCTCGCTCGCCCGCTTCCTCGACCACGTCCAGCGCCACGACCGGGTCTGGATCTGCCGACGCGTGGAGATCGCACGGCATTGGATCTCGCGGCATCCCTTCCGGAGCGGCGCGTGATTGCGCTCGAAGCCCTGAACCGTTCGTCGCAGGCCGACTTCGTCGCACGACTGGGCGGCATCTACGAGCATTCACCGTGGATTGCGGAGCGCGTCTTCGCCGCGCGGCCTTTCGCTTCCCGCGATGCGTTGCACGCGGCGATGCAGCGCACCATGCACGGCGCCTCGCACGACGAGCAGCTCGCGCTCATTCGCGCGCATCCGGAGCTTCTGGGCAAGCTCGAGGCCGCGCAGCTCACCGAGGCTTCGCGCGGCGAGCAGGCCGGCGCGGGCCTCGACCGATGCACCGCCGCGCAGAAGTCGCGCATGCAAGCGCTGAACCAGGCGTACCGTGAGAAGTTCGGTTTTCCCTTCATCGTCGCCGTGAAAGGCCTCGGCTGGGCCGGCATCATCGAGCATATCGAGGCGCGATTGGGAAACACCCGCGAAGTCGAGTTCGCCACCGCGCTGCAGGAGATTGGCCGCATCGCGCGCTTTCGCCTGGAAGCTTTGCAATGACGGCGGCTCACGCATCTATCGAGCAATGGCTCGGCGCGCGCCACGCCGACGCCGCTGCGTTCCTGGCCGAGCTGGTGAAGGTGCCGAGCGATACGCCCCCGGGAGACAACGCGGCGCATGCGCGGCGCGCGAGGGAATTGCTCACTGCCCTGGGATTCGAAGTGGAGCGCCACGAAGTCCCCGCGGCCATGGTCGCCGCGGCGGGGCTGCGTTCGCTCACCAACCTCGTCGTCCGCCACCGCTTCGCCGCGGGACCGACGATCGCGCTCAACGCTCACGGCGACGTCGTGCCGCCCGGCACCGGTTGGACGCGCGCGCCCTATGGAGCCGAGATCCATGACGGCCGCATGTACGGCCGCGGCGTGGCGGTTTCCAAGTCGGACTTTGCGACCTATGCCTTCGCGCTCGCGGCGCTCAAGGCTGCGCACGGCGAGGGACATGCGCTTCGCGGATGCGTCGAGCTGCATTTCACCTATGACGAGGAGATGGGCGGCGAGCTGGGCCCGCGCTGGCTTCTCGCCAACGGCATCGTCAAGCCGGACCTCGCGATCTGCGCCGGCTTCTCGTACGGCATCGTCACCGCGCACAACGGTTGCCTGCAACTCGAAGCCGTGCTGCAAGGCCGGTCAGCCCATGCGGCGATACCCCAATCGGGCGTGGATGCGCTGCGTGCCGCGGTCGCGGTGCTCACCGACCTCTACGCGAGCCGTGATGCGCTCAGCCGCATCCGCTCGCATGTGCCTGGCATCGACCATCCGACGCTGAGTGTCGGCCGTATCGAAGGGGGAATTCACACGAACGTCGTGCCGGACCGCGTCATGTTCCGCCTGGACCGGCGCATCGTGCCCGAAGAGGATCCCGCGCAGGTCGAAGAGGCCCTGCGCCAGGTCCTTCAGGCTTCCGCGGGGCGCCACGCAGGCATCGAGCTGGGAATGCGCCGCCTCCTGCTGGCCGATCCCCTTCGCCCGACTTCGGGCCAACAGCCCCTGGTGGAAGCGCTGCAGCGACACGCCACGCGCATCTTCGGCGAGCCGATTCCCGCCCACGGCGTTCCGCTGTATACCGACGCCCGGCATTACGCGCGCGCCGGGATTCCGGTGGTGCTCTATGGCGCCGGGCCGCGATCGATCGAAGCATCGAATGCGAAGCGGGCCGATGAAAACTTGCTGCTCGAGGACTTGCGCAAGTCCACGCTGGCCGTGGCGTGTGCCGCTGCGGACCTGCTTTCATGACGTAAAAGCTTCGGCGTCATTCGAAAACTTATTGCTCGGGAGCTTGCCGAACTGCACGGGGTACTGGCGAGGCTCCGAGGAGAAAGACAATGAACGACATGAAGCGCGCGCTTGCCGTCCGGGTGGCGATAGCAGGCATCGGCAATTGCGCTTCCAGCCTGATCGAGGGAATTTCCCACTACCGCCAGCATCCTGACGACGACGCCGGATTGCTCTTCCCGATCCTGGGAGGCTATTCGGTCCGCGATATCCAAATCGTCGCGGCGTTCGACATTTCCTCGCACAAGGTGGGTCGCGCGCTGGACGAGGCGATCCGCCAACCCCCGAACAACTTCGTTCGCATTACCGGTGTGAAAGTCGACGAGCCCATCGTCGTCCAGCGAGGACCCACCCTGGACGGCAATCCGCCGCACCTCGCAATGCTGGTGCCCGGGGCGCCGGAATCGCCGGTCGATGTGGCGGAGGTCCTGCGTGAAAGCGGCGCCGAGGTCCTGGTGAACCTGCTCCCTACGGGAAGCTTCGAGGCCACCGCGTTCTACGCCGATGCCGCGCTGGAGGCGGGGTGCGCCTTCATCAATTGCATTCCGACCGTCCTTGCGCAAAGGCCCGAGATCGACGACCAGTTCCGCCGCAAGAAGCTGCCCATCCTCGGAGACGACATCAAGAGCCAGCTGGGAACGACCATCCTCCACCGCACGCTGCTGAGAATGCTGCAGTTGCGCGGCGCGGTGCTGAAAACGACTTCGCAGGTGAGCATCGGCGGCAACACGGATTTCGCCAATTTCGTCCATCGCGCCGAGTCGAAGATCGTCTCGGAGAGAAAATCGATGGAAGGGCTGCTGGAGGGCGCCGCTTTCCATGTCGGACACCACTACGATCTCACCCGGGGAGCGCTCAAGAATGCCTTCATCGAGGTGGACGCGACCGTCTTCGGCGGCTCGCCCGTGAAAATCTCGGTAAAGCTCGAAAGCGACGACAAGCCCAACTGCGCCAGTTGCGTCGTGGACCTGATTCGCCTCGCCAAAGCCGCGCGCGACGATGGCAAGGGCGGCATCATTCCCGAGGCGTGCGCGTTCTACATGAAGTCACCGCCAGTGCCGATGGACGACGACGAGGCATTGGAAATGATCGGGCGCAATTGGGTCGTGAAAGTGGCTCGATGAACCCTTTGTAGGAAGACGATGCTTTCCCTGCTGCAGCGCCTGGAATACGTCGCTTCTGCCTAGTCAGTGTCCCGCCAGGTCGTTCCACTGGGGCAACAGCACCATGCTGTTGGGATTGAGGCCCTTCAGCTTCAGCGTGTCCACGCTGCCGACGACGGCTTCCGTCTTGAGATCGACGATGGTGACCGATCCGTCGCTCATTCCGGGCAGGTTGAGGAGCGCGTTCTGCACGTACGCGTAGCGGCCGTCCTTCGTGAACGCGACATGATGCGCGCCTTCGGCGGTTGCGATCGACTTCAGTAGCTTCGGCTGCGTGCCATTGGCCTTCATCTCGAAGATGTGCAGGTGGCCGGGCTTCGCCGTCGTCACGTACATGCGGTCGGCCTTCTTGTTGAAATAGATCTCGAGCGGGACGCCGGCCTTCTGTGCGGCGAAGTCATGCGCCTGGTCGACGTCGAAGTCCTTCTTCGCCGGATTCCACGTTGCCGTCCACAGCGTTCCGCCGTACATGTTGGTGATGTAGGCGACCGGCGGATTCGCACCCGGCACGAAGAGGATCTCGACGGGAGCTTCCCCGGAGGGGCTCGGCTTCTTCGAGAGCTTGTAGGTGCCGAGCACCTTGCCGCTGCTCGCCTCGACGGCGCTGATCACTTCGCCCGCGTCCCCGAGATCGCTCGCGCGCACCGTGCTGGTGAGGAGGATGCGGTCGATGCCGTTGTGGATGGCGATGCCGTGCGGATAGGGCGCGGCAACCTTCACGTTCTTCATCACCTTGTCGGCGCGCGCATCGCCGACGACCATGGTCTGTGTTCCCATGCAGCTCAGGTACCAGCTCTTGTTGTCGTCGGAAAAGACGACGTCCTCGCCCACGCTGCAGCCAGGCACGGCGATGACCTTCATCGCAAAGGGCTGCTTCTTCATGTCGATGACTCGCAGCTCGCTCTTGCCGAGCGCGGTCACGTAGGCTTTCGACTGGTCGCGGTTGTAGAAGATGTGGTGCGCGACGAGGTCCGCGGGCAGCGGCAGGTCCTGCACGATTTGGCCGAAGGCCTTCGACTTCGGATCGACGTCGATCACCGCAATGCCTTCCTTGCGCTCACCGGTGGCGACCGGGGTCTTCAACGCCTTGAGTGACTCGGCGGACTTCGTCTCATAATTGAACATCGCGTGGATCTGGGCGAGCGCGAAGCCCGGCAGGCAGAGGACGGCGGCTGCGGCAAGACGTTTCAT
>WNFL01439681.1_pt1 | contig 34601 bp, 33 predicted proteins | sample 5400361 | NCBI WGS metagenome assembly WNFL01 (sample SAMN13153351, study PRJNA577476) | soil metagenome | isolation source: 40 cm soil on Douglas fir-dominated hillslope | place: USA:California | collected 2013-09-17
CGTACGCGGGCGCCTCGTCGTCGACGCGTCGGGGCCGCGCGGCTTCCTCCACCGCGCGCTCGGGCTCGGCGAGAAGGGCTTCGAGAGCCTCGCGGAGACGGAGGCCCTCTACGCGCACTTCTCCGGAGCTACCCGCTACGAGGACCTCGGGCTCGTGCCCGAGACGACCTCAGCCCCGTACCACCCCGACGACGCCGCGCTCCATCACCTCTTCCCCGGCGGCTGGGTGTGGGTGCTCCGCTTCGACGACGGCCTCGTCAGCGCGGGCGTCGCGGCCGAGCGTGCCGTCGCGCGCGAGCTCCGCCTCGAGGAAGGCGAGCCCGCGTGGCGTCGCCTCCTCGAGCGCATTCCCGCGCTCGAGCGCCATCTCGGTCCCGGCGCCGCAGCGACGCCGTTCTTCCACCGTCCGATCCCGTTCCGGAGCGCCGCGGCGTCGGGACCCGGCTTCCTGCTGCTGCCGTCCGCGGCCGCTTCGATCGACCCCCTCCTCTCGACCGGCTTCCCGCTCACCCTCCTCGGGATCGAGCGCCTCGGAGCCGTCCTCGAGCGCGACTGGGGGACGCCGCGCCTTGGCCGCTCGCTCGCGCGGATCGCGGCGCTCTCGCTCCGCGAGGCGGACGCCGCGGCGCGCCTCGTGGGCGCGCTCTATCGCGCGTTCGGCGATCCGCCGCTCTTCCGCGCGCTTGCGCTCCTCTACTTCGCCGCCGCGAGCTATGCCGAGGCCGCGCGGCGGCTCGGCCGGCCGCGCCTGGCCGAGAGCTTCCTCCTCACGGGCACGGAGCCGTTCGGGCGTCTCCTCCGCACGCTCTCGCGCCGCGCCGCCATGGGGACGCGAGACGATCGCGGACGGGAGCGCCTGCTCGACGCCCTCGCCCGGGCGATCGTCCCGATCGACGTCGCGGGGCTCTCCGTAGAGGGGCGGACGCGCTTTCCGCATCGCGCCGCCGATCTCGTCGCGAGCGCCTCGAAGCTCGGCGCGACCGCGCGGGAAGCGGAGGCCGCGCTCGCCGCGGGCGGGCTCTGAAGCGCGTGGTACGCGCCCTGCAAGGCCGTCCGGGGGAGCTTCTGCTCAGCCTGCGTGGAGGTGGATGATGGCGGCGGTGACGATGGCGGCGGACAGGGCGGTCGACCAGCTCAACTCGCTCCTGCGCGGAGAGATCTCCGCGGTCGAGACGTACACGCAGGCGTCCAGGAAGATCGAGGCGGAGAGGGCCGGCGACGCCTCGCTCCTCCGGCAGATCGAGCTGGAGCACGGGCGCAACGCCCAGCTCCTCCGCGACGAGGTGAAGCGCCTCGGAGGCGAGGCGAACAACGCCTCCGGCGTCTGGGGCGTCTGGGTGAAGGCGATCGAGGCGATCGCGACGCTCCTCGGCGACGTCGCCACGCTGAAGGCTTTGAAAGAAGGGGAGGAGCACGGGCTGCGCGATTACAAGGACGCGCTCGAGAAGCTCGACGACAAGGCGCGCGAGCTGGTGGAACGGCGCCTGATCCCCGCGCAGAACCGCCACATCGCGCTCCTCGAGGAGCTGATCGCGGCGAGCGGCACCGGCTCGGGAATGATGACGAGGCCGGCCGCGGTCTAGCACGCTGGAGACCGTGCGGCGGTTCCTGCTCTTCCTCCTGCTCCTGGCGCTCGCGGTGCCTTCGCTCGTGGTGCTCGGCACGAACGTCGTCCTGAAGGTGAAGCTCCGCTCGTGGGTGAACGACGATCCCGAGAGCACGTTCCTGACGTACGACGACGCCAGCTCCGACGCGCCGGGCCGCATCCTCGTGAAGAATGTCGTCCTGAGGAGCCGCGACCTGAACGCGGAATGGATCGCGCGCGTCGGGGAGGCTCGGCTCACCGTGTCGCTCCTCGACCTCGCGAGACGGCGCTTCCATGCGACGAGCGTCCGCGGATCCGGGCTCTCCTATCGGCTGAGGCGCCGGCTCCGCCCGGACGAGATCACGCCCCAGGTCGTGGAGGGGCTCCCGCCGATCGAGGGCTTTCCGTCCCCGCCGCGCGCCGACCCGACGCAGAAGACGCGGCCCGAGGAGCCGTCGCGGTGGCGCGTCGAGCTGGACGACCTCGCGCTCGAGAGGACGTCGGAGATCTGGATCGAGGGCTTCCGCTTCCAGGGCGCGGCGCGTATCGCGGGCGGCTTCTTCATCCACCCGACGATGACCGCCCAGGTGCTTCCCTCCCGGCTGGACGTCTCGTCCGGCTCGCTCCGCTTCGGCTCTCACCCGCTCGCCGAGCCTCTCTCGGGCGCGGTGTCGGCCTCGATTCCGTCTTTCCGGACGCACGAATACCCGGGCGACGAGATCTGGAAGATCGTGCGCGGGCGCGTGCGCCTCGACGGCGGCGTCGCGTCCCTGGAGTTCCTGAACGCGCTCCTCGGCGAGCCGAAGAGGCCGCGCTTCGGCGCCGGGAAGGGGCGCATCCACTTCGAGACGGCGGTCGGCTCTGGGAGCGGCTCGGGCGCGCTCTTCCTCGAGGCGTCGGGCGTGGAGGCGCGCTTCGGGGACGCGACGATCCGCTCGCATTCGGCGGCCGACGTCCGCGCGAAGCACGTCGATTTCAAGACGTGGGCCGCCGACTTCTCAGGGAGCTCGCTCGCGATCACGGACGCGGCCGTGACGGGAAGGGATCCGGAGAGCGGCTGGTGGGGGACCTTCACGTTCGCGCCGAGCCGGCTCGACATGGAGAGCGGCCTGTGGACGACGCGGATCGCCGCGCGCGCGAAGAGCCCGCGCCCGATCCTCACGATGCTCGACGTGAACGTGAGCGAGCTCGGCACGAAGCTGATCAAGCTCGAGAACCTGACGGCGACGGCCGACGTGCGGCTCGCGAAGCGGCGCGTCGAGGTGCACGGGCTCGAGGTGGCCGGAGGCGGCGCGCTCGTCGAGGGCGAGTACGCGAAACGGGCCTCGGCCGCCGGCGGGGCCTTCCTCGCCAGCAAGGGGATTCTCCACGTCGGCGTCGGAGTGGACGGGAGCGGCAAGGCGAAGCTGCGCGTGCTCGGCTCGCGCGGCTGGTTCGCGGAGCACGCCGGACGGCCCTCCCGGACGGCCCGCGAGCCCGGCGACTGATCGGGCATACTTCTCCGAGCCGGAGGACTCATGCACCGTCGCTTGTCTCGGCGGCACCTCATCGAGAAGTGCCTCGCCTCGGGCCTGCTCCTCGCGGGGTCGCCGCTCGTCGCCGCCCGCGCGTTCGCGCTCCACGACGACAAAGGCCCGATGCCGCGGAAGACGCCGACGCCGCACAACGAGCTGGGGCCCTTCTACAGGCGCGACGCGCCCGAGTCGACGGCGCTCGCGGCGCCCGGCGACGCCGGACTTCCTCTCTCGGTCTCGGGCATCGTCGTCGACACGCGCGGGGAGGAGATGCCGGGCGCCCTCGTCGAGGTGTGGCATGCGGACCCGCTCGGCGTCTACGACCTGGACGGCACGCGCTTCCGGGCGAGCCTCCACGCCGGAAGCGGCGGCGCGTACGCCTTCCGGACGCTGATGCCGGGGCATTACCCAGGCCGCGTCGCGCAGCATGTCCATCTCCGCATCAGCGCGCCCGGACACAAGACGCTCGTGACGCAGCTCTACTTCGCGACGGATCCGGCCTTCGAAGGGGATCCGGACAGGACGTACAAGAAGGACCCGGTCCTGAAGAGCCGCGAGCTCGTCCGTCCCGTGACTGTCTCGGAGGTGCCGGGCGCGCTCCTCGCGAAGGTCTCCTTCGACCTCTGCCTCGAACGCGCGTGACGAGCCCAGCGAGGCGTGTCGAGCTCCCGGCCCGAGCGGGGGCCGTCCTCCTGTCGCACGACGCCACGCTCCTCGTCGCGGGCACGGCCGACGGGCACGCTCGCCTCTTCGACGCCGCGACGCTGTCGCCGCGCGCCGCGATCCGCGTGCCGGAGCGGACGGCGGCGGCCGCGCTCTCGCCCGACGGGCGACTCCTCGTGACGGGCGACGGGAGCGGGACGGTTTCGGTGTGGGACGCCACGACAGGGGAGCGCCTCCGTTCGGCGAAGGCTCACGACGCCCCTATCGACGGCCTCGCGGTGGGTGGCGACGCGCTGGCCGCGACCGCCGGCGAGTCCGGAGTCACCCTCCTCGAGCTCGCGACGCTCACCGTGCGCCGCCGGCTGCTCGGCGACGCGGCGCCGTCCGGTCTCGCGCTCTCGCCGGACGGGCGCGTGCTCGCCGTGGGACTTCCCGAATCGCCGATCCTCCTTCTCGACGCGAAGACCGGCGAGGAGCGGCGCCGCATCACGGAGCCGTTCATGGCCGCGTTCGCGTTCGCATTCGACTCGGCGGGCGACCTCCTCGCCGCGGGCGGAGCGGAGAAGACGCTCTTCGTCTTCAGCCTCGCTTCGGGCGCCCGCGTCGCGCGCTTCGGCAACCACGATCAGCCGATCGCCGCCATAGCGTTCTCGCGCGACGGCGCGCGCGTCGCGGCGGCCTCCTTCAGCCTGAACCCGCCGTCCGCTGCCGCCTCGGCGCGGCTGGCGTCGCTCGCGTCGAAGCGGGAGACGGCGGTCGCGCTCGGCGTGACGCCGTTCGTCGCCGCCGCGTTCGACGCGTCGGGCACGGCGCACGTGGCGTGCGCGGCTGGCAAGGCGGTCGAGCTCTTCGCCCTGGCTGCCGGCTCCTAGCCTCATCGCTCTGGCGCGCCGGTTGCATTTCCGAGAATGGGAAAGGGAGGGCCCCCACCATGGGCGTTCTGGGTTGGATCGTTTTCGGTCTCGTCGTCGGAGCCCTGGCGAAGCTGATCATGCCCGGCCGCGACGGCGGAGGAGTCATCGTGACGACGCTCCTCGGAATCGTCGGGGCGCTGGTGGGCGGCTTCCTCGGACGCGCTCTCGGCCTCTACCAGGCGAACGAGCCGGCCGGCTTCCTCGGCGCCCTCGTCGGCGCCGTCCTCGTGCTCGCGATCTACCGGATGGCCTCCGGCCGTCGCGCGCTCGCCTAGCAGACAGCACCTTCGTCCGGGCGGGCCGCCGCGCGGCGGCCCCCCGGGCGCGAGGTGTCATTCGGGAAGGGAAAAGCCGCGCGCCCGCGCGGCCTTTCCGTCTTCGGAGCTCTACTTGTGGCGACGTCCGCCGCGCGCGGAGCGGGACTTCGCGCCGGCCTTCCGGCCCTTGCTCCGCGCGGTGCCGCGCGTGCTCTTCCGGGCGCGCGAGGCCGCGGCCCGCTTCCTCTTCGGCGCGCTCTTCCTGCCGGTCTTCCGCGCGGCGGCGCGCTTGGCGCCTCCCCGCTTCGCGGCGGGTTTCCGCGCGGCCTTCTTCTTCGCCGGCTTGGCGGCCCGCTTCTTCGGCTTTGCGGCCGCCTTCTTCGCGGGCTTTGCGGCGGCCTTCTTCGGGGCGGCTGCGGCGGGCTTCGGCGCCGGTTTCGGAGCGGGCTTCGGAGCCGCGGGCGCGGGCGCTGCTGCCGCGGGCGCCGCGGGCTTCGCCGGTCGCGGCGGGCGCGGAGCGCTCGGCTTCGGAGCGGGAGGGGTGCTCGGAGCGGTCGGGCTCGCGCCCGGTTGGCCGCCCGACGGCGGAGTGCTCTCGCTCTTCGACGAATCGTCGGGCGTGACCGGGGAGACGACCTTGTCGAAAAGGCTCTTCACCGGATTGTTGCTCTCCATGGGACTTCAATCCTCCTCTTCTCGCCCGTTGGGGCTCGACCTGTCGTCGACTCGCGCGGCATTGTACCGAAGCGGCCCCCACGCGTTCGCGAGGCGAACGCCGCGCGTTCATCGACCGCCGGTGGCGCGGCGCGAGCGTGTGGGGCAGGATGTCGGAACCGGGAGAGTGACGGTATGGAATCGGAAGGCCGCGCGCGCGGCATATCGCTCTGGCTCGTGCCGCCGGAGGGACACGTCAAGGACCTCCTGACGCGTCTCGTGGAGAGCTACGCGGCCGCTTGCGGCGGTCCGCCGCGGGGCGCGTGGCGCGCGCGCTCGGCCGCGTCGAGATCGTGCTCGTGTCCGCGAGCGGCGACGACCGCTATTTCCGCGCGGTCGCGCTCGAGGCCGACGCGTCGGGGAGCCTTCTCGCCGCGCGCCGCTCCGCGCGCCGCGAGTTCGGCGTCAGGGGCACGGACGTCTTCGCGCCCCATCTGTCGCTCGCGTACGGCCGGATCCCGGCAGGCACGCGCGCGTCGCTCGTGCGCGGCGCCGCGGACGTGCTGCCGCTCCGCTTCTCGGCCGCCTCGCTCGAGGTCGTGCGGACGGAGGGCCCGCCGCGCGAATGGCGCCTGCTCTCCGCGATTCCGCTCCAGCCCTCTCGGCCCTGATACAGTGTGCGCACACGATCGGGAGGCCAGATGAAATCAGGACGCCTCGCCAGCGCTGTCGCCGCGCTCGCCGCCGCCGCTCTCCTCCTCGCGTCACCGCGCGCGGCGGCGCAGGGAAAGTTCGACCTCGCCGTCGCCACCGACAACAAGGAAGCGATCTCCCAGCACGACACGTTCCCGCAGTCGACGGCCCGGATCTACGTCGTCTACAAGGTCACCCTGCCGAAGGCGGGGCGCGTGAAATCGGCGTGGATGGCGGAGAAGGTGGAAGGGGAGAAGGAGAACTCGAAGTTCAGCGAGAACGGCTCGAACCTCCAGCCGGGCACGTTCATGGGTGTCTTCTCGAACGGCAGGCCGGGGAGCGCGTGGCCGGCCGGCACGTACCGCGTCGACCTCTACGTGGACGACAAGCTCGAGAAGTCGGTCCGCTTCCGAGTCGTCAAGTAGCGCGTCCGGCGAGCGCCGCGCGGAACGCCGCCGCCAGGCGCGGCCCCTTCCCTTCCTCCTCGTGCTTGAAGAAGACCCAGGCGTCGCTCCATCCGGCGCGCGCCACGGCGTCCGCCTTCTCCGCCAGATCGGGCTCGCCGTACTCGGCCTTCCGGAGCCTCAGATAGCCCCAGGGAGCCGTCGCGACGAACGGCGTCGCCAGCTCGTCGTCCTCGGCGAGGCAGAGCGCCGCGCCGCGAGCGCCGAGGGCCGCGAAGACGTCGTCGGAGAACCAGGTCTCGTGGCGGAACTCGAACGCGGCTCTCAAGGAATCGGGCACGAGCGCGAGGAAGTCGGTCAGGCGCGGGAGGTCCTTCTTGAGGTTCGGGGGGAGCTGGAAGAGGAGCGGGCCGAGGCGCGCTCCGAGCGCGCATGCGGTCTCCCCGAAGTACGCGAGCGGATCGGCCGCGTCCTTCAGCCTCTTGATGTGCGTGATCGTGCGCGGCGCCTTCAACGCGAAACGGAAGCCGTCCGGGACCTCGCCCGCCCACGAGGCGAGCACCTTCTCGGTGGGCATCCGGTAGAAGGTGGCGTTGATCTCGACCGTGTCGAGGCGCTCGGCGTAGAAGCGGAGCATCCCGGCCGCGGGCAGCGACTCGGGATAGAAGCTGCCGCGCCACTCGGGGAAGCTGTAGCCGCTCGTGCCGACGAAGACGCTCATCGCCGCGGAGCTTACCCGGGGTCCGGGCCGCCGAAGACGGCCCGGCGCGTCTGCGAAACTAGCCCGCAATGCTGCCGCTCCTCCTCGTCGCCTCGCTCGCGGGATCGCCCGTCCCGGACCTCGTCGCCTCCTACCTCGAGCTGACGTTCGAGACGTTCCCGACGCGCGCGACGGACGCCGGGCGGCACGACCGCGACGCGGAGCTCGAGGACCTCTCTCCCGCGCGCCGCGCCCGCTTCCTCGCCGCGAACCACGCGTTCCTCGCCCGAGTGAACGAGGCGCTCGCGCGCTCGCTGTCGGCCGACGACCGCCTCGACGCGAACGTGCTCCTGCGCCAGATCCGGCTGACGCTTCACGAGTGGGAAGTGCTCCGCCTACCCGACCGCGACCCACTCTTCTGGACGTCGATCGCCGCGAACGCGACGGTCTCTCTCCTCCTGCGCGACGACCTGCCCCTCGTCCAGCGCCTCGCGAGCGCCGCGAGCCGGGCCGAGCAGATCCCGCGTCTCGCCGCGCAGGCGAAGGAGGCGTTCGGCGGGGCGTCTTCGTCTTACTTCATTCCCGAGATCTGCCGCGTCGGCGCTTCGCAGGCTCGCGCGGCCGCGGAGTTCTATCGGACGGGCTTCGCGGAGGCGGCCCGCGGCGAGGGCGCGGGGGAGAGGCCCCGCCTCGCGGTCGCGGGAGACCGCGCGGCGCCGGCGCTCGAGGGCCTCGCGGACGTCCTCGACGCGATCGGGCGGCGCGCGACTCTGTCGCCGCGCCTCGGGCCGATCGACTATCCGGACCGTTTCGCTCTCGTGACGGGGAGCCGCGAGAGCATCGCGAGCGTGCTCGGACGCGCCGAGCGCGCGCTCTTCCTCCGCCGCGCGGAAGCGGCGGCGTACGGGCGCCGGATGTGGGCGGCGCTGATGCCGGGCGAGCCGCCGACGGACGACTGCGTCCTCCTCGAGCGCCTCTTCGCGCGCGTCGCCGAGGACCGGGCGCGCGACGTCGACGAGTTCCTCGACGACGCCCGGTCTCTCATCGGCCCGCTCGAGGCGCTCGTCGCGAAGAGGGAGGTCGTGACGCTCCCCGAGCCGCTGACGCTCTTCGTCGGGCGCTCGCCGTCGTACTTCGTCGGACAGAGCGTCGGCGGCGTCCATCCCGCCGGCCCTTATGCGCCCGAGGCGAAGACCCTCTTCCTCCTGCCGACTCCGAAGGACGACGCGTCGGGGGCCGAGTCCGAGGCCTTCTTCCGCGACTTCAACCGCCACTTCCTGACGATGATCCTCGCGCACGAGCTCCTGCCGGGGCACTACGTGCAGATGAAGCGCGCGGCGCGCACGCAGCGGAAGGTGAGGAGCGTCTTCTCGAACGGCGTCTTCGTGGAGGGCTGGGGCACGTTCTGCGAGAGGCTGATGCTCGACGAGGGATGGGGCGGTCCGCTCGACCGGCTCGCGTACCTGAAGAAGCGGATGGAGAACGCGGCGAGGGCGATCGCCGACATCCGCATCCACACCACCGGGATGACGCGCGAGGAGGCGATCCGCCTCTTCCGCGAGGAGGCGCTCCAGGACGAGCAGTTCGCGGCGAACGTCTGGACGCGCTCCCTGACGAGCGCGCCTCAGCTCACGACGTACTTCCTCGGGGAGGAAGCGATCTCCGCGCTCGTCGCGGAGGCGCGGGCTCGCCGCGGCGCGGACTTCCGCCTGCGCGAGCTCCTCGACGCGATCCTCGACGTCGGGCCGGTCACCGTGCCGGAGATCCGGGAAGCGGTTCTCGAAGGCCCTCTCACCCCACGCGGAGGAGGATGACGACGAGCGCGACGATGGCGACGCCGACGGCCGCCACGTAGAGGAATACCTTCGAGCGCTTCTTCACCATCACGTGCGTGAAGTCGGGGGCTTCGACGCGAGGCTGCCTCTCCGGGGCGGGGACGGAGCTCGCGAGATTCTGAGCAGACATGCAAGAGCCTCCTTGGAATGGATTCCGGCGCGCGGAAGCGCGCCGGAGCGCTCTGATTTGCAGCAATTTTCGAGCCGATAATCGCGGAGTGACCGAGCCTCTCCCCGCCGATCTCGCGGCCCTCGTCCGTCTCTCCTACCTCCTCGACCAAGCCGTGCGGGTGCCGGGCACGAACCGGCGCGTCGGGCTCGATCCGGTACTCGGCCTCGTGCCGGGCATCGGCGATGTCATCTCGGCGGGGCTCTCCCTCGTCATCGTGCACGGCGCGCTCCGCCATCGCGTCCCGGGCCGGAAGATCGGGAGGATGCTCTGGAACCTGGTCATCGACACCGTCGTCGGCGCGGTGCCCGTCCTCGGGGATCTCTTCGACGCTCTCTTCACGGCGAACGTCATGAACGTCGAGATCCTCCTCCGCCACCGCGACGAGACGCGCCCGCCGCGGAGCGGGCGCGAGGTGGCCGGCATCCTCGCCCTCGTCGCGCTCGCGCTCTTCGCGGTCCTCGGCGCGACGCTCGTGGGGCTCGCGCTCCTCGTCGCGTGGGCCGTCCGGAGCGTGAGCTGAGCTCGACGACACACGAGCGCGGCCGACGGCTCTCGAGACGGTGGGAGCTCGCGATCCTCGCGTTCTGCGTGGGCCTCTTCCTCGTCGTGAACGGTCCGATCTGGAGACATCCGTTCGCGCCAGACATCTCGATCCTCGCGAGCTACGTGCCGATTCCGCTCCTGGTCGCGGCGGCGCTCCTTTACGAGAGCGAGCTGACGGTCGGCTCGTTCCTCGTCGAGACGCTGCTGATCGCGATCCTGAAGTTCGGCGTCACGGCGACGATCCTGATCTCGATCTTCATGCTGCAGCCGACCCCGGACGTGCTTCCCCCGCGGCGGATCGCGGCGCCCGCTCGGCGCGCTCCGCATTCCCCAGCGGCCCCCGAGGCTCCGAGCGTCATCGCCGACGCGAGGCGCGGCGAGCTCGCCGGGCTCGTCCTCGACCGGGTGGGGAAGCCCGTCCCGGGGGCGCTCGTCTGGGTCTCGTCCGGTCTCGAGGCCTGGCGCTTCCCTCCGCCACGCGAGACGGTGGTGCTGAAGATCGGCGGCGGCTTCGTTCCCACGCTCCTCGCCGTCGCCGTGCGCCAGCCGCTCCTCGTGTCGTCGTCGGACGGCCGCCTTCACACGCTCGACATCCGGAGCGGCGGCCGGACGGTGATGAACGCGCCCGTCCTCGATGCCGCGCCCCGCGCGGTTACGATCGAGGACGCGGCGGGGCTCTGCGAGCTGAGGTGCGACATCCATCCCGGGGAGCGCGGCGCGCTCCTCGTGCTCGCTCACCCGTTCGCGACGCGCGCCGGGGCGGACGGGCGGTTCGCACTCGCCGGTGTGCCCGCGGGAGAGGTGACTCTGGCGGCGCTCGTCACCGGCACGGGAAAGCCCGCGGCGGTCCGGGTGAGAGTCCCGGCCCGCGCGCGGGCGGAGGTGACCCTGCGCGTCGAGTGACGGTGGCTACTGCGAGGCGGCCGTGTAGATGTCGCGGAAGACGCTCGCGCTCGCGGCCGGCGTCGCGACCCGGATCTCGGTCCGGGTCCAGACGACGTGCAGCTTACCGTCGGGGCCGAACGCGCACTCGAGGAAGTCGCCCGGAGGCGCGGACGAAGCGGCGGGCGCGACCGGGTTGAAGTCGTCGAGCGAGACGAGCGACGGGATCTGGCCGGGCTTGAAGACCGCGCCGTACACCTTCCACGGGGCGCTCGTGCTCGCGCGGTAATAGCAGGCGAGGCCGAGCTTCCTTCCGTCGTTCGAGACGTTCACCCAGGCGTAGTGGTAGAAGCCCGCCTTCGGCGTGACGTCCTGCGCCTTCCACGTCTGGCCGTGGTCCGTGGAGTGGTAGAGCATCAGCTTGTTGCCGAGCGGATTGCCGTTCGCGTCGAGCGCGGTCGCGTCGACGTAGAGCGCCCAGAGCGACCCGTCCGAGGAGACATAGAGGGACGGCCAGCTCGTCGTCGAGTCGAGCGCCTTGTACGTGCCCGCCTGGTACCGCTCGAACGTGGCGCCGTCGTCGCGCGAGACGAAGGACCAGAGCGTCCCGAGCGCGTTGACGTCGGTGATCACGTCGTCCGAGCCGCCGTCGTTCGTGCAGAACGCGTAGACGTAGGGCGAGCCGGCGGCGTGGTCCGCGGCGGGGCGGCACCAGCCGGAGTCCTTCAGCGTGTAGCCGAACGTATTGAACGTCTGCGCGCCGTCGTACGAGGCGTACATCGTGTAGCGCCCGGGGCCGAAGCCGCCGCCCTGGCCCATGCCGAGCGGATACGTCACCTTGTCTCCTTCGTTCCCGAAGTAGAAGACGTGCCCGTTGCCGTGCGCGACGACCCACGGACGGTCGTCCACGAGCTGGGCGGCCGGGATGAGGGGACGCGTGAGGTCGAGCGTCACCTTGCCGAGGCCCGTCACGCTCCAGCGCGTGATCGTGTCGTCGGCGACGTTCGTGTCGACGAAGTAGAGGTGGCCGACGTCGTCGAGCGCCATGTCGCCCTCGTCGCCGAACTCGTGCTGCTCGAGGCTCGCGGCGGTGAGCCCCGGGAGGTCGGTGAACGTGTTGCCGCCGTCCGTCGAGATCCAGTCCCAGGACATGCTGCGCGTGTACGTCGGGGAATCGGGATCGGGCGACAGCAGGAGCAGCGCGTTCTCCTTGTGGGCCGTCGCGAAGATGTTGTTGAAGCCGTCCGCGAGCGGGGGCGTCACCTTCACCGGCGGGCCGAAGACCGTGCCTCCCGCGAGCCCCGCGACCGCGAGGGTGGCAGCGACCACGGCCAGGAGCACGCCGAGAAGCTGGACCGCAAATCTCCTCTTCATTGTCGGTTTCTCCTTCGGAAGCGGCGCCGGTAGTGACGCCACCGTTTTTCGGCGGAAGCAATACGGCTGCCTGGATTGGGACGGTCCAGCAGGGTCCGCCGCGCAAACGTCTGATTCGCCATGCGAAATCGGTGTGCTGATCGACCTGGTACCCCGGTTGCAAGTCCCCGCGGCAGGGAGGCGCCGATGAAAAAAGCTCTGTTCGTTTCCCTCTTGCTGGCAATCGCTCTCGCCCTCGCGCCGGCCGCGCCGGCCTCGGTCGGCGTCAGCGTGACGGTCGGCGGCTTCTACGACGAGCTCTCGCCGTACGGCCACTGGGTCTACACGGACCGCTGGGGCGAGGTCTGGTATCCGGATTCGGTCGATGCGTCGTGGCAGCCTTACTCGAACGGGCATTGGGTCTGGACGGACTACGGCTGGACGTGGGTCTCCTATGACGCCTGGGGCGGCGATCCCTATCACTACGGTTGCTGGACGTACGAGACGTCGTACGGATGGCTCTGGGTGCCGGGCACCGTCTGGGCGCCGTCGTGGGTGACGTGGAGCTACAACGACTCCTACATCGGGTGGGCCCCGCTGCCGCCCACGTTCAGCCTCGGCTATTCGGGCTACGCCGGATCGCCCGTCGTCCTCGCGCCGACGTCGTACGTCTACGTACCCTCGCAGCAGTTCGTCTCGACGAGCGTCGCGACGGTGCGCGTGCCGATGACGCAGAACGCTTCGATCCTCCCGTCCTCGACGTCCGTCACGCGCCTCGCGGTCTCGGGCGGCGTCGTCAGGAACACGGCGCTCGCGCCGGCGCAGGTGGAGAGGATCTCGGGCAAGCACATCGCGCCCGTTCCGATCGCGAACGCGAAGACGCAGCCCGTGCCTCTCCGCTCCGCGCGCGTCTCCGGCCGGAAGATCCCCGTTGCCGCGCCGCTCGCGGTCCGGCACGCCGAGCTCGGGAAACGAATCCAGGCCGCGCCCGCCTCGCGCGCCGGGACGCGCTCGGCGCCGATGACGCGCTCCGCGGGCGGTCCAAAGAGCATCGCGACGGGCGGCACGGGCACGCACGCGACGCACGGCCGCGCCGCCGAGACGACACGTTCCACGGGGGCACCATCGCGCGGGACGAACGCGCATTCGGGTCCGAAGGCCCACGTCGTCGAGCACGGGCCGCCCGCGAAGACGCACGAGGTGAGGCGCTCGACGCGCGCACCCGCTCACACCGGCCCGCCGGTCGCCCGCGCCCCTCAGCACGTGAGGAGCGAGAAGCGCGCGGCGAGCGTCTCGAAGACCATCGACCGCTCCCACGAGCCGAGCCGGCCGGCGCGGCTGGAGGAGCCGGCGCCCGCGAGGCCAGCCCCTTCCGGGAAGAGATACGAAGCCCCGGCACCGCCGGCCATGAAGCACGACCAGCCGCGGCACGAGCCGCCGCCGTCCGCGCGCGGCGAGGTCGCGCCGGCTCCGCGTCACGAGCCGCCGCAGCAGCAGGCGATGCGCCACGAGGCGCCTCCGCCTCAGGCGCACGCCGCTCCGGTCCACGAGGCGCCTGTCCACCAGGCTCCGCCCGCGCAAGCGCACGGGCCGGCGCCCGGGCCTCAGGCTCACGGCGCCGCGAAGGCTCCGCCCGCGAAGGGCGAGGAGAAGGACAAGAACCCGCACTGATCGCGCGCTCTCTCACACTCGCTTAGCATGGCGTGGCAGGAGGCTTCATGAGGCCGCTGCCGCGCCTTTTCTTCCTCTGTCTCTCGTTCTCGCTCGCCGCGCCGGCGGCGGAGCGCTCACCCGAAGAGGCCGCCGTCGCCCGCGTTCTCGACGACTGGCACGACGCGGCGGCGAAGGCCGACGAGACGCGCTACTTCGCGCACTTCGCGAAGGGCGGCGTCTTCCTCGGGACGGACGCGACGGAGAGATGGGACGTCGGGGCGTTCCGCGCGTACGCGCACCCCTATTTCGCGCGTGGCAAGGCGTGGAGCTTCCGCGCGAAGACGCGCCACGTGATCCTCGCGGGCTGCGGGAAGACCGCCTGGTTCGACGAGATCCTCGACACGCCGAACCTGGGCGAGGCGCGCGGCTCGGGCGTTCTCGTGAAGGAGGGCAGCGAGTGGAGAGTCGCGCTCTACGACCTCTCGATCCCGATCCCGAACGACCTCGCCAAGGAGGTCGTCGCACGCATCGCGCGCGGCGCGCCGGGGCCGAGCCCGGCTCCGACGCGCTGAGCACGTTCAGGGAGCGGCTTCGATCGTCAGGCGCGCGACTCCCGCGCTCTTCTCGAGGAGCGCGTCCTCGATCGTGACGGTGAGCTGGTAGCGGCCCGGAGGGAGGGAGAGCTTGATCGTCCGGGCGAGCTCCTTTCCCTGCGCGGCAGAGTACTCTGCGCCGGAGAGCGAGAGGAAGACGTCCTCGGAGACCGGTTCCGCTTTGGCCGCGCCGAGCGGCAGCGGCGTGACGGTGATCTTCGCGCTCGCCACCATCGCATCCTCCTCGGGCACGAACCCGAGCGCGTCGTAGGGGACTCGCACCTCGAGGAGCGAGAAGTCCCCTTTCTTTCCCTTCCACGCGAGCGTCAGCGGGATCGTGCGCGGAGAGAGGCGCGCGGCGCCCGGCCGCCTCTCGTCCTTCATCGCGGCGCGCACGGCCTCCTCGACGCGCTCGGGCCCCTGCGCGCGCGCCGACGCCGCCGGCCGGAACGCGGACCGCGAGAGGATGCGCACGCCGCGCCTCCGCGACGACACGCTCACCTTGTACGTCTTGGCGGGCTGCACGTCCGAGACGCGCACCGCCAGGCGGTAGCTCGCCGAGAGCGTGTCGGCGAACGAGGCGATGGAGCCCTGGTTCGCGCGCATCAGGCCGCCGGTGACGGACACGAGGCGCGAAGCGCCGTCCTGGAGGTCGCGCCGATCGCTGGCGCGGTCGCGCATGGAGGCGACGTATCCGTGCTCGGCCGACGGCAGGTCCGCGCCGGCGCTCGGGTCGACCATGTGGAGCGTGACGCCGGAGGAAGCCAGGAACGTCGCCAGGTCGTCCAGCTCGCGCATCGGCGTCCCGTCCCAGACGACGCGGCCGGCGAGGTCCTGCGGCGTCTCGCTCGAGAAGCCGCGGCGCTGGGTCATGTCGGGCTGGAACGGGCCGCTGCGCGGGTCGTGAGACGCGCCGCGCCGCGCCGTCTCGAGATACGCGACGACGCCCGCGCCCGGGATGCGCTCGATCCCGCGGGAGAAGAGGACCGCGTGCCGCCGGTCGCCGAGCACCGCGAAGCTCTCGAGCGTGGAGCGGAGCTCCGTCACCGCGTCGATCGCGCGCAGCCGCTCCGAACGCAGGTACATGCTGAAGGCCCGGTACGCCGCGTCCGTGAGGGCCCTGTCGTGCAGGGATTCCGCGCGGAGGATCTCCTCGACGAGATCCGACTCCTGGCGCTGGCGCTGCGCGTACCCGCGCTCGGCCGCGGCTCCCGCCTCGCGCCCGTTCTTCGAGCGCGAGGTCACGGTCGCCGTGTTCGAGACCGTCAAGGCGGGATCCTCGGCGACCGCCGTGAGCTCGGTCTCGAGCCTGTCGAGCGAGACCTCGTCCCAGAGCCTCGGCGCGTTCGTGGCGTAGTGCGTGACGAGGCCGATCCGCGCGCCCGCGGCCGCGCGCGCGAACTCGAGGGCCTGCTTTCCGGCGGCCATCACGGCGCCGGGCGGCAGCTCCTCGAGGTCGACGACGAAGAGAACGTGGAGCTGCGGCGCGCCGCCCGTGGCGACGCGGACGTTCGAGCCGCCGATCAGCTCCGGCGACGGCGCGGACGCCGCCGGCTTCGCCGGGGGCTCGAAGCCCTCGAGCTGCTGCGGCTTTCCTCCGATCCTCACGTCGAAGTCGTCCTTCGTCAGGTCGAGGATGGGGCGGTCCTTCCCGTCGACCGCGAGGACGTCGAGGAGCACGACCTCGACTCGCACTGTCGTCGAGACGTCGCCTCGAGCGGGCGTGCGCTCCTGCGCGCGGGCGGCCGTGGCCGTGCCGAGGAGCGCGTGGAGCGCTGCGAGACAGACGAGACAGACGAGTCGAGCCCGTTTCATGGTTTCCTTCGAGCAAGCAGTCGTCGTGCCCGCGCCGGCGACCTCACGAGGCGACGCGGAAGCCGTAGTCCGCGTACCGGAACTCCGGCGGGATGCTGCTGCGCGCCGCGCAGGTCGAGACCTTCCGGGCGTGCCGCCAGGAGCCGCCGCGCGACGCGCGACGCGTCCCGCTCGCGTCGAACCAGTTCGCGCACCACTCGTGGGCGTTCTCGCACATCTCGAAGAGGCCCCACCCGTTCGAGAGGTGGCGGCCGACGGGCTCCGGCCCGTCTCGCCAAAGACGGCGGTAGTTCGGGTAGCGCGCGTCGGGCGGCTCGTCGCCCCACGGGTAGAGCGCGCCGGCGCGTCCGCCTCGCGCGGCCCACTCCCACTCGTCCTCGGTCGGGAGACGGATCGGCAGGTCGAGTCGCCGGCCGAGCCATTCGCAGTACGCGATCGCGTCCAGCCAGCTCACCGAGACGACGGGCTGGTGCGGATCCCGGAAGGCGGGAGCGCTTCTCGTCGGGGGCCCCGGGAGGCCGGTCTCCGCCGTGAAGAGGTCGTACTGGCGGTTCGTCACCTGCGTCGCGCCGAGCCGGAACGCGGCGACGGGGACGGCCCCACCTTCGGGCTCCGCGCGCGTCAGGAGACCCGGCGGGATCGAAACCAGCTCCGGCGTGTCGCTGCTCACCGCGAGAGTCTGCACCCGGCGCCGTAGGATGAGGCTGCCGTGTCACGCGCCGCCCGTCCTCTAGGAGCCCGTCTGAGTAATAGGAGGGGCCGCGTTCCGGCCGCCGGGGGCCAGAGGCGAGGCGCCGCGACTGACGTTGGAGTTGGCTCTCCACGGAGGGAGCGGTAACAACGCATATGGACGCCGCCGGCCGGAACCCTCTGGGCGCGCGAGATCTACGGCCGATCTCTGCGTTGCGTCGACACTCGCCGGAGAGCCAACTCCAGGCTCGGTCGACACGCCTTGATCTCGACCGCACCTCTCGCGCGCGCGGCCCCTTCTATTACTCAGACGGGCTCCTAGTCTGGGCCTTCCTCGCCCGCGTCCTCTGCGCCGGTCCCGCGGATGCGCTGACGACGTCGGTCACGGTGCCGGTCGTCCTCTCGCTCAGCGGGCTCAACGGCTCGTTCTACACATCGGAGGTGACGCTCACGAACCGGGGAGCGAAGGACGCCTCCGTGACGCTCGTGTATGCCGCCGCGTTCGGAGGCGGAAGCGGCAGCGCGGGCTATCTCCTTCCGGCGGGGCAGCAGCGGATCTACGGGGACACGATCGGGTTCCTCCGCGCGCTCGGCGTCCCGATCCCGACGCAGGGGAACGTGGGCGGGACGCTCGCAATCACGTTCGCCGGCGTCGACTCGTCCGCGGACGTGGCGGCCACCGTGCGGACGACGACGGCGGGCCTGAGGCAGAACGACAAGGATCGCTCGAACGTCGCGCTCGTGAACCTCGGCACGCCGTCGGACGGCGACGTGCGCCTCCGCGTCACGATCTTCTCGGGCTCGACCGGCGCCGCCGCGGGCGTGCTCGAGACGCCGGTCGCGCCCGGCGGCTTCTTCCAGTACTCGGAGATCCTGGGCGGCGTCGCGAACGGGTGGGTGCGCGTCGAGAGGATCGCGGGCTCGGCGCCCTGGTTCGCGTACGGCGTCGTCAACGACCAGGCGAATTCCGACGGCTCCTTCGTGCCGCCGCTCAGGCCCGAGACGCTCGCGGGGCGCGCGTCGCTCACGCTCCCGGTCGTCGTCGAGACGTCCACGTTCACGAGCGAGCTCGTCGCGACGAACACGGGCGCCTCCGAGAAGACGCTCCACCTGGCGTGGGTCGCGGACGGGCTGACCACGTTCCAGAGCACGGCGCGCGTCGACCTGACGCTCGGGCCCGGCGCGCAGCTCGTGATCCCGTCCTTCGCGCAGACGCTGCGCGAGCGCGGCGTCGCGGGCGTGCCGCCGGCGGGTCCGACGCTCGCCGGCGCGCTCTTCGCGACCGCCGAGGGCGGGGACGTCTCGGGCATCGCGCTCGGCGCGCGCACGTCCGCGCCCGGCGGCGGCGGGCGATACGGACTCTTCTACACCGCGACGCCGTCCGGCCTCGCGCTCACGTCGCCGGCCTGGCTCTACGGGCTCCAGCAGAACGGCGAGAACCGCACGAACCTCGCGCTCGTCAACACGGGCGAGGTCGACGCCGGTCCAGACACCTTCCGGATCGAGATCTTCAATGGCGACACGGGCGGGCTGATCGTCACGGTCGACGGGCTCGCGGTGCCCGCGCGCGGCTGGGTGCAGTACGGCTCCATCCTGAGCGCGCTCGCGGGCGCGACGTCGAACGGCTACGCGCGCGTCACGCGGACGTCCGGCGCGAATCCGTTCCTGACGTACGCGGTCGTGAACGACGGCGGTGGGCCGGGCCAGAGGAGCGGCGACGGCGCGTTCCTCGCGCCCGACCGCGCCTGCGTCTACACGGTCGCTCCGGTCGTCGACAGCGTCGGCACCACCGGCGGAGCGGGCGCAGCGATCTCGGTCGCGGCCGCGGACGGCTGTTTCTGGACGAGCTCGAGCGACACGCCGTTCCTCTCGATCACGTCCGGAGCCTCGGGCGCGGGGAGCGGCACCGTCACGTACTCGGCGACCGGAAACGACGGCGCTGCGCGCAGCGGCACGCTCACGATCGCGGGTCGCCGAGTGACCGTCTCGCAGGCCGGGAGCGGCGGCTGCGCCTACGCGCTCTCCTCGACGGCCGACAGCGTCGAGTCGCGCGCCGGCTCGGGCTCGGTCTCCGTCGCGACGACGAGCGGCTGCACGTGGACGGCCTCGAGCCACGACTCGTGGATCACCGTCACCGCGGGAGCCTCCGGCAGCGGCCCCGGCACGGTGGCCTACACGTACGGCGCGAACTCCGGGCCCGCGCGGACCGGTACGCTGACGATCGCCGGGGTCACGTACACGCTGGCGCAGGCGGAGCCGAAGGGCCCGAACTACTGAGACTTCGGGTTTTCGGGCACTCCGCTTGCTTCGCGAGCCGCGATGGGACTGCGCGAATACCACAAGAAGCGCGACTTCTCCCTGACCTCCGAGCCGCGCGGCAAGGAAGCCGGGCGAGAGGGGCGCTCGTACGTCATCCAGAAGCACGCGGCGTCGCATCTCCACTACGACTTCCGCCTCGAGCTCGAGGGTGTCCTGAAGAGCTGGGCCGTGCCGAAGGGCCCGAGCCTCGACCCGAGCGACAAACGCCTCGCGATGGAGACGGAGGATCACCCCGTCGACTACGGCAGCTTCGAGGGGATCATCCCGGCGGGCCAGTACGGCGGCGGCACCGTGCTCCTCTGGGACCGCGGCACGTGGACTCCGGTCGAGGACCCGCACAAGGGCTACCGCGCGGGCCGGCTCAAGTTTCTCCTGAACGGCGAGAAGCTGCACGGCCTCTGGACTCTCGTGAAGACGAAGGGCCGCGACGGCCGCGATCGGAGCTGGCTCCTCTTCAAGGACAAAGACGAGTTCTCCAAGCCGGCCGCACGCTTCTCGGTCGTCGAGAAAAGGCCGGAGAGCGTTGCGACCGGCCGCACGCTCGAGGAGATCGCGAAGGAGAAGGACCGCGTCTGGAATTCGAACCGGTCGGAGAAGGCGGCCGCGGAGAAGCCGGGACGAGCGAAGCCGGCGCCTGCGATCGACGCCGCCGCGATCGCCGGCGCGCGGAAGGGCGCGCTGCCGCGCTTCCTCGCGCCGCAGCTCCCGACGCTCGTCGGCGAGCCGGCCGCCGGCGACGACTGGCTTCACGAGCTGAAGTTCGACGGCTACCGGATCCTCTGCCGCGTCGACGAGGGCGAGGTCACGCTCCTCTCGCGGAACGGGAAGGACTGGACGGCGAACTTCCCGCGCGTCGTCGCGGCGGCGAAGGCGCTGTCCGTGGACCGCGTTCTGATCGACGGCGAGGTCGCCGTCGTCGCGCCCGACGGCACCACCAGCTTCAATGCCCTCCAGAACGCGTTGTCCGCCGGCGGGGCAGGGGGGCGCAGCGCCAGCGGAGCCCCCAACCGCAATGAAGCCTCCAAGGAGGGCCTCGTTTCCTACTTCGTCTTCGACCTCCTTCACCTCGACGGCGCCGACCTGACACGCGTGCCGCTCGAGAAGCGGAAGGAGACGCTGAAAAGGGTCGTCTCTTCGGACAGCGTCCTCCGCTACAGCGATCACGTGATCGGGAACGGGGAGGACTTCTTCGAGAAGGCGTGCGGCCTGAAGCTCGAGGGCGTCGTCTCGAAGCGCCGCGATGCAGCGTACGAGAGCGGCCGCTCGCGCGCGTGGCTGAAGGTGAAATGCCTTCGCGAGCAGGAGTTCGTGATCGGGGGTTTCACCGACCCGGAGGGGGCGCGCGTCGGCCTCGGCGCGCTCCTCCTCGGCGTCCACGGGAAGAAGGGCGCGCTCGAATACACCGGGAAGGTGGGGACCGGTTTCACGCAGAAGGTCGCACGCGAGCTGCGCACGCGCCTGGGAAGGCTCGAGACGAAGAAGCCTCCGTTCGCCGAGCGGCCGAAGGGCCTCGCGCGCGTTCACTGGGTCCGGCCCGAGCTCGTCGCCCAGGTCGTCTTCACCGAATGGACGCCCGACGGAAGGCTCCGCCATCCGGCTTTCCGCGGTCTGCGCGAGGACAAGTCCGCTCGCGAGGTGGTGCGCGAGGAGTCGAAGGACGTCGAGGAAGTCGTGAGCGGAGTGACGGAGGAGAACGTGCCGGAGAAGACCGCCGCGAGGAAGACCGCGAAGAAAGCGGAGAAGAGCGCGGCGAGCTCCGCCGTCGCGGGCGTCGAGCTGACGCATGCCGACCGAGTCGTCTATCCCGACCTCGGTGTCACGAAGCGCGACCTCGCGCTCTTCTACGAGTCGATCGCGGACCGGATCCTGCCGCACCTCGCCGGGCGGCCCACCACGCTCGTCCGCTGCCCCGAGGGCCTCGCGAAGCCGTGCTTCTACCAGAAGCACACCGGATGGTGGGCGCCGGCGAGCCTGAAGCGCGCGCGCATAAAGGAGAAGACGAAGGTCGGCGAGTACCTGATCGTGGACGACCTCGCGGGCCTCGTCGGGCTCGTGCAGATGGGCATCCTCGAGATCCACACCTGGAACTCCGTCCTCGACACTCTCGAGAAGCCGGACCGGCTGGTCTTCGACCTCGACCCCGACGAAGCGCTGGCGTGGCCGCGCGTGGTCTCGGCCGCGCTCCTCGTGAAGGAGAGGATCGAGGCGCGAGGCCTCGCGGCCTTCCTGAAGACGACGGGCGGGAAGGGTCTCCACGTCGTCGTCCCGCTCGTCCCGAAGGCGGGATGGGACGACTGCGCGCGCTTCTCCCGCGAGCTGTGCACGGAGATCGAATCCGAGAGGCCGGAGGCCTACACGTCGGTCATGTCGAAGGCGCGCCGGACCGGGAAGGTCTTCCTCGACTACCTGCGGAACGTGCGCGGCGCGACCTCCGTGGCGGCGTACTCGACACGCGCCAAGCCGGGGGCGCCGGTCTCCGTCCCGCTCGCGTGGGAAGAGCTCGGGAAGACCCGGCTCGAGCTCACCGTAACGACGCTCCCGCGGCGCCTCGCGCGGCTGAGGTCGGATCCCTGGGCGGACTACGAGCGGGCGAAGAAGCCGCTCCCCCTTGCAGGAAGTACAAGCGCACGGGGATAGCGGGCGCCCTCCGTCGATCTGGCAACCGGCGTCGCAGCCGCAGTTGCGTTCCGGCCGCGCGCGGCACGCCGATTGCGGTCAAGGGGACGCGGGTCCCGGCGCCGCAGGCTCCGGGACGCGAGAACCGTAAAGAGGAAAGAAGAAGGAGGATTCCCTGATGAGACGAATTTCGCCCCTTGGCGCAGCGATCGCGGGTCTCGCGTTCGCGCTCGCGCCGGCCGCCCTCGCGCAGGACACGACGAGCTCGAGCAGCAATGCCGACTCTCACGTGCAAGACCCGCGGAAGGACACGTCGCCGAGCGCCGCGCAGAACAACCCGGACCGCGGCGCGCAAGACCCGGCGCGGGTCGGCACGATGACGCAGTCGAACAACGACGCGAACAACAACCGCAACCCGAACACGACGACGACGACGCAGACGACCACGTCTCCGTCCACCACGTACGAGACGACGACCCCGAACAACACAACGTATACGAGCACCACGACGAGCGACATCACCCCGGTGACGGAACCCGCTCCGGCTCCGGCCGCGGTCCCGGCGACGCTCCCGAAGACCGCGAGCTCGATGCCTCTGGCCGGCCTCGCGGGCCTCTCGGCCCTCGGCGCCGCGCTCGCGTTCCGCTCCCGCCGCCTCTTTCGCTAGAAACGACCCGCTCGAGGCCCGGGCCGGGGAGGAGCGCCTCTCCGGCCCTTTTCGCGTGCGCGGATCAGCGGATCAATCGCGGAGCTTCCGCGGCTCGCCCGGCTCTCTCGGGAACGCCCTCTTCGGGACCGGGGCGCCCTTCTTCACGCGCTCCCAGGCGTCGCGGGCCGCGGGCTGGATCTCCTCCCATTCGGCGGCGTCCTCGCCCATCCGCGTGAACCACTGCGTCTCGAGCTCGGTCTTGATCTCCTCGAACTCGCGCCCGTCGAACTGTAGGTCGGTCGCCGCCTCCCAGCCGAGCCGGTAGCCGGGCTCGTAGTGCTCGTACGGCCTGCCCGCCTGGTAGTAGGGTCGCGTGACGAAGCTCTCGCGCCAGTAGTCGCCCTCCGTCACGGGGTCGAGATCCTCGCCGGCGGCGAGCCCGCCGGTGCCCGTCGTGATCCCGCGGTCGATGCCGAAGCCGGTCGCCGTGCCCGACGCGATCTCGACGAAGCTGTTCGCGCTGTCGCCGTCGGACGCCATCGTCTCGGCCTCGTCGACAGCGATCGCCTCTTCCGCCCAGCCCTCCTCCGCTTCCTTCGCGGAGTCGTCGAACTCGGGCCTGTCGGAGTGTCGCGTCTTCGTTCCATGGTCGGGGTCGTTCAGGTTCCGGGGCTCGTCGAGGACGAAGACGCCGCGCGACTCGGGCGCACCGCCCTTCTTCTTGTCGTTCTTCGCCATGGGCAGGCCTCCAGAGAAAGTCGCGCAAGACGCGTGCCCGCGGCCTCAATTGACGGTGTCGTCCGCCTCCGCCGCGGCCAGGGCGTGCGCAGCCTCCTCCTCGGCCCAGCGCCGTTTCAGGAGCGCGTCCCGGCGCCGCCTCTTGATCATCGCGGCGATTCCGAGCGCCGTCACGAGCGCCCAGAGCGTCGCGGAGCTCGTCAGGACGAGCAGCCATCTCTCCTTCGAGCGCTGGCGGCGCAGGAACCGCCAGTCCTCGACCGCGAGCGGGATACCGGTGACGTCGGCGAAGGCGTCCTCGAAGCTCGCCCCGCGCGCCACGCGGGAGGCGATCGCCGACGGGAGCCCGCGGCCGTACGACTCGAGGAGGTCCTGCACGAGCGAGCCCGCGAGCGTGTAGGCGCGCTCGGCCGAGGTCTCGCCGCCGCCGAACTCCCGCTCGAGATCGCGGAGCGGCACCGGCGGCCGGAAGAGCTCGAGGAGGAGGCGCGCGCGGTCCTCGAGCCCCCACGGGCGCGAGGCGGCCATCGCCACGCCTTCGTGGAACCAGCGGGGAAGCGGGCGGCCGTTCGACGCGCGGAAGAGAAGGACGTGCGCGACCTCGTGGCGAAGCACGTCGGCGAGCGCGCCGGTGGGATAGCGCGGCGCGCGGCCGGGGAAGAGCACGATCGTGTCGTCGGGCGTCGCGAAGCCGGTGACGAAGCGCGGCGTCTGCCGCGCGATCGGCGAGCTCTCGGAAGCGAGGACGACGCGGATCGGGGCGCCAGGCTGGGAGACGCCCGTCAGCTCCTGCGCCTCCAGGAAGGACGCGGGGTCGATCTCGCGCACCTCGCGCGCCGCGCCGGCGAGCTCGGGAGGCGCCTCGACGACGAGCGCCGGCGGAGCGCCGAGGGCGGCACCCGCCGCGAGGAGGAGGAGCGAGAGGAGGAGGCGCCGGGCCACGCGCATCCTCAGAGGGTGTGAAAATATCTGGAAGGGGCCGCGCGCCTGGGGCTTGGGGGGCGAAGACAAGGCGCGAGGAGCAACGCTGACCCGAGTGGTCGCGCGCGACGAGCAACGCCGTATTTCGACGATGCGCTTGCATCGACTTCGTCGCTCCGCCTTGCATCTGCATCCGTGGCGCCCGCAACGCGGCCGCTTCCAGATATCTTCACACCCTCCCAGGTTAACCGCGCGCTCAGCGCGCGTGGAGACCGGGCACGCGGTCGGCCGCCACGATGCTGGAGACCTGCTCGCGGACCGCGACGACGAGGCGCGCGCCGTCCGGCGAGACGCCGAACGACTCCGCCGCGGCCTCGCCGTCGAACGCCGCGAGGGGGCGCGGTGTGCCGGCCGTCCGCTCCTGGTCGAACGCGGCGGTGAAGATCCCGAGGACGCCCTTCTCGTTCGGGCCCACGAACGCGATCTCGCGGCCGCCCGGCAGCCAGCGGCAGCGCCCCGTCACGTTCGGCGCGCCCTTCACGCGCACTTGCCACGGCATCAGCGCCGCGTCGGCCACGCGCACGACGCGGATCGTGAGGCCGTCGGGGCGGAGATCCGTCTGGAACACCGCGTAGAGGCCGTCGGGGGAGAGCTCCGGCCGGAGCGTGGGTCCAGCGAAGAGGAGGGTCGCGTCCGAGCCGTCGGGTCGGATCCTCGTGACGCCCGCCTTCGCGGGGTTCCCCGAGTTGTAGACGATGAAGCGTCCGTCCCGGGTCGCCGTCGGGTTCTCGGCGTCCGCGCCGTCCCTCGTCACCTGGCGCGCGGCGGTCCCGTCGCGCTCGATCGACCAGATCTCGAAGTGGCCGCTCCGCTTCGAGCTCCACAGGACTCGCTTGCCGTCCGGCGTGTACGCCGGGTCCCAGTCCTCCGCGTCGTCGAACGTGAGGCGCCGGACCGCGCCCGTCTTCGTCGAGAGCTCCCACAGGTCCAGGTTCCCGCTCCTGTTCGAGGAGAAGACGACCCACTCGCCGTCGGGCGCGAACGCGGGCTGCCGATCCGTGCTCTGACCGCGCGTCAGCCAGCGCGCGTCGGCCGCCGCCCCCGGCGCGAGCTCGCGCAGGTTCTCGCGCGCCGCGAGCGCGTCGAAGACGAGGCCCGAGACGCCCGCCGACTCGAGCGTGAGCGCGAGCGTGGGCGTCGAGAGGGCTCGCCCGACACGTTCGCGGTCATCCGCTCGGCGTACGCGTAGACGAGCGCGCCGTCCCCGTCCCACGCGACCGACGAGACGAAGAAGGAGCGGGCCGGCGCGAGCGTGCGGCGCCCGCCGCCGACCGAGAAGACCTCGATCGTGTCCGCGGTCAGGCCCTGGAGCCCGCGGCTCGTCACCGCCACGAAGCCGCCGCCGGGCGAGAAGCGGGGCGAGAGGAGCTGGTGGTTCTCGACGGTCGCGAGCCGCTCTTCTCCTTCGCCGTCCGCGGTGGCGATCGAGAGCGTCGAATAGGAGCGCTGCGCCTCGGAGAGGAAGCGCACGAACGCGATCCTCCTGCCGTCCGGGGACCAGTCGCCTTCGCGGGCGCCCGAGACGACCTTCCGCGCCTCGCCGCCGACGACCGGAGCCCGGAAGAGGGACGGCCGCCCTTCGTTCTCGCGCGCGAAGAGCACCGCCGATCCGTCGGGAGCGAGGCGCGGCGCGTCGTCGGGCCCGGCCGTCAGCGCGACTTCGTCGCCGCCCGCGAGCTGCTTGAGCCAGATGCGCCGGGGCGACTCGCGCTCGGACGTGAACGCGAGGAGCCGCCCGTCCCTCGAGACGGTCGGCGAGCGGTCGCGTCCCGAGTACGTGAGGGCGCGGAGGGAGGGCGGCTCCGGAGCCCTGGGACGGACGAGGAGGAGCGCGGCGCCGGCGCCGAGAAGCGCGCCGCAGGCGGCGCCGAGCGCGATCGCCCGCGCGCGGAGCCTCAGTCGGGAGACGCCCCCCACGCGAGGCGTGGCCGCCGCGTCGCTCGTCGCGGTCTCGGTGAGGTGCGCGCGGATGGTGCGCAGCTCCTTCGCCAGGTCGCGAGTCGCGGCGTAGCGCTCCTCGGCCTCCTTCGCGAGGCAGCGGTCGAGCACCCAGCGGAGCGGGACCGGGATCCTCGGGTTGAGCTCGGCGGCGGGGACCGGCTCGTCCTCGAGGATCGCGGTGAGCGTCTGGACCGCCGTCGCGCGCGAGAACGCGCGCTTCCCCGTCAGCATCTCGTAGAGGACCGCGCCGAACGCGAACTGGTCGGAGCGGAAGTCGACGAGCTCACCGCGCGTCTGCTCGGGCGACATGTACGACGCGGTGCCGACGATGGTGCCGGGCCGGGTCAGGAGATCGCCGGTGCCGGACGCGGGACGCGGCCCGTCGTCCTCGACGAGCTTCGCGAGGCCGAAGTCGAGGATCTTCACGAAGCCGTCGCGGCTCACCATCACGTTCTCGGGCTTCAGGTCGCGGTGGACGATGCCCGATTCGTGCGCCTTCCCGAGCCCGTCCGCGATCTGCGCCGCGAGCTCGAGCGCGCGCTTGACGGGGAGCGCGCCGGTGGCGATCAGCTCGGAAAGGGGCTTTCCCTCCACCAGCTCCATCGCGATGAACGGCACGCCTTCGGACTCGCCCACCTCGTAGACCGTGACGATGTTCGGATGCGAGAGAGCCGACGCCGCCCGCGCCTCTTTCTCGAACCGGATCAAACGCGCCGGGTCGGCCTCGGTGCTGAGCACCTTGACGGCGACGTCGCGGCCGAGCCGCGGGTCGCGCGCACGGTAGACCTGGCCCATCCCGCCGGCGCCGAGCGGCGCGACGACCTCGAAGGAGCCGACCCTGTCCCGCACGTTGGCGGTTCAGGTTACGCGCTTCGGCGGTTGAACGCTGCGAGGATGCGCTCGGCCGCCTTGCGCCCGCTCGCGAGCGCCCCGGCCACCGTGCCGCTCTCCTCGTCCTCGAGCGCCTCGCCCGCGAAGAAGAGCGTCCGCGCGGCCGGCCGCGCGAGGACACGCCGTGCGCCGGTTCCCCCGACGCGCACGAACGCGTAGGCGCCGCGCGCGTACGGGTCGCGGCTCCAGTCGTGCTGCGCCACGCTCACGAGGAGCCTCGCGAGCCTCTCCGGCTTCTCGCAGAGGAGCGCGCCGAGCGACTTCAGAGCCGTCCGCGTGCGTTCGGCCCCGCTCATCGCGAGGAGCGCCTCGGCAGCCGGGCCGCCGGCCCAGCCCGTGAGGACCGCGGTCTCGGCGGGCGCGGCGCTCCACCAGGTCGGGAGCGCGCCCTCCCCGTGGAGGAAGACGATCGGACGCGGCTGCCAGAACCTCTCGCGGAAACGGAGCACCAGCTTCGCGACGTGGCCCATCTCGAAACCGGAGACGGCGCGGGCGAGACCGGGCACCTCCGGGACGAAGCGGATCGCCCCCTCGCTTCCCTGCGGGGCGGCAAGGACGCCGATCGGCACGGTGACGAGCGCGGCGCGCGCCGCGAACGTGCGCGGACCGCCGCCGGGAACCGCGAGCGCGGCGACGCGTCCGGCCGACCAGCGGATCTCGCGAACGGCGGTCGAGAGGTGGAGCGACAGGAGCCGCGGCTCGACGCCACGGAGCAGCCATTCGGCGACTCGGTCGTAGCCGGAGACGACGCGGAACTGATCTGGCTCGCCGGCGGTCGAGAGCGAGCGGGCGCTCACGCGGTCGACCGGGGCGGCGAAGAACCCTTCCACGAACATCCGGGCGAGCGCGCGGTCGGCGGGAGCGAGGCCGCGCTTCGCGCGGAGCGCTTCGGCGAACGAGCGGTCCTTCCCGGACGTCCGGAGCGACGAGGTGAGGCGCCGCATCCGCATCCAGAGGTCGCGGACCGGCACGAGGCCGCGCCGCGTCGCGAGCTCGTGCACGTCGGGGATCCTGTCGACGAGCAGGCGCGCCTCGTCGGCGATCTTCCACGTCTCGTCCGGGCGCCCGTGGATGAACTCCGCTCCGAGCTCGACCGGGAGAGGCGAGAGCGGATCGCGGACCGAGGAGCGTCACGCGCCGGCCGCGCCGCGTCAGCTCGCGAGCGGCCGCGAGCCCGGCCGCGCCGGCGCCGATCACGAGCACGTCCGCGCGCGCGTCCGGCATGCGAGGCGACGGTACACGATCCGTGCGCTGCGTTATCGTGCGCGCGATGGGCGACGGCCGCGAGAAGCACGACCTCCACGCCCTCGCGCGCCAGGCGATGCTCGAGCGGGGCTTCCTCCCCGAGTTCTCGCCGGCCGCCCTCGCGCAGGCGGCCGAGCTCGCGGAAGGCCCCGCGCCGGCCCCCTCCGGCATACGCGACCTGACGCACCTGCCCTGGTTCTCCATCGACAACGACGACTCGCGCGACCTCGACCAGATCTCCGCGTCCGAGCGGCTCGCGACCGGACAGATGCGCCTCCTCGTCGGCATCGCGGACGTCTCGTCGCGGGTGGCGAAGCGCTCGCCGATCGACGAGCACGCCCACGCGAACCCCACGTCGGTCTACACCGCCGGCGGCACGTTCACCATGCTGCCCGAGAGCCTCTGCTTCGACCTGACGTCTCTCGTCGCGGAGGAGGAACGCCTCGCGGTCGTCATCGAGATCGTCGTCGGCGAGGACGGGTCGATCGGGGCTTCCGACGTCTACCGCGCGCGCGTCGTGAACCGCGCGAAGCTCGCGTACCGGAGCGTCGGCGCGTGGCTCGAGGAGGGAGGAGATCCCCCCGAGGCGGCGCGCCGCGCGAACGGCGTCCCGGAGCAGATCCGGATGCAGGATGCGGCGGCGCAGGCGCTGAAGCGCCGGCGGCACGAGGAGGGCGCGCTCGAGCTCCAGACGATCGAGGCGCGCGCCGTCTTCGACGACGGCCGCCTCGTCGACCTGACGGCCGAGGTGCCGAACCGCGCGAAGGAGCTGATCGAGAACCTGATGGTCGCCGCGAACGGCGTGACCGCGCGCTTCCTCGAGGCGAAGGGCTTCGCATCCGTGCGGCGCGTCGTGCGCTCGCCGGAGCGCTGGCAGAAGATCGTCGACGTCGCCGCCGAGCACGGAGGCGCGCTGCCGCCCGAGCCCGATTCCGGCGCGCTCGCCGAATTCCTCCGGACGATGCGGAAGAAGGACCCGCTCCGCTTCCCCGACCTGTCGCTCGTCATCGTCAAGCTGATGGGCGCGGGCGAGTACGTCCTGGAGCGTCCGGGCGAGAGCCCGGTCGGGCACTTCGGCCTCGCCGTCCGCGACTACACGCACTCCACCGCGCCGAACCGCCGCTATCCCGACGTCCTGACGCAGCGCCAGATCCTCTCGGCCCTCGGCGGCGGCGCGACGCCCTACGACGACGGCGAGCTCGCGGAGCTCGCGCGCCACTGCACGGAAAAGGAGGACGACGCGAACAAGGTGGAGCGGCGGATGCAGAAGTCCGCGGCCGCGCTCCTCCTTTCGACACGCGTCGGTGAGCGCTTCGACGGCGTCGTGACCGGCGCTTCGGAGAAGGGGACGTGGGTGCGCGTCTTCCGCCCGCCCGTCGAGGGGAAGCTCGTGCACGGCGCGGCCGGGCTCGACGTCGGCGACCGCATTCGCGTGAAGCTCGTCTCGACGGACGTCGAGAGAGGCTTCATCGATTTCGTGCGCACGGGCGGCTGATTTTCCGAGGGGAGGGGTCCAGGGGGAACCGCGGGTTCCCCCTGTTCATGGAAGGCCGTCGGCGCGCGCCCTTGCCGGGCGCGGGCGATCACGCCAGGTTGCGGCGGCCCGTCACGAAGTGAAGGATCACGGAGATGAGCGCCACCACGAGCAGGAGGTGGATGAACCACCCGGAGACGTGGAACGCCACGAGCCCGAGAAGCCACGCGACGAACAGGATGATTCCGAGCGCCAGGATCATGTTCGACCTCCGCGAAAAGAAACTGCAACGGACGTGCCTGAAAAGGCCGAGCCTGCGAGCCAGCCTCGTGGCACTCAAGTTGCTCGGTTCGGCGGCATGTCCACGGCGACTTTGCCCGCGGAGCGTGCGGTCACAGCCGCTGGGGTCGTCGAGCTCCTCTTCGTCGAGGACGAGCGCTCGCTCGCGCACGCGATCCAGGAGAGCCTCGCGATCTCGAAGGCGCCTCGCTTCCGCATCACGTACGCCCCGATCCTCGCCGACGCGCTGAGGGAGCTCGGCGAGCGGGACTTCGACGCGATCCTCCTCGACCTGACGCTCCCCGACGCCCGCGATCTCGATGCGCCGCTCGCGATCCGGAAGGCTGCGCCCGACGTGCCGATCGTGGTGCTGACGGGCAACGAGGACGACCGCCTCGTGGAGGAGAACGCCCGCGCGGGCGTGCAGGACTACCTCCTGAAGCGAGAGGTGAACCGGAGCCTCCTCGTCCGCACGCTCCGCTACGCCGTGGAGCGAAACCGCCTCCTGCGCGAGGTCAAGCATCTTTCGCTGAAGGACGAGCTGACCGGTTTCTACAATCGGCGAGGTTTCTTCACGGTCGGCGAGCAGCAGCTCAAGATCGCCGAGCGGATGGAAAAGAGCCTCCTCGTGCTCTACGTCGACGTCGACGGCCTGAAGCAGTGCAACGACACGTGGGGGCACAGGAAGGGCGACGCGCTCCTGCGCCGCGTGGCGCGCGTCCTCAACCGGACGTTCCGCGAGTCGGACGTGATCGGGCGGCTCGGGGGCGACGAGTTCGCCGTGCTCTCGCTCGACGCGTCGAAGGAGAGCTCCGAGGCCGTCCTCGCGCGCCTGCAGCGCAACCTCCCCCTCGAGAACCAGGTCGTGGACGAGCCGTGCCGCGTGTCGGTCTCGATCGGCGTGTCCATGTCGGTACCCCTCCAGGGGACGTGGCTGGGCGACCTCGTGAAGCAGGCGGACGAGAAGATGTACTCCCAGAAACGGCGGAAGAAGGCGGAGGCGCAGATCGCGGCGGGCGGCGGGGGCTGAGCGGTTCGTATGATCCGCGGATGTCGGTCGACGAGGAGGGCGCTCGCGGCACCCTCGCGCTGATCGGAGAGGCCCTCCGCGGGTCCCGCAGGAGCTACACGGAAGGCTCGATCCCGCGCGCCGTGTTCCTCCTCGCCGTGCCGATGGTCCTCGAGATGGCGCTCGAGTCGGTCTTCGCGGTCGTCGACGTCTTCTGGGTCTCGCGCCTCGGCGCGGACGCCGTCGCGGCGGTCGGCATCACGGAGTCGATGGTCGCGATCGTCTACGCGGTCGCCCTCGGCTTGTCGATGGCGGCGGCGGCGGGACCGCGCGCGTGCGGCCTCGACCGCGGTGCAGGCGATCGCGCTCGGCGTCGTCATCGCGGTGCCGATCGGGCTCTTCGGCGCGCTCTTCGGGCACCGGCTCCTCGCGCTGATGGGCGCGCCTCCGGGCGTCCTTCGGAACGCGGGGTTCACGCGCGTCATCCTCGGGACGAACGTCGTCATCCTGCTCCTCTTCCTCAACAACGCGATCTTCCGCGGCGCGGGCGACGCCGCGATCGCGATGCGCTCGCTCTGGCTCGCGAACGCGGCGAACCTGATTCTCGATCCGTGCTTCATCTTCGGCCTCGGGCCGTTTCCGAAGCTCGGTGTCACGGGCGCGGCCGTCGCGACGAGCTGCGGGCGCGGCCTCGGCGTCGCGTTTCAATTCTTCGTGCTCGCGCGGGCGAGGGGGCGGATCCGGATCTCGCGCGAGCATTTGAGGCTCGATCCGTCCGAGATGTGGACGCTCCTGCGCGTCTCCGGCACCGGCATCCTCCAGAACGTCATCGGCATGACGAGCTGGGCCGGCCTCATCCGGATCCTCGCCGGCTTCGGCAGCGCCGCGCTCGCCGGCTACACGATCGCGATCCGCGTCGTGATCTTCGCGCTCCTCCCCTCGTGGGGGATGTCGAACGCGGCGGCCACGCTCGTGGGACAGAACCTGGGGGCGAAGAAGCCGGAGCGCGCCGAGCGATCCGTCTGGACCGCGGGCGCCGCGAACATGGCCTTCCTCGGGGGGATCTCCGTCCTCTTCGTCCTGGCGTCGGAGCGGCTGGTCCGGCTCTTCACGCAGGATCCGGCGGTCGTGCCGTACGGCGCCGACTGCCTCCGCATCGTCGCGTACGGCTTCGTCTTCTACGCCTGGGGCATGGTGATGGCGCAGGCCTTCAATGGGGCGGGCGACACCTTCACGCCGACGCTCCTCAACCTCTTCTGCTTCTGGCTCTGGGAGATCCCACTGGCGTGGCTGCTCGCCACGAAGGCGGGTCTCGGGCCGCGCGGCGTCTTCGTCGCGATCGCCGTGGCCTTCTCGACGTACGCGGTGGCGGGCGCGCTCCTCTTCCGACGCGGACGATGGAAGACCACGAGGGTGTGAAGGCGCGTTAAGCTTGCGCCCGGATGAGACGGGCGTCCTGGGTCGTCGCGACGCTGGCGATCGCATCCGCGGCGTGCGGATCGGGAGGCGGGCCTACGGTCTCCGCGCAGCCCGCCTCCACGAGCTCCGGCGGCTCCGCCGCGGTGCCGGTGGGGCCCCCGCAGCGCGGGGACCGGCGCGCCCGGGAGATCAAGCGCGTGTCGCTCGTCGACGCGACCGGGAAGAACGCCGAGGTGGAGGCGTTCGTCTCGCGCCTGCTCTCGGACGCGGGAGAGCGCGAGCTCTTCGCCCTCAGCGACGCGCGCCTCTCGGGAGCCTCCCTCGGAATGCTCGCGGCCGAGCCGCGCGGCCCGGCGGCCCAGAGGTTCCAGGCCTCCTGGCCGAGCGACGCCTACCTCTCGCTCAGCGTCGCCGACTGCTACATCAAGACGACGCGCTTCGTCACGCCCGCGCCACATTGAAGCTCGCCGATGCCGAGGACGGACACGTCCTGGCCGCGGTGGAGGTGAGCGGCCATGCGAAGTTCCGGGGCGACACGGAGGCGGGGGAGACCCCGGCCGAGGAGGAGGCGGCCCGCGATGCCGCCACCCGGGCGGTCAAGAAGCTCCGGAGCCAGCTCGGGCGCTGAGTCTGGTCTGTAGCCTTTTCAAGACCGGCCGCCGCGGGCGGGGATAAGTGCTTGAATTTGCACGCGCACTTGACCGATCCTCGAGAGGCTCCGATCTTGCGTGCGGGAGCCCTTACACCATAACCAAGGTTCCCGCCCAAAGGAGAGTCCATGAAGACCGAGTCGACCAGCCGCGAGGGCAACGGCCGAAATGGAAGGACCGCCGCCATCCGCGGGGCAGCCCTGAAGTCGCTCGAAGGGGATGCGCTCGACCGCGACCAGCTCCTCGCCGCCCTGATGAGCTTCAAGCGCGGAGACTTCAGCGTCAGGCTCCCGGTCGGGCTGACCGGAGTCGACGGCAAGATCGCCGACGCCTTCAACGACGTCGTCGAGCTGGAAAGGAGGGACGCCTCTCGCAACGGGCCTTCATCGGCGGCGTCCGCGGGAGCTGGGCGGCGTCGATGGGCTCGGTGAACGACCTGATCGACGACCTCGTCTACCCGACCTCGGAAACGGCGCGCGTCATCGGCGCCGTCGCGAAGGGCGACCTCTCGCAGACGATGGCGACGGAGCGCGAGGGCCGCCCCCTCGAAGGCGAGTTCCTGAGGACGGCGAAGACGGTCAACACGATGGTCAACCAGCTCTCCTCCTTCGCGTCCGAGGTCACACGCGTGGCGCGCGAGGTCGGAACCGAAGGGAAGCTGGGCGGACAGGCGAAGGTGAAGGGCGTCGCGGGGACGTGGAAGGACCTGACGGACTCGGTCAACCTGATGGCGGGCAACCTGACCGCGCAGGTGCGCAACATCGCGGCGGTGACGACGGCCGTCGCGACGGGCGACCTGACGAAGAAGATCACGGTCGACGTGCGCGGCGAGATCCTCGAGCTGAAAGACACGATCAACACGATGGTCGACCAGCTCCCCTCGTTCGCCTCGGAGGTCACGCGCGTGGCCCGCGAGGTCGGCACCGAAGACCTGACCGATTCCGTCAACTCGATGGCCGGCAACCTGACCGGCCAGGTGCGCAACATCGCGGCCGTCACGACCGCCGTCGCGAACGGAGACCTCTCGAAGAAGATCACCGTCGACGTCCGCGGCGAGATCCTCGAGCTGAAGAACACGATCAACACGATGGTCGACCAGCTCTCGTCGTTCGCGTCCGAGGTCACGCGCGTCGCCCGCGAGGTCGGAACGGAAGGGAAGCTCGGCGGGCAGGCGCAGGTGAAGGGCGTCGCGGGGACGTGGAAGGACCTGACCGACTCCGTCAACTCGATGGCCGGCAACCTGACCGCTCAGGTGCGCAACATCGCAGAGGTGACGACGGCCGTCGCGAACGGGGACCTCTCGAAGAAGATCACGGTCGACGTGAAGGGCGAGATCCTGGAGCTGAAGAACACCATCAACACGATGGTCGACCAGCTCTCGTCCTTCGCCGCCGAGGTCACGCGCGTCGCCCGCGAGGTCGGAACGGAAGGGAAGCTCGGCGGGCAGGCGCAGGTGAAGGGCGTCGCGGG
>WNFL01002256.1_pt2 | contig 34523 bp, 36 predicted proteins | sample 5400361 | NCBI WGS metagenome assembly WNFL01 (sample SAMN13153351, study PRJNA577476) | soil metagenome | isolation source: 40 cm soil on Douglas fir-dominated hillslope | place: USA:California | collected 2013-09-17
CGGTTTCGCTCACAGCGGACAATCGGCAAACCAGCCATGGAGCGGAGATGGGTTCCGCTCATGGCTGGTTTTTCTCGTTCAGCCGAACAGCCGCACCGGGTGACGCCGATGCGCCGGAGCGACGGCTTGCGCACGGGGCACATCCAGTTATAATCTCGCCTCGCGATGATCACCGTTTCCAAAGAAGACTACCTGAAGGCGATTTTCGAGGCCGAGAGTGAAGGCGAAGCGGTAATTTCAGCAACGCTTGCCAATTGGCTGGAGGTTTCGCCGCCCGCCGTGACCATGGCATTGCGCCGGCTCAAACGCGATGGCCTCGTCGAGGTGCGCAAGGACGGGCGCGTGCGTTTGAGTGTTGCGGGACGGCGGATCGCCAAGCGTCTCGCGGTGCGCCACCACCTCATTGAGCGCATGTTGACCGAGATCTTTGGCATGCCGTGGTACCGCACTCATGATGAAGCGGAAAGGCTGGAGCACGCCGTTTCCGCGGAGTTCGAGGCGTTGCTGATCGAGAAACTGGGGCCTGGTGGAGCGTGCCCCCACGGCAATTTCGCGACGATTGAGAGCCCCGCTCAAAAGAGAAAACGGGGTCACCTGCTGCTGGCCGAGGCGGAACCGGGCTGCGTCTATACCGTTGCCAGCGTGTATGAGCGCGATTCCAGCCTTGCCGAGTTGCTGGACCAGCGGGGTATCCGGCCGGGAAGCGAGCTGCACCTGCACGAGCGCAACTACGATCAAACCCTTTCCCTCAATACGCCAGCGGGCGCCGTGGTTTTGGGCCGCCCCGCGGCCGAGAAAATCTGGGTCGCGCCAGCTGCTTCCAACCCTGCCAGCTTCAAATCGAAGCGATAGTTAGCTATAGTTAACTTCACGTGCTATACTTAGGCTAAGTATTCATGCGGAGGCGGATGGGAACGCAGGTTCCATTGGGCGGGCAGGTGTCCCTGGAGGGGATGCATAACACCGTTTCGGTGCCGGCCGCTCACGCCGGGTTTTGGGAGCATTGGCGGGCCTTCGTAGGGCCAGCCATCCTCATCAGCGTGGGCTACATGGACCCAGGCAATTGGGGGACGGACTTGCAGGGCGGGGCTGATGGCCGTCTTTATGCAGGTCATCTCCGCGCGCCTAGGCGTGGTGACCGGCAAGGATCTAGCGCAATGCTGCCGCGACTGGTATCCCGCGTGGACGCGCTGGCCGAACTGGCTGATGTGCGAAGTGGCGATTGGCGCGTGCGATCTGGCGGAAGTACTGGGCAGCGCTGTAGCACTCAACCTTTTGTTCCATATCCCACTGTTGTGGGCCGTAGTCATCACTGGCTTGGACGTGCTGCTGCTGTTGGCTCTGCAACGCTTTGGCATGCGGACCATCGAGGCCGTCGTGCTGCTGCTCATAGCGACCATCGGCGTGTGCTACTTCATTGAGATATTCGTTCTTCCTCTGACGCGGCCCGGTTTTGCGGAAATTGGCCGATCTTTAATCTCGCCGAACTTTCACCACGCAGGAATGCTGTACGTTGCCATCGGCATCATTGGCGCAACGGTCATGCCGCATAACCTCTACCTGCACTCAGCGCTCGTCCAGAGCCGCCGCCTGGAGCGGGATGAGCCATCCATTCGCCGCGCCATCCACTTCAACACCATTGACTCCGTGGTGGCGCTAAGCGTGGCCTTCCTGGTGAACGCTGCGATTCTTGTGTTAGCGGCGACGGTGTTCTTTGGAAAAGAAGGCGTGCCCGTCGCGGGCGGGATCGTAGTCCACTTCAGTGCCAGTAGCGATTGGATTCGCGTCGCTTATCTGACATTGGCGCCGTTGCTGGGCACGGCCGCTGCCAGCACTCTGTTTGCCGTGGCGCTGCTGGCCAGCGGCCAAAGCAGCACGATCACGGGCACTCTGGCCGGACAGGTTGTGATGGAAGGCTTCATGCACTGGCGAATCCAACCGTGGCTGCGGCGTCTTATCACTCGAACGCTTGCGATTCTGCCAGCGGTTTTCGTCATTGGCTTGCGTGGTGACAGCAGCGTCACCGATCTGCTCACCCTCAGCCAGGTGGTGCTGGCGTTGCAGCTCCCGTTCGCCATGTTTCCACTTCTGCATTTCACCAGCTCGCGCCTCCGCATGGGCAACTGGAAGAACGGACTGTTTCTCCTCACTGCGGGTTGGGCCAGCGCTCTTCTGATCACAGCCATGGACGTGTTTGGCCTCCGCGATTCGCTCAGAGCCGCGTGGCAGGTTGTGGTGGGCGGATGACTTCGCCCTATCACCGTCTCCACGTGGCACACGCCGTAGTATTCGCATTGTTTCTGACTGCAACAGTAGTTCCAGCAGCGTCCCAGGGCGGAGGAGCGGCCCAGGCGCCGAACGAAGAGCTCACCGAGGAACCCGCGGCCAATCCCGGCCGTCCCACCGTTTCCACACCCGCGACATTGACTCCCGCTGGTTATTTACAATTCGAAACAGGATTCCTGGGCGCCTGGACCTCCCCCGAAGTTTCTTCCCAGTCCAGTATTAATGAAGTCGTGAAGTTTTCCGTTGCGCCCCGCCTGGAATTGCTGGCGGGTTACGGACCCTTTGCGCATTCCAGAGTAGGAAATCGCCAGGGCAATGGCAAGGGAGGCGTAGCTCTGGGTCTGCAGGGGATCCTCCACCGGAGCGAGGGCGCTCGCCCCACCATTGCGCTCAGCTACTTTCGCAGCGTTTACGGCGGCGACACGCCCGATCTCGATATTGGCAGCTATCGCAATTCCGCCCTTGTACTCGCCAGCGGCGATATCAAAGGCTTCCACTACGACACGAACTTTCTCTTCAATGAAGTGATCAACGTTGCCACCCACCGCGCCCAATTTGGACAGACGCTTTCGGTCTCCCACCCGATCCGAGGAAAGGTTGGCCTCTCTGGAGAACTCTGGCATTTTACTCAGCCATTTCTCCGCGGCAATGCTGTCGGAAACCTCTGGGCGGTCAACTACAACGCCCGCAAGAATCTGGTCTTCGACGGCGGCTTTAACCGGGGACTGACGAGTACCTCGACGCGATGGGAAGTATTTGCAGGATTTACCTACCTGCTGCCGCACAAGGTGAGCCTGCACTGAAAGTTCAATCCAGCACAAAAGAGCCGGGATTCTCCTGGCAGATTTTTCAAAAGAGGCGGAACGGCGAAGACGTTGGAATCCACAGCCGGTCTGGTTAACGCCGGTCTGGTTAACAAGGAGCAGGTGGGGGCTGCGTTCGCGGCAGCCCAGCACCAATTCCTCATTTAGAGCTTTTCGAAGAATTCACATCCGGAGCAGGAAATATAGACACCGCCCGGAACACCGCGTTCCCGGTCTTTCGTGCGCTTGACGATGCGAGTTGGCTTGCCGCACTTCGGGCAGTTCGTGGACTTGCTCGTGTCCATTTCTTTTTTGCGATCAGCGGTCTTTGCGATTTTTGCCATTGTGATAATTTTCCTTGGTTCCGCAGGTCTGGACGAATCGGGGCGGATATCGAAGATGATTGCGGGAAATCCCAGCTCCACGATTTTACATGAAAGGGCGGGAAGTGTCGCCCGGGCTGGCCTCCTGGACATCAGGCTCTCTCCAACTCTTCCGCCAGTTCGAGCAACTTTGTCACTGTGTTCCAGTTTCTGCCGGTGCCGGATGTCCCTAGTGCTTTTTCAATGCGTCCTATGGGTAGTTTCGACTTCCCGGCCCCGTTGGGAAAGTAGATATACAGCTCACGTCCGGAAACCCGAAACTCCTCAGGATTTGCCGGAATCGCGAGCGCGGCCTCGCAAGCTTTCGGCGTGGGTTTGTCTCCAAGGAATGAGACCAGCAGCTTACCGGGATCAATTCCGACGCGGCTGGCGAACGGATTTCTCGCGATCACATCGCGCAGTTCCGCCGCCGTGCGCACCATAACGTCCGGGCGGAAGCCAAAACTCGCCTCAATCGCCTTCTCAATCCGAGCGGCGAGAGCAGCAATACCGGGCCCCTTCGTCCGGAACACGACGTTCCCGCTCTGAATATAAGTCGTTGCCTTTGCCAGGCCAATGGATTCATATAGCGTCCGCAGAGCCTCCATCTTGATCTTGTTATGGCCGCCCACGTTGACGGCTCGCAGTAAAGAAATAGCCACGGTCATGGCCCGAGTATAGCCCCGAGCAACAGTGATAAAACCCCGGGACAGTTTGCCGCATCTTTACCAGGGTGCGGCTTACCCGGCAGGAGCGCTCGAGCGCGAGCAACCGATCGTCGGAGGAACAAGTCGGAGGAGCAAACTGTGAGACGAAGCCTTTTGGTTGCGGCCGTTCTGGCGCTGAGCGCTTGTATACTCGTATTAACTGCCTGCCCGCCGCGAGAAAGCATTGCTGCCATCAACCGGGACCCGGCCCGGTACGCCGGCCGGGAGATCGCCGTGGGTGGCCGGGTGGTGGAGTCAATCGGCGCGCTTGGATTTGGCTTCTTTAAGATTGATGACGGATCGGGAACGCTCTGGGTGTACAGCCAAAATTTCGGGACGCCATCGAACGGCACCAAGGTAGGCGTGGTTGGCCGCATTGACGTTCAAGGGATCAATGTTATGGGCCGCAATTTCGGAATGATTCTAAAGGAAACGCAGCGGCGCCACTGAGTCTTCTAAGTGGAGGCGCGGGCGTCCTCGCCCGAGCTGGTCTCAGGGTGTTTCGTTGGTGCCGGCCTTGGTTTCCGTCTGCGGTTTCTCCGGGCGCAGCAAAGGGAACAAAATCACGTCGCGAATCGTGTGCGAATCCGTCAAAAGCATCGTCACACGATCAATCCCCAAACCGAGCCCGCCGGTCGGAGGCAGACCATAGGCAAGGGCGCGGATGTAGTCTTCATCCATCTGATGAGCCTCGTCGTCGCCGCGCTCGCGTTCCTTGATCTGATGCTCGAAGCGGCGGCGCTGCTCCTCGGGGTCGTTGAGTTCGCTGAAGCCGTTGGCGATTTCCATCTTGCCAGCGAAAATTTCAAAGCGCTCGACCCAGTCCGGCTCGTCGGGCTTGTTCTTGGAAAGCGGCGAAACAGCGGCAGGGAATTCGTAGATCACGGTCGGCTGCACGAGATGCTCTTCGGCGACAGCCTCGAATAAATTTGCGATGGTCTTGCCAGCCGGTTCCGCCGGGTTGTAAGGCATGTGTGCTCCGGCCGAGTTGTAGCGCTTCACGAGCGCAGTAACGCTCTCGTGCGAAGTGAAATCGCTCATGGCAGGTTTTGCGTCAGCCGCTTCCGGCCAGAAATGAATGATGGCCTCGCGCATGGTCATGCGCCGCCAGTTGCTCAAGGCGAAGTCGATCTCCTGCTCGCCCTCCGGCGTGGTCCACTTGGCTTTCGTTGAGCCGTTCACATCTTTTGCTGCTTGCTCCACCAGTTCCATGGTCAACTGCATGACAACCTGGTAGTCGGCGTAGGCCTGGTATGAACTCAGGGTTCCAGCGCCAGCCGAGGCCTTCGTTGCGGAGGTTCCGGTTGATCTCGTAGACGCGGTCAAACCCGCCCACAGTCAGCCGTTTCAAGTAAAGCTCTGGCGCGATCCGTAAGAACAGGTCGATGTCGAGTGTGTTGTGATGCGTTACAAATGGCTTTGCCACCGCCCCGCCGGCAATGGCGTGCATCATGGGCGTTTCCACTTCAATGAACCCGCGTGCATCCAGCGAGCGCCGCAGCGATCGCACCAGCTTGCTGCGCTTCACAAAAACCTCGCGCACGTCCGGGTTCATGATCAGGTCGACATAGCGCTGGCGGTAGCGCAGCTCCACGTCCGTGAGCCCATGCCATTTTTCCGGAAGCGGAAGAAGATCCTTCGCTAGGAACGTTAAGTCGTCTACGTGAACGCTGAGTTCGCCGGTACGCGTGCGGAACAAATATCCGCTGACGCCGATGTGGTCGCCCAGGTCGAGCAGCTTGTAGACTTCAAAGCCCTTCTCCCCGACCGCATCTTTTTTGATGTAGGCCTGCAAGCGCAGCCCGTCCTGTTGCAGCTGAGCAAATCCTGCCTTGCCCATCAGGCGAATCGCCAGAATCCTTCCGGCAATACGGACGTTGACGCGCGTGGCGTCCAGTTCCTCTGCGGTCTTGGCGGAATAGTCCGCTAAAACTTGCGCGACAGTGTGCGTGAAGTCATAACGCCGCGGATAAGATTCCTGCCCGAGCGCTTCGAGCTGCCTCAGCTTCTCGCGCCGAAGCTGATAAATCTGTTCATCCAATGCCAAGAGAACCTGCCTCGTCCGCGAATGTTCAGTGCGGCGTCTGTAGTGGGTATAAACTCACGATTATAACGAACCGGACGCAACGGCCTGTTGGGCAGCCCACTGAAGACGAAATTTATGAACGACCAAAGTAAGAACACGGACGAAAATCCGCCGAACGGTAGCAGCCAAAGGATCTGGATGATTCAACTCGCGCGCTACTCGCAGATCGGATTCGCTCTTCCCGCAGCGACGGTCGTGGGGTGGTTTGCAGGAAGGCTGCTGGACAGATGGCTGCACACGTCGTGGCTCCACCTCGCAGGCCTGCTCGTCGGAATCGTGGCGGGGTTCATCGAGTTAATTCGAGTGGCTAACAAGCCCGATAGCGGGGTGCGCTAATTGAGTTCCCCGGAGACAGACGCGAGCGTGCCGGATGGGAAGGTTGAGTACGATCCAGCCACGGACGCCTTGTTTGGCTCATCGCTGCGGCGCATGGAACGTCTCATTCCGGTCCTGGCAATTGTGGCCTCAGTCGCGTTGGGTATTAGGGCGGGGTGGACTGTCGCGCTGGGGTTTTTGGCTGGCAGCGCCGTTGCTTACGTAAATTTCCGCTGGCTGAAGAGTACGGTCATGGCGCTGACTGACGCGGTAACGCAGGGCGGCACGCACGCTGCAAAACCCAGCGTTGTGCTGCGTTTTCTCACGCGTTTCGTTTTGATTACACTCGGGGCCTATGTTATATTCGTGAGTTGCCCCGTGGCTTTTCCTGGGTTTCTGGGTGGGTTGTTTGTGCCTGTCCTGGCCATTTTTGCGGAAGCTGCGTATATGGTTTACGCAGCGCTCCGGGGGGGATTATGAATCCCGCGAGTTAGACCGGCGCTCTTAATTTCAAACTCTTAAATCATGCCTGAACAACTCTGGATCACTGCCTTGCTGAACCACTGGTTTGCCGGCCCGGCGAATGCTGTATTGCGAATGCTTGGCGTCGCTGCGAAGCATCCGGAAGCTCCCATCAGCAATGCTTTCGCGATGGAGCTTCTGGTTTTTGTGGCGCTGGTCGCGTTCTTTCTCGCCGTACGCGCGAGTCTCTCGGTGGACCGGCCCGGTGCTTTGCAGCATATCGTGGAAGGTGCTGAAGGCTTTATCAACAACCAGTCCGAGGAAATCATCGGATACCGCAGCGAAGGCTTTACGCCGTTTCTGATGGCGCTCGGTTTGTTTATTTTGCTGAACAATCTGATCGGATTGATCCCTGGATTTGAGTCGCCGACGGCCGCTCCCAGCGTGACCCTCGGATGCGCGATTCTGGCGTGGATTTACTACCAGGCGCACGGTTTTCGCCATCATGGCGTCGCCTATCTCAAGCATTTTGCCGGACCGGTGTGGTGGCTCGCACCGCTGATGATTCCCATTGAGATCATCAGCCATCTGGCGCGAATGATGTCACTCACGATTCGTTTGTTCGCCAATATGTTTGCCGGCGATATGGTGACTCTGGTGTTTTTTTCGCTCGTGCCGATCGGCGTGCCGGTACTGTTTCTGGCCATGCACCTGGGTGTTTCACTGTTGCAGACCTACATTTTTGTTCTGATGACGACCATTTATCTGGCGGGTGCGGTCGCCGAAGAGCACTAGAGATCACATAGGCACTCTGGATTTTTTAGCCGCGAGCGTGAGGGCGTCAGCACGGTGAACGTCAACCACCCACTGGCGGCAATTCCTAAGGAGAAACAAACTAATGCGTAACATGAAAGTGTTGTTCTTGCTGATATCGATTTGCTGCTTTGCCATGCCTGCGATGGCGCAGGGCGGCGCTGCCGGGGTCATTGAAGCCAATTGGACCGTAGCTGCCGCTTGCATCGCCATGGCGATCGCTTCCGGCCTTTGCGGCCTGGGTCAAGGACGGGCAACTGCCTCCGCAGCCGAAGCCCTGGCCCGCAATCCTGCGGCTGGCGCAGGCATCCGTTTCGCTCTCATCCTCGGTCTGGCACTGATCGAGTCACTCGCTCTCTATACCCTGGTCATCATTTTCGCCAAGGTCAAGTAAGGATTCGTTCCAACAAGCAAAAGCCCCTGCCTTGGCAGGGGCCTTTCTTTTTCGAACAGATGGCTCTACTTGCGGTTCCCGTCCCAATCCTTGCCGCGCGTTTCCGGTGCCTTCCCAATGGAGTCGACCAAAAGCTTGCGGATACGCGAGCGTCCTTCCAGATCGATGTTAACTATTTCGTAACCAAACTCCTGTACCTTGGCGCGGCGCAGAATCACTTGGGCTTTGACACTGCGCATGCCAACCGAAAATTCCAGTGTTCCCTCGGAGCTGACGCGGACGCTGTCTTCCTTGGTGGCCAACCCTCCGCCCATGCTCATTTCGCGGATTTGCACCGAGCACTTGCCCCACGAGCTGCTCAGCGTGCCCGGGATGACTTTGGCCAGCGCCAGACGCTCGTAGCGTCGCTGACGCACCCAGGGACATGCCGGCGCGGGCTCCATGGGCGCCAAGGCCAGCTCGGCGGCCTCCAGCCCGGTTTCCGCCATAATCTGGCTGCCATAACGCGGATCAATCTTCGCCAGGGCTTGCGCTGCCGCGATACGAATCTCGCGATGATAGGTCCACTTAAACATCTTGCGGGCATCGAGCAGCCCCCGCAGAATTGGTGTCGAGTCAATTTCGCGCAATCGGCCTAAAGTTTCCAAAGCCTTCAACTGCAGGAACGGGGACCGGCCCTGCGCGTCCCCGGCTTGCGCCATGGCGATGCAGGGGCCTGCCGTGGTGCGGTCGCCGCTCATGCCGATTTCATCGACGGCCATGGGCAGAACGGAGGGATCGAGCAATTCCAGTAGCTCCAGCAGAGTATGTCCGCGATCCACCGCGGCGCCATATGCAATCTGCCGCACGATCATGTCCTGGAAAAACCGGCTCATGTCCGGCATCCGGCCGGGAAGCAGTTCGAGCAGCGTGGGTACGTCCAGCCGGCTCAACAGGCCAACCACCGCCGCCGCCTTGCTGGGTTGCCCCAAGCGCAGCGTCTGCCGCATCTGTTCCAGGGCCGGAGATCCCAGCCCGTTCACCAAATCCACCACGCGGTCGCATTCCTGCCGTGTCAGGCACTTGTAAAAGCGGTCCGCCAGGTGTTCGACCGAGGCTTCGGAAGTCCGCCGAAAAACGCCAATCAATTCCTTCGGGATCTCATCCAGCCGCAGTGCCTCGTCGATAAATTCCGGCAGACGGTTTTCGACGCCAATGCGCGGGGCCATATCCTTGGCGAACAGCGGACGCTCCTTCGAGATGTTGCCCAGTGAATCCAGCACTTCTTCCAAAGCTCCGTATTGGCGACGTACGCTGGCTTCCTGGCTCAAGCGCACAAAGGCTGCGCTCATCAGGCTCTGGAGTTCGCCTTCCTGCTCGGTTCGCACCTGTTCGCCCACCCGTCGAATCGTATCCACCAGCAGATTCTTTCCCACGGATGCAAACAGATCGGAAAGCTGGCTCAGGCCAATTGCCGTCTTGCGGCGAATCTCAGCATCTTTGCTGTTCAAGCAGCTCACGTAGTTGCGCAGGATATGGTTGGCGCTGTCGACGTCTCCACGCTCGATCAGCGTGTCCAGGAATTGCTTGATATTGCGCGCCGGGACGCAAGCCGCCTCATTGGAGAGCAGCACGCTGCGTTTGCCTGAATCCGGAACTTCCGCCCAGAACATGCGGTCCATGATGTCGGCGTGCGATTCCACCAAAATGCCCGCCTTGCCCATCTTGTCTTCCTGCAAGCGCAGAATCTGGCGCAGCCGCTCCATCTGGCGGCTCATGTGTTCCAGCATCTGATGCACGGCATTCACGCGGATGTCGCCCTTCTGGTACTTTTCCAGGGCGAACTTGATGGCCATGTGTTCGGCGGCCTTCATCAGCATGTTGCTGTCGGGTTCAGTGTTTCCAACGGTGGCCGCCAGGCTCGAAAGCAGTCCCTGGAGATTCAAGCGCGCATTGGGACTCGTCGCCTCGATTTCTTCTTGCAACACTTCCATTCTTGGCTCGGAACTCTTCGAAGCTTCACCGAATTGGGTGAGCAGGCGAATGGCCTGCACAACTTCTTCTTCCTGCAACGGCACGGTATTGCTGTATGCGATGGCTGCAGCCGTACCAGCCGCGCCAGTAGTTCCTGCAATCCCGGCGACGAAACTGCCCCCGCTGCCACCCGCGCCCCCGACGGCGCCTGCGAAAGACCCAACCCCGAAACCTCCTCCGGTGCCCGGTCCGCCGCTGCCACCGCCCGGTCCACCCGTCTGCGCCCCTGTGCCCGTTCCTCCCGATCCCATTGGAACCGAACCGGGCCCCAGGGCGCGGCCGTTGCCGCCGCCACCACCGCCACGGTTGGCGCCTTCCGAGGCCACGATCAATTGCAGCAGTTTTTACGGGTCGTTCAGCCAATCCTTGAATTCAGGTCCGAGCGTCTGTGCTGCGATCTGCGCCGCCACGGATACGTCGCCCGTCAAAGGGTCCGCAGCCACGAACTTCACTTCATTCACGCGAATGCGCGACTTTTCGTTGCTGCCCAGCGAATCCTTGATCTGCCGCGAAAGATCCTGAGCCTTGGAGCCGCCCAACGCGAAAGCCCGTACCAGCCGCGCTAAATCTTCATCCGTGACGTCCGGCGCGAAGTGAATGCTGGCCAACCCCGCCGCTCCTAACAGTTGCGCGAAGCTGCGTTCTGCCTGACCCGTGTCCAGCGGCAGGCCATCCAGCAAGATGCGGTTACCGTTCACCCCTAACAACAACCCACCGGTACCAGCAACTGGGAGAGCCGCCTGGAGTTCCTTCCAGGTAGTCTCAAACGCTGATTCCGTGCGTTTGTGGTCAAATCCGTACATTCTCGAGTATTTAATGAGAATGTTCAGGCTGTGTACAAACGCCACCGCCGACGCGCCGCGCGCACGGCCTGCCTCTTGAGATGGTAAGGACATAGTCTCGCCATTAGCCTAAAGCCGGTTTCCCACTGTTAGGTAGTTACGCAGGTAATGTGAGGGGTAGCGACGGTGCTACTCGCTGGCGGCCTTTTGGAAGCGTAAAAATATAGAGGAACGCCATGACTCACGCCCAACTCGTCCAAAAAGCCATTGCGTGGCTGCGCAGTTACCGCTGTAGCGTCGTCCTCTCCGAGCAGGCCTGCGCCAGCGGGGAAATGCCCGATGCCATTGGCTGGAAACGTACCCAACACTCCGTAGTAGTGGAGTGCAAGGTCTCACGCGCCGATTTCCTAGCCGACCGGGCCAAACCCTTTCGTATCAAGCCGGAAATCGGCTTGGGCTGCGAACGCTTCTACTTAACCATACCGGAACTGCTCCAAGTGGAGGAATTGCCTTCGGGCTGGGGTTTGCTGGAGTGCCAGCGCGGCAGGGTACGAATGGTGCATCCCGCGTCTCCCAAGAACATGCGCTCCGCGCAAGGCATGAAGTACGAGATGAACCTGCTGCTGGCCAGCCTGCGCCGCGTGGAACTCCGCGTCGAGCCGCAAACCATCACGGAATTTCTCAAGTGGAAGAATCGCCTGGCCGCCTACAACGGAGGCACGTTGCCCGAAGGCGTCGAGACGAGCGAGCAGGAAGCGAATTTGTACTTGGAGCGTGGTGAAGAGGGAGTGGCGGCTTCGTCTTAGCTTCGCGTGGCAAATTCCGCCTTGGATGCTTCCAACTTGAAGACCACGCGGGCGAGAGCGCCCGCGCCACACAATTCCTTAAAAAATCCCTTGAAAAAAATAACCGGGCCATTAGGCCCGGCTCTGAAGCGTCGTGTTGCGGTGCGTTTTCACAGCAGCGCGGCGCAGACTAGCGGCGAATTTTTTGGTCTCGGGAAGAGGCCCGGTCTTGTTGTACCTTCGTCGCTCGTCCCCAGAAAGAGAGAGAGAGAAGCTAGGAAACGAACGTTAGGGATGGAGCAGGATTTGGGCCAAGAGGCGCTTTATGCTTCACTTTTGGCAGTATATTTTAAGTTATTGAAAATAAACATGTTACAAATTTATAGTACAGAGAATCTTGGGCGCAGCTGGAGGGTGCCGCGAATGCCAGGTACCATCCATTGCACATTATTGCCCGCATTGGACTGCTCTATAACTCCCGCCGGCCTTCCATCGCCTTATGCATGGTTACTTCGTCGGTATATTCAATGTCGCTGCCGGCCGGTACGCCGGTGGCGATCCGCGTCACTTTCACCCGCAATCGCTTGAGCGCATCCGCCAGATAGCTGGCCGTCGCCTCGCCCTCAATGGTCGGGTTGGTGGCAAGAATCACCTCGTCCACCTCGTCCTGGTCCACCCGTCGCGTCAGGTTCGAAATGCGCAGATGTTCCGGCCCAACCCCGTGCAGCGGAGAAATCGCCCCATGCAGCACGTGGTAGACGCCATTGAAATGCTTAGTCTTCTCGATGGACGCGATGTTCGTCGGCTCCTCCACCACGCAGACCAACCGATGGTTGCGAGTCGGGTTCGTGCAATAGGTGCAAGGGTCGACGTCGGTGATGTTGTTGCACACCGAACACAGCCGCAACTGCGCCTTGAGGTCGCGCACCGCCGAAGCCAGCAGGTCCGCGTTCTCGTCGCTGGACCGCAGAATATGAAACGCCAGCCGCTGCGCCGACTTGCTGCCGATACCCGGCAGTTTCTTAAGTTCTTCAATCAACCGCGCCATTGGCTCGGCAAAACGGCTCATGGGGCCCTTTCAGTCATTGCACAGCAGACGTTTACAGTCCGGGAAGCCCCAACCCACCTAGCATTCCGCTCATGCCGGACTTCATTGTTTCTTCCACCTTGCGCGCGGCCTCGTTCACGGCCGCGGCCACCAGATCCTGCAGCATTTCCAGGTCGCCCGCCTTCACCACTTCAGGGTCAATGATTACGCCTAAGATGTGCTTAGCGCCGTCCATCTTGACGACGACGCTTCCGCCGCCAGCGGAACCTTCCACCACGGTCGCCTGCATCTTTTTTTGCATCGCCTCGTACTGCTGGCGAGCCATCTGCATCATTCCCTGGAGGTCAAATCCACCCATAGTGCCCCTAAACGGCTCTCAAATCTGCAGCCTGAAATCTGGCTTCTGCAGTTCCACCTACTTCTTGTTCTGGTAATCAATCACGGTGCGAATCTGCGCTCCGAACGTTTCCTGCATCTTTCGGACAATCGGATCTTCCGCCACGCGGCTCGTGCTCGAGCCCATTTTACGCGCCGTTCCATTCGCTTTCGGTGTGCCGTTGGCCTCACCACCACTCGAGATTTTTAACTTCACAGGCCGGCCAAGCGCATGGCTCGCCGCGGTGTTCGCGGCCTTTAGCGGCTCCGCGCTCAACGTCATCTTTATTGTGAAATCGGAGGCCGCAACTTGCACGGCAGGCTGGCTGCCTTCGAAGAACCAACGTCCCCCGCTCAAAAGGTTCGCTGCCATCGGATGGCCCGCAGCGTCCACAGCCGCGCTGACCGCAGCACCCAGATCTTCCAGTGACAATGGCGCCGACGGCATTTCGGACGTCGTAACGGAGACCGTTTCGGAAGTCGCTACCATCGAAGTCTGCAGCGAAGGTTCCGGAACGTCCTGGAACGGTTGAGTTCTGACAGCCGTTGCTTCCACTGCCTCGGGCCCGACTGCCAAGTCCGGGCGCGATTGCGGCGCAACCTGGGCAATGGCTGCCGGTGCGGCCGATCCCATGATCACCGGCTCAGAAGCCACACCGGTTTGCCCAAAAGGATTCAGGGGAGCCGAAGATTCGCTCGGAGGGCTCTGCGGCACCGCACGAGGACCGGGGGCCTCTGCGGACATCTCGGGCTTGCCGAACGGACCTTTGCGTGCACTGTCGGCGGCGAAAGGAGAGATCGAGCGAGGAGGTTCCGGAGCGCGGCGCACGGGAGGGGCAGATGGGGCGGGCGTCGCCGTCAGCTGTCCCGCGGCAGGTCGAAGCGCAGCAGGGCCGGATGGCAACGCACCGCTCAGCAATTGCTCTAAAGGCAGCAACCGCTGCGCATGTGCCATCTTGACCAAGCCAAGTTCCAGATGAAAGCGCTGCTCCTGCTTGTAACCAAGATCGCTGTGTGTGCGCAGCATGATCTGCAAATGCCGCGTCAAATCCTCTTCGCTGAACAGCTCCGCAATCCCGGCGGCCCGCGCCCGCTCATCGCTCGAAACCTGCAAGAGTTCCGAATCCGCGCCAGCCACTTTCGCCATCAGAGCGTTGCGCAAAAATCGCACGACCTCACGCGCAAAATGCACTGGACTGTGGCCTTCGGTCATGAGCCGGTCCACGAGCTGCAAGACCACGCGCGTATCACTCTCGGCCACCGCCCGCATGACCTGTTCCACCGTCCCCGATGGAGCGGCGCCGACAAGTTGCCGCACTGTCTCCGCCGTGAGGGTACCTTCGCTGCTGGCGATGGCCTGGTCCAGAATCGAGAGCGCATCGCGCACCGATCCGTCCCCGGCCTGGGCGAGTAGAGCCAACGCGTCTTCGTCGGCGGCAATATTCTCGCGCTGCGCCAAATCGCGCAACTGCCCCAAAATCTGCTCAAACTTCACCGCATGAAAGCTAAAGTGCTGGCAGCGCGACCGAATGGTCTGCGGAATATCTTCCGGCTGAGTGGTTGCCATCATGAAGACGATGTGCGCCGGAGGCTCCTCCAAAGTTTTGAGCAGGGCATTGAAGGCTGCATCCGTGATCTGATGCGCCTCGTCGAGGATGTAGATCTTGTAGCGGTCCCGCGCCGGACGGTACCGCGCGCCCTCGCGCAGCTCGCGAATCTCATCAATGCCGCGGTTGGTGGCGGCGTCGATTTCAATCACGTCGACGGAATTTCCGGCGCGAATCTCGACACACGACTCGCACACTCCGCAGGGTTCGGTTACAGGCTTATCAGAAGATCTGCAATTCAAGGCCATCGCCAGAATGCGCGCGATGGTCGTTTTGCCAATCCCGCGATGCCCGCTGAAGATGTACCCGTGCGCCAGCCGCTCCTGCTCGAGGGCGTTCTTGAGCGTACGGGTGACATGGTCCTGTCCAATGACCTCGGAAAACCGCTGCGGGCGATACTTACGGGCTAGAACCTGATAGCTCATACAAACCTACGATTATACGTGACGACGGAGCCGGCAGAAGCGCGGCGGATCATGCTAAATTGCGGTGCTATGAGCAAGAAGCGGACCAGCCGAGATTTACGTGGGGACGGCCGTCTGCGGTCGTCCAAGCAGAGCAAAACTCCGCGGGTCTCAGCTGCAGGAATGCTGCAAAAGATTCTGCAAACAATCGCCAAAATTCCCCACGGCAAGGTTAGCACCTACAGTGCAGTGGCAAGCGCAGCCGGTTTTCCCGGACGGGCCCGTTTGGTAGCGCGAGCTCTTCATTGCTCGCATGGGGTCCCGTGGCAGCGCGTCTTAGGATCTGGAGGCGCAATCAAACTGCAAGGAGAACACGCGTTCGAGCAGCGCTTCCGTTTGCAAAGCGAAGGTGTAGGCTTTCGCGGAAAGAAAGTCGATATGAAGCAATATGAACACCGCTGGAAAAAACCGCGAACCACGTAGGCCCAGCCCTAAGCTATTAAGACCACGTGGGCGAGAGCGCCCGCGCCACACGAGTTATCTCTTAAACCGCTCGTCGATCTCCACCTGGTAGCCCTTCACGAGCTTGTTCGTCTCGCTCGCCATGCCCACAACCGCCATCAGTTCTTTGAGCTGCGCGTCCGTCAACCCTTTGCCCCGTGCCGATGCCGTGTGTGTGGCGATGCAATACTCACACTGGTTGGTAACACTCACAGCCACATAGATCATCTCTTTGGTGACCGCGTCCAGAGCCCCCGGCGCCATGATCTGCTTGATCGATTCCCAGGTCCGCTTCAGCGTCGCCGGGTCGTGGGCGATGGCCTTCCAGAAATTCGTTACATAGTCGGTCTTGCGCGTCGCCATGATGTCGTCGTAAACGGCGCGGACTTCGGGACTCGCTTGTTCGTATTCGATGAATCCGAAAATTGCCATGGTTTTATCTCATCCAAGAGCTTGTCATCCGACGAGATTGTCATTCCTCCCGTTGGTCGGAATGACAAACGTGGGTTTAAATCTGCGGCACTTCTCCCGCCAAAACCTTGCCTAACTGAGCCGCGGGACACCGCAACCCCACATAGAACGTACCGAACAACGCATAGACCGCGCTCACTTCATCAAAGCGCATTTCGTAAATCAGCTTCTTGAACGAAATCGGGTTGTCGGCCCAGAGCGTAACGCCCCATTCCCAATCGTCGAGCCCAATCGAACCGGAAATAATCTGCTTCACCTCGCCGGCGTAGCGGCGGCCGATCATGCCGTGCTCGCCCATCTGGCGCGCACGTTCATCAAATGGAACCAAGTACCAGTTCTTGTCCTCGCCCCGGCGCCGGTCCATTGGGTAAAAGCAAACGTACCGGTTCGGCGGAATCGCGGGAAACAGCCGCGGCCGCATGGCCTCGCGCTGGCGGTCCATATTTTCCTGAATTCCCGCATCCCACTCCGGCGAGTGCGGCTCCAGGCCACGATCCTGCAACGCCTTGTAAATCTTCGCCGTCGATTCATACAACCCAAGCTCAATGATCGAGACATACGAAGCCGTAATTTCCAGGTAATCCGACAATCGCAGATTCGCCAGCGCCAGCTCCACCTGATTCAACCCGGCAAATGAAGACCGGAAATGGACAAACAACAAATCCGCCTTATGCCCCAGCATTGAGAACAGCGCCGACGGCCCCTCGTTTTGTTTCTCCAAGCCATCCAGTGCCGCCTCTGCCTCGGCAACAATCGCCACCTGCTCGCCGATGGGCAGCTTGCGCCACTCCGCGCGGCGGAATCGCATCATCTGATGCAGCACAGCGTAACCTTCCAGAGTAAGCGGAACGGGCGGTGTTTGAGCCGCGGTTTGCGGCCGGGCGTCATGTGTTGTCGACATAGGAGTTCCTCGTTGAACCCATCCATTGTAACTGTTCGCCCGCCTCGTCTCGCCTCCGGTGCACCTCTGGTAGCATGTGCAATGTGCCCGATCCGAAAGAATCTCCTTCCGTCGCCGTAGAGCGCGCGCTAGCCATTCTGGAGGCCGTAGCACAGGGTGCGGCCGGGCTCACGAACGCGGAAATCAGCCGGAAATTGAGGATTCCGAAGAGTTCCGCCAGCTACATCCTGCGTACACTGGAACAGAGGGGCTATCTCCGCCGCGACGAAGAATCCTCCCGCTACCGTGTTGGCGTCAAAGTCTTCAGCCTCAGCCGCAGCGCGCTTTCCGGCATCGACGCCCGCGAGGTAGCCATACCCGTCATGCGTGATCTGGTCGCCCGCACACGGCTCACCTGCCATCTGGCCATTCTCGATGGTTCCGAAGCGGTGTACATCGAAAAGGTTGACGCCCCGGGTTTCATTAAAGTCGACACCTGGGTGGGCCGCCGCATGTGCATCCACACCACCAGCGTAGGCAAGGCGCTAGCCGCGTATTTGCCGCTGCCCCGTGTCGGGAAGATTCTGGATACCGCCGGCATGGAGCAGCGAACGCCGCACAGCATCACCACAGCCGCGGCGTTTTCCAAGGAATTGGAACGAATCCGCGAGCAAGGCTACGCGCTCGACAACGAGGAAAACAGCCTGGGCGCGCGCTGCTTCGGCGTGCCCATCTTCAATCAATCCGATGAAGTGGAGGCCAGCCTGGGCCTCAGCGGAACCGTCGGCCAAGTCAACCCGCAAACACTGCCGCAACTCGTAGATGACCTCAAAGATGCCGCCTTGCGCATCTCGCGCCACCTGGGCTGGCGCGGCACTCGCAAAAAAGTTTCGGTCAAGCGCACCTAAGGGTTGCGTGGGGCGCTAAGCCACAGCTGTCCCAACCGCAAACCGCCTCGGTGACAACGCTTCAAAATCTGCGTCCGCATCTGTGTCCGCGCCAGTTCCGGAGAGCAACCCCGCCATTACCCGCGCCGTTCCCGGCGCTAAAAGAATTCCATCCCGGAAATGCCCACTAGCCACGAAATACCCGCGCAGGGAAGTCTCCCCCAGAATCGGCAGACCATCTGGAGATCCGGGTCTCAACCCAGACCATACCTCCCGTACTCGCGCCGCGCCCAGGTCCGGTATTAATCCAACGGCCGCCGCCCGCAAACGCTCAATCGCCTCCGGCTGGGTCAGCTTGTCAAAACCTGCTTCTTCCACCGTCGCCCCCACCACGACGGTCCCATCCGATCGTGGAATTAAATACACCTCCGGCGATCGCACTACATGCCGCAACCGTTCCCCCGCTTCCAAAGCCAGCATCTGCCCCTTCACGGGGCGGGTTGGACTCGGCGAAGTTTCGAGACCGCAGGCGATCTGCCCAGCCCACGCGCCAGCGCAGTTCACCACCGTTTTCGCGGAAAACTTGCCCTCCACGGTTCGTGCACCCACCGCCCAGCCTTGCTGGACCGCGATCTCCGTCACCGCAAGGCCCGTCATGATCTCAACGCCTTGTGCCTTGCAGGCACCGATCAAACCTGCCATGAGCCGCCGCGGATCCACGCTCCACTCCGGCCACCATTGCACGCTCCTCGATGCCGCTCGAAGCCCCTGCTCAATTTCCGCCAACTCCTGAGCATTCAACTTCCGGCAATCCGAAGCAAATGCCGCCGGAGCATCCTCATCCACCACAATTGTTCCAAACTTCCGCAGGTCCACGCTGAGGCCGGAAGCTTCCTCGATTTCGTCCACGAACTCCGCATAGCACCCCGCGCTCAACGCAGCCAACCCGCGCACAGCCGCCGGCAGATGCGGATCGCACCAGGCCAGCATCCCCCCCGCGGCACGGGAAGCCTCGGCTCCTAACTCACCCTTCTCCACCACGAGAACGGCGGCTCCGCGCTTGCGCAGCTCCCAAGCCAGCGACAGGCCAATCACACCGCCTCCGGCCACCACGATGTCCCAGCTCTTCACTTCTTCCATTCTATAAGGGCGACGCCCGTCACCCCGAAGCCACCCCGCAGCCATTGACACCCCCGCCATTCAACTGGAACACTATCGCGGAAGCCATATTCGCAATTCGGAGGCTCTAATGCTTGAAGAGACGACCCCACCCCCACCTAGCGGGGGCCCCATGAAGTGGATTCTCGGCGCGCTGGCTGCCTTTTTTGTGCTCGGCTCCAGCTACTTTCTGCACGATACGCGTGACCGCGCCGCCCAGATCGAGGCCAGCCAGAAAGCCGCCGCCATACAAATCGACGACCTCAGCAAGCGGCTTTCCGAAGCCGAGGCCAATAACGAGACCCTCGCCTCGCAGCTTGGCATGACCAAGAAGGAACTCGAGAAGAAGTCCTCCGCCCTGCTAGCACAGACGCGCGCGGCCGAAGCCCACATCGCGGAGACCAATCAAGAAGTCTCCAAAGTGAGTGGCGCAGTTACCAGCGTCCAGGGTGACGTCGGCGGTGTCAAGACTGACGTGGCCTCCACCAAGACCGACCTCGAAGCCACCAAAGCCAAGCTCGAACACGCCATCGGCGATCTCGGCGTGCAAAGCGGTCTCATCGCCCACACTCGCGACGACCTGGAAACCCTCAAGCACAGAGGCGACCGCAACTACGCGGAGTTTACCCTCGTCAAGGGTGCCGCGCCATCACCGATTTCCACGGTCGCACTGCAGCTGAAGAAGGTCGACCCGAAAAAAGGCAAGTACACCATGAACGTTACTGCCGACGACCGCGTCATCGAGAAAAAAGACCGCAACATGAACGAGCCCATCCAGTTCTACAGCGGCCGCGATCACTTGCTGTTTGAGCTGGTTGTGTGGACGGTCGACAAGAACAAAGTCACCGGCTACCTGAGCACTCCGAAGGGCGCGCCAACCCCAGTAACAGTTTCCGCCCCGCAGTGAACCCAATAGTCTTTCCAGGCGGGCTAGTCCTGCTGCAGATCGTGCTGCGCACGCTGACGGTGTATGCAATCGTACTCATCGGCGTGCGCCTGAGCGGAAAAAGGGAAGTCGGGCAGATGACGCCCTTCGATTTAACCCTGTTGTTGTTGCTCTCCAACGCTGTTCAGAACGCCATGACCGGACCGGATACCTCAGTCATTGGCGGGGCTACCGCTGCTATCACTCTGCTAGTCGTCAATTATGCCGTCGCCGAAGTCGCCGGACGCAACCGCAAAGTCCGCAAACTCCTCAAGGGAGACCCCGCCGTCCTGATTCACAACGGCAAAGTTCTTCAGCGCATCTTGACTAAGGAGCACGTCTCCATGGACGACATTCAACAGGGCTTGCGCGAACACGGCATAGCCACCATAGCCGATGTCGCGCTGGCCGTTCTCGAAGTCGACGGCAACATCAGCTTCCTGAAATACGACGACTGCCCCGAAAGCCACAACCTCCACCGGCGGGTGAAGTTCCTGCAGAAGCACTAGAACTGATCGCAATCAAAACCAATCCGGAAAAATCATCTCCACCAACCCGGGAGTCCAGTAGGAATAAAACTTCTCATCGCAGATCTTGTATTTCCCATACTTGTTCCGCGCGTGTTTGCCCCAGTCGGGACGCGTGCCGTCAATGTCGGTAAATCCATACTCCCGAGCCAGCGCCCAGGAACTGAAAACCCGTCCATTCTTGTTTTTCACCTTCGGATCAGCCGCCAGCGCCACCACTGCGCGGCCTATGTACCTCGGCGATTCGGACACCATAAAATCGCTGGGTGCGTCGTTTTGGTCGTCTGAATTGGCATCGGGATTCACATTCGAGTTTTTCTTCCCGGCGTCCTTCCAATTGGCCTCGCTCACTTTAAAGTGCTCCAGTACCGCCTCCGAGCGCAAAAAGCCCGGAGTCAACGCCACCGCAACAATGTCCCGTTTGCGCAGCTCGCGGGACATGGCGAAGGCCAACCGTATGATGGAAATTTTCACCAGGTCATAGAAGAGGTTGCCGCGGTAGTAAAAAGCGTCGCCATCGGTAATCTCAAAAATGATTGCGCGGCTGCGGCTTAGCATCAACGGAACGGCGTGGTGGGCGGTGATGATGTGCGAATGGATAGCCTGGTTCAACATCTTCAGGCCGTTCTCAAGCTTGACGTTCCAGAAGGGTTTGCCCCACTCCGTGAGTGCGTCACCGCCCCACACGTCGTTGACCAGAATGTCGAGTCCCTTGTGCCGCCGCTTGATCGTGGCGACCAGTTTTTTCACTTCGGCAGGCTTGGTGTGATCCACACGCACAGCAATGCCACGCCCGCCGGCCGCCGTGACGAGTGCTGCGGTATCTTCGATGGTTTCGGACCGACCGGGTGTGGCGGGGCGGCGCATCGTGCTAGCAGTAAACCGTTGCACCCGCCTCACCCAGCGCTATAGCAATCCCTCGTCCAGCTCCGCGGGTGGCCCCGGCGACGAGAGCGATTTTGCTTTGCAGGAGTTTCCTAGGAACCTTCCTGAGCGGTGCTGCCATTTCCGTTCACCGGCCCACATAATATCAGGATTGGGGAAATCCGGGTCCCATTGAGGGGGTGCCCAGAGCGGTGGAATATTTCAGAATTCCAACGCGTTAACGTGGTTTTGCCGGAACCGTTCGCTCCCGCAATGAACGTTAATCTTGATCGAATCACCGGGACGGTAATGTGGAATTCTTCTGGCGCTCAGCCAGAATCTCTTGCAGGCGTTTCCTCTCAATGGCTACCCCAGCACGGGTGGCTTGGGCCATTTTTTCCGCCATTTCCCTTAACTTCTCGGCCATGCGATTAAGAATATTCCAACACACTGATTGGAGAGATAACTTTAGTGCTCGTAGAATTAATTGCTTAACGGTGCTGTTTGCCAGACTTGGGCAGTAGCCCCTCGACCAGCGCCTCCCACTCATCCCCAAGCTTCGCCCGATAAAATCCCCGCCCAGCCTTCCGATACCAATACTCCGCGTTCGACGCATCACCCTCTTTGCGATGCAGGTACGCATGAACGGCCATGCCCTCGACACTCTCCAGCGAGTCCATCAGTCCATGGGCGCGTGCCCAGTCTCCCTTCGCGTCCCACCACAACGCCGCGAGTGGAACCGACAGCCCCTGGGGCGGCTCAGGTTCAGAGACCGATGCCCTGAATTCCTCGACAGTCATGCTACCCTCCGCACCGCTTTCAAAAACTTGGCCACGGGCAGCGCATTCAGCACATCATCCTTCGTCAACCAAGCGCGCCGCGCCTGCAAAACTCCATAACGGATCTTCGCCATGTGCGACGTGTGGTGCGAGTCGGTGTTAATGACAATCTGCACGCCGCGTTCCTTCGCCATGCGCAGATGACGGTCATTCAAATCCAGACGCTCGGGATACGAATTCAGTTCCATGGCCACTTTCTCGCGGGCCGCCTCGTCGAGGACTGCTTCCATATCCATGGCGTAGGCGTCCCGGCGCAAGAGCTGACGCCCGGTGGGGTGCCCCAGAATCGAGACATTCTTGTTGCTCAGAGCCTTCAGTAACCGGTCCGTCATCTCGGACGATTCCTGGTTGAAGTGCGAATGCACGCTGGCTATGACAATATCCATTTGTTCCAGAACAGAGTCGGATAAATCCAGCGACCCATCCGCCAGAATATCCACTTCAATCCCAGACAACACGCGAATGCCGTTCTTCTTTCCACTCGATTTCGCGTTCAACCTTTTATCCACTTCGCGAATGCGCGCAATATGCTGCACTGCCCGCGCATCGTCCAGTCCATTCGCCATTGCCAAGTTCTTGGAGTGATCGGTGATGGCCATGTACTCATACCCGCGTTCGCGAGCCGCCTCTGCCATTTCCTCAATCGTGTTCTTCCCATCGGTCTCAATGGTGTGCATGTGCACATCACCGCGCAGGTCTTCCACGGTGATCAACTCCGGCAGCGTATGTTTTTCCGCCGCCTCAATTTCGCCAAGGCTCTCGCGCAATTCCGGCGGAATATAGTCCAGCTTCAGGGTGGCGTAGATGTCTTCTTCTGTTTTGCTGGCGACACGCTTCTCGTCGTCCAGACGAACCAAACCGTACTCGTTCAGCGTCAACCCCATCTTCAGCGCCCGCTGCCGCAGAAGAATGTTGTGCGATTTTGATCCGGTAAAGTACTGCAAGGCCGCGCCAAACGATTCTGCCGCCAGCAGACGCACGTCCACTTGCATGTGGTTCCGCGTGTGGAAGCTGATCTTGTTATCCCCTCGCGCAATCACATCCGTCAGGCCGGGGAAGAGCAGAATATGTTCCATGACCTCCTGCCGCGACTCCTCAGTCTCGCAGGCCTTGCCCGTGACCAGAACGTCCAGATCCCCGACCGTCTCGCGACCGCGCCGCAGCGATCCAGCCGGCGTAATCTTCTCAATTCCGCTGATGCCCTTCAGGTGCTCCGCCAACGCTTCCGCCGTCCCCGCCGCCACGTCGATCAGGAAGCGCCCGGAAATCTTGCGGTAATTTTCAATCGCCTTCAGCAGCTTCTGCTCGTGCTTCTCGCCCATGCGCGGCAGGATCTGAATCTTTCCCTCGCGCGCCAGCTTCTCCACGCCGTCCACGTCCGCCACCTGGTAAGCGCTCCAGATCAGGGAAATCGTCTTCGGCCCGAGCCCCTGAATCTTCAGCAAGTCCAGCATGGAAGGCTTGTACTTCGCCAGCATTTCTGAATGAACCGCAATCGTCCCGGACGCAAAAAGCTCCTGCAAGTTGGTCAGCATGCCTTTGCCAATGCCGGGAACCTCCAGTAGCTTTTTGGGTTCTTGGATGAGGTCGCGAACCTGCTGGGGGAGAGCTTCGATCGCCTCGGCGGCGCGACGGTACGACCGGATCCGGAACACGTCCTGGCCGTCAATTTCCAGCAGGTCCGCTGTTTCGTACAGCAGACTCGCAATCGCTTTATTTTCCATGGGGTCCCGCTTCCGATTGTAGCGGGAACCATATCTTGCCTTACACAACCTCCTTCGCAGCGTACGGGGGGGCCGTCATGCGAAGAAGTCTTCAGTGATTCGAGCCGTCTAGCTGGCTCGCGTTACATTGGCTGCTTGGGGTCCCTTTTGACCCTGGATGATCTCGAATTCGACGGCGTCGCCTTCTGCGAGGCTTTTGTATCCGTCAGATGCGATTGCGCTGTAGTGAACAAATACGTCCGCTCCACCGTCATGGCCGATAAAGCCGAACCCTTTGGCGTTGTTGAACCATTTGACTATCCCTTTTAGGCGATCCACTCCTGTATCCCCCTCCAAGAAGGATGCCGGGTATTGTGCTGCTAGATTCAGAACGTGTCAAGTTGTTAGAACGGCAAGGACTTAACTCGTTTCCCCATACTCCCGGAGCCAGAGCACCCCGCAGATCGTTTTCGCGTCGCGAATCTGCCCTGTTTTGACCATCTTCAAAGCCTTTGATAGGGGCACAAAGCGCACTTCAATCACCTCGTCCGCCTCCGGTTGGGCCGTCCCCGCCTTCAGGCCTCGCGCCATGAAGATGGCCATCGTCTCTGCTAGGAAGCCCGGGCTGGCGTAGAACTTCAAGATCCGCTTCCAGGACTTAGCTGTAAACCCTGTTTCTTCAAGGAGTTCCCGCTTGGCCCCGGCTAGATCCGTCTCGCCTGAATCAATCCGCCCCGCCGGCAGTTCCCAGATCTTCCTGCCCACTGTGTAGCGGTACTGCACCTCCAGCAGGATGTGTGGTTCCTGTCCGGTCTCGTCCACTGCCAGCACCACTACCGACCCCGGATGCCGAACGATATCCCGGCGCACTTCGATGTTCCCCGGTTCAATCACCCGGTCCGAGGTCACCCAGAACACGGGGCCCCGATACATCTCCTTGGAGGACAATACTTGCGCTGCCTGCGCCTGCGACTTCTTCTTTTTCTTTGCGGATTTCTTGTTGGCCATCCCCACAATATACCTAAGGGCACTGTGACTATGGCCCGTACATCCCGCAGAATGAGGGAAAGAGATTCGGGCAATCGACTCAAAAGTTATACCGTACCGTACGGTATATCCAGGAAGGAACCGTGGAGAATGAGCCACACTACTTTACTTTAAGGACAAGCAAAAGCTGATGGCTGAGCTCTTGGAAGGCCACATCCGGAGCCACGTACTCGATGGAAGGCAAAGCCTACTTCCCAGCAGGTCGAGGACGCCAATGAAGTGAATCGACATGGTGAAGTCTTATTTGAAGTAGCCGCGGTGAGCGGTGGAATGGGTGGCTTTGTTGAGCGAACTAGGCGTCTAGAATGTGTGATTATGCATCTGAGTTATTTAATCCATAGTCGTGGTGGGGTAGTCCTAGTGGCTCTGGCTATTCTCGGCTGCTGTATCGCAGCGTACGTCCTCTTCTCGGGGAAGGCACAAGAACCGTTTGAATTCGATGAGCTCTACGGTCTCTTGGATTGAAGGGGCGACAGGGTTCTAAAAGGAATTGGCATCGTGAGCACGCCGAAGGGTTATCCGTACCGGGAGTTTTGCCTATGACGAACGCACGTAGACATTCAAGAGTCTCGACCATGCTGGTCGTTGTCTATCCTCTTCTTTCCTGGGTGGCGGTTGCTCAAGACAAAAAGGAAGTCAGTTACACCGTTGGACCTCAAGCAGTGATTTCGGTCACAAACAACTACGGCCCCATCACCGTCAAGCCTTCCGGAAACGGGAAAGTGGTGGTCAAGACGGTCTCCTATTCCGATGCGGTGACCTTCGAGAACGAGCAGCATGACAATCGTATCGAGCTTCGTTCGACGTCTACCCGCCAGGGGAGCGAGCTCGTCGACTACACGGTGCTCGTACCCAGCGACGCACTCGTTAGCGTGCGATCCTCCAACGGCACCCTCCATGTGCAAGGGTTGCGCGGCGATGTGATTCTGCAAGCTGAAACGGCAACCGTGGAAGTCAGCGACATTAGCGATGCCCACCTTCACGTGAACACCCTCAGCGGGCCGGTCAACTTATCGGACATTCGCAATAGCCACCTGGACATCCATTCCGTGAGCGGCAACGTCAATCTCCACAACGTGACCGTATCCTCGGTCGAAGTGAACTCAGCACATGGTCGCATCAACTACGACGGAGATCCGGGATCCGCAGGGGAATACAAGCTCACGAGTCACTCGGGTGACCTTGAGATCTCGATCCCGACTAGTTCTTCCGTGGAGATCAGTTCGCATTCTGTAAATGGCCAGTCCAACGAGGATGTTCCGGCACGCAAAATTGGTCCGGCGATTAGCGCCGGGAATCTGTTTCTGAAACCAAAGGTGTCCAGCGCATCCCGGTTTGTATTGCGCTCATTCAAGGGCAAGATTCACGTCAAGCGGCCCTGAGCACCGCAAACTCAGGATTAGATTTTTGAATGGCAAGGAACAAAAATCGCACTGAGATCTCAAGTACGAGCAAGGCCTACCTTCCCTGACGGAACCAGATCCGTTCTTTATCTTCGACTATGAGCAGTTTGTGGAACTGTCGTTCCAGAATGCAGGTACTGCTCTGGATTTAGCATGTGGGCTTGGAAGACGCGCCCTATGGCTGGCAAACAGGAACTGGCAAGTGAGCGGGGTCGACCTTTCCGATGTGGCAATTGGAAAGCTGAATCATGCCGCTCGTGAATTGAATGCGAACCTCGACCTTTTTCGTGGGAGACGCGTCCGAATACAAATTTGCACCTGGACGGTTTGATCTCGTTGTGATGTTCTATCATCTCGACCGAACTCTTTTCGCCAAGATGGTTTCCGCGTTAACCCCAGGGGGTTTCCTGATCTGCAAGATGAGCCTGCGATGGGATGCAGACGTAAGTGTACCGGCCGCTGGTGCTGGCCGTTGAACAGAAATGAGCTTCCGTCCCTCGCTCCAGAACTCCGAGTCCTATGCCACCGGGAACGAGCAGTGTGTGATCGGGGTGTTGTCGAGTTTGTGGGAAGAAAGGCAATCCAGGAAATGTGAGAGAGGGGACTCGATTCCATTTCGCTGGGTCAAAGCGGGTGCTGGCCGAGCCCTCGACAGTGTTTCGGTATAATCGAAATACGGTATTATCTCGATAGCTGCCATGCGTTCAATCTCGAAAAGCGTCGCGTTGCTGTGCCTGCTGGTGACCGTTTGGTCGGCCGCTGCGTTGACGACGCACCACCATTCGAGCGCAACCGACTCCGCGCGATGTACGGTCTGCGTCGCCGCCCATTCTGCCTCCCCCAAGGTCGTTTCCACGCTGCCTCAGGCTAACCATTTTATTGCTTCCGCCCCAGTACTGGACCCGGTTTCCGCCAAGCAGTGCCTCATATCGTTCGCCCTCCGCGTCCGCCCGCCTCCTAGCGTCTAAAAAATCAAATCTCAGTGGCTCTCTAAGCCGGTTCTCATTCCAAGAACCGTAAACTTTGATTTTTTGGATCTATTTTTGGAGGATTTCATGTTGGCTTCATACAAGAAGTCGCTACGTGCGGCTTTTCCGGTGGTTTTCTATTTAGGGCTAGGTCTGAGCGCTTACGCGCAGTCGGGAAGTTCGACGTCGGTCGCAGGCATTGTGGTGGATGCCTCAGGCGCCGTGGTTCCGAAAGCGACCGTGGAAATTCAAAACCCCGTCAGCGGTTTACACCGGACCATGACCACGGATGGTGCGGGGAAGTTCAGTTTTCCGAATGTCTCATTCAATCCCTACCATCTGACTGTCACGCAAGAGGGTTTCGCTCCTTACGCTCAGGACATTGATGTTCGATCCGCCGTCCCCGTAAGCCTGAACATCACGTTGGAGGTCAAAGGCTCGTCGGAGGTCGTGACCGTGGAAGCTGCGGCGGAAGACCTGTTGGAGAATACCTCAACGTTTCATACTGACGTCGATCGCGAGTTATTCGTCAAACTTCCTGTCGAAAGCCAGTCGTCATCGCTGAGTTCGCTCGTTACTTTGGCCTCGCCAGGAATTGCCGCAGATTCCAATGGGCTTTTCCACGGGATGGGCGATCACGCGGAAAACTCGTTTTCCGTCGATGGGCAGCCCATCACCGACCAGCAGAGCAAAGTTTTCTCCAACCAGATCCCTCTCGATTCCGTCGAGTCGCTGGAGGTCATCACCGGTGCGCCACCCGCGGAATACGGCGAGAAAACGAGCGTTGTCATTAACGTTACTACACGCTCGGGCGAGGGCGTGACCACCCCTAAAGGCACGGTCACCGCTTCCTATGGCAGTTTCGGCACGTCCAATCTCGGGTTCAACCTCGCCTATGGCGGTGCGAAATGGGGAAACTTCGTTTCCGTGAGCGGACTGAACAGCGGCAGGTTTCTCGATCCCCCAGAGTTTGCGGTCACGCATGACAAGGGCAATCAAGAGAATCTATTCGACCGCGTGGATTTTCAGCTCTCCAAAGCCGACTCCATTCACGTAAATCTGGGTTACACGCGTTCGTGGTTCCAAAACCCAAATAGCTTTGACAGCGTTCTCCACACGGGCCAGACCGACCCGTCGGGGAACCCCTTGAACCCAACCGACCAGATCTCCCAGATCAAGACTTTTAATATCGCACCGTCCTGGACGCGAATCCTCAGCAACAATGCGGTCTTCACACTAGGCGCTTTTGTCCGCCGGGATCAATACAACTACTATCCGAGCCGCAACCTGTTCGACGATTTATCGCCGATTCAACAGGAGACTGTGGCTCAGGACCGGACGCTGACCAATGCCGGCCTGCGGTCGGATTTAGCCTATGTGAAAGGCATTCACAATGTGAAAATCGGAGCCACGTACCAGCAGACGTTTCTCAATGAGAACGACAAACTCGGGATCGTCGACAGCGGGCTCCTTCCGTCCCTTACGGACGGGAGTGGGGCTCCTTGTTTTGTGAGTAACGTTGCCTTGGATTCCCCGTGTACTGACCTGCTTCCGTTCGATCTGACGCGTGGAGGAGGTCTGTTCACGTTCCGGGGCCACACCGACGTAAAGCAGCTCGCCCTTTACATCCAGGACCAGATCACGAAGGGAAACTGGTCACTCAACCTCGGTCTGCGTGGAGATTTCTACAACGGCTTGGCCACCCACAAGGAAGCCGAGCCTCGCGTTGGCATCGCATATAACATCAAGCGCACCAACACCGTGCTTCGCGTCTCCTATGCGCGCGTGCTCGAAACGCCTTTCAACGAGAATCTAATCGTATCCAGTATTGGCTGCAGCGACGCTGTCCTAAATCCGCTTCTGGGCTGCGCTGCATCCGGCATAACCCCGCTGAGTCCCGGCTGGCGCAATGAATTCCACGCCGGATTGCAACAAGCGGTCGGGAAGTACCTGGTCTTCTCGGGCGAGTACATCTGGAAGTACACCCACAATGCCTACGATTTCAGTATCCTCGGCAACACACCCATCTTTTTCCCGGTCGCATGGGACCGTTCCAAAATCCCTGGATTTGCAGGCCGTGTGAGTGTACCGAATTTCCATGGATTCTCCGCACTCACGGTCTTCTCCAGCGTGGCAGCCCGATTCTTCCAACCCCAACTCAGCGGTGCCGGAGCCACACCCGGTGCTCCAGTAGTCTTTCGCATTGACCACGACGAGAAGTTCAACCAAACCACGCACCTGCAATACCAGCCCTGGAAGAAGGGACCGTGGCTCGGTTTCAACTGGCGCTATGACAACGGGTTGGTGGCCGGCGCCGTGCCTGTCGCCGACTCCACCGGTTTCGTGGATCTGACTGGGCTCACGGGGGACCAGCAACTCCAGGCGGGCCTTTTCTGCGGCAGCCAGCGCCCAACCTTCGCCGTACCTCTGACCACCTGCTCTTCGGGGTATGGTTCGACGCTCATCTCGCTGCCCGCCCCGGGTGCAGAGAACGACGACCACAATCCGCCACGAATCGCCCCGCGGAACTTGTTCGATGTCAGCCTCGGCCATGACAACCTGTTCCACGGCGACAAGTACAAGTGGAGCCTGCAACTCACAGCCATCAACGTGACCAACAAAACCGCGCTCTATAACTTCCTCTCCACGTTCAGCGGAACGCACTACGTCACACCGAGAGCGCTAACCGCCGAACTGGGCTTTCACTTCTAGTACCTCTTGCCCCATGCAAGGGCAGGCCCCGCCTGCCCTTGCGGGGCAAAGCTCCGCAAAGGTTTAGGTCATAGACTGCCGGATGTTGGGCGTAATCGGCACAGTGACAATGTTCGGTGCTCAGGCCACCAGTTTTATTTTGCTGTATATCGCTAGACTCCTGAAGACGTGGGAGCAGCTTTCGGGGCTGGCATATCCCCCCTCCACCAGCGGGCAGAGAACACGATAAAGCCAGCCGCTAGCCAACCGGCTGCGTAAGCCGGCTGGGCTCCCCAGCGAAAAATCGCCGAATGCATCAAGCCAAGCCACGAGAATACGGAAGCCACCAGGCACCAGAGAGCCGCACGCCCAAAGTTTCGATCAATCAATTCCGTGATCAACGCGGCAACGACCAAGACAAGGAAAAGGAATCCGCTGCCCAGTCCTTGCACAGAGTTCCAGTAGATTGACTTGTTCAATGCCGCCTGCACGTCTGGACTCGCCGCGGAGAGCCTCAGGGCAGGCAACGCGGAGTTTACGGCTGCCGCCACAACGGCGCCCGTGGGCAGAACAAATCCAAGAAGAACGGCACTGAGGTATTTGCGGTCCACGTGGCGCAACGTGGCCATGCCCACGCCCACCGACACATAGGCAATCATTGCGGCCAGGATGGGCCAGGGAAACAACTGCGCGATGAAGAGCGTAAGTCCGCTCATAACGATGGCGAGAAAGATCACGGAAGTCCAGAACGAAAAGCCAATGCGCGCTCCCATGGCTTTATAAGGCGGATGCAACGCGTAGACGACTGGCGTAATCACGCTTCCCGCAGCACCGCACAATAGCGTGGCGATGCCATCGCAGGCGACCACGCTGCGCACGTCATAGTTGTCCCCTGCGGCGTTAGCCCCTTCGACTGCGGCGATGTCTTGCAGGATCTGGTAAATCGCCATGGGCGCAATCACCGACAGATGAGGCAGCGCTAACAGTAGGCTCCGCAGTGGCCCCATCGAGGCGACCCATGGGAGTTGCACAGTCACGCCCTGCCACACGGGGTGCACATAGCCAATTGCCAAGCCGACGCTGAGCGGAACAAGCCACGCCACAATGAAAGGAGGAATTCGCCAGCGCGTGATCGGCACATTGGCCAGCACGCTGACGGCGACAATGGCTAGCGCAACAATGCCAACGAGCGGCTGGTCGAACAATCGCTGTAATAGCACTAGCGCCAGGTAGCTGTACATGGCTGCGCCAAACACCGTCATCGAGGCTGGCACTGGAATAAACCGGCGGAACACACCCGCGAACGGTGCTGCTACCAGCTTTAGGATTCCGGTCCATAGCACTGCCGCGGCTCCCATTTGCCACGCGGCAATCGGATCGTGGGTCTGAAGATACACAGGAAGGACAATGGCTAGCGTGTAAGCGATGATGGCAGGAACGTTGTTGCCATAAACATGGGCCGTGACATCCTTCCGGCCTTCCCGCTGCCGCAAACGTACGGCTAGGCCCGTAAGGCCGAGCGAACCGATGAGAAAGCCGAGCGCATATCCGGGGAGCAGATGGGCAACGCTGAAGGCGAGCGGAATTCCAACCGGCACCAAGAGGAAGACCGGGATGATCATCTGCGCCAGATTGAAACCGACCTGAGCTACCGTGGCGTCGATATCTCCTCTGCTTAGAGTCCACCACGGGCCCGGGACTGCGTTTTCTGCGGCCATGAAGCTCCTCTCAGGTTTCCGCGCGATTCCAGATTCTTCAGGTTTGAACGCTTCAGATCTTGAACGATTCCAAGGATTCTGCGGCGAATAGGTCGGAAGGCTTGAGTAGGCGTTTCGCAAGCCCCTGCTCATGCGAGTAGCGAAGAAATGTCTCCAAGGGAAGCACGTTCGGCTCAAAGCCGTAGGGCCAGAAATCCTGCCCCATAAGGGCACGCGTGTCCTCAACATGGCGAATGAGCCAGGGCAGCATGTATTTCAGCGCGGCGGTCTGATAGAGATCCTGGTAGACCTCGCGCTGCGCGTACACAAACGCTTTGTACAGGGACCGCGCTACCCATGGATACTTTTCGTACACTTCTCGACGAATCACAACGGTGTGCATGATGGGGAATATCTTGGTTCGCAGATAGTACTCGCGCTCGACGGTGGGATAGTCCTCGAAGAGCCGCTTCACCTTTCCGGAGCCCTGTGTAAACGTGGATGGCATGCGCGCCGTGTAAAGAGCATCGATTTCGCCTTTGTCCAACATCGCCGACAGTGTCTTGGTCTCCGGAATCGAATCCAGGCGAATGTCGGGCGGAAGCGAAAGCTTGAGTTTCTCGCGTCGCCCCGGTTCTTCCTCGCCGCCATTCAAGTATTGAACGCTGTTGAGAGGGACGTTGTATTCATCGTTCAGAATGCCGCGAATCCACACCCCAGCCGTCATCTGGTATTCCGGAGTTCCGACGCGTTTTCCGACGAGGTCTTTCGGTTCCCGGATTCCGCTATCGCTGTTGATGTAAATGCAGGAGTGCCGGAAGAACCGCGAGGGAAAGACGGGGATGGCAATGAAAGGCGGATTCTCGGAAAATAGTGAGAGCACATACGACGACAAGGACATTTCCGCTGCGTCGAACTCGCGGTGCCGCAGCATGCGGAAGAACGTCTCCTCCACCGGGAGATTCAAGAACGTGAGGTCGATGCCATCTACCGGAATACGGCCTTCCAACAATGCGCGAGCACGATCGTAGTTCCAGCACGCCAAGGACAACCGCAATTTGCTCATGATTTTCCGTGATCCTTTACGTTGTGCAACCAACTCTATTTCTGCTGCGAGAAAAGTGCGAGCCGCCCCAGGGCAAAACCGATCGAAACAGATGACATTTCTCACCGACTGAATGGCACTTTTTGGATTGTGCGATTATCGATATCTTGTGCGGCAACAGTAATCCACGTGAAATAATCCTGTCAATACAACGCATTGTGCTTTGATTATTTAGCACGCTTGTGCGAATATCGGCATCAGGGCCTGCTTTCGTTCATGAACACGCTTAAGAATAACTTATTCGCGAACCCGGATCCGGAGGAAATCGTGGCCATTGGGTATGCGACCCCATCGGCCAGTCCAACTGAATTCACAGCTTTCGACGGCAATCCCGACTTTGTACTGTCCTTGGCGCGCGGGCTCCAAGTGATCGAAGCCTTTGAAGGCCACACTGAGGGACGAACGGTCGCCGACATTTCGCGAGGCACGGGCCTCTCTCGCGCTGCCGCTCGCCGCTCACTCATCACCCTGGGGCTGTTGGGGTATGTCGAATCCACGGGGCGCACATACCGCCTCAAAACACGGGTTCTCAAACTCGGATTTTCGTACTTATCCTCGAATTCGCTGCCCGCCATCGTGCAACCGACGCTGGAGCGCATCACGGAACTGGTTCACGAATCAAGTTCTCTTAGCGTCCTAGACGGGGAGCAGATCGTCTATATCGGACGCTCTACCGCGAAGCGAGTTATGTCGGTGGGCCTTTCCGTCGGCAGCCGCCTTCCGGCCTATTGCACGTCGTTAGGTCGTGTTCTTCTGGCAGCGCTTCCGGAAACAGAACTTGCCGCCTATCTCGAGGCGGCACACGTGAAGGCTCTGACTCCTAAGACCATCACCGACAAGCAACTCTTAGGCCAAATCATTCGCCGCGTGCGCTCCGATGGCTTTGCCATCACGGACGAGGAACTCGAACTTGGTTTGCGTTCGATCGCCGTGCCCGTTAAGACGCATCAGAACAAGGTGGTTGCAGCCATGAACATCGGAGTGCACGCTGCCCGTGTATCCGCCGCTGAGATGATCCATCGATTTCTTCCCATCCTGCAGGAGCACGCGGCTATGTTGGCTCCGTTGCTGCGATGATTTAATAGAAGATAGACTTCAGGTAAGGACACTGTGACGAAGAATGCTTGGAGCAAGAGAACTCTGGCCTTCGCGGTGGTATTGGCCTCTTCCGTATCGGCAAGTGCACAGGCAGTCTCTCCGGCACAGAAAATCCGTCCCCAGCCGCTCGTCCTGACCGGAGCCACACCCCTTCCTAACGTTCAGGGACGCATCGACCACCTCGGTATTGACACCAAAGGCCATCTCTTTGTTTCCGCTCTCGGCAACAACTCCGAGGAGGCCATCGACCTCGGCGCTGGCCGAGTTGTTCACAGCATCTCCGTGCCCAGGCCGCAGGGCGTCGTCTACGCGTCTGCGGCCAACGAGATCTTTATCGGCAGCGACGAAGGCAAGCTCCACATCTACAACGGAGACTCCCTGGATCTCATCACTTCCATCGACTTCGGGGACGACGTCGACAATCTCCGCTATGATGCCGGGAAGAAGCCCGTCTACGTTGCTTACGGCGACGATGAGGCTGGCGCAATTGCGGTAATCGACGCCACGACCAACAAAC
>WNFL01362343.1_pt1 | contig 34490 bp, 45 predicted proteins | sample 5400361 | NCBI WGS metagenome assembly WNFL01 (sample SAMN13153351, study PRJNA577476) | soil metagenome | isolation source: 40 cm soil on Douglas fir-dominated hillslope | place: USA:California | collected 2013-09-17
CTTACAAGCAATTCAAGTCCAACATCACGCGGCGCATCGTAAGCGAGTTGCCGCGCTCCGCCAACCTCAAAAAAATCGTCTTTCCCGTCCGCTTCCGTGAAAAGCAATTCACCGACGCGATCAAAAAGCACCGCCCCGACGTCGTTCTGGGCCTCGGTCAATGTTCCACCGGAACCAAGCTAAGAATCGAGCGGCGGGCGGTCAATCGGCGACGCAATAATAAAGAGGAGAAGGGGAGGGCGATCACGCGCGGCGCGCCGAACGCGCTCGCGGCGACCTTACGGCTGCATAAGTCCGACTTCGGCAAGGAAGCCAAAATCTCCCGCGACGCGGGAGACTACGTCTGCAACTTTTCCATGTACGTGGTGCTCGATTATTTGCGGCGCCATCGACGGGACGCGCGCTTCGGCTTTGTCCACGTGCCGCACGACTACGACCGGAAGCGCGCGGTGAAATGGGCCGCTAGGATTTTGCGGGCGCTGGAACGGTAAGAGAGAGATTTACGCCGTGAGCCTTCTCAGCGCCTCGGCGTATTTCTCCTGCGTCTTGCGAATGACTTCGGCGGGAAGCTCGGGCGGGTTCTCCGGGTCCCAGTTGCTCTCGATGAGGTAGTCGCGGACGTACTGCTTGTCGAAGCTGTCGGGCGAGCTGCCGGGGCGAAAGCCCTCCCTGGGCCAGAAGCGCGACGAGTCGGGCGTCAGCAGCTCGTCGATGACGATCAGTTGGCCTTCGCGCATGCCGAACTCGAATTTGGTGTCGGCGATGATGATGCCTTTTTTCTCGCCCATCTCCCGCGCCCGCTTGTAGATCGCGAGGCTCGCGTCGCGCAGTTTCTCAGCGTACGCCTTGCCCACCATGTCCACCATCTTTGCGAAGGTGATGTTCACATCGTGCTCGCCGACCTCCGCCTTGGTCGAAGGGGTGAAAATGGGCTCGTCCAGGCGGGAAGCCTCGATGAGCCCCTTGGCGAGCGCGATGCCGCAAACCGTGCCGGTCTTCTGGTACTCTTTCCAGCCGGAGCCGACGAGATAGCCCCGGACGATGCACTCCACCGGCGCCGGCTGGGTTTTTTTGACCAGCATGCTGCGGCCTTCCAAGAGCTTTTTGTGCGGCTGGCAGGCTGGCGGATATTCCGCCACGTCGGTGCTCACCAGATGGTGCGGGATGATGTCCGCCATCGCCTGGAACCAGTAGGCGGAGAGGGAGGTGAGAATCTTCCCCTTGTCGGGAATCTCGGTCGGCAGCACCACGTCGAAGCAGGAGATGCGGTCCGAGGCGACCATCAGCAGGCGGTCGCCCAGGTCGTACATTTCTCTGACTTTACCGCTTTTGAAAAGCGCCAATCCGGGAATCAAGCCTTGGCCCATCGTGCTCTCTCCAATTAATTAATCCTGCGGTCGGGCTTTTTCTTTCTGCTTTTAATATAATCCATCAGCATCAGGACGGCGAAAAACCCGATGCAGAGCCCCAGGATCCAAAAGATCGGTAACCATTTTTCCATCGTTCCTCCCCCTACTTGAAGAACCGGCTTACCCGCTCCATGGCTTCCGGGTCGACTTCGTTGCGCTTGGGGAACTCCCCCTTGAGCGGCTTGGTCGCGTCGATCATGGCCACGGCGTCGCCGAGCCAGCCGCGGAAGCTCTGGACCTTGCGGACAATCTCGATGTCTTTGTCCCAGTGGGTCCGCGTGCTGACGGCCCACATCACTTCCCTCTCGTTGAACACGTCGATGTCGTCGTCCACGACCACGCAGAGCTTCAGGTTCGGCATCTCGACGAAGGCCTGCATCGCCGCCTTGTTGGGGTCGTTGATGAACTCTTTCTTGAGCGAGATGTAGCAGATGAGCCGGGCGCAGCCCGAGCCGGGCAGGTGAATCGCCTTGATGCCCGGGACGTTCTTTTTGATCACGTTGTAGACGCTGCCCTCTTTGGGAATGCCGCCCAAGTTCCAGTGGTCCATCTGGCCGGGCCAGAAGTCCTCCACGATGCCTTTTTTCCGGTGCGTGATCGCGGTCACCTCGATGACCGGCATCTTCATCTCGCCCTGGTAATAGCCCAGGATCTCGCCGAACGGGTTCTGCGATTCGCGCACGCCCGGCGGGATCTCGCCTTCGATGACGACTTCGGCGTCGGCGGGCACGAGAAAATCCTCGCCCCACGTCTCGGAGGGCGTGAGCCGGAGCGGCTCGCCCAAAAAGCCGCTCGCGGTCGCGTAGTCGTTGTTGCCGAACGGCGTCATGGCGCAGCAGGAGAGAAAAAACGCCGGGTGGTGGCCCAGCACGACGATGACCGGCGCGCGCTTGTTGTGCTTCTCGTACTCGGTCGTCATCGCTTCGAGGTGGTGGTGCGGGTGCGCGGAAAAGCTCATCCGCCGCGGCGCGAAGTACATGTTCTTGGTGAACGTGATGTCGTAGAAGTCCCGGTCCATGCCCTTCATGACGCAGACCATGGTCAGGTAGGCGCCGACGTCGTCTTTCTGGTGCATGGGGATGGGGAGCGTCCGGAGGTCCACGTCGGCGCCTTTTTTAACCACTTCCTTGCACAGCGCTTTGGACGGCGCGACGGTCTCGACCTCGCCCTTGCTGAGCTCGCGCCGGGCGACTTCCAGGCTCAAGTCCATGTTCGACTTCAGGTCCCCCATGTCGAGCGCGTCGCCGCAGAACTGGCGCGTGATGAACGGATTGTAAAAAAGCGGGAAGGGCGAAGGCTCGCCGCCGAGGGTGAGGACGTTTTCGAACAGGACCATCTTTTGCTCGCCGCGCTGGTCCAGGTGCTTCAAATAGGCGATGGTCTCGTGGCGGTTCGGGTCGATTTTATCCTTGACGCGGATGACCGAGCCGGGTCTTTTCTTTTCTTCCTGGGCGATAAAACTCTGTAGATCCTTGCTCATATCTGCCTCTCCTTGGAGCGCCGACAACGGCTTTTCGGCGGGATTTGGATCCCGGTTTTGGTGATATTGCCTCAAATCGTTCGTAAGTCAATAGTTTTAGCTTTATTCCACAGTCGAAATCAATGTCAGGCCGCGCCGCCCGGCGGCCTGAGCTTGTTTTTCCAGCCCGAGCGGTAAAAAAACCGCAAGAGCATCGGTATCAGCCGCGCTTTCAGCCGCGTCGCGGGAAACCAGATGAACTCGTTCTTCAGGCCGAGCACGTCGGTCACGATGGTTTTTTGCCGGCAGTATTTGCGAATGCCCTCCGCGCCGTGGCGCCGGCCGATGCCGCTCTCCTTGATGCCCCCCATCGGCGCCTCGGGGATGACGAAGTTCACCAGGCCGTCGTTGATGCACACCGACCCCGCCTCGATTCGGTCCGCCAGCAGCCGGCCGCGCGCCTTGTCGCGGGTAAAAACGCTGCCGTCGAGGCCGAAGCGCGAGTCGTTGGCGCGCCGCACCGCTTCGTCCGCGTCCTCGACTTTCATGATCGGAATCACCGGGCCGAAAGTCTCCTCCGTCATGACGTCCATGCCGTGGTCCACGTCCACCAGCACCGTGGGCTCGTAGTAAAATCCCTGCAAGCCGGGATTTCTCCTGCCGCCGGAGAGGACTTTAGCGCCTTTTTGAACCGCGTCCCGGACCTGGGCCTCCACTTTTTCGATCTGCGCCCGGGAGGTCATGCTGCCGAGCTCGATGTCGGCGCCGCTCGCCCCCTGCCGGAGCTTTTTAACCCGCTCGACGACGCGGTCGACAAACTCCCGGTAGACCGGCTCTTCGACGTAGACGCGCTCGATCGAGGTGCAGACCTGGCCGGAGTTCATGAGCGAGCCCCAGACGCAGGCGTTCGCCGCGCGGTCCAGGTCGGCGTCCTTCAGCACGATCATCGGGTCCTTGCCGCCGAGCTCCAGCGCCGCCGGGATGAGCCGCTCCGCCGCGCGGCGCGCCACTTTTTTCCCCGTCGCCACGCTGCCGGTGAATAAAATCATGTCGGCGTGATCGATCAGCGCCTCCGCGGTATCGCCGTAGCCGGCCACGACTTGCAGCAGCTTCTCGGGCAGGCCGGCCCGGGCGGCCAGCCCGGCGGCGAAAAGCGCCGACAGGGGCGTCAGCTCCGAAGGCTTGATGACGACGGCGTTGCCCGCCATGAGCGCGGGGATCGCGTCGCCGATGGTGAGCACCAGGGGAAAGTTCCACGGGCTCACAATCCAGACGACGCCGAGCGGGCTGTAGGTCGAAACCACTCTCTTGGTCTTCAGGAGATGCGGCCGGATTTTTTCCGGCGCGAGATATCGGGCGGCGTTTTTGGCCCAGAAGCCGATCGTGTCGTAGAGATAGAACAGCTCGTTGCCGTAGACTTCCGCCCGTGGCTTGCCGCTCTCGGCGGTCACGATGTCGGCGATTTTTTCCTGGTGGTCGATCAAGAGGTCGCGGTACCGGTGGAGCAGTTGGGCCCGCTCGCCGAAGCTTTTTTCCCTCCACGCCGCCTGCGCAGCGCGCGCGTTTTTTACCGCGTCGATGACTTCTTCCGGAGACGCCGCCCGCAGGGACGCGAGCTTCTCGCCGGTTGCGGGGCTGTGAACTTCTATCGTATTGCGGGTATCTGTCATATGGCGGGTATCGCCGTTCGCCGGGGGCTTCCTGTTGACGCCGGAGAGTCGGGAGCCGGGCGAGGGCCCTAAACCATGGTCTGGCCGCCGCAGATGTTGATCGCCTGGCCGGTGATCCCGGCGGCTTTTTGAGAAACCAGATAGAGCACCAGGCCCGCGACCTCGTCCGCGTCGAGAAACCTTTTGATAGGCACCATCTCGACGGCGCGCCGCTTGAACTCCGCGGGCGTGATGCCTTCGTTGGCGGCGCTTTCCTCGATGCCCTGGCGCGCCATCTCGGTCTCCACCCAGCCGGGACAGATGGCGTTGACGGTGATGCCGCGGCCGACGACTTCGAGCGCCAGCGCCCTGGTAAAGCCGATCATGCCGTGTTTGGTCGCGCAGTAGGCGCTGTACCCGGGCACGCCGAACTTGCCCAGCACCGACGAGACGTTGACGATGCGGCCCCCGGCGTGGTCCCGCATCGACTTGAGAACCTCTTTGGTGACGAGATAGGTCCCGGTCAGGTTCGTCTCCACGATGTCGCGCCAACGGCTGTCGTCGGGGTCGTCGATGCGGTTGAGCCCGGAGATGCCGGCGTTGTTGATCAGGATATCGACCGGACCCCAGGTCTCGGCGATTTTGCCGACGCCGCGCTGGACCGCCTCTTTGCTCCTGACGTCCATCCCGAGCGGCAAAAGCTCGGGGTTCGCCGCCGCGGCGGCGGTCACGTGGGCCGGATTGCGGGACGCGACCGCGACGCGGGCGCCTTCCCGGGCCATCGCCTCGGCGATCGCCTTGCCGATGCCGGTGCCCCCGCCCGTAACCAGGGCGATCTTGCCGGTGAGATCCATTTTTTCCGAGCCGATGCCTTAAAGCTCAGGGATTCCTACCGGCTTTTCGGCCAAAAGGCAAGAAAGCCGCGCGCCGTTACGCGAGCGATAAGTCGCGGCGGCGATGGGCGTTTTTTTCGGGCTTTGGGGCGGCGTCCTTTTCGGCCAGATAGAGGCATATCGTGCACACCCGCGCCCCGGCGGAAAGCCGGGAGCGATGGATATAGTTGCCCTGCGGCCGGTCCGGACAGCTCGGATGAAAATGCCAGAACTCGAACCGGCCGATGTATTTGCGAAATTTCTTTTCCATGATCCCCTCCGGTGGTTTTATTTCGCCCGCGCGATCGTCTTTTCGAATCCCATTTCCGCGGTGATGAGCCAGAGCACGTCCCGGATCGTCGATCGGCTGTAGCCGTCGCCCTCGCAGGCGGCGTCGACCCGCTCCATCACCTCGCGATGGTCGGCGTCGGGCCAGACCATCAGCGACAGCTCGGGCGGCGTCTTGAGAACCGTCCTCACGGCCGCGGTGCCGAGAAAATAGCCGTACATCAGGTAGCTCCGCTCGGCGTCGCCGGCCGCGAGATAGCTCGAGCAGCGGAGCCGGCTGGCGCCGAGCACGGCGCGCCACGTCTCCGACGGGCCGTCGTCGAGAGGCATGCCGATGCGGGGGAAGCCGGCTTTCCTGGCCGCGATTTGGAGAAAGGCGCCGGCCAGGTCGCGCTTCGCGTTCGCTTTCGAGCGGCAAAACACCGCCAGGCTTCGCTCCAGACGCTCCGGCGTCAATCCTCCCCGGGGCAGGACCCACCAGATCGGATGGTCTTTATCGTCGGGCGGGACGAGCATGTCGCGCGTTTCCTTGTCCAGGGCCGCCTGCACGCCCTCCAAATAGCCGGTGGCGAGCGCCGCCCGCGCCGCGGCGTCGAGCGCGCTATAGCCGTCGCATGACCGGAGAACGCCCGCGCCGGCCGGCCGGGCGACGGCGGCGCAGACGAAGCCGAAAAATGCGATAAAACCCAGCGTGAATTGTTTTTTCATGACGCTCTCTCTGCTGAAGCCGCCGCCGTTTTTCTCAAACGGGTGATGTTGAAAGCGCTGACCGAGCGCGCGAATCCCTTGAGGTTGAGCTCGCCGATCGGCTCGGCCTCGACCCGCCGCTCGATCGCGCCGAGCGTTTTCTGGTTGGTGAGGATCTGGCCGCCCTTGGCCTCGTCGCACAGGCGGGAGGCCAAGTTCGTCACGTTGCCGACCGCGCTGTAATCCATCCGTCCCGCGAAGCCGATGTTGCCGAGCGCCGCGTAGCCGGCGGCGAGCCCCACGCCCAGGTCGAGCTCCCAGCCCTTTTTCCGCCAGCCGGCGCAGAGCTCCTTCATCCGGTCGCGCATCTTGAGAGTCATCGCGACGGCCCTCTCGATATGGTCTTCGTAGGCGACCGGGTCGTTAAAAAAGACCATGATCCCGTCGCCGGCAAACCGCTCCAGGGTTCCGTCGGACTCCACTATGAGGCGCCCCATCTCGGCGTGATAAATCTTGAGCATCTCGAGGACATCCTCCGGCTCGGCGCTCTCCGTGAACGCGGTGAAGCCGCGGAGGTCCAGGAACACGACCGTGATCTCGCGGCGGTGGCTCTTGAAGAGCAGGCCCTCCTCGCCCTTGAGGATCGCCTCGGCGATCTGCGGCGCGATGTAGCGCTTCAGCCGGCTCATCCTCGAGATCTCGTCCATCTGGCGCGCGATTTTTTCCCTGAGCGCGCGCATCAACCGTCCGAACGAGCCGTATCTCTTTCCGGGGCCAAAGCCCGCTTCCGACCATGCTTCGACCGGGCTTGGCGCCGCCAGGCGCGCGTTATCCATGTATGCGATCGCGTTCATCGACGTTCACTCCTCTATCGGGCCGATGCCAGGGAATCCTCGCGGCCGGCTTCCCGCCCGGGCCGGTCGAGCAGAATGGCGGGAACGCCCGCCCGCTTGACGCGCCGGAGCAACAGCAGGAATAGACGCGCCAGCTCGATCGTCGCGTTGCCGTTGGCGGTCGAGAGCAGGATGAGCTGGATATCCGCGTTGAGGAGGTAATCGCGCACGGCTCCGCTCAAGCTCGCGCCGAGCGCCAGCGCCGTCTCGACGCCGAGCCTGCCCAGCCTTTCGCGGGCGACCGCGATGCTCCGCTCGGCCGAGCGCTGCTGCTCTTCCCACGAATAGCGCGCCATGATTTTTTTTCCTTCCGCCACGGCTCGGGCCGTCGATTCGGTCACGATCCAGTGGTCCCTGAGCCAGGTCCAGGTATCGACGGGATAAGAGAAGAGGAACGTGACCTGCGCTCCCGGCCCGGCGATTTTTTCCAGGACCGGGACGATCTCCTCGATGCGGTCGCCCGCCTTCATCGGAACGAGAAATTTTTCCGCCATGACAATTCCTCCGTCGGTTTTGCTGATCGGTCTTGCCGATTCGAATGAGCAAGCGGTATGCCACCGGCGAACGCCGGCGCCGGCGCGAGCTAAGCGGCTAATTCTTAAGGAAATAGGCTGCGGGAGCCCGGGCCGGAGTTTCCGCCCGGGCGCGCGAAGCTATCTTTTTAGATAGCCCGACTGGATAAAGTTATAGCTCGATGCGGAGCGTCTTGATCAGGCGCGAGAGGTAGTTTTTTTCCAGGCCCAGCGCCTTGGCGGCGGCGGTCCGATTGCCTTTGGTCTGGGTGAGGGCTCTGAGGATCAACTGGCGCCGGTACTCCGTCACGTCGTCGCGATAGGAGATAGCCTCGGGCCGGCCGCGGGATTCGGCGGCGACGACGCGCGGCGGGAGATCGCTCGGCGTGAGCCGCGAGCCCTGGCCGCGAACGACGGCGCGCTCGATCACGTTCGCCAGCTCGCGCACGTTGCCGGGCCAGTCGAAGGCGACGAGCTTCTCCTCCGCGTCGCGGGCGATCTCGGTGAAGGCTTTTTTGGTCTCCAGCGAAAACCGCCGCATGAAAAAACGCGCCAGCTCGGGGATGTCCTCCCGCCGCTCGCGCAGCGGCGGCAGGGTGATCGGGATCACGTTCAGACGGTAGTACAGGTCCTCGCGGAAGCGGCCCTCCCTGACCGCGGCCTCGAGGTCGCGGTTGGTCGCGGCGACGATTCTTACGTCCACATGGATCGGCTTGGTGCCGCCGACGCGCTCGAACTCCCGCTCTTGCAGGAACCGGAGGAACCTGGTCTGCAGCTCCGGCGAGATGTCGCCGATCTCGTCCAGGAACACCGTGCCGCCGTGCGCCAGCTCCATCTTGCCTTTTTTGAGCTCGTGCGCGCCGGTGAAGGCGCCTTTCTCGTGGCCGAACAGCTCGCTCTCGAGCAGCTCCTTGACGAGGCCGACGCAGTTGATGGCGACGAACGGCGCTTCTTTGTCCGCGCTCCAGTTGTGCACGGCGCGGGCGAAGATCTCCTTGCCGGTGCCGCTTTCGCCCAGGAGAAGCACCGTGGTCCGGCTGGCGGCGGCTTTCCTGGCCGTATCGATCGCCTGGAGCATCATCGGGCTCTTCGCCGCGACCAGACGGTAGCGGTCGCTCACCTGTTCGGAGAGAACGGTCACCTCCCGCTTCAATCTTTCCCGCTCGAGCGCTTTTTTGACGGTGAGCGCGATGTGCTCCGGCTCGAAAGGCTTGGGGATGAAGTCGTAGGCGCCGTCCCGCATCGCCCGGACGGCGCGCTCGATGGTGGCGTAGGCGGTGATCATCACCACGGTCACCTCGATTTCGCGCCGGCGAATCTCCTCCAGCACCTTGAGTCCGTCCATGCCGGGCATCTCGATGTCGAGAAAGACCAGCCGGGGGCCCTGCTTCTCGATCAGCTCCAGCCCCTCGGCGCCGCCGGCGGCCTCGAGGACCCGATAGTTCATGGACTCCAGGCGGTCTTTGAGGATCTCCCGGATATCCGGGTCGTCGTCGACGACGAGGATGGTTTCATCGAAGGACTGCATCGGCCCTAGAGTAGGATCTTGTAGACTTTCTCGATCTTGGCTTTCAGCTCCGCCCATTCGAAGGGCTTGAGCACGTATTCGTCGGCGCCCTTGGCGACCGCGGCGATCGCCGCCGCGCGCGTCGTGGACGACGTGATGAGAATGATCGGAATCTTCGAGTCGCGCTTGCGGATCTCCTCCAGGGCCTCGATCCCGCCCATCTCGGGCATCTTGACGTCCAAAAAGACCCCGTCGAACTTTTCCGCTGCGAGCTTGCGGAGCGCCTCGATGCCGGTCCCGGCGGTTACGACGGTGAAGCCGTACGCCTCGAGGCGGTCCTTGATGACCTCGATAATGTCTTCCTCGTCGTCGACCAGGAGAACCTTGAGTCCCATGATCCGTCCCTCAAACGGCGGGCTCCGCCGGCGGCCCGGCGGGCACGGTGAAAGAGAACGTGCTGCCGCGGCCCGGCTCGCTGTCCATCCAGATCTTTCCCCCGTGCATTTCCACCAGCGACTTGGAGATCGAGAGCCCCAGGCCGGTGCCCCTGGTTTTCTGCCGGCCGGCGACTTGATAGAACCGGTCGAAAATCTTCAGCGCTTCTTCGGCGGGGATTCCGGAGCCGGTGTCGGCGATCGAGACCCTGATCCATCCGTCGCCGTTCCGCTCGACGGCCACGGTGACTTTGCCTTCGGCGGGGGTGAATTTGAGCGCGTTGCCGATCAGGTTTATGAACACCTGGATCATCTTGTCGCGGTCCGCCCAGGCGGTCACGTCGGCGCCGGCCGGCGCGACCTCCAGGCGGATCAGCTTTTCGGCCGCGACCGGTCGGAGCGTCTCCGCGACGTCGCGCGCCAACAGCCCCATGGGAACCCGGGAAGGCTTCAGCTCGATCTTCCCCGCCTCGATCGTCGACAGGTCGAGAAGATCGTTGATCAGCCGCGACAGACGGTCGGTGTTGGACTTGATGCGCGTCAGATAGCGGCCCTGCTTCTCATTGAGCGCGCCGGTCAGGCCGTCCAGCATGTTGTCGACCGATCCCTTGATCGCGGTGAGCGGAGTCCTGAGCTCGTGCGACACGCTCGAGACGAATTCCGACTTCATCGTGTCGAGCTCCTTCAGCCTGTCTTCATAGCGCTTTTTTTCCGTGATGTCTTTGGCCAGATGGAGAAAACCGGTTACGTTCCCGGCGGTGTCGCGGATCGGCGACACGGCCAGGGCCACGTCGATCCGGACGCCGTCCTTGCGCGTTCTCTGCACCTCGAGATTCCGGATCACGCCGGTCTCCTCGACCCGCCTCCGTATGTCGTCCAGCTCTCCCTCCCGGCCCGGCGGCAGCAGGAGCGCGAGGCTCCGGCCGATCGCCTCTTTCTTGCCGTAGCCGAAGACCGCTTCCGCGCCGGAGTTCCAGTTGAGGATCAGGTGCTGGAGATCGGTCGAGACGATCGCATCGCCGGCGCTCTCGACCAGATTTTCGATGTAGGCCTTGCCCTCTTTGACCTCTTCGTAGAGCTTCAGGTTGTCGAGCGCGGCGCCGAGCTGCGACCCGAAGGCCATGAGGAGATCGACCTCGTCCGGGGAAAAATGGTGCGATCGAGGGCTCCCGACCATCATCAAGCCCATGAAGCGGTTTTTGGACATGATCGGCACGAAGGCGGCCGAGATGAGCCCTTCCTTCGCCATGAAGCCGTGGCGGAAGCTCGGATCTTTCCGGACATCGGGCGAGATGTAGGGCGCGAGCGTCTCGTAGACGATCTTTCCTATGCTCTGGTGCGAGGCGTCGAGGGGAACGACGTTGGAGAGAAATTCGGGCGAGGTAAAACCGCGCGCCGCCCGGACCACGAGGTCGCGCTTCTCCCCCCGCTCCTTCGACTCGAGGATGCGGATGTAGCCGGCCTGAAAGCCGAGGATGTCGAGCGATTTATCGAGGGTGTCCTTGAGCACCTGCCCGGTGTCGAGCGACTGCGTGGCGGTTTTGGCGACGGCGAGAAGGGCGCTGAGCTCGCGGGTCGAGCGGATGAGATCGCGTTTCTTGGGCGATTCCGCGGCCGGGCTTTTTTTAAGCGCTTTGTCCCGTTTCATTCATGGCGTTGCCTGGCGCCGCTTGAGGAAGGGACCGCCGACGACGAAATTTTCTTCCGTGAATTTGACCAGCTCGGACTTGGGAAAGCCGGGCCACGAGGCCCATTCCTTCATTTTCGCGTCGATCGCGGCGAGTTTCTTCGGCCGTGTCTCGAAAGCGACCGACAGCAGGCCCACCGAGCGCCGCTGCTCTCCCTCGCCGCCGATGATGGCGATGAACCTTTGATACATCAACCCGGCTTTTTGCACCATCAGTCTGGACTCGACGCGCTTTTCCTTGAACAGCTTGTCGGACTTCCAATTGCGCTCGACGAGTCTCTTGCCGGCACCGGCGAGCGCCTCCTCGTAAACGCGCGAGGGGATCGTGTCGCCCAGGCGATACTCGCCGTAGTCATTCACACGGCATTTTTTCGCGAGGCGGTCGGAGATCTGCTTGACGGCGATCCAGTCGATGAAAACCGGGCGCTTCTCTTCGCTGTTGGATTCGTTGAGGCGGAGGTTGAGCTGTTTCGCGCCGAGGCGTCTCAAGTCTTCCAGGACGGTCTCGGTCAAGCTTCGAATGCCGCGCCAGCTGGCTCCCAGCTCCTGAGCCTGCATCTTCGGCCCGATCGTTGCTTTTTCCATCGCCCTCGCCCCCCTTTCCATCCGGAGAGATGCCGGAAAGCGCAACAAACCGCGATCATCATGCTAGCGCAACTCCCCGGGCGACGCAACCGGCTTTTGCCCGCTATTTTTTGTGCAGCTCCGCCAGCACCCGGTTGAGAAAGCTCGCGTCCATGTAATCCCTGGGCTCCTTCGTCTGGGCTACCTTGGACGAGGCGGACACCAGCCCGGCCATGTTGCGCGTCCCGGTCTCGGTCAGGACCGGGGTCAGCGACCGCCGCACCAGCCGGTAGGTCTCCCGCGCTTCATCGGCGCTCATTTTCATAAATCCCTGCATGGTTTCGAGCGCCGCCGCGGGCTCGTCGCGGGCCAAAAGAGTTCCCCGGACGATCGCCCGGACCATCTTCTCGACCGTCCGGGGGTTCTCCTTGATGTAGGGACCGGCGGCCACGAGTCCGGTGGCGGACATCTCCGACAGCACGTCGCCGAGGTAGACCAGGCGTTTGAAACCGGCCCGGATCGCCCGCAAATCGCCGGGGGGCGCCATCGGCGCCGCCGCGATCAGCCCCTTCTCCAGGGCGGCGATCCTGGGCGCGGCGCCGGCGATATTCACGTACTCGAATCCCTTGTCGGGATCGAGGCCGTTGAGCTTCAAAAGCTCGTGCACGAGGGCGTGGGTCGTGGTGCCGACGCTGAGGCCGATGCGTTTGCCGCGCAGGTCTTCGAGGCTGTGAATCTCCGGCCGCACCATGAGGGAGAACGGCAGCATGTTGAGCATCTGGGCGACGATTTTGAAATCCGCGCCGCTCCAGATCGCCGGGAGGGTCGCGCCGATCTGCATGGCAAAATGAACGCCGCCGCCGGCAAGCGCCTGCACGCCCGCTCTCCCTCCCTGCATGACGATCAGCTCGACGTCGAGCCCCTCGTCCTTGAACATGCCTCTGGCCTTGGCCACGTAGGCCGGCAGGTACTGGACATCGACCGACGGGTGGGCAGCCCGCACGTTGACCGGCTGGGCCCCGGCAACGGGAGAAAAAAGCACGACGGCGCCGCCAAGCGCCACAAAAAACCGGAGGAGGGCCGTTTTCAATTCGGTCACCATGCCGGATGGAGTTTTGCTTAAGCTTAAGGGGACGCGCACGTTTCGTTGAGGACAGGAAAAAAATATCCCATCGATCCCTATCAGTCAAACCAAATATTTCGGTTGGCCGCTGCTCTCACGCCTGTTTCGGCGTCCCGGCGTCGGCCGCGGCGATGCGGTTGTCGACCAGCCGGTCGAAGGCGGCGTTCGGCTGGATCAGGTCCCAGCTCAGCATCCAGCGGTAGGCCTGCTCGAACTCCTCGGGCGGATAGGGGATCGGATCGATGTAACGAAGGCGGGGCAGGTGGAAATCCTCCGGCTCGAGAGCGCCGGCCTCGGCCGGAATGTCGGCGATCAAATAATGCAGGTATTTTTTCTTGTCGGCGTTGATCAGCCGGACGGCCTTTTTGATCGCCCGGTCGACCGCCTGGTAGGTCGCGCCGTCGATCTCGGGCGCGGCGATCTCCGAGCCGACGCAGTAGGCCTCGGCGATGAGCTTGCATTGCTGTTTCTCGGCGAATGAGATCCAGGGCTCCGCCACGGTGACGGCCTCGACCGCTCCCTCGAGCAGCGCCTCGACGCGGTGGCCGCTCACCGGAATATGAATGACCTTGATCTGGTCGCGCCGGAGGAATCCCTCGAGCATCTGGAGCGTCAAATAATGCGAGCCGGCGTGAAAGTGGACGGCGACCTCGACGCCGCCGAGATCGCGGGGGTGGACGTAAGGGGAGTCGGGGCGGACCAGGATCGCCTGGCTGACGACCGCGGCGCGCTTGCTGACGATCAGGCCGCCGCACTGGCTGTCGTAAGCGCGGCGGATCTGGCCCCACTCGCAGCCGCGATGGAACTGCGCCTGGCCAAGCTCGAACAGGATGTGGTTGCCCGTGGACTCCACCTGTTCGTGGTCCGCGATGGCGCGCGCGCGCCGCTGGAGCTCCGGCTCGCGCTTGGGCGAGCGCACGAACTCGACCTCCAGGTCCTCGGCGGCGAACAGACCCTCGTCCCTGGCCACCAGCCAGGGGAGGGAGAAGACGGCGCCTCCGGCGATATCGTTGGTGATCTTTCTCGGCAGCGGCCACCTCGCGGGTCGGCTCGGGGGAATTGCTTTCTCGGAGCGGCTAAAAATAACGCAGGAGAGCGGTCGAAGTCAAATCGGCCTCCCGGCCGCGGCGAGATTTGACTTGGCGGCCGTTTTCTAATATTTACCTATGAAAGGCGGGTGATCAGCTATGCCGGAACCAAGCGGATTGCATAACTTTTTGGAGATCGTTACCAAGCCCGACAACATCCCCATCGTCGGAATGCTTCTTCTCGTCCTCTTCTTCACCTGGGTGGGCATGCGGCAGGCCTTTCGCAACGACAAGCTCATCGAAGAAGGAAGAAAGGACGAGATTCCAGAAGAGATGTGGAAGTAGCATGCCGGGTGCCCGGGCGGCGGCGCTCCTGGGGCTCCTGTGGCTGGGTGTGTCTTTCGCCTACGGCGGGGAGAGCGCGCTCGTCCGGGAGCCGGGCTGGGAGCTCGGAAGAAAGTATCTGGCGGAGGGCAAAGCCCAGCAAGCCAAAGACCTCCTGACCGATCTCGCCAAGAAATATCCCCGGGAGCCCGACCTCCATCTCTTCCTGGCGCTCGCCTCGCTCAGGCTGCGCGATCCGCGCGCGGCCGAGGTCGATATCGAAAAAGCCTTGGCCCTCGATCCCGATCACGTCGAGGCGCGGACGCTGCGCGGCTGGATCGAGCTGGAAGTCAAGCGCGATTATCCCGCGGCGGCGGCGGACTACGCGCGAGTCGCCGCGCTGAAGCCGGATTTTCCCGAGGCGCATAACAATCTCGGCGTCGCCTGGAAGAAGAGCGGCGACCTGGAAAAGGCCGCCGCCAGCTTCCGCCGGGCGATCGAGCTCCGGCCGGGCTACGGGGAGGCCTGGAGCAATCTCGGCTGGGTCCACGCCGAGCAAAAAAAATGGCGCGAGGCGCGCGGCGAGTTCGAGCGGGCGCTGAAGCTGAACCCGAACGACGAGGGGGCGCTCTACGGCCTGTCTCAGGCGCAGCGGGACCTCCGGGACTACTCCGGCGCCGAAGGCACGCTGAAAACTCTTTTGTCCCGCGCGCCCAACTTCGTTTACTGGCTCGAATGGGGCCAGGTGAAGCTGGCGCACTACTGGTGGGTATTAATGCTGGCGGCGGGGATGGTCTACCTCAACTCCCGCTATCAAAGGTCAAGGAGAGGAAGCCATGGCGGAGCCGACAGGAAAGAAACGTAAGGGCACGGCGCTGCTCGCCGTAATGGACGAGAACTGCTCCAGCTGCGCGGGCTCGCCGCTGTGCGAAGTCCATTGCCCGGTCGACGGCTGCATCAACCTCCTCTACGAAGAGCTGCCGCAGGGCGGCCTCAAGCCCTACCGCGTGTGGGTGGACAACGACAAGTGCATCGGCTGCCAGATGTGCTACAGCGACGACCTCACCAAAATCCACCAGCACAAGGACACCGGGGAGGTCTTCTACGAGTACGCGGGCCGGTTCTACGACAGCGAGAAAAAACCGCTCGACGGCGACAAGATCCCCAAGAAGTTCCAGCTCCAGCTGATCGGCACCGAGTCGGAGGACCGGCTCGACAAGAAGATCTGCCCGTGGGACGCGATCAAGATGCACGAGTTCGACGAGGGGGCGGAGCTTTCGGAATATTTTTACAACCCGGAAAAGATCAAGACCGTCAACGGCGTCTACGTCATCGAGCCGGAAGAAAAAGAGCGGCTGGAAGAAAAACAAAAAGAGCTGTACTAGCGGCAGGCCCGCTTAAGCCTCGGTCCTTACTCACGGCTCTCGCCTCGGGCCTCGCGTCTGTTCTCAGATCACTTTATTCAGCGGATATTCGATGATTCCCACGGCGCCGTTCTGGATGAGCCGGGGAATCAGGTCGCGCACCACGTCTTCGGCGATCACGCTCTCGATCGAGAACCATTTGACGCCGTGGAGGGCCGCGGTCGCGTAGAGCGGCGAGACGGTGGGCGCGGTGATGCTCGGAATGAGCTTGACGATCTTGTCGAGATCGGCCTCGGCCACGTTCATCTTGATGCCGACCTTGTTCTCCGCCGAGAGCGCCCCCTGGAGCAGCATCTGGATCTGCTCGATCTTGCCGCGCTTCCACGGATCGGCCCAGGATTTTTTGTTGGCGATCAGCTGCGGGCTCGACTCCAAAAGCTCGGCGACGATCCTCAGGCCGTGCGCGCGGATCGTGGTGCCGGTCTCGGTGACTTCCACGATCGCGTCGACCAGCCCCTCGGCGGCCTTCGCCTCGGTCACGCCCCAGGAGAACTCGACTTCAACCGGGATTTTTCGCTCGGCGAAATAGCGCCGGGTGAAGTTGACCATCTCGGTCGCGATCCGCTTGCCTTTTAAATCCTCGATCTTCTTGATCGGCGAGTCCTGCGGCACCGCGAGCACCCAGTAGGTGGGCTTGAAGCTCGTCTTGGAGTAGACCATCTCGGCGATGACCTGGACGTCGGAATCGTTTTCCATCGTCCAGTCCTTGCCGGTGATGCCCGCGTCCAGCGTGCCGCTCTCGACGTAGCGCGACATCTCCTGCGGTCGCACCAGGCTGCAGCGCAGCGACGGGTCGTCGACCGACGGAAAATAGCTCCGGCTCGTGGTCGAGATCTTCCAGCCCGACTTCTTGAAAAGCCCGATCGTCATCGTCTCGAGGCTTCCCTTGGGGAGGCCGAGCTTCAATTCTAGTTTGTTCGCCGCTTCCTTCACCGTGTCCTCTACTGCTAGCGCCGGGGCTTTTTATAAACCTCGGCGGGGTCGAAGATCCTTTTGGCCGCGATCTTCCAATTGTCTCCCGCTTTCTTGCGGAAGAAGCAGCTCTTGTACCCCATGTGGCAGGCGCCGCCGCCGCGCTGCTTGACCCTGAGCAAAAGCGTGTCGTTGTCGCAGTCGACGAGAACGTCCTTGACCTCCTGGTAGTGGCCGGACTCTTCCCCCTTGAACCACAGGCCGCCGCGCGACCGGCTGTAATAGTGGGCCTTGCCGGTCTTTTTCGTCTTGTTCCAGGCCTCCCGGTTCATATAGGCCATCATCAGGACTTCCCGGCTCTGGAAGTCCTGAACGATCACCGGCACCAGCCCGTTGCCTTTGGCGAAATCGATCTTTTGCATAAAATCCCGGGGTAAATTCCCCCTAGTAAAACATACATACCCCGGCCTTTCAAACCGCGCGGGTCTCAAGCCGCTTCTGCTTGAGCACGGGGATCACCGCGATCTTCTCCGGCGGCAGCAGGTCCCAGTAGACGCCGCTGGGCTTTTTATATTCGGGATCGAGGAGCGCGACTTTTCCCGGCGTGACGACCGCGTCGAGCGGTAGGTCGTGCGCGGCCATGGGAATGCCGCCCTCGACGATCTGCAGCGGGTGCACCGTGGTGATGATCGGCGTATCGGCGCGGACCTTTTTCGCCTCCCTCAACAGCGCGTACTCGAGGTCGGAGTAACCGCCGCCCTTGCCGGCGCGCGCGCCTGAGAGATCGACCGCGACCGAGCCGCAGACGACGAGGTCGATCTTTTTCATCTCTTCGAGCGCCACCGGCCGGCCGAACTTGAAGGCGCCTACGATCGACGAGGCCCGATACGCCGAGACCTCGAGCCGCTTCGGATCGAGCTCGATGAAGGGCTTGGGCTCTCTCAGGCGCGGCACCGCCATGTAGAGGACTTTTCCCTCGGCGAGCGCTCTCTGACGCACCGCCCTTTGGGGAGAATCGGGGTTGACTTTGACGACCCGGGCGCTCCGCCAGGCGGCCAGCTCCGGCAGGAGCTTCGCGCAGGCTTCCGCGCCGGTAAAGTTCGGGATCCTGCCCTCGGCGCCGGGAAAGCGGGCGACTTTGCGCGCTCGCAAGAGCAGCCAGATTTCCCGGCGGATTTCGTCCTTGGTTTTCATGGCCGGAGAAGCCCCCGTCGCCATGAAATATATACTTCCCCGCAGCGGCGGGGCTCAACCGCCGGGGGCCGGTTATTTTTCGTCGCTGCCCACTTGGATATCGAGGATCTCGGCGATGCGCTTTTGCAGTCTGAGGGATTTCCGCTGGCCCTTGAGGAGGCGGGTGACGGTGGATGGGTTGACGCCGAGCTTTTCCGCCAGGGCTTTCTGGCTGTAGATACCCCGTTCAAGCATGCGGATCTTGATTTTGACCCACTGTGTTGCTAGCATGGCAAAAAAATTGCCCTGGACTGGAACTTTTAATCTATATATTCTATTTTGAATCCCCAGTCAACGCCATATTCGTAAACGAATGAACAAGCCATTTTCCGCCCGTCTGGCCGAAACCGTCCGCGCCACCGGCCTGAGCCCGACCGAGTTCGCGCGCCAAGCCAAGGTCCCGCAGGGCACCATCTCCAAGTGCCTGAGCGGCCACGTGCCCACGGCGCGCATCCTGCTCCGCATCGCCAGGCTCAGCGGCAGGAGCGTGGACTGGCTGCTGACGGGCTCCGGCCTCAAAACGGGCGCGGGCTACGTCGCCGAGCGGCCCGCGCGCTACGGCCGCGGCGGCGCGGACAGGAACAAGCCGGACGAAGAGGTGTGGGTGAAAAAGCTCCTCAAGGTCCTGCGCGGGAAAAACCGCCAAAAGACCCAGACCATGAAAGACCTCCTCGATGTTTTGAGCGGGGACGAATAACCCGCCTCTCCGTTTCACGACCTGCCCGTATAAAACCCCGCAAAACCCCCGATTGACGGACCCGGAAAAGCGGTTGTAAGATCACGATGTATGACCGAGTTCATCGTGGTGCTGGTGACCGTCGGGTCGGCCGAAGAGGGCGAGCGCATCGCCGACGCCCTGGTCGAGGAGCGCCTCGCCGCGTGCGTCAATCGGCTGGGTCCGGTCCGATCGACGTACCGCTGGCAGGGCAAAATCGAGCGCGGCGGGGAAGATCTCCTCGTCATCAAGAGCCGGCGCGATCTGTTCGAGCGGCTCCAACAGAGAGTGCGCGAGCTCCACAGTTATTCGACGCCGGAGATCGTGGCGCTCCCGATCCTCGCCGCGAGCGAGAGCTATCTCCGCTGGCTGGAGGACGAGCTGCCGCATAGCTAAAGCCGGCCGTCTTATGCGCACGGTGAGAGAAATTTCATCCGGCGGAGTCATTTTCCGCACGCGCAATGCGGGCGTCGAGGTGGCCCTGATCCGCGTGCGCGGCCGGTGGGGCCTGCCCAAGGGCAAGGTCGAAGAGGGCGAGGGGCTCGAGGAAACCGCGCTCAGGGAGGTGCGCGAGGAGACCGGCCTCGAGGGAAAAATTGTTGCAAAATTAGGCGATATCACCTATTGGTACTCCAATAAGACCCGCGCGGGCGAACCGGTCCGGATTTTCAAGCGGGTCTATTTTTATCTGCTCCGCTTTCTGGCGGGCGATGTGTCCCGGCACGATCAAGAGGTCGAGGAGGTTTGTTGGTTTCCCATCGAGGAAGCGCAGCGACAAATCTCTTACCGCACGGAACGGGACATCTTAAACAAGGCCAAGGGCACCATCGACGAGAAAGGTTCCAGGCCGCCGCCGGCGCGGACGCGCCGCGCCCGCGGCGGTTGACCGGGTTAGACTCTCCGCTCGCTTCCATCGGAGACGCCGAAGCATGACGCATGGAGCTAAAGAGACGGGCTTTTCGATTCCCTACGCTCCGGCGGACCAGCCGGGAGGAGCGGGAAGCGGCGCTCCGGGAGGCCTGCTACAACACCGAGCTGATCGCCCCGGAGATGGTCTATGTGGACCTCCAGACCGACAGCGGGATGAGCGCGCCGAGCGCGGCCCAGGCGGCGGCGGAGCCCGCCGGCGCGGCCGGCCTCGCGCGGCGCTTCGAGGAGATCTTCGGCTTTCCCTTCGTCCTGCCCTTCACCCAGGGGCGGCCGGCCGAGCGCGTCTGGGCCAAGCTCAATGTCCGGGAAGGCACCGTGGTGCCGGGAAACATGCTCTTTCCCTCGACCCGGTATCACATCGAGTCGAACCGGGCCAAGGTCGCGGACGTCATCTCCGACAAGGCCTACGATCTTTTTTCCGACGATCCGTTCAAAGGCGATCTGGACCTCGCCAAGCTCGAGGGCGTCGTCCAGGAGCAGGGGGCCGAGAAGGTCTCGTGCATCTACGTCGAGCTCGCCGTGAACTCGTGCGGCGGCCACCCGGTCTCGCTCGCCAACTTGCAGCAGGTCCGCGCTCTGGCCGAGACGCATCGGATTCCCGTCTTCCTCGACGCCTGCCGGATCCTGGAGAACAGCTATTGGATCCGGCGGCGCGAGCCCGGGTGGCAAGACCGCTCGATCCGCGAGATCGCGCGCGCGACCTGCGCGCTGGCGGACGGGCTCACGATGAGCGCGCTCAAGGACCTGCTCTCTCCGATCGGCGGCTTTATCGCGACCCGGGATGAAAAGTTGTTTCAAAAGGCTTCCTTCCAGCAGTTCCTCGACGGCGGGCAGCCGCCCGCGAGCGCGCTCGCCGGGTTAAGCCTATCGCTGGACGAGATCTTTTCCTCCCCGGCCTACGTCGAGAGCCGCGTCCGGCAGGTGGAGCATCTCTGGAACCGGCTCGCCGCCGCCGTGCCGGTGCTGCGCCCCGCGGCGGTTGACCGGGTTAGACTCTCCGCTCGCTTCCATCGGAGACGCCGAAGCATGACGCATGGAGCTAAAGAGACGGGCTTTTCGATTCCCTACCGCCGCTGACCCGGACCCAGATCGAGCGCGGCACCGAGCTGCTGCGCCTGGCGGTGCCCGCGCGCCGCTACCTCCGCGAGCACATGGACGACGTGGCGGAGGCGGTCCTGTACGCCCACGCGCGCCGGGACGAGATCCGCGGGCTCCGGCGCGTCGAGAAGCCCGGCCGGTCGAAATACGATCCGCCTCTATTCAGCCCGGCGTTATGAACGGCTTACCGACAGATTTAACCGCCACCGCCCGGGCCGAGCCGCGTCATCTGGGCGAGGTTTTCTTCCAGCGCGCCGCCGAGCTGGGCGACCGGACGTTTATCAAGCTCCAGCGCGCCGGCCGCTTCGAGGAAATCTCCTGGAAAGATTTCGCGGCCAGGGTGGAGGAGGCCGTGCTGGGGCTGCGCGCGCTCGGGCTCCGGTCGGGCGATCGGGTGGCGATCATCGGGGAGAACAGCGTCGATTGGCTGTGCGCCGACCTGGCGACCCTCGCCGCGGGGCTCCCCAACGTCGTGATATCGCCGCGCCTTTCCGAAGCGATGATTTTACGGCAGCTCGCCCACTCGGGGACGCGGGCGGTTTTCGTCGAGAACGACGGCGGCGTCGGCAGGCTGCTCAACCTGAAAGGCCAGCTGCCCGCGCTCGACTACCTCATCGTCTTCGAGCCCGCCGCGGCGGGCCTGCCGCAGACGGTCTCTTTCGCAGCGCTCCGGGCGCGGGGGAGGGCGGCGCCGAAGGACGCGCTCAAAAAAATTCTCGAAGGCGTCCACGAGGGCGACCTGGCGACGATCATGTACACCTCGGGCTCGACCGGCGAGCCCAAGGGCGTGATGAAAACGCAGAAAAATATTCTCTCCAACATCGCCTCGGGCGGCCCGATCGCGCGGAGCAAGCCGGAGGAGCTGGCCGCCATGGTGCTGACCATGAACCACCTGCTGGGGAGGTTCGGCTTTCAAAAGAGCGCGGCCACGGGAAGGACGACGGCGGTGATGGAGGCGACCGAGCTGGAGGTCGATCTCGCCAGCATCGCGGCGCTCTCGCCGACCTCGATGACGCTCGTGCCCCGGGTGATGGAAAGGATCTGGGTGGCGCTCCTCACCGAGGGCGATATCCTGGAGCATTGGCAGGAGCTGGAGAAACTCGAACAGCTCCCCGCGCTCGCGCCGGACGCGCTCGCGCGGTTCGAAGAGTTGAAGGCGCTCTTGAAGCAGGGGGTGCAGCGCTCCCTCGGCGGCCGGATCAAATATGTAACCTACAGCGGCGCGCCGATGGCGCCGAGGATCATGCGGTTCTTTCAGCTCGCGGGCATTCCGCTGCTCGGCTCGTACGGCTCGACCGAGTGCGGCGGCGTGACGCTCTCGGGCATCGGGGAAAACCGTCCGGGCAACCTGGGCAAGCCGTTCGCCAACATCGAGATACGCATCGCCGGGGACGGCGAGATCCTGGTGCGCGGGCCGACGGTGACGCCGGGTTATTTCGAAAACCCGGAGGCGACCCGCGAAGTGCTCGACGCCGACGGCTGGTTCCACACCGGCGACCTGGGCGCGATCGAGCCCGACGGCTCGCTCCGGATCATCGGGCGCAAGAAAGACGTTTTCTATTGCTCGGACGGCTCGAACATCTACCCCAGCCACATCGAGCTGCTGCTGGAGAACGAGCCGCTCGTCCGCCAGGCGGTCCTGGTCGGCGACCGCCGGCCGTTCCTCGCGGCGCTGATCGCGCCGGACCCCGGCCGCATCGCCGCGGAGCTCGGCAAAGCGGAGGCGTCGTTGACGCCCGGCGAAGTCCATGACGCGCTCCGGGCGCGCGTCGAGCGCATCAATCGAAGGCTGGAAGATTACGAGCAGGTGCGCGAGATCGCGGTCGTGCCGGGAGATTTCCCCGAGCGGGTGCGGAGCGTGACCGCTTTTCAGAAAATCAAAGTCGACCGCAAGGCGGTCGAAGATCTCTACGCGGGCGAAATCCGCGGCCTCTACACCAACAAGTAGATACGTATGGCTGACGTGGCGCTCATCACCGGCGGCGGCAACGGCATCGGCCGGGCCGTCGCGCTGAGACTCGCCGGCGAAGGAATTACCGTCGTCATCGCCGATTGGGACGAGAAGGCCGCGGCCGAGACGCGCGCCGCGATCCTGTCCCGCGGCGGCCGGGCGGAGGCCGCGCGCGTCGACGTCCGGCGCGCCGCCGAGGTCGGGAAGACCGTCGCCGGCGTCGTCGAGCGCCACGGCCGCCTCGACATCCTCGCCAACATCGCCGGCGGCAGCATCCACCGGAAGCCGCTCGTGGAGCTCACCTGGGCGGAGTGGAAAGAAGTCCTCGACATCAATCTCAAGGGCACGTTTCTTTTCTGCCGCGCGGCGGCGCCGGTGATGGAGCGGCAAAAGTCCGGCCGCATCGTCAACACCGCGTCCAACTACGGCGTCACCGGCTCGGCGCTCCGCTCGCCCTACTCGGCCGCCAAGGCGGGCGTCATCGGCTTCAGCAAGTCGCTGGCGCTGGAGCTCGCGCCCGCCGGAGTGCTCGTCAACGTCGTCGCGCCGGGCCCGACCGACACGCCGCGCGTCATGGCGAACTGGACGCCCGAGCTCAAAAAGCAGAGGGAAGCGGAGATCCCGCTCCGCCGCACCGGCCGGCCGGAGGACGTGGCCGAGGCTTTTTATTTTCTCTCGAGCCCGGCGAGCGCCGCGATGACCGGGCAGACGCTGCACGTGAACGGCGGATGGGTCACTCCGTAGGATTTTTGACCCGGCTGGGAATCTCTTTTCGGGCCTATGCAATAAACCTGTGGTATGACCGAAGCTCCTCGTCCGATGCATAGGCCCTTCAAGAGACACCCAGCCGGATAAGACTGGCGACTAAAATGAGATTGAAAAATAAGGTGGCGGTCGTGACCGGTGGGGCTCAAGGCATCGGGCGCGCGCTCGCGCTCGGGCTTGCGCGCGAGGGGGCGAGCGTCGTCGTGGCCGATCTTCAGGCCGAGAAGGCGCAGGCGGTCGCGAGAGAAATTCAAACGCTCGGCGCGGAGGCGCTCGGCGTCGAGACCGACGTGTCTAAAGAAGAGTCGGTGCAAAATCTCGCAAAGCAGGCGCTCGAACGATTTCATCAGGTGGACATTCTCGTCAACGACGCCGGCATCTTCCCCCAGGCCCGCGTCGCCGACATGACGGAGGAAAACTGGGACCGGGTGATCGACGTCAACCTGGGCGGGAATTTTCTCTGCTGCCGCGCCTTCGTCCCCTCCATGCGGGCGCGAAAGAGCGGCCGCATCGTGAGCGTCGCCTCGGGCATCGCCCACACCGGCGCGGCCGCCGGCGCGCACTACGCCGCCTCCAAGGCCGGGATCTTGGGCTTCATCAAGGCGCTGGCGCGCGAGCTGGGGCCCGACGGCATCACCGCCAACGCGATCTGCCCGAGCATCATCGACACCGCGCTGCCGCGCGGACACCGGAGCGACGCCGAGATGCGCGAGCGGCTGCTCCGCAACCCATTGGGCCACATCATGCAGCCCGAAGACCTCGTCGGGACGGTTTTATTTCTCGCCAGCGATTCCGCCGGTTACATCACCGGGCAGGCGGTGAATGTGAACTGCGGGGCGGTGATGATTTAGGTTGCAATATATGTATAGAGAAAGAAGGACTTATGAAGGAGTATGACTTCTCCCAGGGCAAACGCGGGGCGGTGATTCCCCAGGTCGGAAAGACCCGCATCACCATCTATCTTGACGATGCCATACTGAAACGTTTCAAAGCCGAATCCGAAAGAACCGGAAAGGGATGCCAGACCCTGATCAACGATGCGCTCAACGTCTATCTCGGCTTGACGGACAAGCCGCTTACGGCAGAAGTGGTGCGTAAGATCGTAAGAGAAGGGCTTTCGGCGCAAAGCGAGAGTTAAACGACCTTGTGGAATCTCAGTTTGACACCCCACTCCCATAGCAGTAAATTCCGATTAGCAGCCTGAAAGTCAGGAGGGGAGTGACATGCTGCGCTCGACCGGTTTGACCCAGACGCACATGGAGTGCCGCTACTTGAAGGACAGCGCGCCGGTGCTGACCGATCTGCTTGCCTTCGAGAAGGTCGGCGAGGGTCCGGGCGAGGCGACTTTCAAGCATCCGAACACCGCCTGGCTCATCACCCTCCACGAGGCCGGGCCCGACGCGCCGGCCAAGCAGATGCACAACCACTGGGGCGTCCGGGTCGCGACGACCGAAGAGGTGGACGCGGCCTACGAGCACCTCGCGGCGCACAAAGACAAATACAAGATCGACCAGATCGGCAAGCCGACTTATAACCACGGCTCGTACTCCGTCTATTTTCTCGAGCCCGGCACCAACGGCTGGGAGATCGAGTGCTACGCCGAGGCGCTCCGCAAAGACGTCTGGAAAACCAGGGTCGGCGGCGTGCGCGCGCCGCATTGGGAGGAGCCGTTCCCGGCGGAGCGTTTTCCCGGACGGGGCTATGTCCCGCAGGGATTCACCCACGGAACGCTCGCCTGCGCCGATCTGCAAAAATCCTGGAAATTCTACAGCGACGCGCTCGGTCTCGAAGTCCATCAGGCGAACCCGCACGTCGTCTACGTCAAGCACCCGAACACCAAGCCTTACATCGTCTGCGCCGTGCGCCCGGAGTGGAAAACCTTCTCGCCCAACTTCCGCTTCACCATCGGCCTCGAGTCTACGGACGCGGTCGAAGAGGCGCATCGCTCGTTCGCCGCGTCGGCCAAAGATCTCGGCGTCACCGAGCTTCGCGGCGTGACGCGCGACGGCGCGCGCACCTCCTTTTTGCTCAGCGACCCCGACCGCAACTGGTGGGAAATCGCCGCGCCGAATTGATGCCGATTCCTGAAAAACCGCTCGCCGCCATGGGGCTCCGCGAGATCCGCGAGGCCGCGCGGCGGAAAATGCCGTCCGAGGCGTGGGAGCACTTCATGGGCGCGGCGGAGAGCGGCGCGACGCGCCGGAGAAACCAGCGCGCGCTCGGGCGCTTTCTCTTCCGCCAGAAAATCTTTCACGACGTCACCTACCCGGACATTTCCATAGAGCTCTTCGGCCGCAAGCTGCCGCTCCCCGCGCTGGTCGCGCCGGTCGGGAGCTTCAGCCTCATCAGCGACGCCGCCGAGCGCCAGGTGGCGGAGGCCGCGGGCAGGCGCGGCGCCATGATGTTCGTGAGCCACGCGGCGCTCTCCAGCGTGCGCGACTGGGCCCGGGCGACGAAGGCGCCGCTCGTCTTCATGGGCTATTTGAGCCGGGGCCGGGACGCGGTGCTGGACCAGGCCAAGCAGGCGGAGGATTTGGGCTTCGCCGCCGTCGGCATCACCATGGACGTGGTGCAGCCGGTCAAGATCGGCGATCAGGTGCCGCTCTCGACCAAGGACGGCAAGCCGCGCCGGGGGCAGACCGCCTCGGTCAAGGACATCGAGTGGCTGAAGCAGCGGGTCTCGCTGCCGGTCGTGATCAAAGGCATCATGGGCGCGTCCGACGCGCGCGCCGCGGTCCAAGCGGGCGCCGACGCGCTCATCGTCTCGAACCACGGCGGCAGGATTCTCGATTTCAACCGCGCGGCGATCGAAGCGCTGCCCGAAGTCGTCGAAGCCGTCGGCCAAAAGGCCACCATCCTGCTCGACAGCGGCATCCGCACCGGCGGCGACGTCGTCAAGGCGCTGGCGCTCGGCGCGAAAGCCGTCCTCATCGGCCGGCCGGTCGGCTGGGGCGTCGGCGCGGCGGGCGTCGAAGGCGTCGAGCGGGTGTTCGATTTGCTCTCCGAAGAGATCCGGCGCGTGCTGGTGATGACCGGCACCGCGTCGATCGGCGACGTAACGCAGACGGTCCTTTTTTCCGATGCGGCCGCCGGACCGGGCCTGTCCTGACGGAAGGGAGTTCTATGGGTTGGATCATTCTCGCGCTGCTGGCTCTCGTCGTGCTCTGGGTCGTCTGGTCGTACAACCTGCTCGTCGGGCTCAAGAACGGCATCCAGAACGCCTGGAAGCAGATCGACGTGCAGCTCAAGCGCCGGCACGATCTGATTCCCAATCTGATCGAGACCGCCAAGGGCTACATGCAATACGAGCAGCAGACGCTGGAAAAAGTCATGGAGGCGCGCGGCCGGGCGGTGGCCTCGACCGGGGTCAAGGAGAGCGCCGCGGCGGAAAACGCCCTCACGCAATCGCTCGGCCGGATTTTCGCCCTGATGGAGAGCTACCCTGATCTCAAGGCGAACGAGAACGTGCTCCGGCTTCAGGAGGAGCTGACGACGACGGAAAACCAGATCGCCTTCGCGCGGCAGTATTACAACGACCTCGTGATGCGCTTCAACACGCGGCAGGAGGTTTTTCCCTCCAACCTGGTCGCCGGCTTTTTCAACTTCAAGCCCGCCGAATTTTTCGCCGTGCCGGAGACCGAGAAGGCCGCGCCGCGCGTGGATCTTTCGCTGCCCGCCTGAGGCATGGGCGAAGCCTCCTATAGCGCGGCGGTGGACTTCGCCGCGCGCCAGAGCCGCAACCGCCGCGCCAGCCTGTTTCTCCTGGTCGTCTTTTTTCTTTTTTTTCTATTGATCGGCTTTTCGGTCGATTTGCTTTATCTCGATTCGCTCGCGCCCGGCGGTCCGCCGCTGCCCCTGGCGACGATCTCCGCCCTGGCGACGGCGGCGGCGATTTCGCTGCTGTCTTATTATCAGGGCAGCGAGCTGATCCTCGGCTCGCTCGGCGCCGAGCGGCTGGACCTGAGCCTGCCGGAGCAGCGCGAGCTGCAAAACATCGTGACGGAGATGGCGCTCGCCTCCGGGCTCCCCATGCCCAAGACCTACGTTATTTTCGATCCGGCGCCGAACGCCTTCGCCACCGGCCGGGACGAGCTCCACGCCTCGATCTGCGTCACGAGCGGCCTTCTGGCCCTGCTCGGCCGCGAGGAGACCCAGGGCGTGGTCGCGCACGAGCTGGCCCACGTTCGCGGCCGGGACACGCTCTTGATGGTCATGGTCACCGTGCTTTTGGGCGGCGTCGTGCTCCTGTCCGACTGGGCGCAGCGGTCTTTTTACAGCTCGCGCACGCGCGACCGCGTGGCCGGCCGGGGCGCGCTCCTGGCGGTCCCGCTTTTGCTCCTGGTTCTTCTGTCGCCGCTGTTCGCCCGGCTGCTGGCGATGGCCGTGTCGCGCCAGCGGGAATATCTCGCCGACGCGAGCGCGGTCGAGTACACGCGAAACCCGCTCGGCCTCGCCCGGGCGCTGGAGAAAATCCGCGACGCGGCGCTGCCGTTCACCCGAGCGGGCCGCGGCACGGCCCATCTCTTCCTCGTCAGCCCTCTCAAGCGGCGCGTCGACGAGCGCGACGGGCGCTTCGCCGATCTCTTGAGCACGCATCCGCCGATCGCGCGCCGGATCATGCTGCTCTATCAGATGGCGGGGGCGCGAAGCCCTCACCCTTCCCTCTCCCTGAAGGGAGAGGGTTAAGAGAGAGCCGAAGATAAAATCCCGGGCTCTAGAGTGAACTCAAAGCGACGATGATAAATAAATATCTGGGTCGAAAGAGACTTTTTCCTTTCCTCTCCCTGGAAGGGAGGGGATTAAGGTGAGGGTGGCGCCGGCGTGGTGACGAAATGCCCGGTTTGCGACCTGGAGATGAAGCAGGTCTCGGCGCGCGCCAATCCCGGCACGCTCATCGTTTTGGACCAGTGCGGCAAGTGCGGCGGCATCTGGTGCGATAAATGGGAGCTGTTCCCGGTCGAGCCCGAAGAGGCGAAGCGGATCGAGCCGGTGGATCAAGCTCTGCTCCAGGCGCCCGTTCCGCTGTCCCAAAAGCAGCTCTATTGCCCGCGCTGCACCGACCGGCTGCAGCTGTTTCACGACCCGCTTCTCCCCGGCGACATCCAGTTCCAGCGCTGCCGCCGGTGCGAAGGCATCTGGCTCAACCGCGGGCAGTTCAGCCGCTACAAAAATTTCCAGCGGAAAACGCGGGTCGAGAGGATGCCGGACGCAGAGCGGCTGAGAGAGCTCGCCGCGAAAGCGGAGGATACGCGCGGCTGGGTCACGACCGGCGCGCAGGGCATTTTCGCTTATCCCCAGGGAGATGCGGAAACCGAGGAATGGAAATCGAACACGATCAAAGGGGCCTTTCGGTTGATCCTGCAGACCCTCCTTCGCCTCGTCATCGGTTTTTGACGGCCCGTCAAGGGCCGTCCGCGCTATCGCGGCTTCGCGCTATTGACGATTTCTGCCTCCATCTGTAGTCTGGGACTTTACGAAAAGGAGCACGCATGCAGCAGGGGCTTAACTTCTTCGAGATCATCAATCGCGGCGCGATCGCCACCTACCCGCTGATCGTTTTGTCCATCGTCAGCGTCGCGGTCATTCTCGAGCGGCTGTGGACGCTGCGCGAGGCCGGCGCCATGATGGAGCGGCTGGGCGACTCCATCCTCGATTCCGTCAGGCAGGGGCGGAAGGACCTGGCGGTGGCGCTCTGCCGGCAGAACCAGGAGTCGGCGGCGGCGCGGCTTTTCCTCGCCGTGCTCTCGCAGAGCGGCGATGAAAGCCTGGAGAAGTCGACCGCCTTGATGAACGAGGCGATGTTCGAAGAGGGGCAAAAGCTGAAGAAGAACCTCTGGATCCTCGGCACCGTCGCCAGCAGCGCCCCGTTCATCGGGCTGCTCGGCACCGTCATCGGCATCATCAAGTCGTTCGAAAGCATGGCCGTCGTCGGCACCGGCGGATTTTCGGTCGTGGCGGCGGGAATCTCGGAAGCGCTGGTCGCGACCGCGCTCGGCCTCGGCGTGGCGATCATCGCGCTGATCTTCTACAACTACTTTCAAGTCCGCGTCGCCAATATCAACGGCCTGTGCCGCATCCAGGCGATGAAGCTCCTGCACAGCGTGGTGTCCTGACATGGCGCTCGCCCCGCTCGACCCGAACCAGTCGGAGAACATCGTCGCGGAGATCAACATCACTCCGCTGACCGACATCTTCCTCGTCCTGCTGATCATCTTCATGATCACCAGCTCCGCCATCATCGAGTCCGGCGGCAAGGTGAATCTGCCGGCGGCGGCGAAAACGGAGACCGCGCCGCGCGGCATTTCCGTAACGCTCACGCCCAACAACGAGATCTACGTCAACCAGGCGAAAGTCGGCAGGGACGGGCTCGAAGCCGCCGTGCGCGCGGCGCTCGGCGAGGGGCCCGACCGGGTCGTGATTCTCCGGGGCGACCGCAGCGTTCCGCTCGGAGAGGCGGTCTGGGTGCTCTCGGTGATCAAGAAGGCCGGGGCGTCCGAGATCGCGATCGCCGCCCAGGCGGACGCGCCCCGCAAAGGCCGCTGAAAGAGAAGCTTCAGACAGCCGCGCAGAGGTCGATCTCGACCAGAGCGCCTCTCGGCAGCTCGGCCACGGCGACGGTCGAGCGCGCCGGCTTGGAGCGGCCGAGATATTCCGCGTAAACCTCGTTCATGGCGGCGAAGTCGCCCATATTCTTTAAGAACACGGTCGCCTTCACGACCGAGTCCATGGACGCGCCGGCGGCCTGCAAGACCGCCGAGAGATTTTCCATGACCTGGCGGGTCTCGGCCGCGATGCCGCCCGGCGCCAGGGTTCCGGTTTTCGGATCGAGGGCGATCTGGCCGGCGGTGAAGACCAGGCCGTTCACCCGTATCGCCTGCTCGTAGGGGCCGATCGCCTTGGGCGCGGCGTCGGTGCGGATGGGGTCACGATGCATCGTTCCTCCTTTGGATCCAAGCGCTGGGGCGCTCCGTTCACGACTCCATTTTCTATAGCACGATGCTGTGATATTTTAATCCTCGATGACCCTGCTGACCGCGCATAAAATTCTCATCTCCACCGCCGTGATTTTCTTTTTCGGCTTCGCGCTCCGGGAGCTCGCCGTCTATTTTCAGACCGACAACCCGTGGGCCGCTTTCAGCGGCGCATTCTATCTCCTGGTCGCTGCCGGCTTCGGCTTTTATCTCCTGTCGCTCAAGAAATGGATCAAGTAATCATGGCAGGGGAAAAAGAGTTTGTCATCACCGTGAGCGACGAGGAGATCCGGCGCGAGCGCCACAAGGCGCGCGAGCTGCGCGCGAGCCAATGGTGGAAGCGGCGGCGCTCGACGGGCGTCTGCCATTACTGCGGCAACACGTTTCCGCCGCGCGAGCTCACGATGGACCACATCGTCCCGATCGTCCGCGGCGGCAGGAGCGCCAAGGGCAACGTCGTGCCCGCGTGCAAAGAGTGCAACAACAGGAAGAAGCACGGCCTGGCGACGGATATGAAAAGCTGACGGAAATGGAACCGCTCGGGAGCTTTTTAAACGGCCGCGTGGCCGTCAAGGTCGGGGACATCACCCGGGAGGAGGTCGACGCGGTCGTCAACGCGGCGAACGGCACGCTGATGGGCGGCGGCGGAGTCGACGGCGCGATCCACCGCGCCGGCGGGCCGGAGATCAAAAAAGAGTGCCAGGAGATCCGCCGGACGCGCTATCCCGACGGGCTCCCCGCGGGAGAGGCGGTCCTCACGACCGCCGGTAAAATGATTGCGCGGCGCGTCGTCCACACCGTCGGTCCGGTTTACGGCAGCGGCAAGAACAAGGCGCCGCTGCTCGCGGCCTGCTATCGCAACGCGCTCGCCCTGGCCGCCGAAAAAGGGTTGGCGACGATCGCCTTTCCGGCGATCTCGACGGGCGTCTATGCCTATCCCCCCGACGAAGCGGCCCGGGTCGCGTCCACGGCGATCGAGGAGTTTCTCAAAAACGATGCCGAGATTCGCGAGGTCCGTCTGGTTTTTTTTCGGCCCGGCGACGCCGAAGTCTTCCTCGCGCACCAGCGCTTTTCGTCTTGACCCGGCTTACTTTCCATAAAGGTTTTTGATGAAGCCGGACTCTTCCAATTCCTTGACGAAGCGCAGATCGACGCAGTCTTTCGCGTTCGCCTGCGCCGCTCTCGGATTGGTCGCCGCCATGTCCTGCAGAATCAGCTGGTAGCCCTCGACGGGCGGGTAGGGGGCCTCGGGGATATAGCGGGTGTGCCACTGCCAGGTTTCCTCCTGCGCCTTGCGGTCGTCCAGCCGGGAATACTTTTGCGAAATCTTGATCGTCTCTTCCTTCCGCGTCTTGTAAAAGTGGATCGCCTCCACGTAGGCCCGCATGTAGCGGCGCACCGTGTCGGGGCGCTCGCGGATGAAGCGCGCGGTGGTGTAAACGCCGTTTTGCGGAAACGGGATCTGCAATGCGGCCAGGTCGACGACGGTCGGGAAGCCGAGCTTTTCCGCCATCGCCTTCCCCGGCTCGGTCACGACGGTGAAGTTGACGATGCCCTTCTCGAGCGCGATCATCCGGTCCATCGTGCCGCCGATCGCGCGGAGATTCACGTCCTTCAGCGGGTCGAGGCCCAGCTTCTTGAGCCCCATGCGGAGCGCGAACTCGGCGGTGGTGCCGGCGATGTGGTTGCCGCCGATCTTGCCCTTCAATTGATCCGGTTTTTGGATGCCCGGCTGGGCGACGAGATAATAGGGCAGCACGTTGACGTTGCCGGCGATGGCGACCGCGTCGGCGCCGGCGAGCCGCGCGCTCGCCAGGCCCGGCCCGCCGCCCTCGCCGATCCATATCTCGCCGGCGAGAATCGCCTGGACGCCGCGCACGCTCCCCGAGATGAAAATGATCGTGGCGTCGAGCCCGTGCTTTTCGAACAGGCGCGCCTCCTTGGCGACCCAGATGACCGAGGACGAGCCGGGCGAGACCGAGATGTAGGAGCTGTTGATCTTCTCCGCCGCGGCGGCGGGCGGGGACGGAAAACAGCCGAGAACGAAGAGGAGAGCGGCAGCGGCGAATCGACGCATGGGTCCTCCTATGTGAAGCCGTCCGATGTTAGCACTTCGCGCCGCCCGGGCAAACGGTAAATTTGCGATTTGACAGGCCCCGCGGCGGCGACTATCTTGACTTCCGGCGGTTCACGGATGAAGAAAGAAGTAGACTTGCTCATGTTCGATCTCGACGGGACGCTGGCCGCGACCGGGCGCGATCTGGCGAACTCCGTGAATTACGTGCGCTCGGTCCTCGACCTGGAGCCGCTGGACGAGGCTTTCGTTTACCGGAGCGTGGGGCACGGCACCGAGCATTTGATCCGGAGCTCGCTGCCGCAGGGGTATGAAAACCGCTTCGATGAAATCCTCGAGCGGTTTCTCCGCCACTACGAAGAGCACCTGCTCGACACGACCGTCCTGTATCCGCACGTCGAAGAGATACTGGAGCGGTTCGGCGGCAAGAAAAAAGCTGTGGTCACGAACAAGCGGCACTATCTGTCGCTGGCGGTTCTGCGCGGCCTCGGCATCGAAGCCCGCTTCGACGCGATCGTCGGCGGCGACTCGGGCTTCGACAAGAAGCCCGACCCGGGCTCGATCCGGCACGTTTTGGCCACGCTCAGAGTCGCGCCGGCCAAAGCGCTGATGATCGGCGACGGCGAGCCGGACGTGGCGGCGGGCAGGGCGGCGGGCGTCCATACCTGCGGCGTGACCTACGGCCTGTGCCGGGAGGAAGACCTGGCGGCGGCGCGGCCCGACTTTCTCATCGGCGACCTGGGCGAGCTGGAGCGTTATATTCGTTGAGCCGGAGCCGGTAAAAACAAGGAGGAAAAAAAATATGGCCGCAATCCCCGATAATTACCGCGATCTTTTGGACAAACAGGTCTTCGCCCACCTCGGCACGCTGATGCCGGACGGCAGCCCGCAGGTGACGCCGGTCTGGGTCGATTACGACGGCAGCCACATCCTCGTGAACTCCGCCAAGGGGCGCGTGAAAGACCGGAACATGCGGCGCAACAAGAAGGTGGCGCTCTCGCTCGCCGATCCGGAAAACCCCTACCGCCACATGGCGGTGCAGGGCGAGGTGGTCGACATTACGGAGCAGGGCGCCGACGCCCACATCGATTCGCTCGCCAAGAAATATCTCGGCAAGGACAAGTATCCTTTCCGCCAGCCGGGCGAGGTGCGCGTGATCTACAAGATCCGGCCCGACAAAGTCTCGGCGATGGGCTAGCGCGCCGCCTGCGCTGGCTGGCGTTTTTTTTCTTTTGCGCGCTTCTCCCGCTCCCCGGCTGCGGCCAAAAGTCCGATGCCGTCAAGCGCGGGGAATACCTGGCCGCCATCGGCGGTGCCACGATTGCCACACGCCGAAGGTTCCCCGGCCCGCGCGGAGCGCCGGCGCTCGGAAAGCCCCGGGGCCAGCCGGACGGGCGCGATATCCTGCCGCCCATGCCGTGGACCGATTACCGGCACGCGACCGATGAAGATCTGAAAGCGCTCTGGGCTTACTTGAGAAGCACGTGAGCTTTGCGATCAACCTCACGCCGGATAAAGAGACGGGTCTCGGCGAATGGACCGAGGCGACTTTTATCCAGGCGCTCCGCACCGGAAAGCCCCGGGGCCAGCCGGGCGGGCGCGATATCCTGCCGCCCATGCCGTGGACCGATTACCGGCACGCGACCGATGAAGATCTGAAAGCGCTCTGGGCTTACTTGAGAAGCACTCCGCCGGTGAAAAATCACGTCCCGCCGCCGGTGCCGCCGGGCGGCGGGAAAACGAAAGCCGAAGAAGAAAAGAGCGTTACATAAAGAGGCGGGTGCGGCTTCCAGACGCTAGCCGGCAGATTTCGCTACCTCGAGCTTGAACAGGTTGCGCAAGGGGACCGCTCGCTGGCGTCGAGGATCTCCAGCGCGACGATTTTATCCTCCCCGGTTACGTGAAGAATAACTCCCTCTTTGATCTCGACTCCACCGACCGGGCGCTTTGACGAGAAGCGTATGAAGACGGCATCGGCATC
>WNFL01099074.1_pt1 | contig 34459 bp, 37 predicted proteins | sample 5400361 | NCBI WGS metagenome assembly WNFL01 (sample SAMN13153351, study PRJNA577476) | soil metagenome | isolation source: 40 cm soil on Douglas fir-dominated hillslope | place: USA:California | collected 2013-09-17
CAACAACCGGGGCCTGAGCCCGCTGCGCCGCAGACCCCGGCGACTACCATCGCAACCTGTTCCTAATTTTTGTGTCTCACCACAGGGGTGCACCCCAGGCCAGCGCAGGGAATTTAATTTTTCCGGGCAGGGAATTTAATTTGGCGGGGCAGGGAATCTTTCGGCAGGGCAGGGAAATCCATTATTATGCGTTGAACCGCCGCGGCGGCTGCTGCCTTCCCTTGCTGCATCAAAAATATTATTGCGCTTATAGTTCAAAGAAGACTACCGATGAAAATTCTTCTTGTCGATGATCACGCCTTGATACGCGACGCTCTGCGCAGCGTTCTCAAGGAATTGATTGCCGAGCCGATCGTTCTGGAAGCCTCGGATTGCCGCCAGGCCATGCGTGTGATCGAAGCGCATCCTGACCTTCATCTGATTTTGCTCGATTTGAATCTGCCGGACCGTGATGGCTTCGCGATGCTCGCCGACCTGCGCAAGCGGTACGCGACGATTTCCTTGGTGGTGCTATCGGCCTCCCGTGACCGCGAAACCGTCATCAGAGCGCTTGATCTGGGCGCCCTTGGCTTCATTCCGAAATCGGCTCCGCGCGACGTGATGGTGAACGAGGCCCTTGGCCGCTCCGAGTCGAAGGAGCAGCAGCCTGTCACAGAACGTTCGGTCTCGCCGGCCGATCTCGGCTTTACGGAACGCCAAATGGAAGTGCTGGCGCTCATGATGCAGGGGAAGAGCAACAAGGCGATCTCACGCGTTCTCGATGTTGCCGAACCGACCGTGAAGCACCACGTCACGGCAATTCTCAGGGCGTTGAAGGTTGCAAATCGCACGGAGGCGGTTGTTGCAGCGGGATCGCTGGGCTGGCAGTTGCCGCAGGTTCCTGAACGGTAGGTTGGTCGTGCGATACAGTCACTTCCGTGCTGCATTCCGCCTCCTCGCGATCCTTCAAGAGTTGGTTGACCACGGCGCGAAGCGTGATCGGCAGCACCGGCTTGTGTAGCAAATAATATCCGCTCGCCCTCGCTTCGCGCAGCCGCTCGGGTGCGGCGTCCCCGCTGATGAGGAAGGCCGGGATCGGCGCGCCGAATGCGCGACGTATGCGCTCGATCACATCGAAGCCGGTTTTTCCGTCGTTCAAGCGATAATCGGAAATGATGATATCCGGCGGCCTTTCACCCTTTGACAGGGCGGCGAGCGCCGCATCCTCGGAAGTCGCAGTGACGACATTGCAGCCCCAGCTTTTGAGGACGCCGCGCATGCCGTCGAGAACGAGGGCGTCATCGTCGATCACCACGACCGATTTTCCCATCGCCTGGTCCACGGCCGCTTGAGCCGGCTGTTCGGCTAGCTCGACGGGCGCCGTCAAAGGCACCGAAACGACGAACCGCGAGCCCCTGTCGGGGCTCGATGTCAATTCGATCGGATAATCGAGAAGGCGGCAGAGGCGCTCCACAATTGCAAGCCCAAGACCTAGGCCACCACGGCGGTCCTGCTTGACCGATGAAAGTTGATAGAACTCACCAAAGATATTGCGCTGCTGATCCTTCGGAATGCCGATCCCGCTGTCCCAGACTTCGATTCGCAACACGCCCCCACGGCGGCGACACCCCACGACTATTCCGCCTGTCTGCGTATAACGGACGGCATTCGATACGAGGTTGAGGAGGATGCGCTCCAGTAGAATGAAATCGCTGCGGACCCAGGCGCCGTTCGAGACTACGCGCAATCGCAAATTCTTTTCCCGTGCCGCCGCCGTGAACGTCATCTCGATCCGCTTGAGCAGCTGATCAACCGGGAATTCCGAGATGCTTGGAACAAGCACGCCGGCTTCAAGCCGGGACATGTCCAGAAGCTCGTTGAACAGCTGATTCATGGCGGCGACGCCAGCATCGATCTGCGCAATGATCCGGTTCTTTTCGGCCTGATCCGTCTCGGTTCGCAGTTGCGAGACGAACAGGTTCAACGCGTGAAGCGGCTGCCGGAGATCGTGACTTGCCGCAGCAATAAAGCGCGATTTCGCGAGATTGGCGTCCTCAAGTTGCTGATAGAGGCGGCCCAGCTCATCGGACATCCGGTTGACGTTCGTCGCCAATGCACCGAGTTCGTCGCGATTGACCACATCGACGCGCTGGGAAAAGTCGCCGGCGGCAATACGGCTCAATCGGGCTTCGACCTTGGTGACAGGTCCGATCAGCGACTCGGAGATCGCGTAGCCAAGGATAAGGGCTAACAGGCTGCTGCCCAGCGCAAAGCCCACAACTGTCCACTGCGAGGTGACGTAGGCCTGATTGCTGGCCTCGATGCCCGTCACCATGTCGGCCTCGGCCTTGTTGACCAGCTGGTTGGTGAGGCGCTCAAGGCGATCGGCCAAAGGTGCGGCCTGTGCGGCCTGCAGTTCTCGTGCTTGCGCCGCCCGGCCAGAACGGATCAATTCCACGACCTGCGTCACGATGTTCGTGAACCGCTCGTATTCCTCCCGAAACCGGTCGAGCAGCTCGACTTCGTCCTTGGCGACGAATTGCAACCGATCAACGTTGTACCCAAGCTGGTTGAGCTGGCGCAGCGTGCTCGACAGCGTCAGGTCGTCAGACGAAAGCAAGACCGACGAAACGCTGTAGAGCTGATTGGTCGTGTCGTGCTGGACTTGTCGATAGGCTTCGATCTTGCGCTGCAGCCTGATGAGCTCGTCAGTGCGCTGATTGACGCCGCTCAAAACCTGCAGTCCCACCGCGCCCATCACAATCAGGAGAACCTCGATGGCGAGGAAGGCCGCCAGCAGCTTGACCTGTACGCGAGCGGGCACGCGCGAAACAAGGCCGGCCAGCGTGCCCGCTTTTCGCATTATCGCTCTCGCGTGAGGCTTAAGAGATCGCGCTGAAACTCCTCCGGGTCGAAGCGAACGCCGAGGTATTGGACACGGAGGATGCCGCGCTGATCCATGATCGAAGTCAGGAACGAGTGCTCGATATCGCCGTCCGCATTCTTCGCGGCGAAGACCCCATAGCGGCGCATCAGGTCGGCAATGACCGGCGGAGGACCGGTGAGGAAGCTCCAGCCGGGGACATCAGCGCCGTAGGCCTGCGCGTACAGCTTGAGCATTTCCGGCGTGTCGTGCTCCGGATCGACCGTGATGGAAGCAAATGCGATCTTGGTGCCGAAATCCCGACCGAGCCGATCCTGTACGAGCAACATCATCGGCGTCAGCACCGGGCAAGTGGCGGTGCAGCGGGTGAAAATGAATGTCACGGCCGCCACCTTGCCGCGGAGGTCCGCGAGACTGACCTGCGCGCCGTCTTGCGAGGTCAGCGTGAACCCCGGCGCCGGCGCGATCTTCGGCAGCGACTGTTCCCGGGCGATGTCGTGCCGGTCGTGCCGCGGCCGCAACAACATCATGGACGCCAACACCACAAGCGCGAGCACGAACGCGGTGCGCACAGTCAGGCCTTCAGCTCGCGTTTGAGCTCGTTGAAGAATCGCCAATCCGTGCCGTCGGCAAGGATCTTGTTAGGAGCCGCCCTGATGAAGCCGGACTCGCGTAGCCGCAGCGAATAGAACCGGATCGTGTCCTCGGCGTCGTACTCCCGCCACTTCGCGTATGAAATCTCCTTGAGGGTCTGGAGCGCATAGTCATAGCGCGGAGTAAATCCGGCATCGACAATCCGCCGCGCGGCGCGCTCCGGCTGGCTACCGCAAAGGTCGGCGGCCTTGATGATCGCACGCAGGAAGCGCTTCGTCGCGACCGGATACTTGCGGACAAACTCGCGGTGTCCCGCCACCATGCAGCAGAAGTACTGCGACCATGGGCGCTCCGTGGCGCTGTTGAAGATCACGTGCCCGATGTTGCGGGCGCGCAACTCCTGCGGCTCGGGCGGAAGCCCCAGAAACGCATCGATCTTTCCCACCGCGAACAGCTCCATCGGCTTCGGCGAGGAACTCGTGACCCAGCGGATATCCTTTGCGGGATCGAGGCCGACATACGAAGCCATGCCGCTCATGAACGAGTATTGGCTTGAGCCCAAGGCCTGCACGCCGACGGTCTTGCCCTTGAGGTCCGGGATCCCGCGGATGCCTTCTCTCGCAAACAATTCAAAGCAGCCGACATGTTCGCCGCCCACGATCGTAATCGGTTCGCCCGCATCGATCGCGATGATGAGTGGTGGCGAGAAGTTCGTCGTGAAATCGAGTTCGCCGCGGGCGAGTGCAAGGGCGGCCGCAGTTCCGGGCTCGGTCAGCACATAGCGGATATCCGTAAAGCCCTCAGCGCGCAGCAGTTCATCCGCGACATACTGTGGTGCGATGCAAATGCCGGCGATTTTCGCGATGCGGATGGTTGTTGTTTCCAGTCGGCCGTCTTGAGCCTTTGAATTAGGCGGACCGATGAGCCCCGCAGCGCCCGTCGCGGCGAGCGTGGCAAGGAAGCGGCGTCGATTTTGTGCCATATGTGTCATGTAATTTCCTCGCTCTGAGCGTGAGTACAAACGCGGCGCGCGTGATCAACCCTTCAACTCGCGTTTGAGCTCGTTGAGGAATCGCCAATCGGTACTCTCGGCGATGATCCGGTTGGGGTTCGACTTGATCATGCCGGCTTCGCGCAGGCGCAGCGCGTAGAAGCGGAGCGTGTCTTCGGGATCGTAGTCGCGCCACTTGTTGTACGGGACTTCCTTGAGCGTCTGCAGCGCGTGGTCATACCGCGTTGAGAATCCGCCTTCGACCATCCGTCTTGCGGTGCCCACGGGATCGCTGACGCAGAGATCGGTCGCCTTGAGGATCGAGCGCAGCACGCGCTTGGTTGCGATGGGATTCTTGCGGATGAAATCCCTATTGCCTGCCAGCATGCAGCAAAAATACTGCGACCATGGACGGTCCACTGAACTATTGACAATCACGTGGCCGATCTTACGGGCGCGCAATTCCTGGGGTTCCGGCGGAAAGCCGACGAATGCGTCGATCTTTCGGTCGGCAAAAAGCTCCTTTGGTGCAACGGTCGGGCTGGTAACCCAATTGATGTCCTTGACGGGGTCAAGCCCGACATAGGCCGCGATGGTCGATAGGAAAACATGGGTGCCTGCACCGAAATCATGCACGCCCACGGTCTTGCCCTTGAGATCCGCGATCGTGCGGATGCTCTCGATCGCAAACAGCTCGAAACACCCCACATGCACACCGGCGATGATCGTGATCTTCTCGCCGGCATCGATGGGGATAAGCACGGGCGCCGAGAAGTGCAAAGTGAAATCGACCTCGCCTCGCGCGACCGCTTTCGATTGGTTTATGCCAGCATCGGACAGCACATAGCGAACGTCGGTAAAACCCTCCGCCCGCAGTAATTCCTCGGCCGCATATTGTGGAGCAACGCACAAGCTCGGACTTTTCACGAGTCTGATGGTCGTCGTTTCCGGCGGCCCATCTTGGGCCAACGAACTCGGACCACCGACGAGCCCTGCGGCGCCGGTCGCCGTGAGCGTGGCAAGGAAGCGGCGTCGACTCTGGGTATCCATGGCAGTCTCTCCCGATACCGTTCACGCACGCGACACCGTTCAGACTAGCATGCGCGAAGACCTTCAACCATAAGCCGCGTGCCGGCGCATGGGGGTGATTTCGTCGGGCCCGCACGTGTTATGCGGGCCCGATGCACACTCTTCATCGCGAGGCGGCCTCGACTGGCTGCATCACGTTTTTCACGACGTATTCACCGATCTGAAACCCCATACCCGTCCCGACGCGCGTCGAGAACCGGTAGTGGAAGCCGGCCCAGATGCGGGCGTTTGCAACCTCTTCGGTAAAGGCCGCCATGTTGGTCCAACGGTGGGTTACGCCGGGGGCCGTCGGGCTGGTTACGGCGATCTCCGGGATGTCCGCGCTGCCGAGCGCCGTCTTGACGACAGCCGCGACGCTGCCGCTCAGAATGCAATGCGCGCATGGGTATTCCGGGTGCAGCGGCGTGTTGTCGATCGGCTGCCAGGTTGCCTCACGATCAGTCGCCGGATTGTTATCGATATCGCCGTTGCGAATAGCCGTGATCGGCCGCCAGAAGTTGTAATGGTACTTGGCGTCGAACACGGCGATGAGCGCGTCGTTGAGCCCAAGCGCCACCAGCGCCATGAACTGCGCGCTGTCGACGACACTCATCTGCTTTGCGGTCACAAGCTGGCGTGCGAACGGATGATAGGCTTGTGGACCGGCCATGAGCCAGAACCGCGCGGTCTCGGTCTGCTGGGCCGTCCGCTTAACGCTGTTCTTTCCGCCATAGTCCTTAAGCTCATTGAAGTCTGTCGCCCACTCCTTGCTCTCCAGCGAGATCGGGGCCTTTGGCCGAAATTGCGATCCCTTGGCCATGGCGAATGGCTTCACGTTCGGCCACATCGAGGCCGCCGTGATCGGCGTCGGCACGTAGACGCCCGGCGTGGTCCTTGGACGGTACGCATCGGGCGCATCGGAGCCGTCGTTCGCCCGCGCCGCGACGACCTTTGCGGCCACCGCCTCGCCGAGCTTTATGCCGTCCGATTTCGCGGCGCCATCGGGGATCGACACGAGATAGCTGGCCAGCGCGGCTTTCATTTCGCCGGCTGTCTTTGCATCAATTGTCGCCAGTACTGCGGCGGCGGCTGCCGCAGCGGCGGCTTCCTTCGATGTCGTGGGGTCCGCAGGCAACTGCACCAGGTACGGCCGGTAGCGCCGCTCAATCGAATTGACGGCATCGAACATCGCAGCGTCGACCATCCCCATTATCCGCTGAGCCGTGTAGACCTGCTGTGTTACGCCCGCAGGTCCCCCTGGCATCACGACGGCAACGGCTTTCTCGTCCCACTCGGTGATGACGTTGGCGAAAGCCGACTGCGCTACCCCCGTCAGGGCGACAGCGAACAGTCCCTTGCAAAGATTGGAATACATGTTGGGCTCCTCTCATCCAGGCAATCCGCATGTGCGAATCCCTGCCGTGACGTTGTCGGAGCTCGCGTTTGGCGTAAATGGGCCTGACGGATCGCCTGACGGCCTAGCTGCAATCCGCAGCGAACAGCTCAACTTATTGCGCGATGGGCGCTTTTTTCATTGGGCTTGCGGCCGGCCGAACGATACGTTGGTGCTACGATTGAAGTGCCGGCACCACATTTGTTGCGCCGGCGATGTCAGCCGATGGCGCGTCCCGACCGCCGAAGGCGCGTCCGAACGAAATGGAATCGGCGATGACGATCAGGGGATCGAAATGTTGGAATCAGACCGCGAGAAATCGCATAGGTGGATCGCGATGGTCGGGGTATATCAAGGACGCGCGTAACTAACCTCGCGCCTCATTTCGCGATGGCCTTTGGATCAATCAATGAACGACGTTTCCCTTCCGTACGAGCAAGTCGCCACCGCCGCCCCGCAATCGCCAGCCGCCAACCGGCGCGCCATCGCGTTTCTCAATCTTGCCCACGCGATCGACCATTTCGTGCTGCTCATCTTCCCGGCCGTGGTGATCGGGCTTGAGGTCGTATTCAAGCGCCCCTATGCGGAGATGATCGCGCTGTCGACCGGGGCGTTCGTGGCGTTCGGGGTGTTTTCGATTCCCGCGGGCTGGCTTGCCGACCGCTGGAGCCGTCGCAACATTATGGCTCTGTTCTATTTCGGTTGCGCCGCCTCGCTCGTCGCCGCCGGCCTGGCGCCGACGCCCCTGTGGCTCGCCGTCGCGATGTTTTTCCTCGGCATGTTCGCCGCCATCTATCACCCGGTCGGCATGGCGATGCTGCTCGATGTCTCCAAGGCGCGCCCGCGCACGCTCGCCTTCAACGGCGTGTGCGGCAATCTCGGCGTCACGCTCGCCGCAGGGATTTCCGCCACGCTGGCGGCGTGGATCGACTGGCGCGCCGCGTTCCTCGTTCCAGCCGCGATGTGCCTTGCGGCCGGCGTCGCCTATCTGGCGCTGGTGCCCGACGACCGGCACCGCATCGGCAAACGCAGCGCCACCGCCAACGTGGCGCTGTCGCGGCGCGCCGCCGCGGTGATGTTCGGCAGTTACGTGGCGATCTCGCTCGCCGGCGGCCTCACCTTCAACACCGCCCTGATCGCGCTGCCGAAGCTCGTGGACGAGCGGATCGGCGAGGGCGTGCCGCTCATTGTGGTGGGGTGGCTTGCGACCGGCATCTTCCTGTGCGGCGCGCTGGCGCAGCTCGCCATGGGCCGTCTCCTCGAGCGCGCGCCACCCCATATGCTGTTCGCCGCGGTGGCGACCGTTCAGGTCGTCGGCGTGGTGTGGGCCGGGCACGCGACCGGCGCGGCGCTGGTCGTTGCGCTCGGAGTGGCGATCGGCGCCATCTACGGCCAGACGACGGTCGGCGACATCGTGATCGCCCGCTTCACCGCCGACGCCTGGCGCGGCCGGGTGTATGCGGTGCGCTACTTCCTCACCTTCATCACGTCAGGCATCGCGGTCCAGCTCATCGCCCAACTCTACGGCCGCGGCGGCTTCGACCTCGTCCTCGCCGCCATCGCGCTGACGGGCTTCGTGATGATGGCAGGCGTCTATGTGATGGCGGTGGCCGTCAACGGGGCCGAGGCGGCGCACCGGGCGGCGCAGCCCGCGGAGTAGGGGCTGGCCAGGACCGAAGGGCGCAATAAGCCACCGGGTCCGGCCTTTGGCCGGCCCGATGGCTTATTGCGCCCTACGGCACGTCTGGCCCCGGTAGCGCGCGAAGCTCCGACATCGCGATCAAAGCGGCATCGCGCGCTCTGGTCAGGAAATCGAGAAGCAGAGCAAGCTCGTCATCGCGATACTTCGACAGGACCGCCATGGCGGTGCGCTCCATCGGCTCGAACAGGGGCGCGACGCGCTCTGAGACGGCGGGCAGCATGCTGACCAGGGTCTTGCGACGGTCGTCGGCGTCGCGCTCACGCCGCGCAAGGCCGGCGCGCTCGAGCCGATCGATGACGCCCGTGATCGCACCGGTCGTCAGCCCGGTCAGCTCGGCGAGCCTGCCGGCGGTGAGCGGGCCGCGCGAGATGTGATCAAGGCACTCGAGATCGGTGCTGTTCATGCCGAGCCGTTCGGCCACGGCCTGGCTGTAGAGCACGCCTTGGCCGCTGACATCGCGCATCGCCGCATTGAGCGCGGCCTCCAGCTCGCGGCGCCGCTTGGTCTTCGTTGACATCGTTCCGCAATTTCCTTATGTGCTAACTATCTTAGATAGTAAGATATATGGAGTTGACCATGAAGACCTCTGTGGAGCGGAAGCCAAAGCCGTACAAGGGCATAGGCATGGAGGGCATGATCGCGACCTGGTACGCCAAGAACACCGGCAAGAGCATCGCCGAATATCGCAACTTGGCCAAGCGTATCGCCGGTTCACTGCGGCCCGGCGACCGTGTGCTCGAAGTCGCCCCCGGACCCGGCTATGTCGCCATCGCGCTGGCGCAGCTTGGTTCCTATCGCGTAGCCGGGCTCGACGTCAGCCGGACATTTGTCCGCATGGCGCGCGAGAATGCCGCGCGCAGCCGCGTTGAGGTCGACTTCCAGGAAGGGGACGCAGCGGCCATGCCGTTTGCCGCCGAAGCGTTCGACTTCATCGTCTGCCGGGCAGCGTTCAAGAACTTCAGCGATCCGGTCGGCGCACTGCGCGAGATGCATCGCGTGCTGGGGCCAGGCGGGCGGGCGCTCATCATCGACATGCGCAACGATGCGTCGGGCAAGGCCATCATCGATGAGGTCGCGAAGATGCATCTTGGCCGCATCGACGCGTTCCTCACCCGGACCACTCTGTCCGCGTTGAGGAAGCGGGCCTATTCCAAGGCGGATTTCGAGCGGATGGCGCAGGACACGCCGTTCGGCCGCTGTGACATCGAGGAGCAGCCGCTCGGCTTCGAGGTCGGATTGATCAAGTAAAATCTATCTGCTCGCGGCAACGCGGGCCGGGTTGAGCGGCAGCGAAACCCCGGGGCGGCGGCGCCATTTGACCGCCGTCCCGGATTTCGCTGCGCTCAATCCGGGCTACGCCGCTTGCTTGGAGATGACGTGATATGCTCAGTCTCTCAGCGATGCGCCGAGCGCATCGAGCAGATGGCCGGTGCCGTGCTCGCGAGACCCCGCGTCGTCGTAGCCGTCGAGGAACGCCCCCTGCTCGGAGACCTGCAGTGTGGTCTTGTCCCCCTCGGCCTTCAACTGCATGGTCGCAAGCGACACGGAGATCTTCTTGTCGTTAAGGTGCATCACGTAAGAGTAGATCAGCCGTTCGTGCGGGATCACATCGTGATAGGTGGCGTCGAAGGTGGAGACCACGCCGCCTTCCCAACGTCCCTTCACCCGCTCGCTGCCGCCGACGCGCACATCCATGTGCCGCTCCAGCACTTCCCAGCGGCCCGATGTGCCGCTGAACCACTTTTGCTTGGCTTTCTCATCGGTCAGCGCCTTCCACACCCGCGCGACCGGCGCATCGTATGTGCGCTCCAGATGAAAGGTGGCATGCACCACCGAGCGAACGGCGGTCTCGGCTCCGCCCTGCATGCGCACGACCTCTTTCTCCAGCTTGTCGAGCGTGGTGCGCCACCCTTCCGGCGCGCCTGCCACCATCCGGGCCGCAATCGACGGATCGAAGAAAGTGTAGGTCTGCACCACGTCCATGCGCGTTCCGCCGAGCGCGTCGGAGAAGTCGACCTCCGTATAGGCGCGAAACAGCGGCTCGCCGGCATAGCCGTCAACGCGCATGTCGATCACCAGCCGGCGGTGGGGCGCGACTTCGACGAACGTTCCACGGCTCCAGTGCTCCTGGCCTGCGGGTGAGCGCATGCAGACCTCGAACGGGCCGCCGACGCGCATCTCCACCTTGGCGTCTGGGACGGAATAGGTCTCCGGGCTGAACCAGCGCTTCACATGGTCGGCGGAGCTCCAGGCCTTAAACACGGTCTCCCGCCGCGCATGGAAGACACGGGAAAGCCGCAGCGGCGGCGGTTGCGGTACGGTTGCCTCTTTATTCGCTTCAATGACCCGAGCCATCGCCATCTCCTTCGTTGTCCAGGGTTTCGTTGTCGAGGGTTTTCAAGTAGTCGCCCAACCGATCGAGTCGGTGTTCCCACTCAAGCCGCCGGGCGTTGATCCATTGCTCGGCCAGGCTGAGCGTTTTGGACTCAATGGTGCAGGTGCGCACGCGGCCGATCTTTTCCGAACGCACCAGGCCCGCCGCCTCCAGGACGCCCAGGTGCTGCATGGCTGACGGCAGCGACATGGGTAGAGGACGGGCAAGTTCGCTCACCGGCGCCGGCCCGCGGCTCAGCCGCTCGATCATCGCGCGTCGCGTGGGGTCGGCGAGGGCGTGGAAAAGGCGGTCCAGATCGGGCGATTGGTTAAGCATGTGCCTAAGTATCACGGCGCAAATAGTTAGGCAATAGCTTTAGTGTTTAGAGGGCTATTTTTTTATGCCGCCGAGCCATAGCACCGGGTTCATGCCGCCGTAGGGGCGACCCTGGGGGCGACCCTTGTGGTCGCCCCCGTGCCGGCGCGTCAGGGACATGCGGTGCGCAGACCGGGCGACCACAAACAGCGGCGCTGTTGGAGCACACCGCGCCTTCAGCGGCGCGGGGCCTCGGCCACGGCTCTTTGAATAAAGTACATCAAACCAAGCGACAGCAGCGTCGTCGCAACGACGACGTAGCCCAAGATATCGAAGCGCTGCAAGTCGCCGGCGGGACTTTGTGCGACCACAATGCCGGCGATGATCGATGCGATACCGCCTGACACCTGTTGCACAGAGGCGCTGACGGCGTTGAAGGAGCCCCGTTTCGATGCCTCAGGGATCGCCGACATCAGCGCTTGCGACGGGATCATGCGTGAAAATATGCCGACGAACAGCAACACATTGACGACGATCACGACGGCCAGCGGCACGCGGCCCAGATGCGTATAGACGAGCACCATGACAATAGACACGGCGCAGCCAAAGATGAAGGTCCTGAACTTTCCGAACGTGTCGCTGGCTCTCCCGATCAGCGGACCGGCAAAGATCGTGAACATTCCCGAGGCCAGATAAAGCGTGGGGAGATCGGTCAACGCAATGCCGAGGTTGTTCACCGTGTAGACGCTGGCGAATGGCAGCAGCATGTAGCCGCCAGTCACCAGCAACGCGGTCGTGGCGAAGGCCATGGCGTACCGCGGCACCAAGAGCGTGCCGGTCAGATGCCGCCACGGGCTTTCAGTCTGCTTCAGCGCGAGATGGCCCACCACGGGCTTCATGTAGAAAGCGATAATCAGGCCCACCGGTATCGTGACGACGATGATCGCCAGGAATGCAGCGTGCCAGTTCCAGTGGTTGGCGATGTAAAGTCCCATTGGGATGCCTAAGACCTGACTGGCGGAGAAGGCGGTCGTTACGACCCCCATCACACGGCCCCGCATCGCAAGAGGGAATAGATCCGTGGCAATCGCAAGAACAATGGATCCGATGACCCCGCCGAACAGTCCGGTCACGATTCGGGCCAGCAGGAGCAGGGGATAGTTGGGCGCGAGCGCGCAAAGCGTCGTGCCGGCGATGAAGCCGCAATAAAAGAAGAGGAGAAATCTCTTGCGGTCGAAGCGGTCGGCGAAACCGGCTGCCAACAAGCCGGAGATGCCGGCGCTGAAGGCGTAGGCTGATACGATCTCGCCAAATCGCTGCGGGCTGATGTCGAGATCGGGCATGATGATCGCGCCAAGCGGCGATATGATCATGAAGTCGAGGATGATCGAGAATTGCAAGAACGCCAGCAGCGCCACCACGAAGCTCTGATAGCGGGAGAATTTTAGCCGCAGAGCTTTTTCCGGTGCGGCCGCAGCATCACCGTCGCCAGTCTTGAGAACTGTGGTCATTGGAATCTCACGAAGTGCAAAGTTAAGAGCGTTGCCGGTCCGCCGCGCCCCCCCCGGCATCGCGGACCTGCGAACACCGTGAAAAAATGGGCGAAATCAAGGAGCGGGTTTGCGCGCTCGACATCGGTGCAGTTTCGAGCCGCGACCATCGCGAGCATAGCCACGCGCCCGACGGGCTCGCCGCGGCGGCGGATCAGGCGGCCATCGCGCCGCCTGATCAGCGCCGCGGTCACGATCGCTGCAGATCGGCGTCGGTGCGGGCGAGGATTTCGACCAGCCGCGCTTCCGCAGCGTCGTCGGTTTCAAGCCGCTTGCCGATGGTCTCGCGCAGATGGTCGAAGGCGGCCTCGACCAACGGCGGCAAGGGGCGCCGCCTGTTGCTTTCGCGACGCACAGCGCGCCGCCAGCCGTTCACGCGTTCGCCAAGTGCGGTCAAGCGATCGAGCACGGCGTCGACAACGTCGCGATTGGCTTCAAGCCAGGCGCGGCCTTCGTCGGTAATCGTATAAAGCTTCTTGCTGCCTTCGGCTGACGCGGTGACGTGGCCGGCCTCCTCCAGGTAGGTCAGCGTTGGGTAAACGATGCCGGGGCTTGGGCTGTACCAGTCGCCGGTTTTCTCCTCAAACAGTTTGATGATTTCGTAGCCGTGGCGAGGTTGCTCGGCGATGAGCGCCAACGCGATGAGGCGAAGGTCGCCCTGCGCCAATATGCGTTTGGCGCGCAGAATGTCGTCGGCGCCCATTCCGCCCGGCCCGCCGACGCCGCGGTGGCCGAAGAAGCCACGCAGACCGAAATGACCGCGACGATGCCGGCCAGCTCCCAATTTTTCACCATAAGGCTCGAAATTTCCACGCATTTTAGTTCTCCAGCTAAGTTCAGATATATCTTTAGATAGCTCATAATTAGATGTAACGCAAGATATATCTTAATGTCCCTCGCCACCTGGCGTCGGCGTTGGGCAGGGGGATTGGCTGGCGGTGGAGTGATTATACAACTTATAATTGTAATTGAACCATTGTCTTTCCCCGCCGTTTTGTGGAAACGAACTCCGCGTTAAATTCTCAATGAAAACAAGGCTGAAAGCATGAACCACCGCGCGAAGTTCCTGCCCTGTCGTTCGTGGTGGCGGAGGGCCGGGGTTTGTGGGATGGAGGCAAAGAACAAGAGAAGGTCAAGACCGTACTGGCGTGGCGCTCACAACGTTCGGGTCACTTTGCGCAGATGCGGCGGGTTGTCGGGATCGAGACCGCGCCGGCGCGCCGCGGCCTCGATCGCTGTATAGGCCGGGAGCAACATGGCGACGGCATCACAGATCGGATGGTCATCGCCAATCCACGGCAGGGTGCCGGCCGGCCCTCCGGCAGAAAAGACCGTCTCGCCCGCCTCGCGCAGGTCGCGCATCAGCTCATCCACCGTCGCGGCCGCTTCGTCATTCTGACGCAAGAGCAGGACTGGCGTCGCCGGCGTGATGGCGGCGCGCGGCCCATGCCGCAATTCGGCGGCGCTGTAGCCGAGTGCCGGGAGCCGCAAAATCTCGGTGATCTTCAGCGCAATCTCACGCGCGGCGCCGAACCCATATCCCCGCGCCGCCACGAACGTGGCTGGCGCTGCCGCGAGGCTGTTGCTCCAGGCGGACCAGTCGCATGCGCGCGCTTTTTCAAGCCGGTCTGGTAAGCGATCGAGTCCGTCCTTGAGGTCATCCTCGCCCGTCAGCGCCGCAACCAACTGGGCGCCGGCCAGCATCGACAGCACCACGGTCTTGGTGGCGGCGACCGCGTGTTCCGGCCCGGCGCCGATCGGCAGAACGAGATCGGCGGCGCCGGCCGCCGGCGACGCCTCGTCGTTGACGATCGCCAGCGTCAATGCCCCGGATTGCCGCGCTGACTGCGTCGCCACGACGAGATCGGGGCTGCGCCCGGACTGGGAGATGACAATGAACAGCGCGTTTGCCATGTCTGGCCGCCGGCGATAGGCGGTGACGACAGACGGTGCGGCAGCCGAGACAAGCAGGCCGACACGCGCCTCAATGAGATATCGGAGATACACGCCGACGTGACCGGAACTGCCACGGCCGCATACGATGACGATGCGCGGGGCCGCCCGCCGGATGCGATCGGCGATCGCAGAAACGGGATGATGTCTCGCGAGCAGTCGCCCGGCGGCGGCAGGGATTTCGGCGATCTCTCGCGCCATGGCGGTTGAGGCCATGCGTTCAGGGTCATGCTTAACTTTCATGGGTAACTTCGGCGATTGCCATCCGCAGATTGCCGTCGTGGCGCCGCAGGACCTGAGCGGCATCCGCCGGCCCGAGCCCGAAGCCGAGCAGGACGGCGACCTTTACGTCGCCGTCCGCCTGTTCGACGAAGCGCGCCGCATCGGGAGCCGCGCAGCCGACGATCTGGCTGACAATCACCGCGGCGCGGAGCTTGAGCTTCGCATTGCGCGCCCGCATGTCCACCATCAGCCCACGATAGACGCGGCCGAGCTTCACCATCACGGTGGTCGAGAACAGGTTCAGCACGATCTTGTGGGCGGTGCCGGCTTTCATACGGGTGGAGCCCGCAATCACCTCGGCGCCGGTTTCAACGAGAATTCGGTGACCTGCCGCATCGAACAGCGGTGCGCCAGGATTGTTGGCGATCGCGATCGTAACCGCGCCGGCGGCAGTCGCCGCATGCAAGGCGCCGATCGTGTAGGGCGTGGTGCCACTCGCCGCGATGCCGAGCACAACGTCATCAGGGCCTATCTTTGCCTCCGCGATGGCGCTCGCGCCGGTCGCCTCGTCGTCCTCGGCGCCCTCGGCGCTCTGCACCAGCGCTCCGAGACCGCCCGCCATGGCAAAGACCACCCGGTCGGCCGGCCAGTCATAGGTCGGCGGCAGCTCGGTCCCATCCTGCACGCCGATGCGCCCGGACGTTCCAGCCCCGACGTAAACGATCCGCCCGCCGCGCTGCAGAGCCGGAACAGCGGCATCCACCGCCGCCGCGATGGCAGGCAGCGCGCCGCGCACCGCGGCGGCGGCGGCAAGCTGGCTCTCGTACATGGCGGCGATTATCTCGCCCGAGGACCAGGAATCGAGTTCCACGTAGCGCGGGCTGATCTTCTCCGTGAGCATTCGCGTCCTCGACAGGTCTCGCGTAGAGCCGATTCCAATCACGTTGAACCCTTCTTGCAGGTGTCGTGGCTGGGCTTGTCCCGGCCACCCCGATTATTCTTGCTCTGTGCCTCAACGTTCGGGGTCGCCGGGACGAGCCCGGCGACGACGCCGGGGTGTGACCCCGCCATTGCGGCGCGCCGGGCCAGTAGCAATGCACCGGCAATCGCGTCGCCTTCAACCGGAGAGAGGCGGCGCTGCACGTCGGGGGCAAGCCATGGCTCCATGGGCGACGCGAGCCCGCCGACCAGCGCAATGCGTGGCGCACCGCATTCGATCAAGCGACGCACCAGTTCGTCGATCTGCTCGGCCGCATCGCGCACAATGCGCCGGCCGACCGGATCGCCGCTGTCCGCGTGCCGCATCACCAGGGGCGCCAGGGTCGCATAATCCGTTGCGGTTGCGCGATCCATCCAGGCGACCACCTCGAACGGATCGCCGTTGAAACGGGCCATGACTTGACGGGTCAAGCTCGTCGCCACTGCGCGTCCGTCGTTTGCACGCAGTGCCAGACGGATCGCGTGCAGACCGAGGTCAGCGCCGCTTCCCTCGTCCGAGATCGGGAATCCGTAGCCGCCGACCTTCACCTCCCGTCCCTGCACCACGGCAAAGCCGGCGCTGCCGGTGCCGATGATGACGATGCCGCCGTCGCGGCCGCTGTGCGCGCCGATACACGCGATGTTGGCGTCGTTGACATAGATGACGGAGCGAAATGGATGCGGCCGCGCCACGATCTCCTCGAGCACGCCCTTGCGGCCGATGCCGGCCAGCCCGACGCCGGCGTCCATTTCGGCCAAGGCGTCGGGTTGCAGTCCAGCTTCCGCGACCGCCGCCCGGCACGCGCTTTCCACGGCCGCCAAGGATCGGTCGATGCCAAGCCGTACCGCGGCAGGACCGGCGATGCCGGTGCCGAGCACGCAGCCTTCCGCATCCGCGATGCGGGCGCGACACCCGGTGCCGCCGCCGTCGACGCCGACGAGCAGGCGCACATTCTTTGGGGGCGCAGGCGCATTCATTCTGCGATCCGCCTGATCTCGGCGCCGCACTGCACGAGCTTGCGGTCGAGGGCCTGATAGCCGCGGTCGAGGTGGTAGATGCGATGAACGACCGTCTCGCCGTCGGCGACCAGCCCCGCAAGGACGAGCCCGACCGAAGCGCGCAGGTCGGTCGCCATCACCTCCGCGCCGTGGAGATGGGCGACGCCGCGCACGAGCGCCGTCGTGCCTTGCAGCAGGATGTTGGCGCCGAGCCGCCCGAGTTCCGGCACGTGCATGAAGCGGCTCTCGAAAATCGTCTCGCGGATGACCGAGGCGCCGGGGGCCACCGCCATCAGCGCCATGAATTGCGCTTGCAGGTCGGTCGGAAATCCCGGATAGGGTTCCGTCACCACATCAACCGCGCGCAGCGGCCCTGTCCGCGAGATCATCAGGCCACGGTCGGTCGGCCAGATTTGCACGCCGGCGTGCTCCAGCGCTGCGCCGACGCTTGCGAGGTGCTCCAGGTGAGCATCGATAAGTTCGAGATGGCCGCCCGTGATGGCGGCGGCGATCGCATAGGTGCCGGCCTCGATGCGGTCCGCGATCAGATCGTGCCGGGCGCGATGCAGGCTTTCGACGCCCTCGACCTGGATGCGGTGCGTGCCGGCGCCCTCGATGCGGGCGCCCATCGCGGCAAGGCACAGCGCGAGATCGCACACCTCAGGATCGCGCGCTGCATTCACGATTTCCGTTTCCCCGCGCGCAAGGGTGGCCGCCATCAGTGCGGTCTCGGTGGCGCCAACCGAGGGCGAGGTCAGGATGATGCGGCCGCCGCGCAACCGGCCGCCCTCGGCCTCCGCGGTGATGTATCCCGCCTCGACCGCGACCGCCGCTCCAAGGGCCGTCAGCGCCTTGAGGTGCAGATCGACGGGCCGGGCGCCGATGGCGCAGCCGCCCGGCAGCGATACCCGCGCTGAGCCGAACCGCGCAACCAGAGGGCCGAGTACGAGGATGCTGGCGCGCATACGCCGGACGATGTCATAGGGGGCCTGCGAGTTGCGCGCCGCTCGCGGATCGAGCAACAGATTGCCCTCAGCGCGGCGCTCCGCCGTCACGCCGAGTTCTTGCATCAGCCCCAACATGGTGGCGATGTCGAGGAGATCCGGGACGTTGCCGATCTCGAGCGGCTCAGCGCTGAGCAGCACGGCCGCAATCTGTGGCAGGGCAGCATTCTTGGCCCCGTGAATCTGTACCGATCCCTTGAGCTGGTTGCCACCGCGGATTACAAGCCGGTCCATCCCAAGCCTTTCATGGGGAGTTCCGGATAAATTGGCGTTTGGCGGGCCGATAATCCAGCCGGCCAACGTGACGCAGGAGAGCTATTGCGTCTTTCGATTAGGTTGACCCTTGAGGTGTCATTGCCCTCCCGGGATCAAGTCGGGGAGGGCGATGACCGCAAAGTGAGGCTCAGCTAATCGAGCAACGCTCTAAGATGCAGCAGGGTCAAGATATCGTTGCACAGCATGGACCCCATGCCGTCCTCGGGCACCGGGTTTTCGACGGGCGCCGCTGGCACAATGACGCTGCGGTGCTGATTGAGGATGGCCGCATTCGCGGGTTAGCGACATGGGGCGAGGTTCCAAGCGACTGGCCGCAGCGACGGTTGCCGGACGGCGCCTTGCTGGCGCCCGGCTTCATCGACCTCCAGGTCAATGGCGGCGGCGGGATTCTGCTCAACGATGATCCGACACCGGAAGGCATGCGGGCCATCGCGCGCGCGCATCGGCGCTATGGCACGACGGCGTGCCTGCCGACGCTAATCACCGATTCGCTGCAGCAGACACAGGCCGCCGTCGCGGCGGCGCGCGCGGCTGCCGGGAATGACGGCGTGCTCGGCCTGCACCTCGAAGGTCCCTTCATCAGCCCCGCACGGCCCGGCATCCATCGCACGGACCATATCGCGGTTCCCTATTTGAGCGACCTCGACTGGCTGGCCGATCTCGCCGGCGCCGGCCGCTCGCTGGTCACGCTCGCGCCTGAGCGATTGCCCGACGGCTTTCTAGCGAGGCTCGCGGCCACCGGAATTCGGGTTTCGGTCGGCCACAGCGAAGCCACAGCTGCGGTCGTGATGCGAGCCGTAGGGGAAGGGCTCACCGGCGTAACGCACCTCTTCAACGCCATGCCGCCGTTTGCCGGCCGCGAGCCCGGCATCATCGGAGCAGCCTTCGCGGAGCAACGCCTGACTGCAGGCATCATCGTGGATGGAATTCACGTCGATCCGATCGCCGTGCAGGCCGCGTTCGCCGCCAAAGGCGCCGACGCAATGGCGTTGGTGACCGATGCCATGCCGTCTGTGGGTGCAAGACTGACCCAGTTCCAATTGATGGGGCGGGCCATCTCGCTCTCCGAAGGACGCCTCACGGCGCAGGATGGCACCCTTGCGGGCGCCCATCTGGACATGGCTTCGGCCGTCCGCAATGCCGTGAGGCTGGCGAAGCTGCCGCTTGACGATGCGCTTCGCGCCACATCCTTGACCCCGGCGAGGTTCCTTGGCCTGGAGCGCGAACGCGGCGCCTTGGTTTGCCACGCCCGCGCCGATATGGTGGCGCTGACGCCCGACCTCCGGGTTATCGGCACATGGGTTGAGGGCGTGGAACAACGCAGCGCGTGAGCGACGATGCAGCGCTATGCCCGGCCTTCATCACGGCTTATCCCCGAACGGGGCTCACACCGCAATGACGAGGCTGCTGTAGTCCTTGAGTGACTCATCGGTGGTCAGCAGGTGCAAGGGCTCGGTCACGGCCTGGGCAAGCAACAGGCGGTCGAACGGATCGCGGTGGAAGGGAGCCACGTCATAGGCTCTGACCGCATGGCTCCAGGTCAGTTCCAGCGGCAAGGCACTTGCGGCCACGAGCTTGGCTTCGAGGTCGGCCATCGATAGCTTGAGCTTCCCGGTCGACACCTTCATGCCGATCTCCCAGAGTGAAACCGCGCTGACATAGACGGCGCTGGCGTTGGCGATCCGCTGACGCGCCGCGGCTGGAAGCTTGCGGGCGTCAAGCGCCGCCCACATCACCATCTGGGTATCAAGCAGCAGCATCATTTAAGACGCCTCAAGCCGGCTGGCATAAAACGAGGCGAGGACATCATCCGGCAGCGGCGCCTCGATGGCGTCGAGCAAGGCCTGCTCGTCCTCCGGACTGAGCAGGCCTTTCAGTGTGCCAAAGACGAATTTCCTCGGCTCCGCCTCCAGCGGAACGATCCTCGCGACCGGCGTTCCCGCCTTGGCAATGACGAAACGCGCGCCACGCGCAGCCTCATCGACGAGCTGCGAGAATAGAGCCTTGGCTTCGCCGACATTGAGCTCGCGAGGCAGCGGTTTGCGATGCCGCGCCGGCGAGCGCTTGCGTGGCTGCGTCCGAGCCCTGTGCGTTTTCATCGGTCTTGACTCCCTTTGGTCAAGTTCAAATTATTCCAGATTGTCCAACGTGAGTCAAGGCGGCAGCACGACCCTCCACCGCGCCGGTATCGGTGATCGGTCAAATCCGCCAACTCACGCGCAGTTGAACGGCGGACTTCAGCTTATTTCAGCTCATGCACCGGAACACGAAGCGCGCGCGCGCCGGCAAGCAGCCGTTCGTCAAAGCTCGCCAACGCGACCGTCTGTCCACGGGCGCGCAGGAACTCGATCGACGCCAGATGCAGGGCATCGAGCGTCCGCACGGGGATCGGAAACGACTCCAAGGCGCGCGCGAGGACTGGCGGCGCCAGTTCGATCAGCGCCACATGGCCGATCAAGGTTCGCGCCGCCTCGCCATGCGACGGCCCAAGTCGCCGCGCGTTGATGCGGTTCCAGACCTCATATTCAAGGAGGCGGCTGGAAACCAGGGTTTCACGCCAGATGGATTCGGGCGGTGACCGATCCTCCGCCAGCAAATGTGCGAGAGCGACCGAACTGTCGAGATAGATCACCGGTCTTCCCGGTCTTGCTGCAGCTCTTTCGCCAGATCGCGAAACGCCATGATCGGCTTGCGCGGCGGCGGGATGTGGCCGCCGAGCACGGGGGGCATCAGCCAACCCGCGCGCACCGCATCGGCCAACAGCGCATCGGCAAGAAGCGGGCTGCGGCCCGCCTGGGGGGGTACGATTTCCGCCACGACGCGATCACGGTCGGTGACGAGCACGGTCTCGCCGCCGGCAGCAAGGCGAACATATTCGCTGAGCTTGTTCTTGAGCACCTTCAGGCCAACTGAGCGCATACCGGAAATGTAGCTACCAGAAGCTACTTTTGTCAATGGCAAGTCTGCGCCGCGTTTCGGCGTAGCGAAGGGGCAATTGAAATGCCGGGCTTTGTGCCGTCCTGCTCCAGCGTCGCAGCCGGCCACCCTCAACGAACGATCTCGTCCGCCTGCCCGAGCAGGCTTGGCGGAATCGTGAGGCCGAGCGATTTTGCGATCGTCTGATTGATCACGAGTTCGAGCCCGGGCGATTGCAGCACCGGCAAATCGGCGGGCTTGGCGCCGTTAAGAATCTGCCCGACATAGATGCCGGCCTGACGCCAGGCATCCGGCCGGCTGGCGCCGTAGCTGATCAATCCTGCCGCGACGACATCGGCGCGGCGCTCGAATATCGTCGGAATTTCGTGGCGCAGGGTCAGCGCAACAATGTCGTCGGCATCGCTGGCGAAAGCCGCGGATGGAGCGACCACCAGGGCGTCGACGTGGCGTTCGGCGAATTTGGTGAAGGTAGCGTCGTAGTCGCGGTTGCTGCCGATCTCCGCGACGATGATTTGCCATCCGAGCGCCTCCGCCGCGGTGCGTATTTCGCGCCGGCGCTCCTCAATTGCGTCCAGCAGCGCAGCGTCGGAAGCGTATGCGCGGCGATCCTCTGCGAGATACCCGATTGTCGTCGTCCCGGGAACCAGTTCGCGCACGAAGCCAAGCCTTCTGCTCATCAGGCCGGCGGTGATGAAGGTCACGCCGGTTACATTGCCGCCTGGCCGGTCCAGGCTCGCGGCGAGGCCAAGCCGCGCCAGATCAAAACCGGATATGGCGACGATCGGAATGGTCGCAGTAGCGGCCCTCGCGGCGCGGGCCGCGGCGGCGCCGCCGGCAACGATGAGTGCGACCGGACGGCGGACGAGATCAGGCGCGAGCATTGCCAATCGATCGAGCTGGCCGTTGGCAAAGCGGTAATCGACCGCCAGGTTCTGCGCTTCCACAAAGCCCTGCTCCTCCAGGCCTTGGGCGAAGCCGGCTGCGTCGGATGCGTAGCTCTCGGCCGTGGCGGCGTGCAGGTGACCGATCAACGGCAGCTGCCGCGGCTGACTGACGGCGCGCGGCGCCGACAGGATGGCGCTGCCGAGAAGGCAGGTGAATTGTCTTCTCCCGATACGCATGCGAGCCATATTGCTTTTGGCGTAGGATGGGTTGAGCGGAGCGAAACCCATCTTGCAGCCGTTCAACATGGCACTGCCACGATGGGTTTCCGCTTTCGCTCAACCCATCCTACACCGGCGCACAGAACAAATGCTCGACCTTAAGCCCGAGGCGGGCATGAAGCTCGCTGGCCAGCCGCTGCCGGTGGCAGTGGGCAGGGTCGCGCTCGTAGCACAAGAGGCACAGCGGCCGGCTTGATCGCGCGATGATGGCTTTCGCAAGCGCGGTCAACTCATCGAGTTCGTGCTGCGCCTCCGGGGTTTTCAGATGGCGCTCGAAAATGCGCAGCATCTCGTCAGCATGGCCGCTGCGCGCTGCGAGCCGCCCCTCTCTCGGAGTGCCGAGCTTTTGCAGATGCACATAGCCGATGCCGCGCTCATCAAGGCCGGCGGCGAGCTGGCGTTTCGAGAACCCCGGCCGCCGCGATGCCGCCACCGCGCGCACGTCGACCAAGAGCCCGACTCCCGCTTGCGCCAGCGCATCGAAAAAGGCATCCGAGGTTGATTGCTCGTAGCCGATGGTGAACAGCCGTTTCACGATCGCATCAGCTTGTCATCTCGATCGCGTTGAATGACTTAACCGGCGTCGTCGCCGGGTTTGGCCGGGACCCGAACGCTACGGCCGAGCGGCCTGCTGCTGCTCGGCGAGGATTGCGTTAAACATGGCCTCTTCGACATCTGCTTCCAGCGTGCAGCTCGTGGGATCGACGAACGGATTGGCACCGCCATCCTTCAGCTTGGCGTATTTCTCCTGCATATTGTACTGGGCGCCGTGATCGCCGAGCTGGACGTCGCAGGGCAGCCCGCGGACGGTCTTGAACGCGCGGTTGAACTGATCGACAAGCGCAGGCGTCAGCACCGCGGGCGGGCGCAGGCTGCATCCGAACATCACGTTGTAGGTCTTCCCGCCGTCCTGCGCGGTCGTGGTCCAGGTTGTGCAGCCCGGGGTGTGGCCGGGCGTCAAATGCGCGACGAGCGTGGCGCCGCCCAGCGCCACCGCGTCGCCGTCATGGAGGACCTTGTCGACCGGGTGCTCCTTGCCGCCGGGTTTCATGGCCTGCAGCGCCGGCACGTCCTCGGCCATGGCCATCACCTGGGCGCCGGTCATCTGCTTGACGACGGCATCGCCCTCCTGGTGATCGCCGTGGGCGTGGTTGCCGAGCAGAATTTTGACGTCGGAGAATTTGAAGCCGAGCTCAGCGACCGACTTTTCGATCGTCGGCACGTTGCGCTCATAGGTGCTGTCGATCAGGATATGCCCCTGCGGCGTTGCGATGAGGAAGGAACTGAGCGTATTGGTCCCCACATAGTAGATGTTGCCGACGATCCGGTGCGGCGGAAACGCCGTTATTCGGTCCGCCTCCGTGCCCATGTTGCGCGCTAATATGGAACGGGGCGTATAGGTCTTGCCCTTGACGGTGACAGCCGGGTGATCGGCCGGCGGCGTCGCCTGGGCGAGGCTCGCGTTTGTGCCGAAGCAGACGAGGAGCGCGCCGAGGGGCCAAGTGACCAAACGCATTGCGGACATGTCTTTCATCTCGCCCTCCGTATCGCCATACACTCATCCATCAGCCTCGTCCTGAGGAGCGCGCTCTTGCGCGCGTCTCGAAGGACGGCCACAGGCGCGACCGTGCCCGCTGCCATCCTTCGAGACGGCCGCGCGAAGAGCGCGGCCTCCTCAGGATGAGGTCCGAGGCTTTGATTTTTGACCGTTCGACGCGATTGGTTTCATGGGATCGATCCACTAAGCCCGCGGCGGCGCCCTCTTGCCGCCGACCACGGTGGCGACCGGGAACAGCCGCTGTTTGCCGGTCCGCTTGCCCTGGTAATTGTCGAGGAATTCGAATGATCCCTCCCGCAATTCGAGTACCGCGATGTCGGCCGGCGCGCCCACATTGAGCGTGCCGCGATCGCTGAACGCTCCGAATACGCGCGCCGCATTGACGGTGGCGCGGGCGATCAGCTGATCGAGCGGCATGCCGAACATCAGGAACTTCGACATCACGTTGGCAAAGTCGATAACCCCGGTCGTGCGCGACATGGTGTTCCAGTCGGTGGAGAAGGTATCGGGCGCGAAGCCCTGCTTCATGGCGCGCTCGACCACGTCCCAATTGAAGTGATCGGCGACGCCGTTGCCGAAATCGAACCAGATGCCGCGCCGGCGCGCAGCGAGCACCTCCGGGAACACGCGGCCGTTGTCGTCGAGAATGCCGTTCGGGGCCGGCGCATACATGTGGGTGACGATGTCGCCGCGCTTGAGCAGCGGGAGGATCGCGCGCAGCGGCGAGTACGATTGGCCGATGTGAATCATCACCGGCAGATCGAAGGGAGCAGCCGCTTCCTGGGCCCGCCTGAGCGCTTCGAGGTCGCCGGTGTCGGCGACGTTGTTCGACAGCCGCGCCTTCACGCCGACGATGACATCGCGGTGGCGCGCAATCGCGCCGCGCGCCAGGCTCACGTCGGCGCGGCTCAAATCGTGCAGCTCGCCGCCGGGCGCCACGCCCGTTCGTGCGATGTTGATCAGGAGGCGGCCCAGGTTCGGCCCCGCCTTCACGTTGGCGGCCCCCTGGTCGATCCCGTCCGCTCCAAACGAGCCCGCATCGACGTAGCCGGTTACGCCGTCCAGCAGGCAGAGCGGCGGACCCTCCTTGGTGCGGGCGGCGTGGGAATGAATGTCGAGGAGGCCCGGCGCCACGATCTTGCCGCGCGCATCGATCGTTTCGGTGGCGTCGGCCGTGATATTTTCCTCGACGGCGGCGATGCGGCCGCCCGCAACCGCGACATCGCGCACAGCGTCGATTCCAAGCGAAGGATCGATGACGCGTCCGCCCTTGACGACCAGATCATAGGTCGCCGCCAGCACGTTCGGAATGCGGACGAACATCGCCGCGCCTGCGGCGGCTGCAGATAAAAACCGGCGCCGGGTCACCATGGTCGATCTCCTCCTTTATGTGGTCGCGTCCTCGTTTGAAGAGCCGGAGAATCAATCCTCTCCGCGGGACGCATAGCATCGCCCGCAACCGAATGGGTCTCCCCGTTGCTGCAGTTTGCCTCCGCCACGTCGGGATAGTGGACGCCTCCAATCGCAGTGTCAACGATCCGATCAGTAGCCGATGTTTACGGTGACGGATTTGTTTTGATCGCTAAGCTCGAAGGCCGCCTTGGCAAACTCGGGCGGAGCTAGGGGATTGCGCGCATCGTTGGACACGCCGTAGCCCTCCGTCGGAATTCCGGTCGGGTCAAAATCGAGGCTACCGTTGGCATTTTCATCATGATACGTGGTGACCGCATATCGTCCCGGCGGCAAGTCATGAACGGTGAAGCCAACACTTCCCGGCGCCGCTTTGATTCGGAATGACGCAACAGCCTCCGAGGTTTTCGCAAAGCTGCTCTCGCTGTTGAAAATGCCCGCGGAAACCAGACCGGTCGCGTTTCGAACACCGCTCACAATAACCGTGAGGTCCGCTGCCTGAGCGGCCGTCAGCACCGAAGCATACACTGATGCGGCGAAAACCAGTTTCCAGATCATCTTTGCACCTCCTGATCACCCGCCGCACGGCTCAGCAGCCTGCAAGACTGATGTCCGCCGCTGCGGCTGAATTTGCGCAAGCTGCTATCGGCTCAGCGGGGCTGTCCCACAGCCGTCCCCAGATCGAATTGTCTCAGCCCGGGAACCTTGATGGATTGAGGTGCGAACCGTCCGCCGACTGCAACGCCGTCCGGCAAGGGCGTGTAGAGCTCAATGCCGATCGTATCGATCGGGATCGGCGAGCCCGGCACTGCCTTGTCGGCCAGTTTCAACGTGACAAGAGCGAGAATTTGCCCGCTGTTCTCCGGCACATCCGGCAGCGGTTCGCGGTCGAAGGTCTGATTCGGAAATGACGTCTTCATCGCCCATTGATGGAAATCCGATTTGTACCACGCGACGAGAGCCTGCTTGTTCTCGAACCATGCGAAAATCACATTCGTACCATCGCCGGTTCGGCCTAACTTGACACCGAGACAGCCCGGCGACGCTTGGGCCGCCTCGACGAGAAGTTTTCCAAACTCCGGTTGGCCGGGCAGAGGTCCTTGAGCAAAGGCTGACATCGACAACGCAACGCAGGCCATCGCGGCGATGGATGCAGCGATCACGCACTCGCGGGCTTTGGTCATAACCACCTCCTTGTCAGTTCATCGGCGGCATATCCCCGAAGGTCCACGCCGGTGGTACTTATAGGTACCACAGCCGCTTACGCTATGGTACCACGCGGAACCAGTCAAGTGCTTTTTGCCGGACTATGAGCCGGGCGGCTTCGGATAGAGTTTGAGAAATTTGTCCGTCGCTTGCCGCGCCTGTTGTTCCAGGGCTTGCGGTGTCGGCGGATCGGCGACGCGCAACAACAATTGAAGCAACAGATCGCCCCAGAGTAACGCGACGAAATCGACAGCCATCGCTGCAGGGTCGCCGGCGCCGACCAGACCGTCCGCTTGCGCCTGTGCCAACGTTTGCGCCAGCGCCGCTCGGCTCGCGCCCCGCCCGACCTCATCGAGCAGTCTCGCCACCTCGGGCGCGTTGCCAGCTTCCGAGATGGCCAGCCAATAAACGGCCCGTACCGCCGGATTGCATACGCCGCGTAAGAGCGCCGTGCCGAAAGCGGCGAGCGTCGCCGCGAGTGCTCCGCGGCCTTTTGGCGCCGGAAGTTCGAGTGGAAGCCGCATGCGCTCCGCACGGTCCGCAATCGCGTCCCGGAGCAAGGCCGCCTTGTCCTCGCAAATGGCATAGATCTCCCGTTTGGAAACCTTGGCCCGCGTCGCAATCTCGAGCATGCTCGTGCCCGCATAACCATTTTCCATGAAAGCGCAAAACGCGGCCTCAAGGATGCGTTCCCGAAGCGGCGCTCGCGACGGCGGTATCGGCCTCCTTCTGGCTCTGCTTTTTTTCACCGGTCATCTCGATTCGTAACTTGGCGGCTGTGGTACCTAATCGTACCCTCCGGCCCGCCATTTCGCCAATAAACTACCACGACACTGCTGATGCGCGGTCAATCCACCTGCACAAATCAAAGCCGTTGAAATGCCGGTGACAGGTGTGGGACAGTTCCGCATTGTTGCCTTGGACGGCAGGTGAGAGATCGGGCGCAAGAATGAATGTTCGGTTGGCGGTGAGGGTGTGCGTGCTCGTGATCGGCTTCGTGCTGGCGAGTGTCACGGTGGAGGCCGCTGTCTTCGACGAACGCGACACCTCCCGGCTCGCTGCCATCAACGAGGCGATCCAGTCGTTCGAGAACGATGTCGGTTCCGCCCTGCACAATCTGTCATCGGATGATGCCGAGCAAATCGAATCCTACGCCTATGTCGAACTGAACCTCGAGGCCGCCCACGAGCGGCTGAATACTGTGTTCATGCTGGTGGCGGTTTCGGGCTACATGGAATCGCCATCCGACCAGTTTCTCGTTTTGGATGTGCTCTACAGACAGATATTGCCGCGGAGCAAAAACTACCTGAATGAAAAGAAGGATGCGATCGCCAGCATGGCGGTTGCGCACCCGGCGAACCAGGTGTTTGCCGCCTACCGCTCGCGAGCCGACGCTCTCCTCGGGGAGCGCGCCATTCCGTTTCTTGATGAGCTGTATGAAAGGGTTGGGGCTCTGCGACGCTGACCTAGGAGGCTCTCAATAGTGTCATCGCCCGCGAAAGCGGGCGACCCAGTAACCCGCAGTATCTCAATAGAAACGCGAGTCTTGGGGTTACTGGATGCCCCGCTTTCGCGTCGCTTTCGCGGGGCATGACACCAAATGGAATCGGCTGTGAGAGTCGCACCACTGGCGAGCCCACGCCGCAGTGTCTTTGAGGCTGACCAGTGGCAGACCCTCTCCCCGCAAGCGGGGAGAGGGAGCAGAGCGGCCACGCGATAATCCTATTTCATCGAAACATGGATTAGCCGCCACCACCCACTTGTGGGGCTCGCGCTGCCTCGGGTCCCACGATCCGTTCGAAGTCGGCTTGCGGTCCGGGATTGCCGTGGATCGGCACGTGTGTGGTCACATCAAGCTTCAGCCGCTTGATATTGCGGTAGAGCGCGACGGCATTTGGGCTGACGAAGGGCAGCGTCCCGCCCGCTGCCGGCGGCCCGTACATGTCGGCATTGATGACGATCTTCTCCTTCGGGAGATACACGATGTTCATGTTGTCGCTGTGATTGAATTGCTCGACGTAGTGCACCTCGATCACCTGTTGCCCGTCGGTGATCGTGTAGTTGTCCGTGAACGTCTGCAGCATGTTCTGACCGGGGCCCGTGGGCGCAAACGGCCGTTGCGACAGCCGGTCAGGGAGGAGCGAGCGCGGCTGCGGCGCCAAGACGACGCGCTGATAGAAATCCTTGTTGCGCTCATCGGTAATCACCGTCGCGCCTTCCGCCACATAGGCCCGTACCCCGCCCAGATGGTCGAAATGGTTATGGGTGTTGACGACATAGCGGATCGGCTTGTTGGGGAAGGTCTTCTTGACTTCTGCGATCACGGCGTTCGAGCGCTGCTGATCAAGCGGCGCCTCGATGACCGTCACGAAGTCCTTGAACTCGACGGCGACGCTGTTGTGCGAGCCGCCGCCCATCAGCACGACGCCGGGAGCGAGCGTCGTCGCAACGACGCGCTGTTGCGGGGCTGGCGCATTGCGCACGCTGTCGGGAACCGCCTGCGCAGCGTTGGCGAGATTCACCTTGACGTCGCTCATCCGCAGATCCAGGAAGTTGTGCCCGCCAGGGATCAAAGGATGATCGCCCACGTGGGCATGAACCCGGAACGGCATCTTCACCCCGCCGCCCACGTCGCGGTAATCGCTCCAACGGAATTCGACCATCTTGTCGCCCAGGACCGGGTCGGTAAACCAGGTGACGACCCGCTCGAGCATGTTGTCGTTGTTGAACTCGCCGGTCACCCGGCGGGAGCATCGCGGTTGTGGCCCATCGCAGACTTTGGTCGTGAATGCCACGACCTTAAGGGTGCGGTCTTGCCGTGCGAAATACCGATCGGTGACCGCCGCATTATTGTCAGCTAGGGCAGCCTGGATGAAGCTGACCGGGTGGAGCCAGAGTCCGAGCTGGCGATCCGAGGCGTCCCGCGGCTGAATTGGAACGGGCTGCCCTTGCGGATTGAGGTTCCAGCCGAGATCGCCGGCGACAAACTCCGTAAAGCTCGCCTCACCCCGCACCGGGAACCCGGCGCCGCCGCCACGTATCGCCTGGTTGCCCTGGACGCGCACATACTCCGTTTTGGCGGACTTGCTGGCGAGGTCTGCGGTGAAGTTATAGCTCTTCAGGTCAGACCGCGGCAGGTCTCCCTGAGCGAACTGCTGGCCAGGGTAGCCCATCCACCCGGTGGCAGCCTCCGTAAAGGACTTGACGCTGCTCGCGCCGATCGCCTTGTCGGCAGCCTGCAACAGGGTCTTGGCCGCTGCTTGCGCCGGATTTGGCCCTGCATTTTGCGCAATCGCCGGCCCGATCAGCACGGTCGATGTTAGAAACAAAGTCCCTAGTTGGATTTTCATACCTTTCCTCCCACAATTGGTCCCAAGCGGCTCCCCCTCGACCAACCGATGCCGAGAGCCGCGAAGCTCATCTTGGGACACGCCGGTGATGACCCGGCACGCCGGCAAAACTAGCCAACGCGACCATCGGCGTAAAGCAGGAGTGCTGTCGGATCGTGCCGAATTTTGAGGCGTTCTGCGTTGGTGGGGCATGTAGGGCGGATTAGCCACTGGGTCCGGCCTTCGGCGCCCTTCGCGCTCTTGAGGACGCCGAGGCGGCAATCGGGATAGAGGACTTCCACCTCCAGGCTACCGATCATGCTCGGCACACAACAAAAGGGCCGGCATTTTCGCCGGCCCCTTTTTGACGCCCGGTAGATAGCTCAGTCCGTCGGGCGGTTCGTGGGGCGCTTGCCCATACACTGCGCCACGAATGAGGCATGACCAGTCTGCCCGTGCGGCACGCCTCTTTCGATAGCAAGCTGCTCACATTTCTCGAAAGAGGCGACCGTGGGAGCAGGGGCTGCTTTCTTCTTCGCCGCCGAAGCCGGAACGGCTAAGCTCACCGCCAAAGCGGCCGCGACCGCAAGCGTCATGATGCGCATCATCTCCCTCCTGGACTTTTTTTGATGCTCACACCCCAACACGCGCCACATGAACGCAGTATGAATGGAGCGAGCAGCGCGGCCTTATCGTCTCGCGGTAGAAATCGAGGTGCACTAGTGGACCGATTCTATGAAACCGATCATATGCTGGCCTGGTCATTCCGGGGCGCCACCGAAGGTGGCGAGCCCGGAATCCAGAGCCCTCGGCCAGTGGTTATGGATTCCGGGCTCGCCGCTTCGCGGCGCCCCGGAATGACCAGCATATGATTCGAACTTCGAAATCGCTCTACTAGGCGCCGCGGTTCTGCACGAAGGCGAAGATTAGGGCCGGAATTGCGAGTCCGAGCGCGGCGTCCGTAGTGGCGGACGCCGCATTCGTGTCGGGAAAAGTAAAATCGAGGATCTCCGGGTTTATTCGGGATAATTCCCACCCTACTGTAAAACGAGGGTAAATCGCGACTTTAAGATTTCAGCTTATCTATCAATCCCATGGCCGCATGAGGCGCACGAATTTTTCCTTCATGTATAAAATAGACGAATATGTCGCGCGGCTTGATTTTCGCGGCCGCGGCTTCGACGCACGGGAGGTCGGCAGGTGCGCGACCGCCGATCCAAGCGCGCAGGCGCGCGGCCCAATCTGCGATTGCGCCTTCCGGATAGGCGGTTGCAATGGTGTCTTCACCCTTCTGGAGGCGCAGATACAAGAAGTCGGCGGTCACATCGGCGATAGCCGGGTAGGTCTCATGCTCGCTGAACACCACCGCGGTCTCGAATTTGCGCAACAGGCGGATGAATTCCGGAACGCAAAAACTCGCGTGGCGGACTTCGACCACGTGCCGCAGCCGCGATCCATGAAAATCCTTCGGCAATAATTCGAGAAAGCTGCCGAAATCCGCTTCGTTGAATTTTTTGAACGGCGGAAACTGCCACAGCAGCGGCCCGAGGCGATCGCCGAGTTCGATCACCCCCGAATTCAGGAACCGTTCGATCGATTCACCGGCCTCCTTTAGCTCGCCCCGATGGGTGACATAGCGGGGGCCCTTGACGGAAAAGATGAAGCCATCCGGAACCTCCGACGCCCATTTGCGAAAGGTCGCCGGTGTCTGCGTGCGATAGAAGGTGCCGTTGATCTCGATCGAGGTGAGGTGGCTCGCCGCGTAGCTCAGCTCCTTCGCATGCGGCAGGCCATCGGGGTAGAACACGCCCCGCCACGGCGCAAAGGTCCAACCGCCGATGCCGACGTGGATATGTGTGGCGGCCTGATCGGGTTTAGGCATGGCATTTTGATCCGTGTCGATCCCTGCAACGCTTAACATATTCGTCCGCGATGCTTGCAAAACCCAAATTCGATCTTATTTGTGGTCTGTGGCGAGCGGACGCCGTAAAGGCGCGCTTGCCTTCGCGACCACGATCTTCGAGTGAGTGACGCCGGATGTACGCGCACAACTTGGATTCGTGGTCGTTGGCGTTTTTGGCACTGGCTGTTTTGCCCGCGGTGTCCACAGGCCGCGCCAGTTGGACGGTCAGTCAGTCTTGATCCCAGCGTAGATCTCGGCCATCGGCAACTCAAGTTGCAACGCGGCAATACGAATGGCGGCATCCGCCCCGCTGACAACCGCCGGCCCGGACGCGAACTGCGAGCCTGTCCGTTCGAAAACCCAGGCTTTCGGCTCATCCTGCGACAACACGATATAGGCGTGCAGGCTGGGAACCCGCAGGTACTCGGCCGCCTTGTCGCCAAGGTCGATTTCTGCGTTCGAAGGCGACAGCACCTCGGCGAGAAAGACTGGCGCACCGGCCGTATAACTCTTACCAGGGCGGCCGGCGCGATCGACGACGATATCAGGGTAACGCAACGTTTCCGGCCCGGTATCAAGACCGAACTCTGCGATGACGACCCATTGCTTCGGATCGAGCTTCGCGCGCAGAAGCACGCCAAGGTTCATGACGATCATTCCGTGAGCCAGCGACGGGCGCGGCATCATGACAACACGTCCCCCAACAAGCTCACAGCGTTGCCCCTCGCCCGCGTCCCATTCGATGAACGCGGCTTTGGTCATCCGTAGGTTTGGCCGAACATTCATGATTGCCTCGTCAGCCCTTCATTGACTGGTCACCCTACTTTATGGGCGTAGATTTCCCCCATCGGCAACTCAAGTTTCAACGCCGTGATGCGAATGATGGTGTCGGTTCCCGAGATCAATTCAGGCACCTGAATCAATCGTGGATCTGTTCGTACATACACCCAGGCCTTTGGCTCATCCTGCGACAACACAATGTAGGCAAGAAGGCTCGGAATCCGCAGGTACTCCGCGGCTTTGTCACCAAGATCAATCTCTGCGGTCGAGGGCGACAGCACTTCGGCAAGGAGCGCTGGCGCAGTAGCCGTATCGTCCTTGTCGCCGCCATCTGCTCCGTCAACCACGACATCTGGATAGCGCAGCGTGTCCGGTCCCGCATCAAGCCCGAACTCTGCGATGACTTCCCATCGCGTCGGATCGAGACGGCTGCTGAGCGCAGCGACCAGTCTTCTAACGATGCGCCCATGAATGCGCGAAGCGCCAAGCATCATGATGGCGCGCCCGCCCACCAGCTCATAACGCTCCTCGCCCGCCTCCATCCAGGCAAGGAAGGCAGCCTTGTCCGTGCGCAGGTTCGGTTGAAAATTCATGGTCGCCTCATTGGTCGCAATTGTAACCGCTGCACTGGTGGAAGATAGGCGCGCTGGCCGCCGCAGGCGTTTGGACGATGCGTCGACTGGGGCGTCACATCGTTACAGCAACGACATCGCCTCGGACACGGTTGCGGCATAACCTATATCCACGGCGTCGCGCAGGGCAAACTTTTGAAAATACGCCATGTTTTGGCAAACGGCACGTCATTTTGCTTGCCCTGCGACGCAATTTCGACTACGGCCCGCCTCCTTCGCGCATCCTTGTGTCACGCTGGGCGGACTGCCGGCCAGCAAATCGGGCGGGCGCGGCTGCAGCTTCGCTCGTCTGACCGGACGATTGGGAACTCCAGTCAGTGGAACTGCCTGGCGCCAACTATCTCTACGCCCTGGCCACGATCTCCGTCACCTTCGTGGGCTTCTCCGCGCTGCTGTTGGTGTTTCGTGAGACCATCGGCGGCAAGATGACCAGGTACGACAGCTATTTCACCCTCTCCTTCATGCAAGCGGGCTTCATCGTAACCGCCGGAGGGCTATTGCCGCACCTGCTGGCATTCTACGGGATGTCGGAGACGTCGGTGTGGCGTGCGGCCAGCGCCATCATGGCCATTCCGATCTTCCTGTTTGTCGCCAACACACCGCGGCGGCGCCGGGCGGCGACGAAGGAGCCCATCCCATTCTACGTTTGGCTCTTGCTTCTTCTTCAGTTCCTTGCCGGAGCCTATCTGCTGCTCAATGCCGTCGGCTGGCCCGCACCACCCCATCTTGCGCCATTCGCACTGGCGCTGACCGTGATGCTGTTCACAACAGGCGTAGCCTATCTGATTGCGTTTGCGCGCGCTCTCCAAGAAAATCCTGGTTAGACAAGGTCTCACAATGGATCGACCCCAAAGGCGCTTTGGAACGAGGTTGATCGGCAGAGAGGCGGAGTTCGATCCATTCAAAGACCGATAGCAACTTGCGTCGAATGGATCCGCGCAAAGTCAGATCGGACCTGAAAAAACCGAAGGCCCGGACTTGTGCCCGGGCCTTCGTATTTCGCGGCGATCCTTCGCGGATCAGTAGTCCATTCCGCCGCCCGGCGGCATTGCCGGCCCGGCGGACTGCTTCTTCGGTATTTCGGCCACCATCGCCTCGGTGGTGATCAGGAGGCCCGCGACCGACGCCGCGCCCTGCAGCGCCGCGCGCACCACCTTGGCGGGGTCGATGATGCCCTTGGTCATGAGGTTGCCGTACTCGCCGTTCTGAGCGTCGAAGCCGTAATTGTACTGCTCCTTGTCGAGGATCTTGCCGACCAC
>WNFL01024643.1_pt4 | contig 34429 bp, 35 predicted proteins | sample 5400361 | NCBI WGS metagenome assembly WNFL01 (sample SAMN13153351, study PRJNA577476) | soil metagenome | isolation source: 40 cm soil on Douglas fir-dominated hillslope | place: USA:California | collected 2013-09-17
CCGCCGCTTTGGCGAGGCGCACTCCCTCGGCGATCTGTCGCTCATTCGCCAGCGCCGCCAGCGTCTCGGTGTCGTGGGTGATGAAATTTTCCTGCACCCAGGACGCCTGCCCGGCTTCGTTGGCCAGCACCAGGAGCTTGGCCTCGGCGTCGTCTAGAAACTTCTTCGCGTCAGCGACAGTAGGCTGGGCGCTGACGATCTGCGCGGCAAACAGGGCCGTGAGCGAATACCGAAGGAGCGCTTTCATAACCGTAATCTTATCCTGCCTAGGTGGGACAGGCGGTTTCGCCTGTCAATTGTTTTTCTGCAAACGGCCGGCGGGCTTCAGCACTTAATGTGGGCCAGGCTCTAGCGCTTCGTGTGGGGCAGGCTTTAGCCTGTCCTTAGACCCGCAAACGGGCGGCGGGTTTTAACCCGCCTGCGTCGCAGCTTTATTTGTGGCGTGGGCTTTTTCTTAACCCGCAAACGGGTAGCCCGCAGCCGTGGCTTTCACCAAGACCCGCGAACGGGTAGCCGCGGAATCTGGCATCTGTGGCGTGGGCTTTTAGCCCGCAGCCGTGGCTTTAGCCGCGGAATCTGGCATCTGTGGCGCGGGCTTCAGCCCGCAGCGTCGGCTTCAGCCGGCGTACCTTGCAGTGTCTTTTGCCCACACGCTTGAACCTTGAACACCGTCTAACTTCGGGAGGGCCATCCATGCGTTTCGCGATTGCGAGTCTGCTGCTATGCATCTCCGCCGCGGTCTACGCGCAATCCGCGGTTGCGCCGCGATTTGAAGTAGCCTCGATAAAGCCGAGCAGCGCCGACCCATCTTCCCCTTCCGGTATGCAGACCGGGAATGGTCGGCTCCACGCGAGCAACGTGACCCTGAAGCGCTGCATCGTGGGCGCCTTTGGTGTTGGACCGCACCAAATCTCCGGCGGACCGAGCTGGTTGGACTCGGACCGTTTTGAGATCCTGGCGAAAGCCGATCAAGCCCCGCCGAAAACCGATCAACCGGCCGATGATGATGCTGCGTTGATGCTGATGTTACAAGGCCTGCTCGCTGAGAGGTTCAAGCTGGTGTTCCATCGCGAGACTAGAATCATTTCGGCGTTGGTGCTGGAGGTGGCCAAGAGCGGGCCAAAGTTGGAAATGGCGAAGTCCGGCGAATCCAAAACCCACACATCGTCCAGCAATACCGGCGTGACGATCGACGCCCGCAGCTCTGACATGAATTCGTTTGCTAAGGTCCTCGGCCGGACACTGGAGCTCCCGGTAGTCAATCACACCGGGTTGGAAGGCGCCTTCAACTTCAAACTGCGCTGGACTCCTGAGAACGCAAGGCCAAAGGACGGCTTAGCGCCGGAAGGGGCTTCCATTTTCACGGCAATCCAGGAACAACTCGGCCTGCACCTGCGCTCCGAGAAGATACCGGTGGAATTCCTGGTGATCGACCACGCTGAAAAACCGTCCGAAAACTGAGCGACCGGCCTACACCCGCGGCTGCACCTGGCTTGAACCGCAGCCGGCGTGCCCGCAACTGCAAACGATGTCCACGGTCTTGGCCTCGCCCTCACAATAGGTGCTGCAGTACTTGCTTCCCTTTCGTGCCGTGCACGAACAGCTCGGGTGAGCGCATTTTTCGGGCTTCGATTCCATGTCGATCTCCCTCCATCTAGGCGATCGATCGAGCCGGCCTGGTGTTACCAGAATTATTGGTGTTACCAGAATTGTGTTCCCCGGAAAGGCCGATTTTTCAGCCGTTTGCCGCCGTGCTCCGCCCCACCCACCACTTTCTACTGCTACTTCTCAATCTAAAGGAGGCGGCCGCCCTCGTCGCTGGGGCTTTCGCTAGGACCCAGAAGCCGGCCACCGAACCAAAAACAGTTTTTGCAAACCGAACCCAAATTCGCCGCAAGTCCCGCAGCCTCAGCGAGCTGACGTTGTAGGACGAACGGCCCGCCCGTCTCTCGGCGCGAGTGTCGCCCGTCCCGGCTCCCCCCCATGGCGTATCATCAAAAAGGGTTCTTCCTCTCAAGATGAGTGCATCCGCAGCCGGACTCGCAGGCCCCCGCGCCGCGCGTTTCTGGAGCACGTCCAACGGAAAAAAAGCGGTCATGGCGGTAAGTGGCGCGGTCCTCGCCGGATTCGTCTTCGCCCACCTCGCCGGCAACCTGCAAATCTTCATCGGACCCGAGAAATTCAACAGCTACGCGCTCACCCTCCGCAATTTACCCGCGCTCACCTGGACCGTGCGCGTCGTCTTGATCGTCATGGTTACGGTGCACGTCTGGAGTTCCCTGCAGCTCGCCGTCCTGCGCGCCGAAGCCCGCCCGCGCGATTACGCCCGCATCCGGCCCGCCGGTTCCACCTACGCCTCGCGGACTATGTATATGAGCGGACCCATCATCGGCGCCTTCGTGATCTATCACCTGATGCAGTTCACCTTCGGCGTCGGCGGCACCCCCTACGAGGATCTGGACCCCTACGGCAACGTCATCGCCGGTTTCCGGGTCCCGGTCGTGTCCTTCTTCTACCTCCTGGCCATGCTGCTCCTGTGCCTGCACCTGCGCCACGGCCTCTGGAGCATGTTTCAAACCCTCGGGCTGAGTCACCCGCGCTACACGCCGCGACTCAAACGCTTGGCGACCATCGTCGCGCTATTCGTCTTCTTCGGGTTCATTTCGATCCCGGTTGCGGTCCTCGCCGGTCTGATTCCCCAGATGGTCTAACCGCACATGGAACTTAACTCCCGAATCCCCAGCGGCCCCATCGAAAAGGCGTGGGACAAAGCCCGCTTCGAAATGAAGCTGGTGAATCCGGCCAACAAACGCAAGTACGAAATCATCGTGGTGGGCTCCGGCCTCGCCGGCGGATCGGCCGCGGCCACGCTGGCCGAGCTGGGCTACAACGTCAAGTGCTTCTGTTTCCAGGATTCGCCGCGCCGGGCTCACTCTATTGCGGCGCAGGGCGGCATTAACGCTGCGAAAAACTATCAGAACGATGGCGATAGCATCTACCGCCTTTTTTACGATACCGTGAAGGGCGGCGATTTTCGCGCGCGCGAGGCCAACGTTTATAGACTGGCCCAGATCAGCGTCAACATCATCGATCAGTGCGTAGCCCAGGGCGTCCCCTTCGCGCGCGAGTACGGCGGTATGCTCGCCAATCGCAGCTTCGGCGGCGCACAGGTTTCGCGAACCTTCTACGCGCGCGGCCAGACCGGCCAGCAGCTTCTCCTCGGCGCCTATCAGGCTCTCGAACGCCAGGTCGATGCCGGACGCGTGCGCGTCTTTCCGCGCACCGAGATGCTCGATCTCGTGGTGATCGACGGACACGCCCGCGGCATCGTCACGCGCGATCTTGTGACCGGCGCGATCGAGTGCCACACCGCAGACGCGGTGGTTCTCGGCACCGGCGGCTACGGCAACGTCTACTATCTTTCGACCAACGCCAAGGGTTCCAACTGCACTGCCATCTGGCGCGCCTATAAGCGCGGCGCGGCGTTCGGCAATCCCTGCTTTACCCAGATTCACCCCACCTGCATTCCGGTGTCGGGCGACTACCAATCCAAGCTAACCCTGATGAGCGAATCGCTGCGTAACGACGGCCGCATCTGGGTTCCTATAACTGCCGGCGACAGGCGTCCGCCCGGTCAGATCCCCGAGGGCGAGCGTGATTATTACCTGGAGCGCTGCTACCCCAGCTTCGGCAACCTGGTTCCGCGCGACGTCGCCTCGCGCAAAGCTAAAGCCGTATGCGACGAAGGCCGCGGCGTAGGCGAGCATGGTCTAGGCGTCTATCTCGATTTCGCCGATGCCATCCAGCGCCTGGGTGCCGACCAGGTCCGCGATCGCTACGGCAACCTGTTCGAGATGTACCAACGCATCACCGACGAGGATCCCTATAAGGTCCCCATGCGAATCTACCCGGCGATTCACTACACCATGGGTGGCCTGTGGGTGGACTACCAGCTCATGTCGACTATCCCCGGCCTGTTCGTCATCGGCGAAGCGAACTTCTCCGATCACGGAGCGAATCGCCTGGGCGCCAGCGCGCTGATGCAGGGTCTCTCCGATGGGTATTTCATCGTTCCTTATACGCTGGGCAACTACCTGGCTAGCAACAAGCTTGATCGCGTGGACACGTCGCACGCGGAGTTTCAAGCGGTGAAGCTGGGCGTTGAAGATCGCACTCGCCGCCTGTTGCACACGCAAGGAACTCGCACCGTCGATTCCTTTCATCGCGAGCTCGGCAAGCTGCTGTGGGATCACTGCGGGATGTCGCGCAACGCCGACGGACTTACCGCAGCCATCGGAAAGATTCGCGAGCTCGGGGAACAGTACTGGCGCGACGTGAAGGTCGCTGGCGCCGCCGAAGAGATCAATCAGTCGCTCGAGAAAGCCGGACGTGTTGCCGATTTCTTCGAGCTGGCTGAGCTCATGTGCATCGATGCGTTGCAGCGTGAAGAGTCGTGCGGTGGGCATTTTCGCGAAGAGCATCAGACCCCCGACGGTGAGGCCCTCCGCGACGATGAGAAATTCAGCTACGTCGCCGCATGGGAATACGCCGGCGAAAATGAATCCCCGCGAATGAGCAAGGAGCCGCTCACGTTTGATTACGTGCGCCCCAGCCAGCGGAGCTACAAATGAGATTCCTCCATGCGGGGCAGGCAGGGTCGGCGGCCTGGGTGGGGCAGGCAGTGTTGCCGGCCGTCTGGGTGGGGCCAGGCTTTCAGCCTGCCGCCGCCTTTCCAGGCGGCGTCTTCAAATGAAACTCATCTTTCACATTTGGCGTCAGTCCTCGCGCAGCGCCTCCGGCAAGCTAGTGCGCTACGAAGCCCCCGGCCTCAATCCCGATATGTCCATGCTCGAAGCGCTGGATGTCCTCAACGAATCGCTGATTTTGCGCGGCGAAGATCCTATCGCATTCGAGCACGATTGCCGCGAAGGCATCTGCGGCTCCTGCGGATTCATGGTCAACGGCATCGCCCACGGCCCCTTGCCCGAGACCACCGTCTTCCAGCTCTCGCTGCGGCATTTCGAGGACGGCGAGGAGGTGTACCTGGAACCGTGGCGGGCGCGCGCCTTCCCGGTGCTGCGCGACCTGATGGTCGACCGCGGCGCCTTCGACCGCATTGTCGCCGCGGGCGGTTACGTTTCCGTTTCCGCCGGCTGCACGCCCGACGGCAACGCCATCCTGGTTCCGAAAGACGATGCCGATCACGCCATGGACGCGGCGGCTTGCATCGGCTGCGGTGCCTGCGTCGCCGCCTGCCCCAACGCTTCCGCGTCGCTGTTCACCGGCGCCAAAATCTCACACCTCGGTCTGCTTCCGCAAGGCCAGCCCGAACGGCCCACGCGCGCGCTGCGCATGGTCGCGCAGATGAACCGCGAAGGCTTCGGCCAGTGCACCAACATCGGCGAGTGCGAAGCGGTCTGCCCCAAGGGCATCCATCTGGATGTGATCGCGCGCATGAATCGCGACTTCCTCCGCGCCAGCCTCGCCCGAACTTCGTAGCTCTTTAGGACCAAAGTCCCATAGAAACGCCGCTCGATTTCGCGATAAGGTTCTTGTGAGCCGCTTCGCCGAACAAGCCCAGCAACTGTTTGACTCGGCCCAATCCGCCGCCGCCCCCGACATCTCTTCCGATACCGCGATCCTGATCACCCGCGAAGGTGGCCTGCGGCTGGTCTCCGATTCCGACTGGCCGCTCGATTCTCTTGCCCTGCATCATGGCGCCGCGACCGCCTATCGCATCACCGCCCATCGCGGCAACGTCCGCGTCGAAGGCCGCGAAGGCGGATGCCGATGCATGCTCGAGTCCGAATCGCCCACCCGCACCGCACGCCTCATGCTCGCCGCCCGCGGCTAATCTCAACGGGCCTTCTTGATGGTCAGCGCGATCCCGCTCCAGCTCTTGTCGACCGAGCAGACTTTGTAATCGATCATTCCGAGTTCCTTCGCGGCCTCGCGAATCAACAGCGGCGTTACCGCCCCCGTACGTGTGGTCCCACCCTTCTTCCACAACACCCACAACCGCGTCTTCGCCACCCACGCCCGCATGCGCGGCAGCATCTCGAGGTAAGAATCGGGATCCTGCACGAACCACGCCAGCACCGTGCAGCCCGGCTGCGCGCCTTCCACGAACTCGACTCCCTCGGCGACTTCGCCGATCACGCGTTCATAATCGCGTGGCCCATCGATCACTCCCACCCGAGCATCCTTCGCGATCCCCATCTTCTGCGCCGCGGTGCGCGTGTGATAGCTGAACAAGCGGCCGGGCGCGATCGGATTCGCCAGGCGCTGCTTTTGCGCCGAATTGATCGCGCTCAGAAGCTTCCCGCGCGTGGTGAAGAACATGTCGGGAACCTGGCGTTTGGTGATCGCCACCTTGTCCGGATCCCCGTCCACGAACACGACCGGCACCTGCCGCGTCTTGGGCGACTGCCGCACAGCGAACGCCACGTACCGTCCATGCGACGGCATCCGCGTCAGGTCGATCACCATCGCATCCGGCGGCGAAGCTCGAATCTCCTTAAACATCGCCGACGTGAACTTACCGTCGTACTCGACCTTGTGCCCCGCGCCCTTCAGCAGGGCGATCAGGGGCTGAGCTTCCTCAGCCTTCCAGTGGATCAGTCGTACTCGCGACATTTGAATGCACCTGCGTCCACGTCGGCGTGCGCAAACGCATCTGCGGCTTACTTAAACCCGCGGAACAACCGCGCCAACGGATCGTAGAACTGGTCCACCACGCGCTCCTTCAGCGGGATGATTGCATTATCGGTGATCTTGATTTCTTCCGGACACACCTTGGTACAGCACTTGGTGATGTTGCAATAGCCCAGGCCGCAACTGTCCTTGAGATCGCCCAGGCGATCCGCCGTGTCCAGTGGATTCATCTCCAGATTCGCCGCATACACAAAGAACCGGGGCCCGATGAACTCGTCATGCAGCCCGTGATCGCGCAGCACGTGGCACACGTCCTGGCACAAGTAGCACTCGATACACTTGCGGAACTCCTGCACCCGATCGACATCGCGTTGCTGCATCCGCCACGTTCCGTCGGCTGCATCGGGTTTGCGCGGCGCAAACTTCTTGATCTGGGTTTTGACGCGATAGTTCCAGGAGACGTCCGTCACTAGATCCTTGATGCGCGGGAAGGTGTGCATCGGCTCGACGGTGACGGTTTCGTCCGGCGAAAACTCGCTCATCCGCGTCATGCACATCAGGCGCGGCCGCCCGTTGATCTCCGCGGAACACGATCCGCACTTGCCTGCCTTGCAATTCCAGCGCACCGCCAGATCGTTCGCCTGCGTGGCCTGGATGCGATGCACGGCGTCGAGCACCACCATGCCGGCGTCGACTTCGGTCGAGTAATCCACGAACTGCCCGGCCGAACTATCGCCGCGCCAGATGCGGAACTTCGCGGTGGTCGACATCTATAGTTGCTCCTCGATGCACTTCTTCTGATCGTCCGTCAGCGGTTTCACCGGGATTCTCTCGACTTTGGGACTGCCGCCGGCGGTCTTCGAAATTCGGAGATTGTATCTAGCCCACTCTTCACTCTTGTCGGGATAATCGTCACGGAAGTGAGCGCCGCGGCTCTCTTTGCGCTCGAGTCCCGCGCGCGCGATGATCTCGGAAACCGTTAGCAGGCTGTCCAGATCGAGCGCCGTGTGCCAGCCGCCGTTGTACTCGCGATTCCCCGCCACCCCTGCGCGCTTCGCCCGCACCTTCAACTTCGTGATCTCTTCCAGAGCCCGCTGCATCTCTCCTTCAACCCGCACGATGCCGACCAGATCCTGCATCATCTCTTGTAGCTCGTACTGCACGGCGAAAGGATTCTCACCGGCCGCGCCGCGATCGAACGGCTCGAGCGCGCTACGCGCGGCCTGATCTACTTGGCTCACGTCAATCCGCCCGGCGCTGTTCTCCTTCGCAAACTTGCCCGCAAACTCGCCCGCACGTTTGCCGAACACGAGCAGGTCACTGAGCGAGTTTCCGCCCAGGCGATTAGCTCCGTGCAGCCCCGCCGCACATTCGCCCGCCGCGAACAGCCCGGGCACGCTCGACATCTGCGAGTCCGCGTCCACTTCCACACCGCCCATCACATAATGCGTGGTGGGACCGATCTCCATCGGCTCGCGCGTGATGTCGATATCGGCGAGCTGCTTGAACTGGTGATACATGCTGGGCAGCTTCTTCTTGATGTGCTCGATGGAATTCGGGATCTTCTCTTTGATCCAGGAGATGTCGAGAAACACGCCGCCGTGCGGGCTGCCGCGGCCCTCCTTCACTTCGCGGCGGATGCAGCGGGCCACATGATCGCGCGTCAGCAGCTCCGGCGGGCGCCGCGCATTCCTATCGCCCTGGGTGTAGCGCCAGCCTTCTTCCTCGCTGTCGGCAGTCTGCGATTTGTAGTTCGCCGGAATATCGTCGAACATGAATCGCTTGCCGTCTTTGTTGCGCAGCACTCCGCCTTCGCCGCGCACGCCCTCGGTGACCAGAATGCCTCGCACGCTGGGCGGCCAGACCATCCCAGTTGGATGGAACTGCACGAATTCCATGTCGAGCAAAGTCGCGCCCGCGTGATACGCGAGTGAGTGACCGTCGCCGGTGTACTCCCAACTGTTGCTGGTGATCTGAAACGCGCGGCCGATGCCGCCGGTCGCCAGCACGACGGCCTTGGCGTGAAACAGGCGGAACCTCCCGCGCTCGCGGTCGTATCCGAACGCGCCGACGCAGCGTCCGGCGTCGGTTAGCAAAGTCAGCAGTGTCGTCTCCATCTGGAAATCGATGCCCTGATGAATCCCGTGGTCCTGCAGCGTGCGGATCATTTCGAGACCCGTGCGATCGCCGACGTGCGCGAGGCGCGGATAGCGATGCCCGCCGAAATTGCGTTGCAGAATGCGACCGTCCTTGGTGCGATCGAACATCGCGCCCCAGCCTTCCAATTCCCGCACACGCGCGGGCGCTTCTTTCGCGTGCAATTCCGCCATGCGCGGACAATTCAGATATTGACCGCCCCGCATGGTGTCCGCGAAATGGACGCGCCAGTTGTCGCGCTCGTCGACGTTGCCCATCGCGGCCGCAACACCACCTTCAGCCATCACGGTGTGCGCTTTCCCCAGCAGTGACTTGCTCACCACGCCGACCTTGACGCCCGCAGCCGACGCCTCGACCGCCGCGCGCAATCCCGCACCACCCGCGCCGACGATCAACACGTCGTATTCGTGGGTGTGATAATCCGCCATCTAGACGAGTCTCCAATCGGTCAGGATGCCCATCGAACAGAGGCGGATATAAATGTCCGTGAATCCCACCCAAAACAAACTCAACCACGCCCACAGCATGTGCCGGCGATTCAAACAGCTCACGCAATCGTATGCGGCTTGCCGCGCGGGCGCTTTCGAAATTTCGTTCTTGCGGCCGCCGACCAGGTGACGCAGCGAGTGACAGCCGAGCGTATAGCAGCCCAGCAGAATCGGATTAACGATCATCACGAGAGTTCCGACGCCGATGCCGAATTTCTTGACATCCGGGGGCGGAACGTCTGGTGGCATCATTGGGCCCACGTAAAGGGTGTCGAACCACATCGCTTTGTACGCATCGATCGCCAGAATCACGATGAACACCAGCGCGAGATACAGGAAGTATCGATGCACGTTTTGGAAAATGAGCGGGAAGCTGCGCTCGCCCCAGTAGGATTTGCGTGGCTCGCCGACTGCGCACGATGGCGGATCGGCCCAGAAGGCTTTGTAGTAAGCGCCGCGATAGTAATAGCAGGTGAATCGAAATCCGCCGGGCGCCCACAGAATGAGCATCGCCGCGGAGAACGGAATGAACGCCGGCCACCATCCGGGCGCGGTGCGGAAGAGCAGCGGCGAATAGAATGGCGAAAGGTACGGGCCGAATTCGTAATGCGCGTTTTGCAGCGCGGCCCAGGTGGAATAAACAATGAAGGCGCCGAATCCGAGGAACACCAGAAGCGGCTCCACCCACCAATTATCCTTGCGCCGCGTGTTTCCAAATCCACCCTTGTGCAGGGGAACGTCAATCGAGGACATCGAGACAGGGCTCCTGAGAAAGACCTAGCAAACCGTTCAGGATAACATTCCGGAATATGATCTCCATAGAAAAAGCGGAACGTCTTCGCAAACTGCATCAGGGTCCGGGCGTCCTGGTGCTGCCGAATGCGTGGGACGCGGCCAGCGCCCGCGTGTTTGAAGTCGCCGGATTCGAGGCGATCGGAACGACCAGCGCGGGCGTCTCGTATTCGCTGGGCTACGCGGACGGCGAGAACGTCCCGCGCGAGGAAATGTTGGCGGCGACCGCGCGCATCGCACGTCGAGTTAACGTGCCGGTGACTGCCGATATCGAGGCGGGATTCGGAGAATCGCTGGACGATCTGGCCGCGACCATTCGGGGTGTGATCGAAGCCGGCGCCGTTGGCGTGAATCTGGAGGACACCGCGAGCGATGGGAACAAGCTGGCCGATCTGGAAGTCGCGATGAATCGCATCCGCGTGGTTCGCGAAACGGCCGCGAGGATGAGTGTAGCGCTGGTGATCAATGCTCGAACCGAGGTTTATCTGCTCGGCTTGAATGATTTTCGACTGGCAGTCGATCGGCTAAACGCTTATCGCGATGCAGGCGCGGATTGTCTGTTCGCACCGGGCGTCGTGAAGAGCGAGGCGATCGCGGCGATCGTCAAAGAAGTCCGCGGTCCGGTGAATATTCTCGCGACGCGCGGGACGCCGCCGATCGCGGAGTTGCAGGCGCTGGGCGTGCGCCGCGTCAGCGTGGGATCGGGACCCTGCCGGGCGACGATGGCGTTGACGCAAGAGATCGCGAACGAGTTGCGCTCGCAAGGGACCTACGAATCGTTCACCACTCGCACGATTCCTTACCCGGACGTGAATCAGATGATGAAGCGTTAGTGAGGAAAGGTCACGAGACGATCGGGGCCGCAATCGATACACACGATCGCGCACGGCGTTTCGCTCACGGGCTGCGCGTAGCGTGACGACGCGTTGTGAACATTGGTGTGCACGAACTGCACACCAGGTATGCGGCGTCTGAGCAACGCTTGCAGAGGATACTCAAGTTGGTTGATGTTGCCATTCGCTCCCGGCCACCAGATCCAGGGCGTGCAAGTACAGTTCACGATTGCCGAACTGCGTCATGTCGCCGAAATATTGTTCTTCGCGTGGAACGTGGAATACGCTACGCGGGCCCTGCAGCGGTCGGGTCCAATTCTGTAGTGCGGGGAGCCGCGCGTTGCTCAGCAGGAACAAGCAGAACGCGATTTGGATCAAGGTGAATCGCAACTTCTCTGCCGCCAAACCAACCAGGGGACTACCCAGTACGAACAACGGCAGAAACAGTCGCGCGAGAAACGGCTGCCATTTCAGATAAACGCAGAATGACAGGAAGCCGCACGCGAGTGCGATCGCGAGAAGCAACGCGCGCCAGTTGCGAGTCCACACGAGCACCGCTGCCGCGAGGATCAGAAGGATCAGGTGCCAGCGGTTCGGGGCATTGGCCTCATGATTCGCGTTGCGTGGTGCGACGAACGTGCCATCTGCCCACGTGGTCGCGCGATCGTTGACGTCGATTCCCAGCGTCGCGTGGGCGCGAACAATGAACTGATAGACGCCCTGATTCCACCAGTCGCTACGCCCACCGAGTTGCTCCGAAACATTTCGAAGGAGATTCGAGGCGGTCTGTTTCCAGCCGAATGTGTCGTTACGCCAGCGATACACGCCGTCGCCATGCGCGGAGTCGAAACCAAGCGGGGATCCGCTGAGTCCGATGTTGCGAGCGAAGTGCGGGACATTGATCACGACCGCGATGACGATCGCAGCCAAAATCGATTTGAAAAGGTCACGCCATGCAGCGCGCCGTAGCCGGGGGATTAGCACAGCAGCGATCAACCACGGAGCGAACATGTACGCCGTGGCCTTGGTCAGTAGCGCGAGCCCGAGCGCGGCTCCCATGTACAGCGGACGACCCGTGAGCGCGAAGTAGACCGTGACGCACAACCACATCGCCAGGAAGTAATCGTTCTTCGCGCCCGAGCTGGCCAGGACACCACTGGGGATCGTCGCACAGAACAGCGCTGCAATCACCTGGCCGCGCGCGCCGGCGCCGAACTCTTTCGCAATCGCCGACACCGCGATGATGCTCACGAGCGACCCGAGCCACTGCACGAAATTCGTCAACGCATCACTGCCCGTGAGTACGTAAGAGTGCAGCGACGAATATTCGGCGAGGGGCTGCAGCATGATCTGGTTCAGATACGGCGTGGGAAAGAATCGGACGCTGGCCTGTTCGGCCCAGTACACGACGCGCGGCAGATGATACGCCATCGCGTCCGCGCTGTTCGGTGCGCTGAACGCCGCCGTGATGGCCGTGAGTACCAGGATTGTCGCCGCGCCCGCCGCGCACAACCATACAACCAAATCGCGCGACAGATTTGTCGCGCTTGGCAGGCGTCCGCGCCGTGCCCACACTGCGCAGGTTGTCACCACTGCCACCCAACAACCGATGAGCGGCCAGCGGCGGATCGCGTGCAGCGCGCTCAACAGCTCCGTAATCACGACCAGCGCGAGCCCAAAGATGACGAGGCCGCGCAGGGATCGATCGCGGAATCCGTCGGGCTCAGCCGGGAGCGTCATCGCCCTTTATCGTATCCGGCGGGAACCTCGCTGAAATATAGATAGTGAACCTACTTCACCGATACCAGCGGGGCATTGCTGAGCACGCCGCCCACATTCAATACCACCCGATAATCGCCCGGCGCGAGCGCGGGGACTGTGACGTTCACCTGCGCGAGCGCGGTCGAGCCGGGTGTGAGTCCGGCGAATTCGACGTGGGCATCTTTGCCACCGATGGTCGCGGTGACGTTAAGAATCGCGCGGGTTAACTCAGTTAGCGAAGCTGGAAGGCCGCTGCCCACGGGCGGCGTGACCGGACCAATTCCCGTGCCGTAAATCGAGATCACGCTGCCGACGGCGGCTCCATTGTCCGGCAGATTGACGGTGGTGTCCTGGTTGCGTATCGCTGCGCGATTCTGTCCGAAGACGGTGATGCCGGGTGCGGCGGCTGCAATGCGGATCCAGGCGAGGGAACTGGATGCGATCGAATTACCGCCACCCTGGGTGACCACGACGGTCGCGACGCCGGCGGGAGTCTCGAAGGGAATTTGAAAATTGATCTGCCCGGGACTCACGTAAAACAGGGGCGCCGGTACGCCATTCACCAGCACCGTTAGGCCTCCCAACGATTTTGGCAGCGTCGCCGAGTCTGCCTGCGCCGCCGCGCCCGCGAAGCGCTCGCCGTAAATGCTCACGAACGATCCGGGGGCGACGGCATTCGCGATGGCGTTCGAATAGGTCGCCGCATTTCCGCTCGATCCATTGGCCACGCCGCCAAAGAAAATCGAGGGGAGGGCGGTGGTCACCACTTGAAGGTTCACGGTGAGCCGTCCGCCGGTCGCGACGAACATCGCCCCGGCGAAGCCTCCCGCCAATCCGCTTTGAGTCGGAACGCTGCCGGTTTCCTCCGCGCGGCGCGCGAAGTAACTGTAGAACGACATTGCGTCGGTGTCGAGCAGCGCGTCACGAGTTACGAGGATGGTCGCCACGCGGTAGTTCTTCTTCGAAGAGGTAGAATCCGGGACGCGCTGGCCTGCGTTGGCCAAAATATCGGCCATGTTGACCTGCGTGAATGCTCCTGTGTACAGCTTGTTGGTGCACTGGCCTAACACCCCGCCGTTGGATTGATCGGCGAACACGAAGTGCGACCCCACTTGGTCGGACGGAATCAGGCCCAGTAGATAGAGTTCCAGGTCGTTAAAAACCGGCTCACCGGTAGTTTGCGTTAGCCGAACGCTCGACCCTTCCTGGGTCACCTGACAGGGGAACATACCACCGGGGCCGCCAGGCAAGGTGAAGCCCATCACGCCCGACGCGAGACTAGACACCGGCCAATGCGGTGTTCCCTGCGCAAGCGAAGGCAGCTTCAAGAAGTTGATGAATTGGTGTCCGAACTCGTGAATAAACGCCGTCTCCGCGCCATCGAAGTACGGCGTGATCGGAAACATGTTGACCCCCAGCAACGCGCCCGCGCTCCCGTAGTTCGCCGTAATGTTGAAGTTCATTTGCACACCGGTTCCCTGCACGTCGTTGCGCGTCGCGAAGTGATAGCGGTTCTGCAGAAAGGAAATTCCGTAGACCACGTTCAGCATGTCGAACTGGTCGGGAAAGAGCTGGTAGAAGCGCCGGATCACCGGCGTCACGTCAGGGATCTTGGTGGGATCGGCCCCCGCCGCGGGAAATGCCGACGACATGCGAATGTTCACCAGGTACGCCGTGTGCTGCACGTCTGAGGCGTCCTGCGTGACCGGCATTCGCGGAATGTCCGGCGCCGCGATTTCGGCGACCACGAAGGACTTGGCGAGCTGCGTAGTCCCATTCGTCGCCACCAGGAACCCGATCGGTGGCCGGAACACGTTTAGCCGCGTCGCCGCGTTGACGATGGTCGCGGCGGGGCCGAGTAAATCCCGTCGCCCGCCACCTTGTCCCCGCCGGTTCCGTCGTCCTTCATCGGGACATCCAGAGCCTGCACGATCGACCACTGGAAAGCCAGGCTGGTGATCGGCACCGAGACGCGGGCCTGCAGCAAAATGGTCTGCGTGGAACTAGGCACGATCACCTGCGGCTCGATCTGGGTATAGGCGACCTGCGCCAGGGCAGGAACCACCCCGAGGACCATCAGGAGGGCGCGCATCACCACATACTGTACAATCGCGGTGAGGAAAGCAAGGGAAGGCGACAAGTCTCTGAAAAGAATGAGGAAATGACGCCCTTCCGGCACGACCGTTCAGGTCTGTCATTGCCCCATCCAATGCAACCAGAGACCTTTTGATTCATTAACCTAGCTTCATCTCGATCCGGAACTTATACTGTAACTTCGCCGGTATCTTTAGATTTCACAGACTGGAGATCGAACTTTGACCAAGCCGATCAAGCACGTGGAGAAAGCAGTTGCCCTGGCCGCCAACGCTGCCTGGTTTGTCTACGACAGGCTGAACTCCATCCGTCCCAACCCCTCTTTCACCCCCAAGTGGTCCGATAAACCCTTGCTGAAGAGCTGGGAAAAGCAGAAGCCGAAACTCGGCTGGCCGCGCGAGACGGATTCGCTGTGCCCCAAGTGCGTCCCCGAAATTCGCAACAAGATCCTGAATGGCGAGCTGCCTGTGGAAATCCTGCGCAACGAGAAGGTCGGCGAGATCAAGGCCACCATTATCGAGCGCGAAGGCAAGATCCTGATGGTGAAGGAATGCCCGATCCACGGAAGATTCGAAGACGTCATGTCGACTGACCCGGCGTTCTTCAAGCACCTGGAAGACGTTTTCCCGGGTCGCGACATCCGCGCGCACAACGACGAGAAACTTCACGACCACGGGACCTCGACCATTACTCATGGCCGCGGATCGGTGCTCACGGTCGATCTGACCAACCGCTGCAACATGATGTGCGATCCGTGCTTCATGGATGCGAATCAGGTCGGGTTCGTGCACGAGCTGAGTTGGGAAGACATCAAGACTCTGCTCGATAACGCGATCTCGATCAAGCCGCGCCGCCAGTTGTCGGTGCAGTTTTCGGGCGGCGAGCCGACGCTGTCACCGTACTTCCTGGATGCCGTTCGCTATTGCCGCGAACTGGGCTACCAAAGCGTGCAGGCAGCGACTAATGGAATCGAATTTGCGAAGAAGCCGGAGTTCGCGAAACAGGCCGCTGAGGCGGGTCTGCGCTACGCGTATCTCCAGTTCGACGGAATCGGCAACGAGGCGAATTCGCATCGCGCCGTCGGCAATCTGTTCGACGTGAAGCTGCGGGCAATCGAGAATCTGTACAGCGCGGGCGTCGATATCGTCCCGGTGATCACGCTGATCAACGGCGTGAACAATGAGCAGGTGGGCGCGGTTGTGCGCTTTGCGCTCGACAATCCGAAGAAGATTCCGTTCCTCAGCTTCCAGCCGGTGTCCTTCACCGGGCGCGACGAGGCGATTACCGATGAGCGTCGGCAAGCCCAGCGCTACACGCTGGCAAACCTCGCGCACGACGTGAAGAATCAGACCGGCCTCGGTGAGCCGGTTCGCGACTGGTTCCCGATTTCCTTCATGAGCACCTTCTCCGACTTCGCCGATCTGGTGCACGGGCCGAGTGCGGAATGGGGTCAGTTGAGCTGCGGCTGCCACCCGAATTGCGGCGTCGGCATGGCGGTGATGTGCGACAAGGAAACCAAGGAATATCGCCCGGTGACGGCGTTCCTGAACGCGGATCGTCTGGCTCGCGACGTCGCCAAGATCAACGACGGCGCGCGCAGCAAGAAGATGTCGGTTTTCGGCGTGTCGCTAGCGCTGCTGCGCAACTATAATCCCTACGAGGCACCCACGCATTTCCGACTGAGCGATCTGATCGCCAAGTTCGACAAGTGCTTCGGTATGTCGAAGAAGTCGCAGACCGGCGCCTACGGGAAAGTCACCGGCGACCGCACCATCGACGACATCCAGAAGCGCCGCGCCGACCGCTGGAACTTCCTGTTCATCGCGGGGATGTGGTTCCAGGATCTGTTCAACTACGATTTCCGGCGCACCGAGCAGTGCATCATTCCGTACGCGACGCAGGAAGGCGAGATTTCTTTCTGCGCGTACAATACCGGCGTCGGCTGGCGAAACATTGTCGAAAAGATGCACATGACCGCCACGCTGACTAAGTGGTATGCCGATCACGGGAAGCACGAGATCATCGCCGGCGGGAAAGCCGTCAACCTGCCCACCAAAGAGCACTCGATGGTGCTGCGAGCCGACGATGTGAATCGCGAACGCCAGCATGATCTGGACGACAAGGGTATCGCCAAGACGGCCCGCGAAGAAAAGACTCGCGCGCGCGATCAGAAGCTGAAGGATCAGGAAATGATGAAGCTCTACAAAGAGCATGTCCTGGGCGTGAAGCCGGTCGAGGGTCTGGTGACGCTGGATTCAATCGCGCCGGCGCCGGTGAAGGCCGCGAAGCCGGTTGAAAAGGAACTCGCTAAAGAAGTGGGATCGTTCGGGGACTAATTCACGGTCGCAGTTCGAACTGAATCGGGCGCTATCCGGAAACGGGTGGTGCCCGAAGTGTTGTTTGGTGGTATTGCGCGCACTACTCAGGCCGGGTGGCGGCTCGCATGGTTTTTCTACAATATGCCATGGACCAGAGCGTCCAGCCCTTTACAAATCCTCGGCTGCATGGGCATCGGGAGCAGGAATTCCCGCGAAATCAGCCAAATGACGAGTTTTTTGCCGCACCTTCGAGTCTTCGCACATCGTACCTTCAAATGGGTTGTTAAAACCAGTTGCCGAGGAACTCGACCCGATTGCGCATACTCTCGGCAGTCGTGGTCGCGTGAAGCGCAAGAGGCGGCGCATTTGCTCGCCGACCGAGAACTTCTGTTGCGGGGCGAGAATGATTCCCCCATGCTCCCGCGCGGCAGCGATGCAGTGCGACTGAATCCGGCAGAAATCCGAAATGTTGAACGAGTAAAGGACGCAATCGTGTGCCGTTGCGAAAGCCAGATGGTCCTCATCCGGGTTCCCTATCAGATCGGCTTCAGTAGCGGTGATCGTTTCGACTCTACGAGAGCGCAGCGCCGTGACCAGATCGCCGTCCATCGCGTCCTCGTCCAAATAGAGTCTGATAGCACTCACGGATGCGATCAGCGCGGATGCTCTTTTGCAAGGGCCTCACCCGCTCGGTCCTCGGCTTCGATATCGGCGTCAACCTCATCCTGGTTGGCATGATAGTACGCGAGCGCCGCGTGTACCTGCGCGAGTGACAGATGACCGAACTTCCGCGCGATTTCCTCCGGGATCTCCCCCATGTTGCGCAATATTGCAATCCGGCGGACGGAGACCCCGGTGCCCGCGATACACGGCCGGCCGCCGCGGATCTCGGGACGCCGGGAGATCAAACTCCCTATCTCTGTCTCGGTCGCCATAGTCACGAGTATAACGCGCTCGCGATTAATTCTTCGTCGCGCTGACCATGTAGTAGCTCATCTCGATCCCCGGCAACCCAAGCAGCAGCCCATACAGCGGCCCCAGCACGTTATTCCACCGTTCGCGCGTCATTCGACTGCGCCTGACCAACAATTCGGTGAAGAGAAACTTCGCTGTCACCCAGGGGATCTGCATGGCCGACGGCGCGACGCGCCAACGCAGGTCCTCCACGTGGACGTCGCCGAAGCCGGCGCACTCGAGTTCACTCACAAACTCGGCGATCTGGCCCAACTCGCGGATCACCCAGCATTGTTTGACGCCTTCGACCAGATGGCGTGACACGCGACCCATTTCCTCCGGCGCAGCCGGCCGCCGCGCCGAAGTAAGCGATGTGCCTCCCGCAGCAGCTTCGACTTCCCCGCCCCGTCGCCGTGGCAGGAGCTCTCGATTGCATAGGCCGCGTCGAACGATTTCGCGGCTAGTCCGGTCGACTGATAATCCGCGCGCAGAATCTCGATCCGGTCGCCGCCCGCCGCCTCGGCCGCCAGCTCGCGCGCGCGCCGCACCTGCCACGGGACGATGGTCACTCCAGTCACATGGACCTGCGGGAATCGCGCTACGGCGTGCCGCGCGGTCGCGCCCAAGCCGCAACCGAGGTCGATCAGACGGTCGACACCCGGTTCGCCAACGGCAGCGCGTCGCAGTACTTCCTGGTTCATACGCTCCAGCATCGTCTCGCGTCCCAAAGGATTCCCCTCCATGCGCGCAAAGCCGAAGTGCATGTTGAACGCCGGACTCCATGCCGCGTAATCCGGCCCGGCTTCGGAGTAGTAGCGGATCAGATCGGCCTCGCCCAGGTTTCCGGCCGGGGCCGTCGAACTTCTTGGGATTGTTATGCCAGTTATTTCTGTCATGACAGAAATAACTGTATCACAAAAGGCTGACCGGTGCAAGATACTCGTTTTTTGGACCCCTGGCCGCTTGCCGCTAGTTCGGCCTCAGCTTGATCCGCACGCCCGCATTGAGCCCCGCCGGGAACGACAGCACCATGGTTCCGCCCGAGTCTGTCTCCGCGTCCGACAATTCCTCATCGTCCACTTCCACATCGTAGTGCGCGCGCGGCTGAAGGCCCAGCACGAACATGGCTTCGCCTTCCACTTTGAACTGCGCCGCCTGGTTATCGCGGACGCCCATTAGCACCGCGCCGCCCACCTTCACCGGCTTGAACGTGGCGCCCGGACGCAGCGATTGGATCCGGCCATCCTGAAAAATCTGCAGGTGGCCGTTGAAATATCCGATCCAGCTCGCGTCCTCGTCCCAACTGGTGCGCGCGAACACGTGACCCAGCTCGGCGTCGTGATAAACCAGCGGCACGTGGAAGTAACTCAACCCCGGTTGATACGGATTGGCCCACAGAAACTCGTACACCACTCCGAACGGGCCGCGCATCAGGAACCGATCCTGCATGAGCCAGCCCTGCACGTACTGCATCTCGACCGCGTTGTTGTCGTATGCCACCATGGCGAATTCCGCCGCGCGCGACATCGCGGCTTCGCTCAGATCCGGCTCGCCCTCACGCGCGTAAATCGGCACTCGATACTCATTCTCGGCCGCCTCGAACGGAGCCGGATAGTGACTGGTCAGATGATCGATGGGCAGCGCCTTGAAAAATGGGATGGCCATATCGCGCAGTTCGATTTTCAGATTGTCGCGAACCACGTGCAGCAATTCGAAGAGCGAATACACATGCTCGCGCGGAAGCTTGGCCAGGTTGGGCAAAAACGAGGTGCGCCACCACTTGTCGGCGATCGCGCGCAGCGCCGCGTCGCCATGATCCGCGAGCCGGTCGGCGATGGCGATAGCCGCCAGCGCCCGCGCACTCTCGCGTCGGACATCGCCTGCCGAGCCGGCCATCGCGCGCTCGATCTTCACCCCCAGCCGGTCGATTTCGGCGGGGGTCATCACAGGACCGCACCAGTCGTAGACCAGCGCAAGCTGGCGCAGATCGGTAGCCGAGTTGCCCAGCGCCCAATCCACCGCTTTTCTTCCAGCGGCCTTGTCGGCGGCCACCCGGTAATACAGGCCGTAGGCGAATCCCGGCTCGGGCATGGGAGCGCCGCCGGTGACCAGTGCGTCGAACTGCATCCAGCGCATCGAGGTGCGCTCGCGTTCGCGCTGCAACAGCCGCAGCCGCGTCTTCGTCAGCAGCAGGCGAGGGGCGTCGGTGTATACGTGGTAGTCGTCTTCCGAGGCGGGCTGCGAGGTCGGTTCCTGGGCCGCAGTTTGCTGGGGTGTTCCAAGACCTGTCGCCAGCGCGGCCGCCAAACCCCAGATTGCCCGACCTACCAGCCTCACGCACCCAATTGTGTCACAGCGACACACCAGCGGGGCGCCACACCCGAATTTTTACCGGATGCATACATTGCAACTGCTTTGTTATCAACGTGTATCGGATGGAATCCAGGATGCTAATAGAGATCCGAATTGATGAAGTACTTTTGAAACCTGCCCTCTGTTTGCAACGGGCACGATCGGGAGAAGCGAGTGGCTAAATACTAGCGTGCTTGCGGGAGCCGGTGTTTGGAGTTTGTAACCGCTCCTTCCTTCGCTCGAGCAAGTTGCAACAGAGGGGTTTTTTTCGCCGGACTGCACTTCTGCGATTTTTATGGATTTGATCTTCCGGGATCGCCGGTCTCATCCCGAGTCAGTTTTGTTGGGGAACCAAGGACGCGGGCCTCAGCGGAGCAGGTTAGGGCCGAAACCACGATCCTAGCCCGTCTTGGGCGGACCGCATCGGAATAGGTAGCACCGTCACCTCGCAGCACCCATTCCGATGCGGTTTTTTCGAACCCTTCCAGCATACACCTGTTACAGTCCTGTTCACCAGTGCCAATCCCGTACTAAAACTGTTGTTTGTGAGCGTGCCCATCGACGAGCTTCGCCTGGTCTTCCGCTTCACCCGCCATTGGATCCACTACGGCATCCTGACTCACGTCATCCTGTGTTCGGTGATTGCGGCGGTCGAGGGGCTGCTGCAGCGCGGCTGACGCGACTCGCGCCACTCGCAACCAGCTATCTGCGCCGCTGGGCGCGTCAGAAAAGTCAGGACTTGCCCTCACGAATGGTTCCCGAAAGCGAGCGCAGCAACTCCACCAGCGAGATCTTTTCCTCTGGCGACAGGTGCAACGGCCGCAAATCCTCGTCCAGGTATGGATTCGCATTGCCGCCGCGATCGTAATAATCGATCACTTCTTCGAGATTCCGTAAACTCCCGTCGTGCATATAGGGAGCCGTGAGCGCCACCTCGCGTAGGGTTGGAACCTTGAACCGGCCCTCGCCCGCGCCGACGTCGACGAGCTTTCCATCGCGCCACGCGACGCCGGTATTGTGGAATCGCTCGTCAGTCAGATTTGGACCCACGTGGCAAATAGTACAACGCCCCTTGCCTCGAAACACGGCGAGCCCTGCCTGGGCTTGCGCGGAAAGCGCCTTCGCGTCCCCGCTGATGTACTTGTCGTAAGGCGAGTTGCCGGAGCGAATGGTGCGCACATAGCTCGCCAGCGCCGCGGCGACCTCGGCGATCTTGAGTCCGGTTCGCCGCTCCACCTCCGCTTCGGTCATGCCGAGTTCCTTCGGGTTGAGAATCGGTTCCAGCACCTGGCGCTCCAGCGACTTCGCGCGGCCATCCCAGAAGAATGACTCGCCGTAGCCGCGATTGACGATCGCCGGAGCATTGCGATTCCCCTCAGCGCCGTTGATGCCGTGAGCGAATTTGCGGCCGTCCGAAAACGCCAGCTTCGGATCGTGGCAGGTTGCGCACGACAGCGTCCGATCGCGCGCGAGGCGCTTGTCGAAAAACAGCCGCCGTCCCAAGGCGATCTTGGCCGGTGTTAACGGATTGTTCTCCGGCACCGGCATGTAGAGATCCAGTCCGAGTGGCGGGCGGAGCACCAAGGCGAGGAGCAGCGCCGTTTTCATTTCGCAGCCGGCTTCGGCAGGAAATTCTCCAGCGCCCAGACTTCGGAGGTCGCGCCGCCGAACGTATAGGCGAACTGGCGGCCGTCCGGGCTGATGCGGCCCGCCACCAACCTCTCGGCGACCGGGTACTTGCTAACCAGCGTCTGCTCGAGAGTCCGGACGTTAACCCGCCACAATTCCAGCCCGGGCTTGGCGAACAGCAGGGACTCTCCGTCGGGGGTCCATTGAAGCAACACGAAGCTTGAGATCAGGGGAGCCTCTACGACTACACGCGGCTTGCCTCCATCGGTGGGAAGCACTAGGATGTGCTTGGACTTGGAGTGTTCGTCGGCATTCTCCGTACAAGCAAGGTTCTTTCCATCGGGCGAAATCGCTATATGAGCGAAGGTACGCTGTGGCGACCGGTACACCTGTCGTTCGGCGTTGTCGCGCGTGTCGAGAGCCACGATCTGATTCGTCCCGTCATCGGCACGGATTAGGAAATACATGGTGCGCCCGTCCGGAGACCACACCGGCGGCGTAGTTATGCCGCGGGCCGCCAAGACGGTTGCACCCGTCTCGACATCCACCTTGTACAAACCCTCCAGCCCTTTTCGGTCCACACCGCGCACGAAAATGGCCCGGCCATCCGGCGACCATCGAATTCCGTGATACTCGAGGATGTAGGCCAGCTTCGTAACCACATCGCGCTCGCTTCCATCCGCCAGGGAATGAATCGTGAGGACGCTCGGACTGCGCGACGTCGAGCCGCGCCTGGAGGCATAGGCCAGGTACTTGCCGTCGGGCGACCAGTCGGCTCCGGCGTTGGTGCCCAGGAAACGCTGGGCGGCTAAAACCGGCTCGGAGACAGGCTTGAGGGTTTTGGGATCGATGGATACGGTGTACACGTCGCGGATGCCTGCCCGCATCCCGTAATACAGCGTCCCTTGTGAACTCAAGCCCAGCGGAGTAATTCTGCCGATGTCCTTCTTCAGGAGTTCAGCCTGGCCGATCGGCCGGCCGTCCGCCACCGCGATGCTCCAAAGCCCGACACTGCCGGTACGATCGCTCGCAAAGAGGAGGGCGTCTCCGCCTGGAGTCCAGCCCACCACCTGGTCGTCCGCCGGGTTCTGGACGGCGCGGACTTCGCGGCTGCCATCCACCGCCAGGATGTAGATATCGTGTTCCGGGTTGTCTTCACTTGGCGCAAGATCGTAGGCGATGAAGCGGCCGTCCGGGGAAACGCTCAGCTTGTTCGACTGTCGCCAGTCGAAGCTCTTGAGTATAGTGGCTCCGCTTCCGTCGCTGCGGATCAGCGCGATCTGATGGGTGGTCCGGCCGGCTCCCCAGAAGTACGCTAGAACACCGCTGCTGTCCGGAAGCCAGCCAAACGGCTGTATAAAATCAAGGTCCTTGCTCCGGTAGATCACTCGCGGCGTAGCCTTGCCACCCGGCGCAGTTGAAATTACGCGAAGGTCGTTTGTGTGTGTTTCCTGGGTCCACCATGCGTATGCCACCTGGCGGCCATCCGCGGCAATGATCGATTCCTCGGCAAAATCCCTCCAGCCCTCGCTGGCCGTCAGGAGGCGATTCTCGCCCGTCGCAAGGTTGCGGATCGCCAGATTACCGTTGCCCTGTTCAATGAATGACAGGAACCGGCCGTCACCGGATACAGAGCCCTCCGTGTTGACCTCGAATCCCGTTCCGGCCCAGACTTGCCGGGCCGCCTGCCGGGTCTGCGCCGAGACCCGTCGAACACCATTGCCAACCATGATTAAGCACGCCAACATCGTCATCCCAAACGCCAGCGAACGGGAGGGAGCGAACAGGCTCCGCCAAAGCGGGACGGGTGGCGGCGGCTCGGCCACTACCTTGCGGGACGCCCTCCAGGCATCGATCTCACTGGGAAAGGCATACACACTACTACGGCTCTTATGCGATAGCCGGTGAACCGGCAGCCCTTCTTCCTTTTCCCATCTGCGAGCCGTTCGGGCGTCTCGTTGAAGGTACGCTCCAATTTCTTTCCACGATCCCAGCCGCTCCTCTGCGTTCATGTCAATCCACCTCCCAGCCGCACCAGCGTAGACGGAAGTCGTCGCTTTGGCAACGGACATCTGCGGTCAACTGGTGTGAAACGCTGATATTTCCTCAAATCACCTCACCATGTGCCGAGCCGTCTTGGCCTCGCATCGTGAGACTGGCCTGTAGAGATCCAGCTACAAGGGGGCCGATCCACTACGGCATCCTGACTCACGTCATCCTGTGCTCGGTGATCGCGGCGATTGAGGGCGTGCTCGAGCGCCGCTAACGCGCCCCCTGCGATTCTCGGCTCAAAAAAACCAAAGCGGAATGTAGATAACCCCGGCTCTGCTCCGACTACTGGGTGAAGAACGCACCAAACATGAAGTACATTCTGATGATGAACGGGACGCAGGCCACCTGCGACTGGTACACCAAGTGGCCCAAGGAGAAACTGAAGGAGAACATCGCTTTCATGCGCACCTTCAGCAAGGAACTCAAGGATTCGGGCGTGTTCGTAGCCTCCGAAGGCCTGGCGTTCCCCAACCAGGCCAAGATGGTTCGCGCGGGAAGCGACGGCACTCCGGTTACCGATGGAATCTTCCCGGAAGCCAAAGAGTTCCTGATGGGATATTGGATCGTCGACGTGGAAAACGCGGAGCAAGCCTATAAGATCGCCGCGCGCGTTTCCATGGCGCCCTCGCCCGCCGGGACCGAGGGTCGCATGCCCATCGAGGTGCGGCAAGTGATGAGCGGCCCGCCTGACGACTTGTTGTGAGTGGACTACCCGCCGGCTTTCCGATCGAGCACCTGTTGCGCGAATTAACGCCGCAGGTGCTCGGGGCCGTGGTCCGAAGATTTCGCGACTTCGCCGCGGCGGAGGACGCAGTTCAGGAAGCCTCGCTTGCCGCGGCGATCAACTGGCCGCGCGACGGCGTGCCGGACAATCCCGGTGCATGGCTGACGCAGGTGGCTTCGCGGCGAATGCTGGACCACATTCGGAGTGAATCCGCCCGCCGCCGTCGCGAAAATGAGGTGGCGCTCCCACCCGAATCGACCGCCGTCGAAACTGCGCCCGACGAAGACGACACCTTGATCCTGCTTTTCATGTGTTGCCATCCTGCGTTGACTCCGGCTTCTGCGATTGCGCTGACGTTCGAGATCGCGCGCGCGTTTCTGGTGCCGGAACCGACCATGGCCCAGCGCATCAGTCGGGCCAAACAAACCATCAAGGACTCCGGCATTCCCTTCCAACTCCCGACGCCCGCCGAGCGATCGCAGCGCCTCCGCGCAGTGCTCCACGTTTTGTACCTGATCTTCAATGAGGGCTACACCAGCAGCGCCGGACTACAACTCCGCCGAAGCGATCTGTCGCATGAGGCGCTGCACCTCGCGCGGATAGTTCACTACCTGCAACCGGACGACACGGAGGCCGCCGGACTGCTCGCGCTCATGTTGTTGACCGACGCCCGCCGTCTGGCGCGAACCACCGACGGCGGCGAGTTGATCCCGCTCGCGCAGCAGGACCGGGCGCTCTGGGACCGGGAACAGATCGCGGAAGGAGTCGCACTAATCTCGGCCACGTTGCCCAAGGGCTCGGTCGGTCCCTACCAATTGCAAGCCGCTATTTCCGCCGTTCACGACGAGGCCGCTCGATCCGATGACACAGATTGGCCGCAAATCTTGGCCCTCTACGATCTGCTGCGCCGAATGTCGGACAATCCTATGGTCGCGTTGAATCACGCAATCGCGGCCGCGATGGTGCACGGCGCGACCAAGGGGCTGGAACTGCTGGAGGCCCTCAAGGCCGACCCCCGCATCGCGGAGCATCACCGTTTGGACGCGGTTCGAGCCCATCTGCTGGAACTCGCCGGAGATTGCGAGGGCGCGGTCACGCACTACCGTTCGGCGGCAGGCAAAACCGCGAGCTTGCCGGAGCGCAACTACCTGCTCACGCAGGCTGCACGACTCTCCTCCCAATCAAAAACTGATACCGAGCCGTGACCAAGGAAGCGGTGCTCCTCTATTTGGGAACCGCGCCGAGTGCCGCTTTGAAAACCGCCCCGAGACTGATGAATTCATCTAGTCTCGAGGGTTTGCGGAAATAACGGTTGGCGCCCAATCTAACCGCATCTGCCCGGTCCTGATGCGCGTCTGAGGAGCTCAGAATCACAACCGGTATCGCACGGCACCGCTCACTGCGACGCATCCTTTTCAGGACTTCGCGTCCTGGTTTCCTGGGAAGGCTCAAGTCGATGATCGCAAGATCGGGACACTCGATCGGCTGCGTCTCGAATTCCTCGATAAGCTGTATGGCTGTCTCACCGTCGGCAACCACCACCAGGAGGCCCTCGATCCCGTGCTCTTCAAGCGCCCTGCGAACCAAACCCGCATCGGCGGGATTATCTTCAACCAGCAGAATCGAAAAGGTCTTTCCTGCCGGAGTTTCCTCGCTAGCTGCCTCTGCACGGGATTGTAAAGTAAAATGTCGAACCCCGGCCCGGCTCGGATTCCACCCAGATCCTCCCCCCTGCGCGCTCGACGATTCGCTGACAGATCGCAAGGCCCATTCCGGTTCCAGGATATTCGGCGATGCTGTGAAGGCGTTTGAACATTTCAAAGACTTGCTCCTTATATCGAGGATCTATTCCGATGCCGTTGTCTTGCACGGAGAACAGCCAGTCGGATCCCTTCCGAACGACCGCGACGTGGATTTTGGGCGCCTCTTCGCTCCTGTATCGGATCGCGTTTCCGATCAGGTTCTGGAAGAGCTGCTCCAACTGGAATTCATGCACGCGAACGCGCGGCAGAGCGGTCCGCGTAACGGACGCGCCGCTATCGGCGACGGCAGCCGCCAGGTTCCCAAGTGCCCGATCCAGGCTCTCGCCCGCATCCACATCCCCGGCGGGCTCGTGTCCCGAGGCGGAGGCCAGCGTATAAACGCGAAGATCCTGTAAAAGCTGCTCCATGCGCAGCGCACCCTGCACCGTATAACCGATGTACTCGTCGCCGAGGGGGCCGAGCTTGGAGCCGAACTCTCGCTTCAGCAGTTCGCTGTAGGTCGCGACCATCCGCAGCGGCTCTTGAAGATCATGTGATGCCGAATAGGCAAATTGCTGCAGATCGGCATTCGCGCGGTTGAGGGCTTCGTTGGCCTCGCGAATCGCCTGCTCCTGGCGCGCCCGCTCGGTTATGTCGCGGACCACTTTCGAGGCTCCGATAACCGCCCCGGTCGCGTCTCGGATGGCGGAAATGGTCAGCGACACCGTCAGGATTCTGCCATCCTTGGTCATTCGTTTGGTTTCGAAATGGTCGATGCGCTCGCCCCGCGCGATCCGCTCCAGTATTCGGGGGATTTCATCCGCGTGGCCGGGCGCAGCCAGCGTCGAGATATGCTTTCCGATAATCTCCTCCGCGCGATAGCCGAACAGGCGCTCCGCCCCGCGGTTCCAGCTCTGAATGATGCCGTTCAGATCCTTGCTGAGAATGCCGTCGTCGGACGACTCTACAATAGCCGCCAGACGCTCCCTGACGCCTAAAATGGCCTTCTCTTCGGTGACATCGCGGGCCACTTTGGAAGCACCGATAATAACGCCGCTGCCATCCCGAATCGGCGAGACGGTCAGCGAGACCGTTACGATCCTTCCGTCCTTGGTCTTGCGCTTGGTTTCGTAATGATCGATGCGCTCCCCGCGCATCAGCCTTTCGAGAATATTGGGTATCTCATCGACACGATCGGGGGCGGCCAGCGTCGAGATGTGCTTGCCGATAATCTCTTCGGCCGTATAACCGAAGATCCGCTCGGCGCCCCGATTCCAGCTTCGAATGATGCCATTCAGATCTTTGCTGATGATGGCGTCATCCGATGATTCCACAATCGCGGAAAGCCGTTGGTCAAGTTCCGCTGTCTTTTTCTGCTCGCTGATGTCGATCGTGATGCCACGCGTATGGATAAAGCGCCCGGCTTCGCGATAGACATTGGAGTTTATCGCTACCTGCCGGATCGATCCGTCTTTACAGCGCAGCCTGGCCTCGTACCGGTCTAACGTGTCCCCGCGTTTGAGCCGGTTCAGAATATCGACGATAGCGGCCCGGTCCACGTGAAAGTCAGCGATGTTGCGACCGACATATTCGTCAATCGAATAGCCCAGAAATTCTAGCTCGGCCGCGTTGGCCCACAGAACGGTTCCGTCTTCCGCCACCCTGTGCATTGCGATGGCGGCATTCTCCAGGAAATCTTGCTGCTCTCTTTCCCGTCGTTGCAGCTCGGCCACGGCAGCCGGCGAGAGCGCGGACGCCGGCCCTTTGCGCTGGACCGCTCTCCTGCCGGGGACGGATGCTTCGGGCTCGAGCTTGGTCCGCCGGGTGTCCATACGCTCCTGCCTGATTGTGACCTCTCTTTCCNNATGCGCATGCAAGATGACTAGGAGGATTTCGCACCGCCGATCACGTCTTTGACGATTCTTCCGAGCTGCATAAACTTGTCGAGAGATGACGGTTTCTGGAAATAATGAAGGGCGTCGTTTTTCTCGGCTCCTTTCCGGTCCCAAGAGGCGTCGGAGGAGGTGAGCACCACCACCGGCGTCCGGCTGCAGCGTGAACTCGCCCGGAGATGTTTCAGGATCTCATTTCCATCCCGCTTGGGTAGGTACAGATCCAACAGGAAAAGGTCCGGACAGGGAAGCTTTGAATCCATATCCAATCCATTGATGAAAGCTACCGCGCCCTCGCCGTCGGAGATCACGCTAAGATCGCAATGCACCGCGTGTTCGCGCAGCGCGTGCCGCACCAGCACTACGTCCGCCGGATTGTCCTCCGCGAGAACGATGTGGCAGCGGGATGACGAGAGATTCATGTTTGTCCACTCTTTTCGCTGCCGCGGACCCAGACTGAGGGCCTACAAACGATGGGACTCCGGCACGCCCCCTCGACCATTAGAGTGCCTCGGCAGCGGATCGTTTCAGGCTGCTACCCGCAAGCCGAGATGCTTTTCGAACGGATCAAAATCCCGGTCGTTGTGCAGTAACTGATATCCGCTTTCGATGCATCGCGTCGCAATCACCGTATCGACGGTCTTGCGAACAGTCACGCCGAGGCTGCGCAGCGCACGGAAGTTTTTTGCGGCCTGAATCGCGAGGTCCTGGCCGCCCAAATCTACTACCGTCAAAGATGTCAGCATTTTTCTGGTTTGGTTGAAACCCCGTTCGTCGGCGAAGCCCTGCAAGACCTCCGTCAGAATCAGGTCACCAATCGCCAATGGCTCGTAACCCAGCAGCTTGTCGAGTTTCTCGGTCTGCGCCGTGGTCGTGCCTTTGAAATAGTCGATCCACACGCTGGTATCGACCAGAATCAACGGTCGGTCCTCATCCGGTTCAGATCGCCCTGCCAGTTGATTTTTCCGCGCAGTCGGCGGATCTCGGCTTGTCTGCTCAGGCGAAGCAGAGTCCGCAATCCCTGCTCGACAGCCTCGCGCTTGGTCTTCAGGCCGGTGGCGCGAAGGGCCTCCCGCATCAGCCTATCATCGATCACGATGTTGGTTCGCATGGATGTGTATGATTCGAGTATATCATACACACACGATTGACTTGCGAACGATTTTGTATCCTACGGCTTCGCCTCAACGATGTTCACGCCCTCGGGCCTTGCGAACAGCTTGGCGTCGAACGGAACCTCCGCGTACTCTCCGTACCAAAAGATCTCTCGCGTCTTATCATTTTTCCGAACCACTGCGACTGGCACCTCGGGATCTCCGGTGGTGAACAGAAACAACTGCGAGTCGCCTGCTTGGACCGTGTACGCCGTCGTCGGCTTGCCTTGCATCACCGGGCCCGGATTCGCCGCAGCCGATCTAAATAGGAAATACTCACGCTCACGTCCGAATTCGAGTTGCATCAGCGGCCTCTTCAAATCCTCGAGAGACTTGAGGTGGTCCACCACGTGCCGAGCGGATTTGTCCAACCGGTTAATCATCCAAACGTCTGGTTCGTTCATGATCAGCAGGCCATGGATTCCGTTTTGAAGATCAGGATTTTCCTCTATTCGGCAGTATTGCGAACCAGCTCGATACATTCGCTTCGCCAGAGCTGCAAAGCTGTCCTTCGGGATTTCGGGACTCTCGAACTTGACCATCAGCTTGGTCATGGTCGCAGGAGTGTCCGCTCCGAAGGCGACGGCGCAACACACCAACAGCAAGGCCACAATTGTCTTCATTGGTTTGATAATATCCCCCGGCCCCGACTGTCGATTATCCTGTGGAACAGAGTCACAATGGAGACCATTCAAGTTATCCTGGACACACCGCTCCTGAAAGCCGTTGACTCGGCCGCCAAGCGGCAAAAGGTGAATCGATCGGCGCTCATTCGTCAGGCTCTTCAGGAACACCTGCGGCGTCTGCATGTCGCCGAACAGGAGCAGCGCGATCGGCGCGGATACCAGGCTCAGCCACAGAGCATTGAAGATTACGGTTTCTGGGAGCTAGCTGCCGTTACGCCTTAAGCGACTGAGGAGGAAATCGGGTTCGGCTCCGACTTCCGTTCCAACTCTAGGCCAGTCACATAGATCGCGTCGTGATCCGGACTCGCGCTGCCGCCCCTGCATTACGATTAAGTACGATGTCCCCGCCCCTCGCCGGAATCCGCGTACTCGACCTCACCGCCAACATTGCCGGCCCCTCCGCGACCATGATCCTCGCCTCGCTCGGTGCCGACGTGATCAAGGTCGAGCGCCCCGGCTTGGGCGACGAAGCGCGCCACATGGGCCCCCTCTCCCCCGACAACTGGAGCGCCTACTTCCTGGCCATCAACCGCGGCAAACGATCCATCGCCATCGACCTCAGCCAGCCCGACGGCGTCGCTCTGGTCCTGCGGCTCGCCACGCAAGTTGATGTATTTATTGAAAACTTCCGCGGCGGCAAGGCCGACGAAATGGGCCTGAGCGAAACCGTATTGCGCAAAACGAACCCAAATTTGATCTACGTTTCGCTCTCCGCCTTCGGCCCGCGCGGCCCCGATCGCGATAAGCCCGGTTACGACGCGCTGGTGCAGGCGCGCACCGGGATTCAAAGCATTACCGGCGAACCGGGCACCACAGGCGCGCGCGCCGGCGTGTCAGTGCTCGACATGGGCAGCGGCATGTGGATGGCGCTCGGCATCGTGACCGCGCTGTTCGACCGCCTGCGAACCGGACAGGCCGGCCGCGTCGATGGCTCGCTGTACCAGACCGGCATCATGTGGATGGCGTACCACCTGATCGCCCGCCAGATCACCGGCGTCGATCCTACCCCGCAAGGTACCCGCCACGGCGCGTTCGCCCCTTACGGCGATTTCGCGACCGCCGATTCGCGCCTGCTGATCGGCATCTCGAACGATCGCCTCTTCGCCCGACTGTGCGAATCGATCGGTCGGCCCGAGCTTGCTACCGAGGCTCGCTTCTCTACCAACCCGCAACGCGTTTCGAATCGGGCACTTCTCGATGCGGAGTTAGCGCAAAGCTTTCGCACCGCGACGACGACCCAATGGCTCGAACGACTCGACCGCGTCGGCGTTCCGGCCAGCCGCATACAATCCGCGGGCGAGGTGCTCGGCGACCCGCAGCTTGCCGCGCTTGGTCAACTGCAGCCGCTCCCCGAGATCGGCGGCGTCGGTCCCCCGGGGAACATACCACCCAAGTGCTTCACGAGGCAGGCTTTTCGGAGAGCGAAATCGCAGACCTTTCCGCCCGCGGAATCGTCGAAGTATTTTTTAAAACCGACGAATTTTGCAAATCGAACCCAATATGACGGAGGCGATTCGGATAACCGCAGGCGCCCTCGCGACTTTCACTGCGGCCGCCTACGCCGTCCGTGGACGGTCGTCGGTAATCTTCGCCCCCTCGGTCTATCGTGGCGACCGCAGGCGCCGCTCGCTCGCGCTCACCTTCGACGACGGACCCAGCGAGTCGACCCCGGCGCTGCTCGATCTGCTCGCGAAACATAATGTTGCCGCCACCTTCTTCATGTGTGGCGCGAATGTGCGGCGTCACCCCGCGATCGCGCGCCAGGTGAGCGACGCCGGCCACGAGATCGGCAACCACACCGATTCGCACCCTTATCTCTTCCGCTGCTCGCCCGCGGCCATTCACCGTGAAATCGGCGACGCGCAGCGGACCATAGCAGACGCAACCGGCGTCACACCTCGCCTGTTCCGCGCCCCCTTCGGCGTGCGCTGGTTCGGCCTCCGCGCCGCACAACGCGAACACCAACTTCTCGGCGTGATGTGGACCGTCATCGCCCGCGATTGGACTCTCTCCGGTCCCGAGGTCGCGCAGCGCCTTCTCAAAAACTCAACCAACGGAGGCATCCTGTGTTTGCACGACGGGCGCAGACTGGAAACCCGGCCCGACATCCGCGCTACTCTGGAAGCTGTCGAGCAGTCGGTTCCCGAATTTCAGGGGCGTGGTTTCCGCTTCGAGACCGCCAGCCAGATTCTATGTCAGAAGACCTGATCTCCCGCGTGACCGGCGTCATCGCCAGAACGCAGCACCTGCCTCCGGAATCCGTTACCATCGACAGCACCTTCGAGGAATTGAAGATCGACTCTCTGGACGGCATCAACGCCGCGCGCAAGATCCGCTCGGTTCGCGAAATGGTGGAAGGCATCGAAAAGCTTCTCGCGGCCAAGCAGGCGGCGAGTCCGGCAGCACCGGCTTCGGCGGCTCCTCCTTCCGGCAACGTGTGATGCGACGCGTGGCCGTCACCGGCATCGGTGTGATTTCCGCGCTGGGAATCGGGCGCGGCCCGTTCTGGGAGGGGCTCACCGCGGGCCGCAGCGCGATCCGTCCCATGGTGCTGGTGCCCGAAGGTTCAGTCAGGTTTCCGAACGCCGCCGAGGTTCCCGATTATCGGCCGCCCGAGCACTTCGAGCCGCGCGACGCCGATATGCTCGACCGTTTCGCGCAGTTCGCCGCCATCGCCGCCCGCGAAGCCGTCCGCGACTCGGGAATCGAGTTCACTGCGGCACTGGGAGAACAGACCGCCATCGTGACCGGCTCGTCAGCAGGCGGAAAAGCCACCGAAGACGATGGCTTTCGCAACCTCTATGCGCTGAACTCGCCGCGCTTCCCGCCGCTCTCGATTCCAAAAGCCATGGCGAACGCGGGCGCCAGCCGCATCTCGCTCGAGTTCGGCATCACCGGCCCGGTATATACCGTTTCTACCGCGTGCTCATCCGCGAATCACGCCATCGGACAGGCTTTCTGGATGGTGCGCAGCGGCGTCGCGGAGATCGCGTTGGCGGGCGGCAGTGAGGCGCCCTTCACGCTCGGAATGTTGAAGGCCTGGGAGGCGCTACGCGTGGTTTCACCGGACACCTGCCGGCCTTTCTCGAGAGATCGTAAGGGGCTGATCCTGGGCGAGGGCGCGGCAATTCTGGTGCTTGAACCCCTGGAGCGAGCCCGCGCGCGGGGCGCGCATGTGTGGGGCGAAATCGCGGGCTTCGGAATGTCCAGCGATGCGCATCACATCACGCAGCCTCAATCCGCTGGCGCCGCGCGAGCAATGCGCTCCGCGTTAAGCGACGCCGCAATGGCGCCGGAGTCAGTCGGCTATATCAACGCGCACGGAACCGGCACCTCGGCCAACGATCCCACCGAGGTCGAAGCGATCCGGGCGGTCTTTGGAGCGCATGCAGAGAAGCTCGCGATCAGTTCAACCAAGTCAATGCACGGGCACGCGTTGGGTGCGGCGGGTGCACTAGAAGGCGCAGCAACTTTGCTGGCGCTCGATCAGCAAGTGCTGCCGCCCACCGCTAATTTCACTGAGCCGGATCCGGCGTGCAATCTGGATGTGATTCCGAATGTGGCGCGACTAAAAGCTCCGATCGAAGGCGCCCTCTCCAATTCGTTTGCGTTCGGCGGCCTCAATGCGGTACTCGCGTTTCGAAAGGTCTGAGTTCCGGATTTCGCTCCCCGTTCACCTTTTGTAACGTTTTGTAAGCAAAGAACCGACCTTTGAATTGAGTACTAAGCTTGACTTTTCCGGTTGGATTACCACTGTACAGACCAACACAGCAGTGTTACGATGGGGGTGTCCAGTTGTGAAACCTTTCAAGGTTTCACCGCGTCTCTTTCTCTAGGGTGACGTTTACCGACTGCCCGGTAGATCGCCCAAAAGCTCGGCGCGCTACGACCTCGCGGTAGTGGTGAGCCGGCCGGTGAGTATCTTCCTCCGAGTACTCACCGGCTTTTTTATTTCCACTCCCCTCAATAGAACCCCCACCTCGGCGGAGTGTTTCGTTTTTTCCTAAGAAAGCGGCCGCGTGAGCGCAAACAGCCACGTCCCGGGGACCCACGGCGCGACGCGATCGGCCCAGCCGCGATCGACAATTCCTCGCAGCAGGCTCGCGACTTCGAACGGACGCCGCAAGGCAACGCGGCAAGCCGTCGC
>WNFL01043804.1_pt1 | contig 34419 bp, 28 predicted proteins | sample 5400361 | NCBI WGS metagenome assembly WNFL01 (sample SAMN13153351, study PRJNA577476) | soil metagenome | isolation source: 40 cm soil on Douglas fir-dominated hillslope | place: USA:California | collected 2013-09-17
ATACATTACGAAAGAAACTTATGGAACAAACCGGGGACAATTTTTTGCCGGCAACATAAAGGTAGATCACGGATTTTTTGAATTCGATCTGCAAGGCCCAGGCCTGAAGATTGAGAAAATTCAGCTAGGCGTCCCCGGGTTTCATAACATGGAGAATGCGATTGCGGCCACGTTGGTAGCAATGGAGTTGGGCATCGATGACAAAACGATCAGAGAGGCGCTTGCCTCCTTCCATGGCGTGAGGCGTAGGTTCGAGTTTGTTCTTCGAAAGAATGGTTTGATTTACATTGATGATTATGCGCATCATCCTGCCGAGATAGAAGCTTTTTTGAAATCGCTTAAGTCGATGTATGCCGGTAGAAAAATTACGGTGGTGTTTCAACCGCACTTGTTCACACGCACGCGCGATTTTGCAGAAGGATTTTCGAAAAGCTTAAGCATCGCGGATGAGGTATTCTTACTCGACATTTATCCGGCACGAGAAGAACCAATTCCCGGGATTACGAGCGACATCCTGTTCAAAGAAATTACGAGCCCTGTAAAAATAAGATGCACCAAAAAAGACTTAATGCAAAGGTTAGAAGATATAGATGTGCAAGTGCTTGCTACCGTTGGAGCGGGAGATATTGACACGATGGTGAAACCGATTAAAGAGATGTTGTCAAAACGAAAATAATAAAATGGCTGCAGGCCACAGGCTACAAGCTACAGGCTGATTGCCCCAAAGCTTGCAGCCTGCAGCTTGAGGCCTGAAGCCTAAAGGCAAAGAGAGATAAAATATGAAGTGGAAGTTAAACATACGAAACGAAATAAAAGTAGCCACTGCGCTGGTTGGTATTTCATTTCTTATTGCATTTGGTGAGCGAAAGCAGGGTGGGAGTGTGTGCAGCAATATTATTGTGGAGATCGACAACCTTCATGAAAATCATTTTCTCGATGAAGCAGATGTAATGAAGTTGGTGGAGAATTCAGGACAAGCAGTTAAAGGTACGGGCATCGATCGAATCAAGCTGAAAGAGATTGAATCAAAATTGAAAATCGATAAACATATTCAAGACGCTCAGTTGTTTGGTGACCTCAAAGGGAACTTGATTGTGAATGTTGAGCTGCGCAGGCCGATGGCTCGCATTGTTCAACAAGATGCACCTGATGCGTACATCGCTGACGATGGAGTGATCATGCCTGTGTCTGAAAAATATACTTCACGAGTGATGCTGCTCAGTGGTGCGATGATGAAGAAATTATTGGAAAGTGAAGATTTGAACAAGACTGACGAAGGCAAACAAATTTTGGAGATGATCAGGTATGTCAGCGAAGAAAGATTTTGGAAAGCTCAGGTAGCGCAAATGGATATCGATGCTGACGGAAGGATTACAATTTTTCCGCAAGTGACAGGTCAAAAAGTGGAATTTGGAAAAGCGATAGATATCGAAAATAAATTCAGGAAGCTGATGATTTTCTATAAAAAGATTTTACCGCAACGCGGATGGACAAAATATGAACGAGTGAATTTGGAATATGAAGGACAGGTAATAGCGGAGTAAATTAAAAATGAAGAAAAAAATAGGCAATAGGCAGTAGGCAGTGTGTTTACGAGTGCCTAATTCCTAATGCCGTTAACAACGTAGAACAACAATTTGATAAGCGAATAATTGACCAAACAGAAACAGACAACCACTAAAAATAATAAGTCATGGAAAACGGGAAAATAGTAGTCGGCCTCGATATCGGAACAACAAAAATATGTGCCATCGTTGGCCGCAAGAACGAATTCGGTAAACTCGAAGTGCTTGGCATGGGCAAAGCCGAAAGTGAAGGTGTGATCAAAGGCATCGTTACCAACATCGATAAAACCGTGTTTGCCATTGAGAAAGCTATCAAAGAAGCTAGTGACATGAGCGGCATCGACATTGGCGTTGTCAATGTAGGCATCGCGGGTCAACACATTCGCAGCACAATTCATCACGGCAGTATAACACGCAGTTCGAATGATGATGAAGTGAGCATTGAAGATGTGAATCGCCTTACCGAAGACATGTACCGGATTGTAATTCCGCCCGGCAGTGAAATCATTCACGTGATGCCTCAAGATTACACGGTTGATTACGAAGAAGGGATCAAAGATCCTGTTGGAATGAGCGGAGTGAAACTCGAAGCGGACTTCCACATTATCACTGCACAGACCAGTGCGATCAATAATATAAATAAGTGTGTAAGACGCACGGGCCTTGAAATTCAGGATTTGATTTTGGAGCCACTTGCTTCTAGTCTTGCTGTTTTGAGTGAAGAAGAAAAAGAAGCGGGAGTTTGCTTGATCGACATCGGTGGCGGCACAACTGATATCGCTGTGTTTCATGACAGCATCATCAGACACACAGCGGTCATTCCGTTTGGAGGAAATATTTTAACGAGTGATATACAAGACGGCTTAAAGGTAATGGCGAAGCAAGCGGAGCAATTGAAAACACGCTTCGGCAAAGCCATCGCTGAAGAAGCGAGCCCGAATGAAATCGTGTCGATCCCCGGAATTCGGAATCGTACTGCGAAAGAAATTTCAGTGAAGACATTGAGCAACATCATTCAGGCGAGAATGGAGGAGATCATAGAGATGGCGCATACTGAAATTATCAACTCAGGCTATGAGAGCAAGCTTGCAGGTGGCATTGTGATCACTGGTGGCGGCTCTCAACTTGCTAATCTGAAACAATTGGTTGAGTACATGACGGGAATGGATGCACGCGTAGGCTATCCAAACGAGCATCTTGGCAAAAGCAAACTCGAAGCGGTAAAGAGCCCCATGTATGCAACTGCAGTTGGCTTGGTGCTCTCCAGCTTCCGTTCACTGGATGAACGCGAAGATCGGTACAAGGAAAAAATGGCTGAAGCAAAACCAATGGCAAAAATGAAGAAGGCAAATCCGACTTCGGATTTTTTCACGAGCATTTTGAACAAGACGAAGGGATTGTTGATTGACGACTTGGGGGATAAGAACGAGTATTGATCAGGATTTTAGGATTAAAGGATGAACAAGATGATAATGATTTCAGATTACAAATTTCGGATTGCAGATTTAGCGTTAAGACCAATTTGGAATATCGAATTTAAAATTTGGAATTACTCTGCGGCAGGGATAGGAACGAAAAGCCCGAAGAGCGAAGAGAAGTGCGTTGACGGACTTGTAGTGGATAGCCCGATGGCGTCCCGAAGGTTCGGGACGACAGCCGCCCAAATTAAAAACGTAAGCTCAAATTCTCAAACTCCAAACTTAGAATTTGAAATTTGAGATTTGAATTTTGGAATTTAAAAACAAACGATTAACAAAAACGAACAACCACCTAAAATAATAAAGTCATGTTTGAAACAGGATCATACAAATTTGATCTGCCGAAGCACCACAAGTCAATCATTAAAGTGATTGGCATAGGTGGCGGTGGCAGCAATGCGGTGAACCACATGTATAAACTCGGCATCAAGGATGTTGAGTTCGTTGTGGCCAACACTGACTTGCAGGCGCTGAACAGCAGCCCGGTGCCTTACAAGTTGCAACTGGGGGCTGCGCTCACCGAAGGTCTCGGCTGTGGAGCAAACCCTGAAGTTGGTCGTGCGGCTGCGCTCGAAAGCAAAGAACAGATCCGTGAGATGCTCGCTGGAACGAAAATGATTTTTGTCACTGCAGGCATGGGAGGTGGCACGGGTACAGGCGCTGCGCCTGTGATCGCGAAGATTGCGAAAGACATGGACATCCTTACCGTTGGAATTGTGACCGTGCCGTTTGGTTTTGAAGGAAAGAAAAAAACAAGTCAAGCAGAGATCGGAGTGGAGTCATTGCGTAATTGCTGCGACACAGTACTCGTGATCCTCAACGACAAGCTGCGCGAGATCTATGGAAACCTTGCCATCGGCCAGGCATTTGGTGAAGCTGACAGTGTGCTTACCACAGCTGCCAAAGGTATTGCCGAAATAATTACGCTCGCGGGTTATGTGAACGTTGACTTCCAGGATGTACGCACGGTGATGCTCAATGCAGGAGCTGCTGTTATGGGTTCTGCAGAAACACGCGGAGATAATCGTGCGGTGAAAGCAGCACAACAAGCGCTTGCTTCTCCACTACTCGACAATCGCGACATCATGGGTGCGCAGAAAATTTTGTTGTCGATCATTTCAGGTCAGGAGGCAGAGTTGCAAATGGATGAGCTTACCACGATAACAGAATACATTCAGCAACAAGCGGGTGATGAAGCGGAAGTGATCTTCGGTCACGGAGTAGATTCACATTTGGGTGATCGCATTCGCGTGACGGTGATTGCTACAGGATTTGCGAGCGAAGGAAAAATCGCAAAAAAGCTGGCTGAGAAGAAAGTGCATGAACTTGATCGCACGCAGATTTCTTTGTTCAATCAATCAGATAATTCTGTGAATCAGCGTACCGCTGAAATTGAATTGAAACTGAAAGACGATAAAGACAGGCCGATACTCGAAGAGAAGCCAACGGTGCAAAAGCCAGTGGACAAGCCGGTGCAGCGGCCACAAGACAAACCGATTCTCAACAAGCCTGAAGAGCCCATTGAAGAACGGACTTATGTTTTTCAAAACCCGAAGGCAGAAGAAGATAATGAAGAGAAGTTTATTGAGGAAGATGAATTTAAAATCGGGAACGAGATTTCTGCTGATCAGGTCATCAATGAAGAAGGTTTGATGGAAGTGCGTAAAACCAAAGAACGTCTCGAGCAGCAAGCTCGTGAGCGGAGAGAGCGACTGAAAACAAACAAAAAACAAGAGATGACAAAGGAGGAGTTCAACGAAAAGTGGACGTTGCCTGCTTACTTGAGAAGAGGTGTGAAAGTAGATAACGAAGTGCCTCACTCGTCAGAGCCTTTCATCTCACGCTACAATTTGAACGATGATAATAATTTGTTAGGCAACAATAAATTTTTGCATGACAATGTGGACTAGGCACCTCACCCCAACCCTCTCCACAGGAGAGGGGGAAGGGATGAGGCTCAAAGAAGAAATAGCTCCATTCCCCTCTCCTCTGGAGAGGGGTTAGGGGTGAGGTTATGGCATAACCGGCACGACTGGTCTTACTCCATTCGTAGTGGTTGTTGGAAGTAATAATTTTTTGCCGGTGTCGGTGTGCCTTCTTACTCGGTCGGAGATTTTGAAAATGCAGTGGCTTGATTTTTTGCTGCGCTGACCGACAGGTTTTTTAAACTGGAAAAGCCGGGAACTATGTCTCGGCTTTTCTTTTTGTGGAAGAGATGTTATTGTTTTTTGTAATTGAAGTCTGCCCAGAGTTTATCGAGACTTGTCCAAATGGTGCTACCAGGAGGCTGAGGTGATAGTTCGTGAAAGACGAATGTCCTATCTTTTATTTCATCCCTTTTTATATGTACGATGCAGTGGAGTGTCATTGGTTTTTGCGCCATGTAGTCGAGCATTTCAATGGTGCCACTATAAGTTTGCAAGTCGCCATTTGTTGACTGTATTTTTTCAAAAGATGTTTTTGTTGGAATTATTTTATCAACCGGAATTTTTCTCCGATCAATATTCCGCCCTACTAAACCGCTGTAATAAGCTTTCAAGTTTTCTTGAATAACTTCGGCATTTATCTCTGGCGATCCATCCAGGTACCAAAGAAAAGCATAACTCCAGTAATCATCGCTTTCGTTAAGTCCAAAGCCAGGTGCAAATCTTATATCTTCAACACCGGTGTATGGAATTTTGGTAGCGAACTCAATTGGAATTGAGAAACGCTCGACTCCCCACCCTTTTGGCATAGCGATACTGTAAGGCGGCTGCCAATTCTCGGCATCAAATTGAATTTTTGGTTTTTGTTTACAGGCTACAAACGAAACGAAGCAACAAATGGTGAGAATTGTCTTAAAGAAACCCATGTGTCTTATTCATTTTAATTGTTTATCAATATATGAATTTTCTTCAGTACGGGCTTTTCTATTGAGTTCTTTGACCAGCTTCATTATATTAAAACCTGTCATAAATTGATTCATTGTTTTTATTGATAAGACTCTGTAGTATAGGAGTACATTTTGAGTGAGGTCACCAAATTCTAAACATTCAGTTATGAAACAAAATAAATCATCACGAAGAGGCTTTATAAAAAAAGTGGCTGGCTCTGCATTGGCATCGGGACTCACAACCTCATTTCTGTCGGCCAATCCTGACGACAAGCATTTTATGTTGCAACTTGAGCCTAATGAGAAGAGGCAGTATGGCTCAAATGATCAAGTCAACGTGGCCGTCATTGGTATGGGCATTATGGGTTTCAACAATGCCGAAACAACGGTTCAGATTCCGGGAGTGAAACTAGTTGGCGCTTGCGACCTTTATACAGGCCGGCTGGATCATGCTAAAGAAGTTTATGGAAAGGATCTCTTCGTAACGAAAGATTATCGGGAGATTTTAGAACGTAAAGATGTTGATGCGGTGATCATTGCTACCTCTGATCATTGGCACGATCATATTTCGATTGAGGCAATGAACAAAGGCAAACATGTTTACTGCGAGAAGCCGATGGTTCATCAGCTGGAAGAAGGGGCAGCCGTAATTGCCGCACAAAAGAAAACGGGTAAAGTATTTCAAGTAGGCAGTCAGCGGGTGAGTTCGATTGTCACTCAAAAAGCAAAAGAGATTTTTGACTCGGGAGTGATTGGCAAACTCATTTTAGTTGAAACCTGGAATGACCGTCAGAGTGGTAATGGAGCCTGGCAATACTCCATTCCTACAGACGCCAAAGCAGGAACTGTTGATTGGGATAAGTTTATTGGTGATGCTCCAAAAGTGGCGTATGATCCGGTTCGTTTCTTCCGTTGGAGAAATTATCGGGATTATGGCACAGGCATGGCCGGTGATTTATTTGTTCATCTTTTCTCCGGCTTGCATGCGGTGACAAGCTCGAAAGGACCTGAAAGAGTTTATGCAACGGGCGGACTTCGCTATTGGAAAGACGGCAGAGATGTTCCGGATATTATCACGGGATTATATGATTATCCTGCCTCAGAAAAACATCCGGAGTTTACCTTGCAAATGCGCGTCAATTTTGTGGATGGTAATGGAGGTGGTGAGAGCATTCGATTAGTGGGAACTGATGGTGTGATTACTTTGGGTTGGGGCAGCGTAAAAGTTGCTTTGAAAAAGATGGGCAAGGCCCCCGGCTATGGAGGATGGGATTCTTTCAATACGTTTACGCTGGCGCAACAAAAGGAATACGAGAAATGGTATAAAGCCAATTATCCTGAGCAAGGTCCTGAAGTAAGTAGTCCGGGTTCGGAATATTTTGCGCCCAAAAATTACAGCGCTAATTATGATCATCATTTTAGCTTCTACAAAGGCATAAGAGAGAATGCACCCATTGTCGAAGATGCTTTGTTTAGCATGCGAGCAGCCGGGCCCGCACTAATTGCTAACAAAAGCTATTATGAAAAGAAGATAATTAAATGGGATCCTGAAAATGCAAAAGTGATTTCATAATTCATTTTAAATTGCCGGACAGTTTTTCATAAATCGTTTTCAGTGCTGTGCATTACCCTTAGCCATTACCCCAATGTCGTTTTAGTTAAGCAATTACTCTTCGCCCCCTTGCGCCTTCGCGGTAAGAAATTAACCGCAAAGGCGCAGAGACGCTAAGTATTCAAATGTTATTGATTAATTTCTAAGTACGACATTGAGCTTGTGATCTCTTTTAATTCGGAGAGCTACTTTTTGGGCTTGGAGCTCTCATTGATGATTCGAAATAATTCAGCTTCGGTGAACGGTTTTTGCAAGTGGTCATTCATTCCTGACTTAAAACTATTTTGAATGTCTTCTTTGTAAGCGCTGGCCGACAAGGCTACTATTGGCTTCATAAAGTTTAGCTTTCGAAGCTCTTGAGTAGTGGCGTGCCCATCAAGTTCAGGCATTTGAATATCCATCAGTACCAGGTCGAACTCTTTCTCTTTTACTAATTTGATCGCGCTTTTTCCGCTGTCGGTCGTGGTTACCTCTGCTCCGAAATTTTGCACCATTTTTCGTGCTACTATTAAGTTAATAGGGTTGTCGTCCACGATAAGAACGCGCATGACGTTTTTAAGTGTTTTGTTATTTTTGGTAGCAACGTGTTGTTCCACTTCTTTTTCGGACACCTTCAATTTAAGAGTGAAGGTGAAGCGAGATCCATTCCTCATCTCTAAATTAGCCGGGCTTTGAACGCCAATTGTTCCATTCATTAATTCAACCAAGCTCTTCACAATGCTTAATCCAAGACCAGTTCCACCATATTTTCTCGTCACTGAATTATCTGCCTGGTCGAAGCTTTGAAATATTCTTGCTTGCGCTTCTTTGGCTATGCCAACGCCTGTATCAGTTATTGTTCCCTGGATCAATATTTCATTATTATTTTCTTTCAGCGCAGAGAATTTTATATCGATTCCTCCTTCGTTGGTGAATTTGATTGAGTTACTAATCAGGTTGTTGATGATCTGTGTAATGCGAACTTGGTCGCCAAGCACTTCTTTAGGGACTGAGTTGTCTATCTCGCAAGTAACGACCAACCCCTTTTGCTTCGCCAAAAACTTGTAACGCTCGATTTCATTGTTTACGACTTTGCTGAAATTGAAATTCACATTTTCCAATTCCATTTTGCCACTTTCAATTTTACTGAAATCAAGAATATCATTAATGATTTGAGTTAAGTTCTTACCTGAACTTTGAATCATCTCCAGGTATTGCAAGTACTCTTTGTTTGTTACTTCATGCATCATCACCTGGGTAAGACCTAAAATCCCATTGAGTGGAGTGCGAATTTCGTGGCTCATGTTAGCAAGGAAACTGCTCTTTGCCTTGTTCGCCTCCTCGGCTACAAGCTTGGCTTCTTTCAGAAGGTTTCGTTCAAGTTCCAATTCCTGGCGCGAAGCCGTGCTATTCTCCAGTTCATCTCCCAGCATATTGATTCCGGTGGCAATCGCATCCCAGATGGTGCCATTTTCAGATATTGGCAACTTTTGTTTGAAATCAAGATTGGTGTACGATCCGATCACATCCATAAACGTATTTACCATTTGATCCTGATCAGTGCTAGAGCCCGTGGGATCTAATTGCATTTTGTCTGCGTAGCGATTGAGCGTATTTGAAATTTTTGTGATGAGGTCATCACTGAAATCGGTGATTACACGCTTGGTGTAATCGCCTTTCATTAGTGCTTCGCTAAACTCCAACAATTTCACCAGCACTTCTGACTTCACCGGTATGGTATCATCTTTCTGAACTGACAATGAGGGTATCATAGCTATTGGGTTATTTTATATTGCTGAAATTCCTGTTTGTTTCTTTAGATAAATCCAGTCAAGAGCATCCTGCTTGTTGTAAAAGAACTTGGCTTGAAAATTTTTTGGCGTCTTTATGAAAACGTTGGCAATCAGAGCAGCTACCGGATTGGAGGCAATTAACGCTGCTCCCAAAATATTCTTTAAGCCTCCCTCGGGCTGCTGTAAAAATTTCTTTGCTTCTGCGGTCACGGTACTAACATTGGACATGTCAAATATGAGGTAGTGCTTCTTATTGTCTGTGAAGTCCAGTCGAGTGGCAACCATTTGCATCGCTGTCAGCAGGTCCACCTTCAAGCGGCTTCTGAATTCTGCAAAAATCACGTCATCATCTGCAGTTCTGGAAATTGTCAACGAAGTCTTTTCCATTTTCATGAGCATAAAATATTTATTCGGCTGGTGTTTGTCGTCCTGATTTTTTTTAACCATCCCAGTGCATCTTCTTTATTGGTGAAAAACTTAGCAGGGATAGAGGGGCTGCTGACTTTCAAATACAGATTCACAAACAAGGTTGCCACTACGCTATTCGACAGAAATGCTCCACCCAATATTCCTTTGAGCCCACCATCGGGGCTGTTCATGTAATCACGAGCTTCTTTGGTCACTGACTTCACGTTACTAAAATCAATGAGCGTGTACACCGACTCTCCCTGTGTATAATGAAGTCGACTTTCAACGATCTCTTTGGCAACCTCAATGTTGATTTCAAGTTTAGGCGCGTACTTGAAAAAAACAATGTCAGCACGTTCTTCAGTCCAGAATGAAGTGGTTCGATATTCTTTGTAATTGCGCTTTTCCATGTGAATCAGGCTTTACTTTTAAGAGTTCCAATGAGTTCCATATTGAAATTATCATTCGTCTGGATGTATGCGCTTTTCTGCAGTACCTCAACGCCAAATCTCTTTTTCTCGATGGAAGCATCCATCCCTAGATAGAGCTTATCACAACCTAAGCTGTTTGTTCGCAGTACCGTTTGATACAAGCCTTGTCTGTAGCTTCCGTGACTAAGAACATAGTCGTAATCCATTCCTACAGCGAAAAAGGAATAATTGTTTTTCGAGGACTTGTGGCAGAAATTGACCACAACCAATGGTCCTTCTTTTTCGGATGTGTCCATATCCGTTGGCTTAAGCCTGAGCTCAATTACTTCCCAACTTGGATGCTCCATGATATTGGTAAAATATTTAAACGGTATCGTGTAGGTGTTAATGTTGAAGGCTTTGTTCTTCACATTACAGTAAAGCTTATACCAAAGAGCAGGGTCTCCTTTTCTTTTCTCCTCGCCTGTCAAAACGGTGGTTTTGAAAAAATCATTTTTGCTCAATATCAGCTTCTTGAACTGCGATCTGGAATTGCTGGAGAAACCGGAAAGATATTCGTTGACGTCTGTCCATTTTGTGTTGGAAAGCGTGTGGGTATCCGGCATCTCTATTTTAATAAAGCCTTCTTTTATCAGGAAGTCGCTGATTTCAATGTCATCCGTATTGAAATCGCGTAATTGAACTGTACTCGCTCCACTTTCTTGCTTCACTTTGTTCATGATGTCCAACATTTCTCTCACGGCATTTTTCCAAAGCGGGTGATTGCGGTCGGTATACAAGTGGTCTCCCAGGCTCAGCAATGATCCCATCATAATTACTTTTGATGACAGGTAATATTTGTCTTTCTTTCTGAGCTCTTCAATTTGCCTTGATGTTTCTGCAGGAGCGATCATGTCGTCTTTGCAAATCATCTCAGTGAAGTAAGTGGCCAATACTGGCTTACCAACTTGATCCTTGATAATCAAATAATGAAGCTTCCAGTTATTTTCCGGGTCAGGATTGTTGCTGTAAGTGTCTTCAATAAACTTGCAACCTTGCCAGTCGAAGGTGCCATTCGCACCTAATAAGCTGTCCCATAATTCCGGGTTAACATTTTGAATGGTTGTTTCATGTTGTATGTTAAAAATTTCGCTGGACGGTTTGTTTGATTGAACGGAATAACGCTTGGCTGTCGCCTCAAAGGGGAGATCAAAATTAGCGCTGATGTTTTCTACGGTTTGCCCTTCTTCTTCCAGCACCTGAGGGAAGTGATGATGAAATGCTTCGAGCACATTTTTAATATCCTCATCGCTCTGACCATTGGTGATTGCGAGACGAAGGCCGCAACATTTTACAGGTACGCCAGGGAAAATACCAATGTTAGTATAGAACCCTTCATCCAACAACCGCTTCACCATATTGTAGCCAACGCGAGGCAAGCCAAGGCCGATGTAAAAGATAGGAGAGTCAGAAGGTAGAACCAATGGCAGATCATAGCGATCGATAATGTTGCTCGTCATTTTGATTTTTTGCGCCAGCTTATTTTGAAGCGAATAGATCTCATCTGTCAAATGGATTTTTGCACTGGCAATTGATGCGCCCAACATCGGAGGCTGCACCGGGCCTGAGAAAGTGTAGGAGCTGCCGCAAGTAAGAATTTTTCTGTGCATTTCTTTATCGTGGAGCACGGTTACACCGCCACCTGTTCCGAAGCCTTTGGCTAACGAAGTTGTCAACACCATTTTAGGATGAAGCGGCATTTGACTCAACACATATCCGTTTCCGTTCTTGCCTGCCCAGCTCATGCCGTGCGCATCATCAATATAAACATGGAAAGTCGGGTATTTATCCAGCAGGTAGGTAATGTCTTTCAATGGTGCGTAATCACCATACATCGAGTAAAGGCCATCGGCCATATACCAGATCTTATTATACTTGTTTGGATTTTCTTTGATCATGTCTTCAAGCATGTCCATGCGGTTATGCTTGATCATTTCTACTTTGGTGCCACGGGCTTTTAATTGCTGCACTGCGAGTTGAACACTTCCGTGCACTTGATGATCAAGTATAACAAGATCATCATCTTGCACCATTACAGGCAGAGCGCCCAAGTGGGCAAGCGTAGTAGTGGCAGCCAAGATAGAATGGTGGTTGTCAAAAATCTTGTAGAAGAGGTTCTCAACTTCTTCATACAAGTTGCAGGCAGAAAATAATCGAGAAGAAGAGTACTGGGTTCCATACCTAAGGGTGGCATCAATGGCTCCTTGCTTGAGCCGATCGTCCGTTTCAAGCCCTAAGTAACTGCATGATCCAAAGTTGACTACCTTTTTTCCGCTGATGGTAACTTCTCTTCCATTCAAAATCTGATCTTCTACAGATACTTGAAAGATGCCGTTCTTAACTCCGTTGGAAATACACTCATCTATTGTGTTGATGAATTTGTTTGAGCTTTTAGTTTTTGACATGGCCTAAATGTTTGTTTGTGTGATACAAAGATTGTATACCGGCATAAGCAAAACATCAGGAGAAATTGCATTCTACAAAATCAGAGGATGTCGGAGTTTTTACGACAAGGCATACGGGATTCTCGCTCATTGCCCTTATTTTGATCTATTTAGATGGTTTTGTACCATGGACTAGGGAAAAGGAGTAGGGAAAATTCTGGCTTGCCAGATTCTCCTTCGACCATCCTTCTATCCTGTTTCTGAGAGTTTTCTGCCTATTCCTCTGAGTAAATCCCGATTGACTGTTTGCCCAAATAGGTTCAGGTTCAACACATCCCTGTAGAATGATGGGACTTAATACTATAACCTCGGCTAAACACTGAAGTTTTATTTAAATTGAAAAACGAATAAAAAATTTATGGCCATAAAAATACTTGTGTGCGATGATGATGAGGCAGTGTTGGGATTGGTGCGCTTTAAGCTCTTAAAAGACAACATAGGAGAAGTGTTTATAGCTAGAGACGGCCAGGAAGCCTTGAGGCAATTGCAAGAACAAGATTTTGACCTGGTCATTACCGACATTCACATGCCCCATCATGATGGTGGTCAGGTGTTAAACTTTATAAGGGTTGAGCAACAGAAAAATACTCCGATTATCATGCTCTCCTCAGATGCCGAAGAAGAAGTCATCGCCCTGGCAAAAAAACAGGGCGTCAATGAGTTCGTTAAAAAGCCGCTGAAATCGGCCGATGATGTGGCGAAGCGTGTGAGAAAGCTGTTGCATTTAAAATAGTACCCTGTTCGTGCGTCTAAACTCATAAGGAGAGTGTGCGACACTTTTTGTAAGTCTTTTGTCGATGCCATCGCTCGCCCTCTGACTCCCTAAAGGGAGAACCACCAGCACGCAGGCACCCTTTAGGGCTAGGGTGCGGAAAGGAATACAAAAGTGTCGTACACCTCATAATTACCAAATTCTTTGTTTTTCATCCTGCCTGCATTCTCGTATTTACTTGAACATATAGCGCCCACTTTTCAATAAGACTCACCAGGTGATCCAATTTTATTGGCTTACTGATATAATCATCCATGCCTGCCTGCAAACAATCTTCCTGATCGCTCGTCATTGCATTTGCCGTCATGGCAATAATCACGGGCTGCTTATTTTGCTGTGAACGGATTTTTCGAGTTGCCTCCAAACCATCCATCTCCGGCATTTGTACGTCCATGAATATTACATCATACTGATTTTTGTTTTGCGCTTCAACAGCTTCTTTTCCTGTCACCACAATATTGGGCACATAACCAAGCTTATTGAGCACTCGCTCAGCTAGCCTCTGGTTTACCGGGTTATCTTCTGCCACCAGGATTCGCATCGGATATCTCTCAGAAAAATCGGCCTGAAGTTTCTCTGTGCTATGCGGTACAATGGTCATCTTATTATCAAGTTTGCGAAGCGCATTCACAACGTACTCGCAGAGCATGTTTTGTTTAACAGGTTTGGTCAGCACCGAAGAGAAGAGCCCTGTAAATTTTTTATTCCTTTCGTCCCCTAAAGAACTCAAAAGTATAATAGGGATATCCGGATAGTTATATCGGATAGTTTGGGCAAGATGTACCCCATCCATGCCCGGCATTTGCATGTCGGTAATCACAAGATCAAATTCATTTGAGCGAGATAAAATCTCGATAGCCTCTTCACCGGAGCTCGCCAATGCAGGAGCAAGTTTCCACATTTCAAGCTGCGTCTTAAGAATGCTCCGATTAGTAGAGTTATCATCCACGACCAATACTCTCTTTTCTTCAAGACCCAGCATGTTGTCGTAAACATAAGTTGGAAGCAACTTGACACTAGCGGTTGTGCACATAGTAAACCTGAATGTGGTGCCTTCGCCTGACACACTGCTCACGGTAATAGTACCACCCATTACCACCCATTAACCGGATCAGCTTTTCTGAGATGGCCAAACCCAAACCTGTGCCTCCGTATTTTCGTGTCGTAGAAGAATCAACTTGAGAAAAGGCTTTGAATAGTTTATCAATTTTATCTTCAGGGATTGCGATCCCGGTGTCTCGGACTTCAAAACAGAGTTCGCATTTTTCTCCGTCCGTTTTCAAGAGCCTTACACCAATAAATATTTCTCCTTTCTTAGTGGATTTTATAGCGTTGCTTACAAGGTTGGTGAGCACCTGGCGAAGGCGTAAACTGTCGCCAATAATCTGCGAAGGCACATTGTAATCCAACTGATAGATTAAATCCAAACCGGTGTGCGCTGCTTTTTCAGCAAACATGTCAAGCACTTCCTCAATGGAATTTCGCAGGTTAAAATCTTTTTGCTCCAGTTCCATTTTCTCAGATTCTATTTTGGAGTAATCGAGAATATCGTTGATAACACCCAACAGACTGTCGCTGCAAGTTCGTATGGTTTCTGTGTACTCGCGCTGTTCACTGTTAAGTGGCGTTTGAGCCAGCAGTGACGCCATGCCGATCACCCCATTCATGGGTGTTCTCAATTCATGACTCATGGTGGCAAGAAAAACACTCTTCGCCCGGTTCGCCTGATTTGCTTCGAAGTTTGCTTTTTCTGCTTCCTTTCTTGCTTGACGTTCATCAGCTGTAGAAAGGAGTAGTTGCCTGGTTCGCTCTTTCACTTGTTGGACCAGCGTTACTCTCTGCTTTCTGATCATTTTTTCCCTGATTGCGAAAATAAGAGCTAATACTCCCACACTCATTGTTATTGAGATGACCTTGAACCACCAGGTCTGCCAAAATGGAGGTGTTATGATAAGTGAAATGGACGCGATATTCCTCGACCAGTTTCGATCGCTGTTCAAGCCTCTTACCTTAAGCACATAACTGCCCGGGTCAAGGTTGGTATAAGTAGCCAAATGACGTGTGCCTATAAGATTCCAACCTTTGTCAAATCCCTCCATTAAATAGGAGTATTGCTTTCGTTCACGCGATACAAAGTTTAACGTGGCGAACTCAAAAGAAATTACTGACTGTTTGTAGGATAGTGTTATCGGTTGATACTCTTCACCGATGCTTTTATTTTTTACAGGTGGAACTGATTCATTAAATATTTGAAAATCCGTAAAGACAAGAGGAGGCTCATAAGAGGTGCTTTTTAAACTGTCAGGATGGAATTCGTTGAAACCGTTTACGCCCCCGAAATACATCTTGTTTACAGAAGGCCGGCTTAAATTCATTGGATTGCAACCCATCAGCATCAGTAAAGTTGGTGAATTTACTAGCCAGCCGGTTGAATTGTGCGATCCCATGGTTTGTACTGATCCATAAATCACCATGATTGTCTTTCAATACTCCGAAGATGGTTTCGTTGGGCAAACCATTGCTGGTATGATAATTTGTAAATTCATTTTTGTCCGGATCGAAGAAGCAGAGGCCGAAATCAGTGCCGATCCATAACTTGTTGTCAGTGTCAATGTAAAGGCAGCTTACTGAGTTGTTGCTTATGCTGTTCTTCATATTGCTATGCTCAAAATGAGTGAAGACGCCAGTCTGTTTGTTCAGACGGTTGAGCCCGTTTCCATTCATCCCTATCCATAAATTTCCCTTTCCATCTTCACTTATGGTATTTACATGATTGCCGCTAATGCTTGTAGGATTAGACGGTTCGTGACTGAAATGAATAAAGTTTTCCTTTTTGCGATCGTAAAGATCAAGACCTCCTCCATAAGTACCGATCCAAATATTTTTTTCTGAATCTTCAAAAATAGTCCAGGCGTTGTCGCTGCTAAGACTTGAATGATCGGCCGGATTATGTTTGAAATGATGAGATACGTTCTTCTTCTTATCCAAGACAATCACTCCTTCTCCCCAAGTACCCATCCATAGATTTCCTTCATGATCTTCTGTCACACTCAGCACATAATTGCGGCCCCGGTGTGTCTGATCATGTAAAAAATGTCGGAACAACCCGCTCTTGCGGTCGAAAAGATTCAAACCACCTCCGTCTGTGCCTATCCAAAGGTTCTGATCTGCATCCTCATAAATCGCTAGCACTGTATTGTGACTCAGGCTTTGGGGTGAACTGGTGTGACGATAGTGAGTGAATTTCTTTGCGTTGATATTCAAGAAATTAATTCCTCCGCTGAACGTGCCTACCCACATATTTCCGACATCATCTTTATAAACTGACCATATTGAATTGCTGGATAAGCTGGCCTTATCAATATCATCCTGCACCGAAGTATGAAATATTTTTGAATTGAGATCCATTATGGACAGACCTCCATTTTCAGTACCGATCCAAAGATTGTTTTGATTGTCCTGGGCCAGGGAGAGTATTACGTTATGGGCAACACTGTTTTTGTTGAGCGGATCATTCTTAAAGCGCTTGAATCTTTGAGTTTCACGATTAAATAAATTCAGGCCTCCACCGCGCGTGCCTATCCAAAGTTGCCTCTGGCTGTCTTCAAAAATTACGCTTACAGTATTGGAGCTTAATGAATGAATATCTCTGTCATCCGATGTGAAGTTTTTAAAATTTTGCTTTGCCCGGTCAAATAAATCCAGACCGCCTTCCAATGTTCCGATCCAGAGATTGTGATTACTGTCTTCAAAAATATCTTTGATATAGTCACTACTGAGACTACGGTTATCACCTTGCTTATGATTGTTATGAAGAAAAGTCTTATCCTGATGCTTAAACAGATCTAGTCCCCTGTCGGTACCCACCCACAAACTTCCGTTGCTGTCGAGCAATAAACTATTAACATAATCACCTGCAATGCTATTCTGATTATTGTTGTCCTGCCTGAAACGCAGAAATTTTCCTTCTTTGATATTGAACAGATTCAACCCGCCTCCGTAGGTTCCGATCCACAAGTTTCCTTCATTGTCCTCGGCCAGATCCATGATGAAATTGCTGCTAAGGCTGTTCTCATTTTTGATATCACATCGGTAGACGGTAAACTTGTATCCGTCATATTTATTAAGCCCGTCACGCGTGCCAAACCACATAAAGCCGTGGCGGTCTTGCAACATACAGGTAACATTACTTTGAGACAGACCAGCGTTGGTTCCTATGTGTTCGAATTTTAAATTCTGTGCAAACGAATGGAAGCCTGTTGCGAACAGAAATAAAAAAAAGGAAAATTTCACTATCGATTTCACTTAAGGTTTAAACCCTGGCGTAAGAGTTTGCCCTTGACTGGACATTTATATCATTTGATTGGGAACTTGCCGCGCGTAAACTTTCTACCACTTGATCGCATAGATTATTAAAACGGTTCACTTTGGTATGGAAAAGTTCTCCGGTTTGGCCAGAGGTGCACATCATTTTTATTTCTTCGAGCATCTCAGAAAATTCTTTATCGCACAGCATGCCTACAGTGGAAGTTACTTTATGAAGAACCCCAAGGAAAAAATTTGATGCGTTTTGAGCAGTACTTAAAAGCGATTGTTGAAGTTCTCTGACGTTATCAATCAAGAGAGAGATCAACTCCTTTTTAAAGTCCGCGTCACCATCAGTGTATAAGTTGAAATTGATAAACAGGGGCCTGTTACGAGCGCTGATATATTTATCGATTTTGCTTTGCAACTCCTCTAAGACGAGGGGCTTTGCAATAAAATCGGTCATACCATTCTCGTCCGCCCGTTTTTGTACTTCGACCAGACCAGATGCCGTGAATGCAAGAATGGGCACGGTTTTAAAATACAGGTCGTCCATGCCCCGTATAAGTCGGGTCGCCTCAAACCCATCCATTTCAGGCATTTGAATATCCATGAGGACAAGGTCAAAAGCTTTAGTTGCAATTTGGGCTACACCTTCAGCACCATTATTGGCGATCGTTGCTTCCATTCCCCAGTGGTGAAGAAGTGATTTCGCCACGATCTGGTTTATTTTATCGTCTTCAACGACAAGGATGTTTGCTTTTTTGGTATTCATTTGCTGATTTATTTGCGTTTCGTTACCTGTTTCTTTGTTTAAATAACTGGCTCAAAATTCTGCAGAAACCCAGGTCAAAACATCAGGCTAGTTCTGATTTTGATAAATCAGGAAACTGCTGATATGATCTATTAAGAGCGTGATTCAATTGAAAAAGACCAACAAGTTCCCTCTGCTGGCTTAATCAATTCCAGCATGTGGTTAATCTTTTATTTCTTTGAGTTCTTTTTCAGAAATTAAATCCACCAGTCCGCGAATTGTTTTAAGGGGCCACGCATCCCAGGGAAATCGCTTTTAAAGATTTGTGGTTCTTTCGAAGTACTAAGTTCTCGGAAGGGCCCTCTCCACCACTGGTGTCATACCGGACTGCAAGCGGGAGGGAAGAGGGGGTTCCGGTATCCCCTCTATCAGAGGACTGTAAGAAAGGTGTGGTCCGTACTTACGGTGCACGCTCAGGGGGGTGCCTGAACGCGCACTTGCCTCCCGCTTGCAGTCAGGCATGACAGTGAATTTTTTATTTTGTGTACGAGAGTGCCTATTTCACAATTGTCATATCTTAATGGCCAAGTGATCAATCACAGTGTTATAGTTTGATTAACTGTCCAACAGCAGATGCTAAATTGTTAAAGCGATTTCCTTGCCACACATCGAGTGTGAGCAGCTGCTAATAAACTTGTCGATGATTTGGTTAGCATGAGCCATCTTACTTACAATGACTAGTTTTTTTTTGATGAACTAATGGTGTTCATAACTCCACTACTTTGTGATTGCAAAATTTATTCCGAACGTATAAGAGACACCGCCAAGGGCAGTTGTTTGGGAAAAAGCCTTGTCAGAAAAAAGAGCAACGGCCGGAGCGCTATAGGCGGCTTGCATAAAAAAATGAATGAATTTCAATGCATCGTTTTCCAGTTCATATTCAACTCCAAGTCCTACGTTAGCAGATGCCCATGCTGCTCGCCCTAAGTTGGAAGGATTGGAGTTGTTGTTGGAGCTGTTCAAATCCTCGATAGAATAATTTCCATTGAATTTTGAGCGAACAAAGTTTGCACCCAAAACTAGGTATGGTTCAAAAAGGTGAGTTTCGGGTTTCTTCATTTGCAATAAGTACAGGTTCCAGGATGCGCCTCCCTGAAATAAATCTATGGGGTAGCGAACTGACCCATCAGAACTAAATAGACCGAGTGTTACTTTAACCTTGCTGCGAGTGCCAGCGAAGACTGCTCCAATGTTGCCACCGAAGTAACGAGTGGAGAGACCTTTAAGGTCAGCTATCTTACTTTGCAACTGAAATCGCGGTGTTGCGAGGGAGAGCTCAATACCAAAGTTGAAAAACCCGCTTTTTCCGTAGGCTGATCGGTAAAAGCGGCTGCCTCTGGATTGCGCAAATGACTGACTCATCAAGAAGATCAAAACGAACGCAATGAGCCCTTTTACGATTTTGAATTTGGTTGTAGTTTTCAAGGTATTTGTGTTTTTGTGCAGACCAAAAGTGCTGCAGTATTCCTCGGCATAAATCAGCATAACTTGAAATTTGAAAAATCAGGAGTTTAGCAGACGAAAGAGGCATTTCAGTAAGAATTGACACATTTGCCAAACTCTTATTTCATTCTCCGATGATTTTATTTGGTTAGGCAGCTTATTCAGGATAATAAATGATATCAGAAGTATCCTGAAAGGTCAGATAATCCCCTAGGTTTGTAGGATAGACTTGTCTGAAGGAGTGTACGACAGTTTTGCAAGTCTTTGTCTCATTTGCCATCGCTCACCCTCTGACTCTAAAGGGAGAACCACTTGCGCGCAGGCACCTTTTAGGGCTAGGGTGCGGAAAGGAATACAAAAGTGTCGTACACCCTTCTGAAGATGATGACACCCGGTTTAGATTTTTCATCTTATATTGTTGTAAGAAACTTCAACAAAAAATCATGAGCGCTGCAGACAAAATCAAAATCGTTTTAGTAGATGATCATAATTTAGTACGTGATGGTATTGCAGGAATGCTGAAGCAAGTAGACAACTTCCAGATTGTTGGCTCGCTTGAAAGTGGAGAAGAACTGTTAAACGAATTTAGGAATCTTAACCCCGATGTCATTATTATGGATATAGTCATGAAGGGAATGACCGGAATAGAGACAACGCGGTGGATTAAAGAACGGGCAAGTAAAATAAAAGTGATCTTGCTTTCCACTGAAATTAAAAAGGATTTTGTTGCCGGGGGAATACAGGCAGGAATTGACGGGTATTTGCCCAAGGATATTGAAAAAAATATCCTGATCGAGGCGATTAATAAAGTATATGCCGGAGAAAAATACTTCAATGAGGCGATAACCACCCTGGTGTTTGAAGACTATTATAATAAGGAAAAGGTGGCCCGCCAGAGCAAACAGCACCTTCATCTTTCCGACCTGACCGAGCGCGAAATACAAGTATTGAATCTCATCGCCAGCGGCAAATCAAATAAGGAAGTAGCAGATGAATTGTTTATCAGCACAAAAACAGTTGATACGCACAAGTCGCACATCCTCGATAAACTTGGTCTTAAAAACACGGCAGAGCTGGTGAAGTATGCAATAAAGAATGGGCTGATTGCAATGTGACTATCAGCCTATGTGACCATTGTGCTCTATTTTAATTTAATGACTCCTTCGGTTTTTTAAATTAACTCTCAAGGCTAGGGTGTACTACAGTTTGCAGAGGAATCAACTCGGGCATTGTCAACCTCACCCCGTATCACTTTGTTGTTAGCGCAATTTGGATGAATTCTGCCACAGATAAATTCTGTTGGGGTGAGGTTGACATAATTGCAAAACTGTCTTACACTCCAAGACTATGAAGGAAGTGAAAAGTAAAATGCAGCGCCTTCATCTACTTTTCCTTCAGCCCAAATGTGCTTTGTCCGTTGGAAAAAAATTTTGAAAATTATCTTTGGCGTAATTGTAAATGCTTATTCCGCCTGTTGAGCCAATCCAAATATTGCCTGATAAATCTACCTGAAGTGCAAGTATCTGGTTAAATTGAAGGGAGGTCGAATCATTTTTCTTGCGGTTGTATTGCCAGAAATTAAGCCCGTCATATTTATTCAAGCCATCGCGGGTGCCAATCCAAAGGAATCCAAATTTATCCTGAACAATACTCTTTACATCAGATTGGGAAAGACCTTCATTCACCGATATTCTTTCAAACCGGATATTCTCCTGCGCAAAGCAGAGACTCTCCGACAACAATAGGAACCCAATGATGCGTATCCATTTTTTTGTCTGAAAAAAGATGGGATGGAGGCCCCTCATGTCGATGAGTCTTATGGTGTTTCTATTTTTTTAGCAAGCCAGCTATTCGATAAACGTTGCCGTATATAAGCCGTGGTTCGTGCCCATTGCCATGCCATGGATCGTGTCGACACGATCCATGGCATGAGCACAGGCGGACTCAAAAGTATTTTACTATAACCTCATGCAGCATTTCTTTAGTCAGCGGTTTGGTTTTGAAATCGCCAAGTATCCCCAGGTTTTTCGCCTTGTCTTTGTCATCAGGGTTGTCAGAGGTGGTGAGCATAACGACCACCGCCTTGCAACGTAATTCGTCATCCAATTTTTTATATTCTTCAATAAACTCCCATCCATTCATTCCAGGCATGTTGATGTCGAGAAAGATCAAATCAGGGTGCGCATCCGGATGATCTTTTCTATTCTTCAAATATTCCAGAGCCTCAACACCCGATTCTATTGAAATCACCGTGTTGGCTGAATTGTTTTTCCTGATGACTCGTTCGTGATAAAAATTGTCATCATTGTTATCGTCAATGAGCATGATACAGTCTAACTTCTTATTGTTCATATCAAAAAATTATTTAAAGTTTAGCTATCGTAAATCTAAAAGCGCTTCCTATACCTACTTCTGATTCAACCCAAATTTTGCCACTGTGCAGTTCTACAATTTTTCGACAGTTGGCGAGGCCAATGCCGTACTCCGAAGATGGGTCGTTAAGGTTCAGGCGGTTGAAGATGTAAAAGATCTTTTCAAAATTCTTTTGCTCAATTCCAATCCCATTATCGGAAACACTGAATTCATGATGGGTAGGAAGTTCGCTGTAGCGGATTTCTACTTCAGGGACTACGTTTTCCTTTCTGAATTTAATTGCATTATTAATCAGATTCTGGAACAACTGCGTCATTTCAGTTTCGAGAACTTTAATGACCGGCAGTTGGCCAAGCGTGATTTTCACTTTTGAGCTCTTGATAGTCGCATTAAGATCGGCAATCACGTTATTGACGAGTTGGTTACAGTCGGTAAAAACCAATTCCTTATTGCGTCCCACTCTTGAAAAATCGAGTAGGGAGTGAACCAGAGAACTCATTCTTTTCGCGGCCCTGTTGATGGTATCCAAATGCCTCATCGCCTCCTCATCCATCTTGTCAAAATAATCCTCCTCTAATATTTGGATATAATTTAACACCGTGCGAAGTGGCTCCTGCAAGTCGTGCGATGCGATATAATTAAACTGCTCCAGCTCCTTATTTCTTGCTTCAAGTTCCGTGAGTTGCTTTTGCTTTTTTCTTTCGGTGATATCTATAACCGAGGCCAGCACAAGTGTACCTTCTTCGGTTTCAATGGGGTTCAAGCCGATTTCAACCGGAAACTCTGATCCGTCTTTGCGCACTGCAAATAGCTCCCGACCCGCACCCATTGCCCTCACCACAGGCGAAGCAAAAAAATCATTTCTGAGCTGCGGATGAAGCTTGCGGAATCTTTTGGGAATAAATATCTCGAGTACGTTTCCAATTAATTCTTTTCTATCGTATCCAAATAGCTTTTCGGTTTGGTTATTGACTAATGTGATAACCCCACTTTTGTTAGTGAGGATCATTGCATTAGGAGCTGACTCTACTACCAACCGGAAACTTTTTTCTGCTTTTTTTCTCGCGCTGATGTCAATGATAGAGGCAAGAACCATTGTGCCATCTATGGTAACCATGGGGTTGAGACCAATTTCGACTGGAAATTCAGTCTTGTCTTTTTTGATAGCAAACAATTCCCGACCAGAGCCCATCGCTCTTGTTTCGGGGGAAGAGAAAAACATATTCCGGAATTGAGGGTGGTCTTTATGGTACCTATCAGGAATTAAAATCTCTACTCCCTGGCCAACCAATCCGGCTCTGTCATAACCGAACAACTTTTCGGTCTGATTGTTTACATAGGAAATTCTTCCTTCTTTATTTACAAGGATGATTGCGTTGGGCGTGGCTTCCACAATGCCCTGAAAAGTCAATTCGGAATATTTCGCCTTGTTCATGGTCATCAGGTATTGAAAGGTTTAATCCTGTGTACTCCCATTCAATGAAAAATAAAATGTGGTTCCTTCCTTCATTTTTGACTCTGCCCAAACCGTTCCTCCATGCCGGGAAACGATCCGATGAACTATCGCCAAGCCTACACCGGTTCCTTCAAATTCTTTGGCTGAATGAAGGCGTTGAAAAACACCAAAAAGTTTGTCGTAATATTTCATATCAAAGCCTGCCCCGTTATCGCGAACGTAATACACAATTGCTCCTTCTTTGTTCAAATGCCCAATCTCCACAATGGGGTACTCTTTGTAGCGAGAGTATTTCACCGCATTTGAAATCAGGTTTGTCCACACCTGGGTAATCCCTACACTATCTGCTTTCGCGTCAGGAAGATCAGACAAGATTAATTTCAAATTGTTTCTTTCATTAAACCTGGTGAGCTCTTCCCAAACCTTTGCAACCAATGAATTCATGTTTACTGTACTCTTCGTCAACTCTCTTCTTCCAAGCCGCGAAAAAGTAAGAAGATCATCAATCAGTTGGCCCATCTTCTTGCTGTTGTTAATCACTATGTTTATTAACCTTTTTGCTTCGTCATCAAACTTTTCGGCATACTCTTCATACAATATATTGATGTAACTATGAATGGAACGCAGCGGTGCTCTTAAATCATGTGACACCGAATAAGAGAATGCCTCTAACTCTTTATTGGCAGCCTGCAAGTGCTCTTCTGCATTTTTCCGTTCAGTGATGTCACGTCCGATAGCATAAATTTTTCCGGTAACCGGATTGGGATTCGAATTCCATTCAATCCACACAAAACTGCCTTCTTTTTTTCGGAAGCGGCACATAAAATTCATAACCATAACAGCTTCAGTTTTCTGTTTCTCAAATTCATAAATCACTGAAGTTAAATCATCGGGATGGACGAATTCGATAAACGGTTTTTCCTCCCATTCCTTTTCTGAATACCCCAACACCCTTTCTAATTTCGGATTAACAGTTTCGAAATAACCCTGTACGTTTGCAATAAGGCAAAGGTCATTACTATTGTTAAAAAAATACTGGTATTCCTTTAATAGCTTCTGGCTTTTATTTAACTGGATGATATTATTTTCCAACTCGTCTGTTCGCTCCTTCACTTTTTGTTCAAGACTTTGATTGAATAATGTAATCTCGAGGTTTTGTTTTTCGATTTGCGTGAGCATTTGATTGATGGAATCCGTAAGCAAACCCAATTCATCTTCACCGAGTTTAGTAGCCCTAACGGAATAGTCGCCCCGGCTTGAGATTGCCTTAGCTGTTTCAGTCAACGCAAGAATTGGTTTGGAGATTCTCTGCTGCAAGCGCTTCGAAAGCAGATAAGACAACAGAAATGACAATGCAATTACCGAAACAGCAATGGCCCCGTAAAGCCGGAACCTTTCGTACATGGCGCCAAGATCTGATTTCAAGTAAAGTGTGCCTAGCTGCTTGCCTCCTTGCATGACAGCCTGAAACCCCGCAAGGTGTGAATTCTCAAAATGATAACTTTCATTCGAGGGAGATGAGGGAAGTACAGCGTCTGATAAATCTTGAGGATACTTTGCAAACAGGTTACCTTTTTTGTCATATAGACTCGCTGCCACAATGTGCTTGTCCGCCTTAAGTGCAGTGAGTATTTCATTGGCGTCATCGCTATTTTCAAATGCAAGGGCAGCGGTGCTATTGGTAGCGATTGTCTCACCAAGGATACTTAGTTGCCGAACCATGGCTTGACGGAACGTAAAAACTTCATATGCAAAATAAGCAGCGCATGTGAGCAAAAGCACTGCCCCGCTCGTCAGCATAATGATGCCAATGAGTTTTCGCTGGATAGATGTACCCTTGGGTATCATAGTTTAATTATGGCGTTGAGCCAACAATGTCAGCTAGACGAAGCAGTTTTGAACTGATAGTCAGGTTTGCATCTCTGGTTGCATTCAAATTAATCCGAATACGCGTTTTGTTATTTTCAGTAAAGAACCTGATCATGCCTCCCTGTTTGGTGAAGTTGTCCCCATCGCTTACAGTGAGAATACTCCTGGACTTTAGATTGGCGAAGACTTGTTTTAACTGGTGCGTTTCTGCAGCATTGATGAAAAGAATATGGCATGCTTTGACATCATCAATATGCTTATAGCGGTTGACAACTAATGGGTGACCATTTACTTCTTCCCCACGAACAGCCTCATCTAAATAAGCGCCAAAAGGATCATCACCTAAAATGCCAATGACCAGGGCATTCGTATCTTGAAAGGATTGAGCGGGCCACTCTACAAACTGGCTGAAGTTGAAAAGAAAAACTGCTTTGACCTGGTACTCGCGGGCAATTTGTGTTTGGGCAGAAAAAAGAATGGTGCAGCAGACAAGTAGAGATGCTGTGAAGTATTGATGCCCTATTTTTTTTAAAACCGACACGTTATCTTTCCGTAAATGGTTCGTGGAATTTTTGAAGCGCCTACTTCTGAATGCTTATCCTCCCATAGATTTTGCCCGACAACAGAAAATTCAAAACACTTAAACTGCCAGGCGAACCTAACATCAAATGTGAAATAGGGTGATACTCTCGGTGTGCTTGCCGCAATGGAAGGCAATACATCTGTATAACGGCCCACAACATCTAATTGTATGCTCTTTCTCAAATCCATAACGGATTGAAACATGAAAATATTTTTCGGATCAACGCCTTCGAAAGCACTGCTGGCAGGTAAAACCTTGAAACTAGTAGGCGAAATATTCTTATCAAAATAGGTATACCCACCACGCAGGCGCCACCAATCGGTCGCTTGAAAATTTCCGGCAAATTCAAATCCCCATGACTCGGCACGCTGCGAGTTTGCCAGCACGAGAGTGGGCGGTGGCCCACTGGAGAGTGTATCAATGCTACGAAGATCATGGTATCGATTGTAGAAGGTAGCAAATGAAAGTGATAAATGGTCTACCGGTCGCACACGATAACCTATTTCATAGGCTGTAATTTTTTCTGAATGAAATTTATTTGGAGTTAAGTCAGAATCAAACCGAGTAGGAATGCGAACCGCACGAGATACAGCTGACCAAATCGTACTTCTGTAATTCAGCGTCCACGCAACTCGGGCACTGGGCTGAACTTCAAAACCAGAAAAAACATTGTTGAGAAATTTACTGCCGATAGTAAGTTTGATCTTGTCAGGAACAAGCGCGATCTCATCTTGTACAAACCCACTGTAAAGGGGCATGTCACGATTGACCGGATTAAAAGACGGAGCCGTTCTGGGCGGATTATAAGAACTGGATGTTTTATCCGACTGCAAGCGATAGCTTACACCATATAGTATGCTTTGTTTACTGTCGAAAGAGAAACGGTGCTGAATATCGAAATCGTAGGTGTTAAGTTCATATAAAAATGGCTGAGCGGATTCTGGTGTCTTTCGCCACGTGCGATCAAAATAAGCGCGTATAACCAGATTAGATTGATCAGAAAAAGAATTGGTGAACCTGGCCAATACATTTTGTCCATCCGTATTGGCGCGCTTGACGGAGTCGTTTTCAATGCCTTCATAAAAATCGCCTTGCAACGTAAGCGTGTTAGCTTTTGACGGATAGTAATCCATTCGAAAGCCTCCCTGTGTCATGTTCCATCCATCTTTTGCATCTTTCCCATTCTCGAGCGTAGTACTCTTTTGATCGAAACGTTGCGTATATATTCGAAAATAAAGATTAGAATCAATTTGACTCCGGCCGCCTAATCGTATTCCTCCAAAATTCTGTAGCAAAGATCCTCCTGTTCCAGACACATACAGCCCTTGGGTTTCTTTCGCGCTTTTTGTTACCACATTGATGACTCCGTTCACGGCATTTGCTCCCCAAAGCGTACCACCAGGACCGCTCACTACTTCAATACGATCTACGTCTTCGAGTAATACATTCTGCACATCCCAATAAACTCCACCAAAAAGTGGGTTGTATATAATTCGGCCATCCACCATCGCTAGTAATTTATTGGCGAGCACACCACCGGCTGAAGGCAAGCCATTAAATCCTCTCGCGGTAATAGCCCAATCGTGCGAGTTTGCTTGCGACATTTGAAGATTGGATGCGAGACGCAATGCTTCAGGAAGTCTGGTTACACCCGAACGATGGATATCTTCTCCTGTAATTACCTGTATCGCGGAGGCAACTTCTGTCAGTTTCTCCGGCCTCATTGAAATGGAAGTTACCTCTACGTTCATGAGTTCTTCAATGCTTAACTTCTTCAACTTTTTGAGAGTAAGAGAGTCAGAGGGCGCTTGAGCAAAGACATGAGAAAGGGGCGTCACGAAGAGCAATGCAACCAAGGGCCAACCATGGCAGACACTTCTTAGACAAGTGGGTTGAGGATTCAAATCTTTTAAATTTTTTATGTATTCAAAAGAACTCAAAAGCCAGCGTGTTGCTAACTCTTGCCCTCATCGGGTAAACTTGTTAACTACCAGCCAATACAATCCTAATTCCGAGACGGTCTTGAAAAACACATTGAAGTCAACAGGTTTAACGATATAACTATTCGCCCCCAGCTCATATGCCTCTTTTATATCCGGATCTTCAGCAGAAGAGGTTAGAATAACTACAGGTATCATTTTTATTCGAGGATCGGACTTGATTGCTTTTAAAACCTCAAGGCCACTTACTTTTGGCATCTTCAAATCGATGAGGATCACTTTAGGAATTTGGTTAATATCTCGCCCTGAGTAAATGCCCTGTCCATAGATAAAATCAAGGGCTTCAGCTCCATCGCCTAAATGCACAATATTATTGGCTAAGTGATGCTTTTTTAGCGCCCGGATGGTGAGCTCCGCATCCTCCTGGTTGTCTTCTACAATTAATATTTCGACTTCATCATTAATAGTAGGCATAACATCATATTTTTTTCCTATTAACTGATCAAAAGCGGTAATTTTATAAACCTAAGTTTTTTCATAAATGAGGAATCCCAGCCTATAGGAGTAAGTCCTATCCCGCAGTTCATTTTAGGTTTAACAAGGCTATTTTCAACACTGATAAAAGTATAGATAGTCAAATAACTATGGCAAAGGAATTGAGGATTTTGATGATAGAAGATTTAGAGGAGGATGCGGGATTATTAGATCGTGCGCTTACCAAAGAAAAAATTATGTTCACTCGAAAAAGAGTGGAAGAGAGGGAGGAGTTTATTGAAGCACTGGATACGTTTAACCCCGACTTGATTTTATCTGATCATGCTCTTCCTCAATTTAATTCTATTGAAGCATTAAAAATTGTTCAGGAGAGCAAATCGGATATTCCTTTCATCATTGTGACAGGCTCGGTCTCAGAGGAGTTTGCGGTGAGTTGTATTAAAAGGGGGGTGGACGATTATGTTCTGAAAACAAACCTTTCACGATTGCCTTTGGCAATAAAGCACTCCCTGAGTGAGCACCATAGTAAAAGAATTCGCAAAGAACAGGATGAAGTTTTGCAGCGCCAAAATATTGAACTGCTTAAGATCAATAAGGAACTGGATTCTTTCGTTTACAATATATCGCATAATCTTCGTTCGCCTTTAGTCTCAGTCATCGGGCTAATCAATGTTGCTCAATTAGATAAAAACAGAAGCTTGGAAACCGTTGAACGGTATTTTGACATGATCAAAAAGAGCACATTAAGATTGGATGAAACGTTGCGAGAAATATTGGACTTTTCGGAAAACTTGCGAACGGATGTAAAAATTTCAGAGGTGGACTTAGTAAAGTTGTGTCAAGAAAGTGCCGATAAACTGCGGAACGTTAAAGGCGCAGATAAAGTAGAAAAACAATATCACATTCTTAATGATACGCCATTCTTTTCAGATCATTACCGTCTGACAGTAATTCTATTTCATCTCTTTGCAAATTCAATTGAGTACCAGGATGATCAAAAGGAGAACCAATATATACGTGTTAACGCATCGATTTCGCCAACACGGGCCACCTTTAGTGTTTGGGATAATGGTGTCGGAATTCAGACAGAGCGATTGCCGCAAGTTTTCGATATGTTCGTTAGAAGCAATGAGAGCAGCGATGGTGCCGGTTTAGGTTTATATGTTGTAAAAGAAGTAGTTGAAAAATTAAATGGCACTATTACAATCGACTCTGTTTTCGGAGAATGGACTCGTGTAGATGTGACCTTACCAAACCATAACAAGCCTATTGGCTGAATTTAAAAATGGATATTCTCAATTCACTGATCGACAATCTTGAGGAAGCCCTGATCATATTGGATAATGAGGGGAGAGTGCTTCTCTTCAATGAGGTAGCAGCGGAATTAAACAAATCTTTGTTCCCTAAACCATTCGAACATGGAGACCATTTTATTAATTCCACAAATCTTGAGATGAGCCTGGCTATCAACGATGTTATTCAAGACGTCCACAAAAAAAAAGCGGCCGAAAAATATTTTGCGGAACTCAAGAATCACAATGGTACTATCGTTTCTCTTGAATTTAATTTCGTGCCCGTAATTAATGAGCAGGGGGTAGAGACGCACATCCATTTGCTGATTCGTGATGTTACAGCACAAAAAATTTTTGAGAGAAAGCTTATTACACAGGCCGCCAACATTTCAAGTTTAATTGAAAGAGCAAATGCGGTCATAATCGGGTTAGACACGCGAGGTTATGTCACCGACTGGAATGAGCATTGCGTAAAAATTACGGGATTCAGAAAAGATGAGGTGTATGCCCAAAGATTCGTTTCAGTTTTGCTCAAAGATGTAAACCCTTCGAAATTCGAATCGATTTTTGCGAAAGCTCTTAGTAGCGAGCCTGCAGTTTCCGAAGAGCTGCTGATTCGAACCGAACAAGGCAGCCTCATTACATTGTTGCTTAGTTTTAGTCATCGCCTCTCAGCCTCGGGTCAAGTGGTCGGATTGACGCTGGTGGGTCAGGATGTAACGGAACTTACAGAATACCGGATAACACTCGAGATGAAAGTGGAGGAGAGAACGCAAGAGTTGAGGCGTGCGCTCCAAAAAGAAAAAGAAGCGGTGGAAGTGAAGAGCCGATTTGTTTCTATCGCCTCCCACGAATTCCGCTCGCCATTATCGTCTATCCAATTTCAAACGAATTTTATTTTACAGGGCAATGGGACGATCCAACCGGAAGACTTGCGGAGAAGACTTGGCTCCATTGAAAAACATGCTCATCATATGAGTCTTTTGCTTGATGACGTTCTTACTTACGAAAAGGCAGAAAATGGAAAGATTAAACTCGACACCTCGAAAATAGAGATAAATGATTTTTTGGGCAGAATAGTGGAGGAGGTTAGTCACTATAAGCAAGAACGACCATCCATTGTCAAGACAGATTTCAAGCATATACCGATTGCGATAACAACCGATGAAAAGCTGCTTCGAAGTATTTTAATTAATCTTTTAACAAACGCAATCAAGTTTTCTCCGGATGCGGAACATGTATTCTTAACGGTAAAAGGTTCCGGTCACCAACTGATCATAGTTGTTCGTGACGAAGGCATTGGTATCCCGGAAGATGAAGTCGATAAAATATTCGAACCCTTTCTTCGAGGCAAGTCTGTAACCTCCATTCAAGGTACAGGACTCGGCCTTTCCATCGTTAAAAAATCAGTAGAGCTTTTGAACGGAGCAATTCATGTCAGCAGCGCAGTGAGAAAAGGAACTATTTTTACAGTCACCATTCCAATCGACCAAAATAATTAAGTTTACCCGCAGTCTTCATTGCATTTTATCTGTGGCCATCAGTGTGATCTGTGGCCCTATTTATCTGTGGCCATATATGTGATCTGTGGCCTATTTCCTCTAAGTTTGCACCTCGTCTGCGAATCCCTGTAAAGGCAGACTTCTATTTAAAAATACATATGAAAAATTTTGGCATATCGGAAGCGCTAGAGGCATTGAATGTAAAGAAATCAAACCCCGGAACTTCAACCGGATTAAAGTGGATCAAATCTTCAGGTAAGTATATTGACTCCTATTCACCAGTAGACGGCAAGCTTATTGGGCGAGTTCAGGAGTCTGACGAGAAATCTTTTACGAAAGCAGTTGCACAAGCAGAGAAAGCTTTTTTGGAATGGAGAAAAGTTCCAGCACCAAAACGTGGAGAAATTGTACGGCAAATCGGAACGGCATTGCGTCAGCAAAAAGAAAATCTTGCCAAGTTGGTTTCATATGAAATGGGCAAGTCGTATCAGGAAGGATTGGGTGAGGTTCAGGAGATGATCGACATCTGTGATTTTACCGTTGGCCTTTCTCGTCAATTGAATGGATTAACGATGCATTCGGAGAGACCACTTCATAGAATGTATGAGCAATATCACCCGCTTGGGATAGTTGGAATAATATCTGCATTTAATTTCCCCGTTGCCGTGTGGAGTTGGAACTCGATGATCGCGTGGGTATGCGGTGATGTTTGCATTTGGAAGTCTTCTGAAAAAACTCCCTTGTGTAGCATCGCCTGTCAAAATATCGTAGCTAAAGTTTTTAAGAAGAATAACGTGCCGGAAGGAGTTTCATGTATTGTCAATGGTGATTATAAAGTCGGCCAACTGATGTGCGACAATGAAAATATTCCTTTGGTGTCTGCAACGGGTTCTGTGAGAATGGGAAAAGCAGTGGGTCAGGCTGTGAGCGCACGATTAGGAAGAGCTTTACTGGAACTTGGAGGTAACAACGCTATAATCATTACCGAAAATGCAAACCTTGACATGGCGATCATCGGTGCTGCTTTTGGCGCTGTGGGTACAGCCGGTCAACGTTGTACTTCAACACGCAGATTGATCATTCATGAAAAAGTTTACGATGAAGTAACGCACCGGTTGAAAAAAGCATACGGTCAGCTTAGTATTGGAAATCCGTTGGATCAAACCAATCATGTTGGCCCCCTCATCGATAAGCTTGCGGTGAAGAATTACAGCAGTGCGTTATCAAAAATCAGAAGCGAGGGTGGAGCATTCTTAGTGAATGGAGGAAAACTTTCAGGCAAGGGATTTGAATCAGGTTGCTATGTAAAGCCAGCGATCGCTGAAGTAAAAAACCATTATGAGATTGTACAAGCTGAAACATTCGCACCCATTCTCTACTTAATAAAGTACAAGACAATTGATGAAGCTATCGAACTGCAAAATGGTGTAAAGCAAGGACTATCGTCAGCAATTATGACCACGCGTTTGCAAGACATGGAAAAGTTCCTTTCACACGCAGGGTCTGACTGCGGAATTGCCAATGTCAACATCGGCACATCAGGTGCTGAGATTGGGGGCGCCTTCGGTGGTGAAAAAGAAACAGGTGGTGGCCGTGAGTCAGGTTCTGATTCATGGAAAGTGTATATGCGCAGGCAAACGAACACCATCAACTTTGGAGAAACACTTCCATTGGCGCAAGGAATCAAGTTCGATTTGTAGGCACAACCGCAGGAATAATTTCCATAATGTCTAATGATGTAAGTTTATTGGAAATGGATTGTTTGGAAAACCAACTTATTCGGCCTACTTTTAATACAATCAACCTTAGTCTATGAGTTCCAGAAAATACCGCGCTGTCATGCTCATCGATGACAACGAAATCGATAACCTCATCAACCAAAAAATGATTGAGGCTTCCGCTATCACTGAAAATATTTATACGCATACCGGAGCGAAGAGTGCCATCGAGTTTCTGAAGAACATGGAGAAGATGGATGTTGCCGATAAAGTTTTACCTGATGTGATTTTCCTGGATATCGATATGCCATTGATGGATGGGTTTCAATTCCTGGATGAGTTTGCAAACCTGGGACAAGTCACAAGGAAAAAATGCCGCATCATCATGCTCACTTCTTCTATCAACCCGCAGGATTTTAACCGTGCCAAGAAATACGAAAACGTGAAGCTTTATCTAAACAAGCCTCTCTCACACGACAGTATTATGAAAATTGATGTGTAGTCTTAGCGACTTTGCGTCTTAGCGTGAAATAGTTTTAAGCATCCACCGCTCCCTCAATCGCGGCCAGCATCTCTACAAATTCATCGTCCATTTTGATAAGCGCAGTAGGAGCAAAGTAGCTCACTTTTACTTCTTTGAACTTGGGAATAATAGCGGTGATCTTTTTTGCTTTTTCTTTTTTCGCTTCGCTCGTGGCTACGCGCAAAATTTTCAAAAACAATAAAACGTTTTCACACTCATCCTTGCCAAACATTCTGATTTGTCGCTGAATGCTGTTGGTAAGTTGGGTGAATAACTCAAAATCTTTTAGCATACAATATTGAAGTGCGAGTAATGCTTTCACCTCCATCTGTACGAACGGATATTTTTTTAAACTCACTTCGTTAAGCATGCTATTGATAACCTTAGCTGCCTGGTCATACTTTCCTGCATAGTAGCAACTGATGGCCAGGTAACAAACATAAACGGTATGCTTAGGCACATCTTGAGGCTCTGCTTCAATGTCCATCAACAAACTTTCGTTTTCTGCGAACAAGGTTTTCTCTGTATTGTTACGCAGGTGTCTTTCGATCTTTGAAATCAAAAAACGTGCAGAGAAAGTATAGTTCGGGTAATTCACCAGAAGCGTAGAGGTCGCATCATTGATTTCTTCGTAATGCTTTTCCGCCTGGCGATACACTTTATAATGATTGTAATACTCGAGGTGTAAAAATTCAAAAACCAAATTCAAATGG
>WNFL01364629.1_pt1 | contig 34404 bp, 23 predicted proteins | sample 5400361 | NCBI WGS metagenome assembly WNFL01 (sample SAMN13153351, study PRJNA577476) | soil metagenome | isolation source: 40 cm soil on Douglas fir-dominated hillslope | place: USA:California | collected 2013-09-17
ATCCAGGGCGTCGGCCAGATCCGGATATTCGGAGCCGGCCCCTACAGCATGCGGGTCTGGCTGGACCCGAAGCGCCTGCAGACCTTCGGGCTCACGACCCAGGACGTGCTGAACGCCATACGGGGACAGAACATCGAGGTCGTGTCGGGGCAGATCGGCGCCCCGCCGGTCCCGGAGAACCAGGCCTTCCAGTTCACGATCAACGCCCTCGGACGGCTCTCCGATGCGAGCCAGTTCGAGGGGATCACGATCAAGTCGGCCAGCGGCACCGCGCCGCAGCTCGTGCGCCTGCGCGACGTCGGCCGGGTGGAGCTGAGCCAGCAGAGCTACAGCAACTTCTCGCGATTCACCGGTCACAAGGCGGCGCAGATCGTGGTGTTCGCCCTGCCGGGAGCCAACGCCATCCAGGTCGCCGATCGCGTCTACAAGGCCATGGCCGAAATGAGCAAGCAGTTCCCGGACGGGATGAAGTACGCGATCCGCTACGACACCACGCTCTTCGTCCGGGAAGCCATCCGCGCGGTCTACGTCACCCTTCTCATCGCGGGCGTGCTGGTGCTCGTGGTCATCCTGCTGTTCCTGCAGAACTTCCGCGGCATGCTGGTTCCCGCCACCACGGTGCCGGTCACCCTCTTGGGCGCCTTCATCGCCATGGCCGGGCTCGGCTTCACCGTGAACCTGATGACCCTGTTCGCCCTGATCCTGGCCATCGGCATCGTGGTGGACGACGCGATCATCATCGTGGAGAACAGCTCCTACTACATCGAGCAGGGGATGTCGCCCAAGGACGCGACCATCCGAGCCATGGAAGAGCTGACCGGCCCGGTGATGGGCATCACCCTGGCGCTGGTCGCGGTCTTCCTGCCCGCCGCCTTCCTGCCCGGCATCACCGGGCAGATCTTCCGCCAGTTCGCGCTCGTCATTGCCGCGACCGCGGTCATCAGCGCGCTGAACGCGCTCACGTTGAAGCCGGTCCAGTGCGCGACGTGGCTGAGGCCCCGCGGGAACAAGCGGCCGAACTGGTTCTACCGCGGGTTCAACCGGGCGTTCGAGAGCGTGACCCGGGTCTACGTGGGCGTGGTCGCCTGGATGGTGACGCACACGGTGCTCATGATCGTGCTCTTCGCCCTCATCGTCGGGGCGACCGCCTGGGGCTTCGTCCGCCAGCCCACCGGGTTCCTCCCCACCGAGGACCAAGGGTATGCGGTCCTGGTGTCCATCCTGCCCGAAGGCGCGTCCCAGCCGCGTTCGCGCGTGGTCGCGGAGAAGATCTCCGCGCTGCTCGAGAAGACGGACGGCCTCGCGGGCTGGGTCACCATCGGCGGGTTCTCGGTCCTCGACTTCGCCAACGTCCCGAACGTCTCCACGACCTTCATCGTGTACAAGAACTGGAGCGAGCGCGGCAAGGGGGTGACCCAGGATCGGATCGTCTCCGGCCTCAACCGCGACCTCTCCGTGATCCAGGAAGCGCTGGCCTTCGTGGTGATCCCGCCGCCCATCCGCGGCCTCGGCCAGACCGGCGGCTTCCAGATGATGGTGGAGGACCGCCGGAGCCTCGGCCTGAGCGAGCTCTCGCGCAACACCGCCGAGCTCGTCCAGAAGGGGAACGCCAGTCCGGGCCTGCGTGGCCTCGCCGCGACCTTCAGCACGCGCAGCCCCCAGGTCTACCTGAACATCGACCGGACCAAGGCGGAGTCCCTGCAGGTGCTCCCGCAGAGCATCTTCGACACGCTGCAGGCCTACCTGGGCTCCTCGTTCGTCAACTTCTTCAACAAGTTCAACCAGGTGTTCCAGGTCTACATCCAGGCCGACAACGCCTATCGTCTACAGGCCGACGACCTGCGACACCTCTACGTCCGCAACCAGAACGGAGAGATGGTCCCGCTGAACGCCCTGATCCAGGTCCGGCAGGTCCAGGGCACCGAGCTGGTCACCCGCTACAACCTCTATCCGGCGGCGTCCGTCTTCGGGTCGGCCGCTCCGGGCTTCAGCTCGGGCCAGGCCCTCACCACCATGGAGCAGCTGGCCGCGGAGACGCTGCCGGAGGGCATGGCGTACGACTGGACCTCCACGAGCTACCAGGAGAAGAAGGTCGGCTACCAGGCCTACCTCATCTACGCGCTGTCCATCCTCCTGGTCTACATGGTGCTGGCCGCGCTCTACGAGAGCTGGACGTCCCCCGCCGCGGTCGTCCTCGTCGTGCCCATCGCGCTGGTGGGAGTGCTCCTCGCGCAGCTGAGCCGCGGCTACGACAACAACCTGTACACGCAGGTCGGCCTCGTCCTGATGATCGCGCTCGCGAGCAAGAACGCGATCCTAATCGTGGAATTCGCCCGCGACCTCCACAACCGGGACGGTCTCCCCATCGCCGAGGCCGCGGTGGAAGCGACCCGGCGCCGGTTCCGGCCCATCGTGATGACCTCGTTCGCCTTCATCCTGGGCGTGGTGCCCTTGATGGTCGCCACCGGCGCGGGCGCGGCCAGCCAGCAGGCCATCGGCACCGTGGTGTTCGGCGGGATGATGGCCTCGACGCTGCTGGCCATCCCGTTCGTGCCGGTGTTCTACGTGGCCCTCGAGAGCATGAGCGAGCGGGTGCGGAAGAGCCGGCGGCCCGAGCCCGCATCGCCCGGCGAGCCGCATCCGCCATCTCGCCCGGAGGTCGCACCCGAGTAGGCGAGCACTGCTCACGGCTGGCTGACCGAGATCATGCAGGCACCGAAGAACTCGATCGGGGGGTGAGCGCCCACGTCTACGCGGGCGTCCGTGTAGGAATTACACGGCGGAACCGGTCCAACTGTCGGGACGGCTGCTCTAGGCCTCGAGAAGTCCACGAGTTTCAGGACCTTGGCGGTCGGGCTTTCCTTGAGCCGCGTGGCACGTGGCTTGCGTCTCCGCGTGGATTGTCGCCATGGGCACCGCCGAGCTAACGCGCGACCTCATTTCCTCTGTCGGGCGTCTCCGTCAACTCCTCCGGGCGCTCGGTTACTTCCGACCTGACGCCGGGCGGATAGGCCTCAGCTTGGGGCTGCTGCTCCTCGGTATCGGCCTCAACCTGCTCAAGCCCTGGCCCCTGGCGCTCCTGGTCGACAGCGTCCTTGGGAGCAAGCCATACCCTGGGTGGCTGCCTGGTGAGGCCCTGACCTGGGGACAGCCGGCCCAGCTGACCGCCATCGTCGCGGCGTCACTGGGGCTTCATCTGATCCACGCCGCCGCATGCGCCGGCCACGCGTATCTCTCGATCGGCGTAGGGCTGCGCGGCCTGCGGCGGGTCCGCGATGACGTCTTCGGCTGGCTCCAGCGCCTCTCGCTCCGCTATCACCACGGCACCGAAGCGGGAGACATCATCTTCCGGGCCGGGACGGACACGTGCGCCTTTCAGACCCTGTACCTGCAGGGGCTGCTGCCCTTGATCAGCGCCACCGGCACGCTCCTGTTCATGGCCGTCGCGATGGCTCAGCTGAACCTGCGCCTCGCCGCGGTGGCCATGATCGCGGTCCCGATCCTGCTGCTGTCGATCAAGGTCTTCGGGCGGGCGATGCGGGTGCGGGGCACCGCCGCCCAGCAAGCCGAGGGCAAGGTCTACGCGCTCATCCACCAGGGGATCACCGCCCTGCCGCTGATTCAAAGCCATGCGCGGGAGCAGCACGAGCGGGAGCGCTTCATGACCCAGACCGAGGCGGCGCGGCAGCAGAAGATGGCGCAGCAGGGTCTCGAGGTCTTCTACTGGGGCTCGATCTCGGTGATCCTGAGCGCGTGCACGCTCGGGGTGACCTGGGTGGGCGCTCAGCAGGTGCTGGCCGCGAACCTCACGGTGGGGGAGCTGCTGGTCTTTCTGGCCTACGTCGCCCAGCTCTTCGACCCGCTCCACCAGCTCTCGCAGGTCGGCTCCACCCTGTCGAGCGCGAGCGCGAGCACCCGGCGGGTGTTCGAGATCCTGGACACGCCCGAGGAGGTGAAGGACCGCGCGGAGGCGCGCCCGGTCTGCCCGGGCCGCGACCTCGACGGACCGGCGGGATTGCCCACGTCGGCCGACAACATGTTCGCCGCCGTCGGGGGGGCGCCCGGCGGGCCCCCGTGCCCACCGCTTCCGGTCTACGGCAATGTCACCTACGACGACGTCTGCTTCGCCTATGAGCGCTCACGGCCGGTCCTGCGCGGCATCAGCTTCAAGCTCCTCGCGGGCACGTCGGCCGCGATCATCGGCCCGAGCGGCTCGGGCAAGACGACGCTGTTGAACCTGCTGCCGCGCTTCTTCGACCCCGTCAGCGGCGCGGTGCTGCTGGAAGGCGTGGACCTGCGTGACCTCCGCCTGGAGGACCTGCGGGCGCAGATCGCCCTGGTCCTGCAGGAGCCGATCATCCTGCCCACCACGGTGGCCGAGAACATTTCCTACGGGAAGCCCCAGGCGACGATGGAGGAGATCGAGGCCGCCGCGCACGCCGCCCGGGCCGACGACCTCATCGAGAAGCTGCCCCAGCACTATCGGACGGTCATCGGGGACGGGGGCGCGCACTTGAGTGTCGGGGAGAAGCAGCGGATCAACCTGGCCCGGGCCTTCCTGAAGGACGCGCCTATCTTATTGATGGACGAGCCGACGAGCGCGCTCGACGTGGAGAGCGAAGCGCAGGTTGTGGCCAGTCTCTTCGCGCTGATGCGCGGGCGCACGACGTTGATGGTCGCCCACCGGCTCACCACGATCCGCCGGGTCGACAAGATCCTGGTCGTGGACGACGGTCGCCTGACCGAGACGGGCGCTCCCGATGACCTCCTCGCCGAGCAGGGCTACTACGCGCGGGTCGTGGGCGGCCAGCTGGCGCTCTAGAGCCTCACCGCACGCCCCGCTCGCGCTCCGCGGCGCTGCGCTCTCTCTGCTGGCGTTCCCGCTCCAGCGCAGCCTGTTCGCGCAGCCACCTCGTTCGTTCTTTCTCCGCGGCCTGGATGCGGGCGACCTTGTCGAGCACGCCCGACCGCGGCACGCGCGTGGTCGTGGTCTCCGCATCCTCGATCACCCTCGCCAGGCTGGCATTGTTGGTCTCGAGGTTCTTTTGCAAGCTCGCGATGGACTCGCGGAGCTTCTTCCGCTCTGCCCCTTCGGTGCCCCACTCGCTGACGACGATGTCGAGATACTCGCCCTGCTCTCGGGACACGTCGATCAGTGACCTCGCGTCACCGGACGCCTTCTCGGCGGTCTCGGCCAGGCTTCTGGCTTTGCCCCCGCCCTTCAGGGAACCCTTGATTCCGTTGATGCGGTCTCTGGTGAGCCGGTCCGCGCGCTTCCCCTGATCTGCCCCGCGATCCCTGGCCTCGATCTCGGCGATGCGCTTGGCGTGGGTCCTGAGCTTGTTGTCGTAGCTCTCACGCATGCTCTCCCACTCCCCGGCGAGCGCGTCCGGAGCCCCGATCAGCGCGATCAGAATGCCCGCCCCCAGGATGCAGAGCCATCGTCTCCCGGTGCCGCCGTGGCGCATCGCCAGCCTCACTTGAGGTTACTGACCTTGCCCTGAATGCTGTCGAGCCGGCTCGACAGCTCCTTGAGCTGCCCGGCCAGACTCCCGGAGAGCTGGCGCATGGTCTCTTCCAGCTTCGCCGAGCTCGCGGATAGCTCCTGGCTGGCCGTCACCACCTTCCGGATGCCGGTCGCGTTCTCGACATTCAATTCGTGATTGAGCCAGCCGAGCTGGGCGGTCTGCAGCATGAACTTGCGTACCGTCGCCAGATCCTCGGCGACCGAGCTCAACGCGGTTTGCATCTCCGCGCGCGCGGCGGCCAGCGACGCGTCCACCTCCCGCTTCGACGCGGCGAGCTCGCCCTGTACGAGGTCCAGTCGTTCCGCGACGCGCCGGTGCGCGTCGAGGAGCTGGGCCTGTTGTTGCAGGACGCTCAGGGTTACGGTCTCGGGCGCCTGGGGTACGTCCGCGCGATGCACGAAGGTGAGCACCGGCGGCAGCGACACGCGACCGGTCCCGCTCTCCGGCGACGCGGTGTACCGCGCCCAGGCATCGGCCGGACTGTCACCCGGCAGGACGACCAGACGGCCATCCTGGGCGTCGAGCAAGGCCAGGGCGCCCGCATGCCCAGACTGGCGGATGGCGGCGTGAATGGCGTCGGCGTGGGACGCGAGGGCTCGCTCGCGGTGCTTGATGGCCGCCGCCTGCGTCTCCGGCATCAGTGAGTGGCTCGCGCAACCGGCGACCACCAGCGCGAGGCTCATGAGCGGCAGACCCGCGCCCAGCCCGTGCGGGACTCCCCGTCCAATACGTCTGAGCAGCCCGAGTAGCAGTTGGCGCATCGCTCAGCTCCCCGTCGCCTCGGTGTGCACTGTCGGAATATTGTTCATCCGGGTCTCGGCGGCAATGCGGGTGGTTGCGCGGAGGCCCGGATGCCCATCCACAAGCATGCCTGGACGACATCCCGGAGTCGAGGCCGGATCATGGCGCCGGAGCCCCCGGGCCGGCGCATCCTTCTCGGGTATTCCCGACGAGTCCTGTAAGATCATTGCGGTGAGATCTCACTATGGATCATTGCCGCCAAGTGTTTCAAGCAAATGCCCCCCGACGGCTCCCGACCCCGGCGAAGCCCCTATAGTATCCCTCTGACGCGGCGCTATCGCTTCGAGAGCGATCGCGGCGGGTCGGAGACGCAACAGACGGAGTCTCCGGTGGCGGCTCATGGATAGGAACCCGGGCGCTCCTCACCCCGACCCCTCCGCGGGTCCGGCCAGCGTCAGCCTGCGCCGCACGCTTTCCAATGCATGGGCCATGATCGGCCCGTACTGGTTCTCGGAGGACCGGTGGGCGGCCCGGGGGCTGCTGCTCGCCGTCGTGCTCCTCACGCTCGGCATGGTCTACCTCACGGTGCTCTTGAACCAGTGGAACAACGCCTTCTACAGCGCGCTCCAGGACAAGGAGCTCGTGGCCTTCCGCGGGCAGCTGTTGCGCGTCACGTGGCTGATCGGCATCTTCATCGTCCTCGCCGTGTACCAGGTCTACCTCAACCAGATGCTCGAGATCCGTTGGCGACGCTGGCTGACCGACCGCTACCTCCGCGCCTGGCTGGCCGATGGCGCCTACTACCGCATGCAGCTCGTGGCGCGCGAGACCGACAACCCCGACCAGCGCATCGCGGAAGATGTGCACCTCCTCGCCGCCCACACCCTCGGCCTTTTCACCGGAGGCCTGCGCGCGATCGTCACGCTCGTGACCTTCGTCGCGATCCTCTGGGGGCTATCCGGAAGGCTCACCGTTCCGCTGGGCGCCTCCTCCGTCACCATACCCGGCTACATCGTCTGGGTGGCCGTTCTGTACGCGCTCGCCGGCACCTGGCTGACCGACTGGCTCGGCCGCCCGTTGGTCCGGCTGAACTTCGACAAGCAGCGGTACGAAGCCGACTTCCGGTTCACCCTGATCCGCTTCCGCGAGAACACCGAGGGGGTGGCCCTGTACCGCGGCGAGTCGGATGAGTTCCGTGGCTTTCGCGAACGGTTCGAGGACGTGGTGGGCAACTGGTGGGGCATCATGCGCCGGCAGAAGCGGATGGCCTACTTCACGAATGCCTACGGGCTGGGGGCGTGGATTGTCCCGTCGATCGTGGCGGCGCCGCGCTATTTCCGGGGTGAGATCGGCCTCGGCGGCCTCATGCAGACGACCCAGGCCTTCCAGCAGGTCCAGGATGCGCTCAGCTTCTTCATCCAGTCGTACAAGGAAATCGCGGCGTGGAGCTCCGTGGTCGAGCGACTCGCGGAGTTCGAGCGCGCGCTGGAGCACGTGCGCCGGCAGTCGACCGAGAGCGGCGTCCGGGTCGCCGCCGGGCGCCCCACGCAGCTCACCGTGGAAGGAGTCGATCTCTATCTCCCCGGTGGCCAGCCGCTCATGACGAACATCAACCTCTCGCTCCGGCAAGGGGACACCGTGCTCCTGGGTGGCGCGTCCGGCTCGGGAAAGAGCACGCTCGTCCGTGCCATCGCCGGAATCTGGCCGTTCGGACGTGGCGAGATCCATGTGCCGCAGGGTGCCCGCGTCCTCTTTCTGCCGCAGCGGCCGTACCTGCCGATCGGGGTGCTCCGGGACGTGGTGAGCTATCCGATGCCCGCGGGCGGCGTGGACGACAAGGCGCTGCGCGAGGCGCTCGAGGCGGTGGACCTCAAGGAACTCACCGGGCGTCTCGACGAGGCCGCCCACTGGGCGCTCCAGCTCTCCCCCGGGGAGCAGCAGCGCGTGGCCTTCGCGCGGGCCCTGGTCCAGAAGCCCGACTGGCTTTTTCTCGACGAGGCGACCGCGGCGCTGGACGAGGCGACGGAGGCGCGACTCTATCGGCTGGTGCGCGAGCGGCTCCCGGAGACGACGGTGTTCAGCATCGGCCATCGGGCGACCCTGGGTCCTTTCCATGCACGCCGGCTCATGGTAGAGCCCAGGGCAAACGGCCCCGCCTCCATCGTGGAACTGCCCGCTGCCCCTGCCGGCGCATAAGTCGGACCAACAGTTCGGTGCAGGATCCGTCATGGTCCCCGGTGTCATGTCGCCTCCCTGTACGGATGGAGGCACGCCTGCTGTCGGCCCGGTCGTCGCCGGGACGGAGGGAACGCTAGATGCCGCGAGCGGGGGAGCGACTCAGGGGAGCGGCGGGATGGAAAGGCGTCACCTTGGCCTCCGATCGCGTCGTGCGAGACCGCCGGCGAATGAGTACGGGCGCGGCCAGGCACAACGTCACCAAGAGCGCGAGGGCGGCCGCGGTGCCGCCGACCACCGCTCCGGCATGGGCAATGCCAGCCAAGCCCGTGGGAACTACTCCACCGGCCACACCGAGCCCGATCAAGCCGATTGCGGTTTTCATGAGTTATGCTAGCGCTTCGGCTGCGGGGCCAGCAATTGGACCTAAGTCTGATAGGCTCGCCGTCCCGCGCCGCAAACCCTAACGCATGCGATCAATAGCAAGCAGAATGCCACTCCGCCCTGCGCGCCATCTAGCGAAGATGTCGTATAACGTGCGTGTGTCCATCAGCGTCTGCCTTACATGGAGGCGTAAAATCTACCCGGTCGCTTCTTCCTTACGCACCCTCGTTCGATGACGCTCTTCGGCCCCGAGCCTATCCGCGGCGAGCTCCTCAGCGCCGAGCGACTGGAACAAGTCGCCGAGTCCTTCGCCCGCCACCGCGTCTCGGACCGTGAGAGCGCCAGTGCCGCCCTCCTCGCCCGCGTCAAGGACAACGGACGGGTGCTTCTCCGGTACTACCGGGCTCTCGCCGCCGTCATCCACGAAGAGCGCGCCACGATGCCCGCCGCGGAGTGGCTGGTGGACAACTTCTACATCGTCGAGGACGTCCTCAACGAAGTCCGCACCGATCTTCCCCCCGGGTTCTACCGCGAGCTTCCCACGCTCATCGAAGGCCCGCTGCGGGAGGTGCCGCGCGCGGTGGGGCTGACCTGGACCTACGTCGAGCACACCGACAGCCGGTTCGAGCCCGCCTCCCTCCGTCGCTTCGTCGGAGCCTTTCAGCGGGTCGAGCCGCTCCTGATCTCCGAGGTCTGGGCGGTGCCCATCGCCCTACGTCTCATCCTGATCGAGAACCTCCGACGGCTGACCGAGGAGATCGTCGAGGGGCGCGCCGCCCGCCTCGAGGCGGATCGGCTCGCCGACATCCTCCTCGGCCAGGGCGGACGGCCGGCGGATCCCCAGGCCTTCGAGCGCCTGGGCAACGGGGTACTCACGTCCGCCTATGCGGTGCAGCTCGTCCAGCGCTTGCGAGACCAGGACCCCAACACCACTCCGGCGCTGGCCTGGCTCGAGAAACGGCTCGTCGCCGCCGGCACGCCGGCCGAGGAGCTGGTGCGCGCCGAGTACCAGCGCCAGGGGGCCGCCAATGTGACGGTGCGGAACGTCGTCACCAGCCTCCGCGTGATGAAGACCTTCGACTGGCGGGCCTTCTTCGAGAGCGTGAGCCTGGTGGACCGGATCCTGCGCGCCGAGAGCGACTTCGGCACCATGGACTTCGCCACCCGCGACCGCTACCGCAAGGCGGTCGAGGACCTGGCGCGTGGCTCGGGGCGGAGCGAGATGGAGGTCGCGCGCGCCGCGCTGGGCCTGGCCCGCGCGCATGCGCCGGACGTGGAGGATCCCGGCTACTACTTGATCTCACGGGGACGGTCGCGGCTCGAGGAGGCCCTCGGCTATCGCGTCCGGCTCCGCCGGCATCTCGTCCGCGCGTACGTCGCCTCCGCGACGTGGAGCTATCTCGGAAGCATCGCCATCGTGACGGCCTCCTTCCTCTGCCTGCCCCTCCTCTACAGCGGGGAGCAGGGGATCCCCACCGGCCTGGTGGTGGCGCTGGCCGCCTTCGCGCTCTTTCCCGCCTCTGACGTGGCCATCGCGCTGGTGAACCGCGCGGTGATGGAGGTATTTCCCCCGCGCGCCTTGCCACGCCTGGCCCTCGTCGGAGGTGTCCCGTCCCGCTTCAAGACCATGGTGGCGGTGCCGACCCTCCTCACCACCGAGGCGCAGATCGGCGAGCAAGTGCGCCACCTCGGCATCCATTACCTGGCCAACGCGGAAGGGCATCTCGCCTTCGCGATCCTCTCCGACTGGACCGACGCCGACGCAGCCACGGTGGCCGGCGACGAGCGCCTGCTCGCCGCCGCGCAGGCCGGCATCGACGAGCTCAATCGCCAGCACGGCCCCGCCGAGGATGGCGAGCCACGCTTCTACTTCCTTCACCGCCGGCGCGTGTGGAGCGAGAGCGAGGGCCGGTGGATCGGCTGGGAGCGAAAGCGCGGAAAGCTCCATGAGCTGAACCGGCTGCTCCGCGGCGCGACGGACACAACGTATGTCGCTACCGGCCCCGCCCCCCTGCGGCCGCCGACGGGCGTGCGGTTCGTGATCACCCTGGATGCCGATACCCAGCTCCCCCGGGGGGCGGCGGCTCGCCTCGTCGGGACGCTCGCGCATCCCCTCAACCGGCCACGGCTCGATCCCAACGAGCGGCGCGTCGTCGCGGGATACGGGATCCTCCAGCCGCGCATCGCGCCGACCATGCCCGCCGAGCGCGAGAGCTCACTCTTCCAGCGCATCTCCGCGGGGCCCCCCGGCATCGACCCGTACGCTTCCGCCATCTCGGACGTGTACCAGGACCTCTTCGGCGAGGGCTCGTACACTGGCAAGGGCATCTACGACGTGGACGCCTTCGAGACCGCGCTCGCCGGTCGGGTGCCGGAGGGCGTGCTGCTGAGCCACGATCTCTTCGAGGGCTTGTTCGCGCGGGTGGGCCTGGTGACGGACATCGAGCTGTTCGAGGAGTTCCCGGCGCGCTACGAGGTCGCGGCCTCCCGTCAGCACCGCTGGGCGCGCGGCGACTGGCAGCTCCTGCCCTGGCTGCTCCGCGGCGCGGCGGGGACCGGGGCGACGCGGGCCCACATCGGCCCCATCGGGCGCTGGAAGATGCTCGACAACCTGCGCCGGACCCTGTCCGCGCCATGCGCCTTCATGACCCTGTTGCTCGCGTGGATGCTGCCGGGCGGCGCGTCCGGGGTCTGGACCAAGCTCGTCCTCGTCTCCCTGGCGCTCCCCGCGCTCGTGCCCGTCACCACCGACGTTCTGCCGAAGCGCCCGGGCATCTCCAAGCGCGTCTACATCCGTTCCATCGCGGGAAGCCTCGCGCTGGCCGGCGCGCACATCGGGCTCGCCCTCACCCTCCTCGCCCATCAGGCCTGGCTGATGGGCGACGCGGTGCTGCGGACCCTCTGGCGTCTCGTCACGCGCCGCCGGCTGCTCGAATGGGTATCGGCCGCGCAGGTGAAGTCCAGCTCGAGCCTCGACCTCGCCCAGGTCTATGGGCGCATGTGGGGCGCAGTAGCGCTGGCGGTGCTCGCCGGGGTGGTGGCGGCATGGGGTACCGGGCAGGCCTGGTCCATGGCCTTCCCCTTGGTGGCCCTCTGGCTTCTCTCGCCCGGACTGGCCCGCTGGCTCAGCCTTCCCCCGTCCGCCCGCCCCGCCGAGGAGCTGCTGCACGAGGAGCTCGACGTGCTGAGGTCGGTCGCGCGGCGGAGCTGGCGCTTCTTCGAGGTCTTCGTCGGCCCCGAGGACCACGCGCTGCCGCCCGACAACTTCCAGGAGGATCCCCGTCCGGTGGTCGCCCACCGGACTTCCCCGACCAACGTGGGTCTGTACCTGCTCTCGGCGACGTCCGCGCGCGATCTCGGCTGGATCGGCACGCTCGATCTGACCGAGCGGCTTGGCCACACCCTGGCCACCATGGAGCAGCTCGAGCGGTTCCGCGGACATTTCTACAACTGGTACGACACGCAGAGCCTGCGCCCGCTCGAGCCACGCTACGTCTCCACTGTGGACAGCGGCAACCTGGCTGGCCATCTGGGCGTGGTCGCCACCGCGCTCCGGGAACGGACGCGGCGCCCGCTCGTGGACCCCCGGGTGGGGCGAGGGATCGACGACGCACTCGTCCCCCTCGGCGAGTCGCTTCCGCGCGCGGACAAGGATGCGGCGCCCGTCGTCGCGCAGCTCCAGGCGGCGGTGGACGGGCTCCGCGCCGCGCTCGTCGCCGAGCCCACGACCGCCCCGGAGTGGGCCGGCCGCCTGCGGCGGCTGGCTGCCGCCGCCAATCCGTTGACCGAACTCGTCGCCGCCCTCGATGAGGCGTGGCGCGGCGACGCCGCCGCCTGGGTGGAGACTCTGCAGTCGACGATCGCGAGCCACCGGCGCGATCTGGACGAGCTCGCCCCCTGGGCGGAAACGCTCGACGAGGTGATGGCCGCGCTGCCCGCCGAGCTGGCGGCTGGCCTGCCGGCGGCTGGCCGGCTGCTCGGGGGCATGCCCTCTCTCGGAGAGGTACCGGCGCTGGCCGGCGCGGCGTCGCGCGAGCTCGCCACCCTCGTCGAGGGCCCGGCCGACGGTCCACGCCTGGATCGCGGACGCCTGGTGAAGACTCTGGAGGCCCTCGAGCGGTCGGCCCTCGACGGCGCGGCCGCCGCCCGGCGTCTGGAGGAGGCGGCGGGCGCGGCGCTGGCCTTCGGCGAGGCGATGGACTTCACCTTCCTCTTCGACGAGACCCGGCAGCTCTTCACCATCGGCTATCGCGTGGCCGACGGCGTCATCGACGAAGGGCGCTACGATCTCCTCGCATCGGAGGCGCGGCTGACGAGCTTCCTCGCGGTGGCGCGCGGCGAGGTGCCGCCGGAGCACTGGTTCCGGCTCGGACGGCCGATGACCCCGGTGGACCTTGGCACCGCGCTCGTCGCGTGGTCGGGGTCGATGTTCGAGTACCTCATGCCCGCGCTGGTGATGCGGGCCCCCGAGGGCAGTCTTCTCGACCAGACCTGCCGGCTGGTCGTCAAGCGCCAGATCGCCTACGGCGCCTCCAACGGCGTGCCCTGGGGCATCTCCGAGTCCGCCTACAGCGTGCGCGACCTGAACCTGACCTATCAGTACTCCGCGTTCGGGGTGCCCGGGCTCGGCCTCGAGCGTGGATTGGGGGAGGACCTCGTGGTCGCCCCGTACGCGACCGCCCTCGCCGCCATGGTGGACGCGCCCGCGGCGGCGCGGAACTTCGTCGAGCTCGCGCGGCTGGGCGGGCGGGGCGCGCATGGCTACTACGAGGCGCTGGACTTCACGCGCGCCCGCCTGCCCGAGGGCGCGCGCGTCGTGGTGGTCCGCGCCTACATGGCGCATCACCAGGGCATGACGGTGACGGCGCTGGCCAACGTGCTCCTGGGGGGGCTCACGCGCGAGCGCTTCCACGGCGAGCCCATCGTCGAGGCCACCGAGCTCCTCTTGCAAGAGCGCGCGCCGCGCGACGTGCCGGTGTCCCGGCCGCGGGGGGAGGAGGTGCGGGCGCCCGGGCATCTTCGCGAGCCGGCGGTCCCGGTCGCCCGCCGCTTCACGTCGCCCGCCGATCCGCTGCCGCGGACGCATCTGCTGTCCAACGGGCGTTACGTGGTGATGATGACGGCGGCCGGCGCGGGCTATAGCCTGTGCGGACCCCTCGCCGTCACGCGCTGGAGAGAGGACGTCACCCGGGATGCCTGGGGCTCCTTCATCTTCTTGCGCGACGCGCGGAGCGGGGAGGTATGGTCGGCGGGTCATCAACCCTCGGGGGTGGAGGCGGAGACCTACCAGGCGACCTTCCTCGAGGACCGGGCCGAGATCCGCCGGCACGACGGCACCATCATGAGCACCCTCGAAGTGCTCGTCTCGCCCGAGGACGACGCCGAGATCCGTCGGATCTCGCTCATCAATCTGGGCAGCGAGGCGCGCGAGATCGACGTCACCTCCTATGCCGAGCTCGTGCTCGCGCCCCTGCGGGCGGATGCCGCGCATCCGGCCTTCTCCAACCTCTTCGTGCAGACGGAAGCGCTGCCGGAGCTCGACACCCTCCTCGCCACGCGCTCGCCCCGCAGCCTCGAGGAGGAACACGTCTGGGCCGCCCACGTGATGGCGGTGGAGGGAACGAGCGTGGGAGGCTCGCAGCACGAGACGGACCGCTCCCGTTTCCTGGGGCGGGGCCGCGGGATCCGCACCCCGATGTCGATGATCGAGGGCCGGCCGCTGTCCAATACCTCGGGGGCCGTGCTGGACCCGATCTTCAGCCTGCGGCGCCGGCTCAGCCTGGCGCCGGGAGCCAGCGCGCGCATCGTGTTCTCCACCCTGCTCGCGACCTCGCGGCCGGCCGCCCTGCTCATGGCCGACAAGTACCGCGATCCGGCCACCTTCGAGCGGATCGCGACCCTGGCCTGGACCCAGGCGCGGGTGCAGCTCCATCACCTGGGCATCGGCGCGGAGGAGGCGCACCTCTTCCAGCAGCTGGCCAACCGCATCCTCTATGCCGACCCCGGCATGCGCGCGCCCGCCGCCGTCCTCATGCGCAACGCGCTCGGGCCCTCCGCGCTCTGGGCGCACCGGATCTCCGGCGATCTGCCGATCGTGCTCGTTCGCATCGACGAGGTGGAGGACCGCGGCATCGTCCGCCAGCTCCTGCGCGCGCACGAGTACTGGCGGCTGAAGGGGCTCGCGGTGGATCTCGTCATCCTCAACGAGAAGCCGACTTCGTATCTTCAAGATCTCCAGACCGCGCTCGAGGGGCTGGTCCGATCGGGCCGGCCCGCCCTCGGCGCCACCCAGGGGGGCTCGGTCTTCGTGCTGCGCGGCGACCTCCTGTCTCCCGGCGAGCGCGATTGCCTGAGCGCGGCGGCGCGCGTCATCCTCCTGAGCCGCCAGGGCAGCCTCGCCGAGCAGGTGGCGCGCGCCGAGCGGCCCGCGCCCGCGCGCCGGCGCGAGCGGCGCCCCTCGCCCGCGGGGCGGGCCGCGCCCGAGCCGCTGCCGCCGCGCCCCGCGTGGGAGTTCGACAATGGGCTGGGCGGCTTCGTCGAGGACGGCCGCGAATACATGATCGCGCTCGGCGAGGGCCAGTGGACGCCCGCCCCGTGGATCAACGTGATCGCCAACGAGCGCCTGGGCTTCCAGGTCTCGGAATCGGGCGCCGGCTACACCTGGGCGGAGAATAGCCGGGAGAACCAGCTCACGCCCTGGTCGAACGACCCGGTCACCGATCCCCCGAGCGAGACCATCTATCTGCGCGACGACGACACCGGAGACCTCTGGGGGCCGACCGCCCTGCCCATCCGCGAGGAGGCCTGGCCCTATCATTGTCGTCACGGGCAGGGATACAGCCGCTTCACGCATCGCTCCCATGGCATCGAGCTCGAGCTTCTCCAGTATGTGCCCCTCGAGGATCCCGTGAAGATCAGCCGCCTCCGGGTCGCGAACCGGTCGACCAGGGCGCGGCACCTCACCGTCACCGCGTATGTCGAGTGGGTGCTCGGGTTCTTGCGCTCCAGCAACGCGCCGTTCGTTGTCACCGGGCTCTGCGAGCGCACCGGGGCATTGCTCGCCCGGAACGCCTGGACCCACGACTTCCCCGGGCGGGTCGCGTTTCTCGACCTGCGGGGGAAGCAGACGGGCTGGACCGGCGACCGCACCGAGATCCTGGGACGGAACGGCACCCTCGACCATCCGGAGGCGCTCGAGCGTGGTCGGCCCCTTTCAGGGCGGGTGGGCGCCGGGCTCGATCCCTGCGGGGCGCTCCAGGAGACGCTCAGCCTGGCCGCGGGAGAGGAGGCAGAGGTCGTCGTCTTCCTCGGCCAGGGCGAGTCCGAGACCGCGGCCCAAGCCCTCATCGCGCGCTATCGGGAGGCCGACCTCGACGCCGTGTTCGAGGCGGTGACCACCCGCTGGGACGATCTCGTCGGGGCGGTCCAGGTGAAGACCCCCGACCGCTCCCTGGACGTCATGCTCAATCGCTGGCTTCTCTACCAGGCGCTCGCGTGCCGGTTCTGGGCCCGGACCGGTTTCTACCAGGCAGGTGGGGCCTATGGCTTCCGGGACCAGCTCCAGGACGCGATGGCCCTGACCGTGGCCGCCCGCGACATCACGCGCGCGCATCTCGTCCGCGCCGCCGCGCGACAGTTCCCGGAGGGCGATGTCCAGCACTGGTGGCATCCGCCCTCGGGACGCGGCGTCCGCACCCGCATCTCGGACGACCTCCTCTGGCTGCCCTACGCGGTCGCGCAGTACGTCGACGTCACCGGCGACCGGAGCGTGCTCGACGAGGAGGCTCCGTTCCTCGCTGGCCCGGATCTGAGCGATGAGCAGGCCGAGGCCTACTTCGAGCCCGGTGTCTCCGCCGAGCACGCCTCGGTGTTCGAGCACGGCGCCCGGGCCATCGATCGTAGCCTGGCCGTGGGCGCGCATGGTCTGCCCCTCATGGGCTCGGGCGACTGGAACGACGGCATGAACCGCGTCGGGCCCAAGGGGCGCGGTGAGAGCGTCTGGCTCGGCTGGTTTCTCTTCGCCACCCTCGAGCAGTGGGCGCCGATCGCGGAGGCGCGCGGCGCGCGCGCGCGGGCCGAGCGCTGGAGCGCCCACGCCGCCGCCCTGCGAAAGGCGCTCGACGCCCATGCCTGGGATGGCGACTGGTACCGGCGGGCCTACTTCGACGACGGTACCCCCCTCGGCTCGGCGGAAAACCCGGAGTGCCGTATCGACTCCATCGCGCAGTCCTGGGCCGTCCTCTCGGGAGCGGCCGACCCCGCTCGCGCCGCCCAGGCCATGGCCGCGGTGGAGGAGTACCTCGTCCGGCGCGAGCAGGCGCTGGTGCTCCTCTTCACCCCGCCCTTCACCCGTCCGCGTCGAGATCCCGGCTATATCCGGGCCTATCCGCCCGGCATCCGGGAAAACGGGGGCCAGTACACGCATGGCGCCATCTGGGCCATCATGGCGTTCGCCGCGCTCGGCGAGGGCGACCGGGTGGGGGAGCTCTTCTCCATCCTCAATCCCGTCAACCACACCAGCACCCGTGCCGGCCTCTATCGATATCGGGTCGAACCCTATGTCGTCGCGGCCGACGTCTACGCCGAGGCCCCCCACATCGGCCGCGGTGGCTGGACGTGGTATACGGGCTCGGCGGGCTGGATGTACCGGGCGGGCATCGAGTGGCTGCTCGGCTTCCGGCTGCGGGGAGCCGTGCTCTTCATCGATCCCTGCATCCCACGGGCCTGGGTCGGCTTCTCCATTCACTTCCGGTATCACGGGTCGCGCTACGAGATCACGGTGGAGAACCCGCGGGGCGTCACCCGCGGGGTCACGCGCGTGGAAGTGGATGACGCCCGCGTCGTCCTCGGCGCCGAGGGCCTACCACTGGTGGACGACGGCGCCATTCATAGGGTCCGCGTATGGATGGGCTGACGTTCCCGCGTGAACGTGAGGAGAATCTGATGAGTGAAAGGAAGACCTGGTACGGGCGTCTGGGTGGTCTCGGCCTTGGCGTTCGAGGCGGCGACCCAGACCGCGTGGCGTCGTGACGACGCTAATGGGGAAGGTGGCGCTCGTGACCGGCGCCTCACGCGGCATCGGCCACGCGTGCGCGATCAAGCTGGGAGCGCGGGGGGGCCGGATTGCCGTCAACTACAACAAGAGCGCCGCCGCGGCTGATGATGTCGTCGCGCGTATCAGGGCGGGCGGCGGCGAGGCCACGGCCGTGCAAGGCGACGTCAGCGACTTCGCCAGCGCGCAGGCCGTCGTCAACACCACCATCGCCGCCTACGGTCGGCTGGACATCCTGGTCAACAACGCGGGAACGACCCGCGACGGCTTGCTCGCGACGATGAAGGAAGAGGACTTCGACGTCATCATCCAGCTGAATCTCAAGAGCGTATTCAACTGCAGTCGCGCCGTTCTTCGCCAGATGCTGAAGCAGCGATACGGCCGCATCGTCAACATCACCTCGCTCGTGGGAATAATCGGGGGAGCCGGCCAGACGAACTACGCGGCCGCCAAAGCCGGGATCATCGGCTTCACGAGGGCGATGGCGAAGGAATACGGCGGAAGGAATATCGCGGTCAACGCCGTCGCGCCGGGTTACATCCCCACCGACCTGACGCGCGGTCTGCCGCCGGAGATCACGGAAACCATCATCAAGCTGACCGCTTTCGGTCGGGCGGGGACGCCGGAAGAGGTGGCCAACGCGGTGGCGTTCCTCGCATCCGACGAAGCCAGCTACATCACGGGGCAGGTCCTGGCCGTGGACGGTGGAGTGGCATAGTGAAGCATCGAGATCAGTGGCCGCGGTAGACTCTGACCCGCCATGCTCATTCGCCGGACGCCGCTCGCCGTCGGGCTCCGCCGTCCGCATCCGGGGCCCGCGCTCAGGTTCGGGGTGGACACGTTCGCGTTTCGGAACGACAGCCGGATCCACCACCGGGGGAAGCCGGATCTCTACGCGAGCCGGTGTTTCGTGCTGGCCCGGGCGGTCGTCCAGTTCCGGCGCTTCGCACACTTCGAGCCCGGCGCCCCGCGCCTCGCGGCGGCGGAGTACACCGCGCTGGTTCAGCGCATCACGCGCCGCGCTCCCTGGCGTGCGCCGTTACCGGTGGCCGAGCGGGTCGTCTTCCCGGGGTTTGGGTCGCTGCATGAGCTCACGCGGGAGGCGGAGGCCGCGGTGAAGGCGGGGCTCCCGAGGCGGCTCTGGACCCTCTTGCACTGGACGAACTGGCGCATCATCTTCCCGCGCCCGCGCGCCCAGCAGGAGCGTGTCGCGGCCGAGATGGTCACCGAGCTCCAGGCCGGGCGACCGGTGCAGCTGTTGATCACGGACTTCCCTCGCATCCGCGTCAACCACTCGGTTCTCGCCTTCGACTTCCGTGCGAGCGGAGCGGACGCGGTGGACTTCAGCGTCTACGATCCGAACGACCCCACCGTACCCGGAGTGATCCGCTTCGACCGCCGGGAGCGCCGGTACCGGCCCGCACCGCTCTGCGGAGTGGACGTGCCGTACTTGAGGGCGTTTCGAATGTACTGCTCTCCGTTGCTGTAGAGCGGGTGTATCCGGCGTACGAAAGCTCGATTGAGCCCTCGCGGATCATGCTAGGCTTGCGCGTGGCTGCGCGAATGACGTCGAGCCTCGATGAGGCAGGGCCGCGCTGGTACGCACACGCCTACAATCGCCCGAATTTCTATCGGTTCGCGGCCGCGTTGAGCTGGGTGCCACGCCGATTGCGGCTTGCCCTCGCACGGCGTATCGGGCGTCTCGCCCCGTCGTTCATGCCAACCGAACGGGCCGCGATCCAGCAGGCGATGACGCGCTTCACCGGGGCCACCGGAGCCCGGCTGGATACTCTCACCGTTCGTGTGTTTACTGATTTCGCGATGTGCTTCAGTGACCTGGTCTCGACGAACCGGCAGCTCGCGGCGCATCGTCTCTCCCACGTCGGCCACGTGGAGGGCCTCGAGCGGCTGGCCAGCCTGTCGGGAGGACTCATCTCGCTGACCGCCCACGTGGGCAACTGGGAGCTGGCCGGACGGCTTCTCGCCGGACGGAGTGCCCGGCCGACGCACGTCGTCGTCGCTCCCGACGAGGCGCGAGAGCTGGAACGGTGGGTGCGGCGGGATGGCGAGGGAGTGCGCTTCGTCTCGCGCTCGCGTCCGACCGTGTCGCTGGAGCTGCTCGCCGCCCTTCGACGTGGTGAGGTGGTCGGTGTGCAAGGGGACCGGGCGCTCGGTACCAAGGGAGACGTCGAGATCTCCTTCTTCGGGCGACCGGCCCGGTTCCCCCTCGGGCCGTTCCGGCTGTCCAGCGCGGTTGGGGTCCCACTCTTGCCGGCCTTCTGCCTCCTGGACGCGCAGTATCGGTACGTGGTGAAAATAGCCGAGCCGTTCACCGCCGCGCGGGGCGAGGAGGAAGCCGCCGCGCACACGTGGGTCGCGGCCCTCGAGGCCATCGTGCGGGAGTACCCGACGCAGTGGTTCAACTTCTTTGACATCTGGGAGCCGTTCGGGCCAGTAGGATCACTGTCGTCCAGGTGAGATAGGGTGGAAACCGACAAGGTGCTCGAGGAGCTCAAGGGCATCATGGTGGAGCGGCTCAAGTTCGAGCCGAGCCGTCTCCCAGACCTTTCCCTGGCCACCGTGCTACCGAAGGACATGGAGGGATCGCTCGGACTTGATTCACTCGACTTCATCGAGCTGTCGATTGGCATCGAGGAGCGCTTCGGGTTCGTGATCGATGAGGCGCAGGATTTGGAGGCACACTTTCAGTCGCTCGGGACGTTGGTGGAGTACATCAAATCGCGCTTGGCCGACCGCTGACCACGGAAGTCGTGCCCGCGTCGCTACCAACGAGCAACCCGCCGGATCCATGAGTGAGGTCAGGGCCACGCAGGCGATAGGCGACATACACGCCAAAGCCGAAGCGGACGCCGCGTTGCTCCGGGAGATGATCCCCCCGTATCTCCGGCATGTCATCGACCTCTCGTTCCTCCGGTCGCACCTCCTGTACGACGAGTTCGTCTACCGCCTGGTCCTCGAGGTCATCCGCGAGACGGGGCTCGAGTCGGCGATGCGGGAGGGGGGCAGCGCCGAGGCGATCGCGGCCCGGAAGGGACTCGCGGCCGGCCAAGCCGTCGTGCCACTCGACTGGATGATGCGGCTCCTGGCTGCGCGCGGGGTACTGGAGGAGTTCCCCGGCGCGGCGATTCACGAGTTCCGTGCGCGGGGTCCCTTGCCCACGACGGATCTTGCCGCCGTTCGCGATGAACAGCTTCGACACGATCCATCGTGGATGCCTTCCTATGCCCTCGCGGAGACGGTCGCACAGGATTATCCCGCGTTCCTGCGGGGGGACGTCGCCGGGGAGGAGGTGTTGTTCTCTCCGCGGCGGCTTCGGCTCTGGGTCGACTACTTCTCGAACCAGAACGGCTTGTACGCCGTGAACAACCGGATTGGAGCGGCGGCCGTCGAGCAGTGGCTCCCTCGGGACGGGGGAGTAGTTGTTGAACTCGGAGGAGGGTTGGGCAGCGGGGCTATCGCAGTGCTGGAGCGCCTGGGAGCGGCGGGCCGGCTGAACACGATCCAGGAGTATCGGTTCACCGAGCTCATACCCGCGTTCCTCCGGCGCGGTGAGCAGGCGTTGCGGGCTCTTCGGCCTGAGAGCGTGCCCATGAGATTCGACGCCCTCGATATGAATCGCCCGTTCGATGCGCAGGGTATCGCGCCGTCCAGCGTCACCGCGGTCTATGCCGTGAATACACTCCACGTGGCGCACGATCTCGATTTCACGCTGGGCCAGATCCTGCGAACGCTCCGTCCCGGCGGCTGGTTGATCGTATCGGAGTGTATACGTCCGTACCCGCGCCAGGCCATCTATGCCGAGTTCATTTTCAATCTGATCCAGACATTCCGATCTCCGCGCCTGCATCCCGTCCACCGTCCTACCGGGGGATTTCTCACCCCGGACCAGTGGAAGGGGGCGATCGAATCCGCCGGGTTCGCGGACACGCGTTTCATCCCGGACGTCATGCGCATCCACCGGAAGGTTCCCGATTTCCTTGCCAGTGCGATCGGAGCGATCCGCCCGGATTGAGCTGGGGCATCGGCAAGCAGCCTGCGGGCCTCACGCGCCGATTCTGACCCAGGCACCGCTCGCTGACGACAAGCTGGCACCCGCCCGACCCGAGCTCGCGCTGTGCCTGCTCAACTCCGCCCGAGCCTCGCCGCGCGAACCCCGCGGGCGGTTGCCCGTGTCAAAGGGTCCAGACGCGAGCAATCGAGACCGCCGTGGGGGAGGGACTGATGGAGTATCGGCCGCTGAAGGGGCAGACGGCGCTGGTGACGGGCGCCAGCTCGGGGATCGGGCTCGGGGTGGCGAAGGCGCTCGGGGCCGCGGGAGCCGACGTGGTCGTGAACTACGTGTCCGCGCCCGAGGCGGCCGAGCAGGCGGCCGAGGAGATCCGCGCGGGAGGCAGCCGGGCGCTCGCCATCCGGGCCGACGTCTCGCGGGAGGATCAGGTGCAGGCCATGTTCCGCGAGATGATCGGCGCGTGGGGCGGCATCGACATCCTCGTGAACAACGCGGGGCTGCAGAAGGACGCGGCCTTCGGCGAGATGACCCTGGCGCAGTGGAACACGGTCATCGGGGTCAATCTGACCGGCATGTTCCTCTGCTCCCGTGAGGCGGTCCGCGCCATGACCCACCGGGGCCCGTGCCCCGAGGTCTCGCGGGCGACCGGGAAGATCATCTGCATCTCCTCCGTGCACGAGGTCATTCCCTGGGCCGGGCACGCCAACTACGCGGCCTCCAAGGGCGGCGTGAAGCTGCTGATGCAGACCCTCGCGCAGGAGCTGGCGCCCGCCCGCATCCGCGTCAACTCCATCGCTCCCGGGGCGATCCAGACCCCGATCAACCGGGAGGCGTGGGAGACGCCCCAGGCGCTCAAGTCGCTGCTCACCCTGATTCCGTACGGCCGCATCGGCCAGCCGGAGGACATCGGCCGGGTGGCGGTCTTCCTCGCCTCCGACGACGCCGACTACATCAACGGCCAGACCATCTTCGTGGACGGCGGGATGACGCTCTATCCCGAGTTCGCGCACGGGGGTTAGCGCCATGCACTACGACGTCGCGATCATCGGCACCGGGGCGGGGGGCGGTACCCTGCTGCACGCCCTGGCCGCGACCGGCAAGCGCATCCTCGTGCTCGAGCGCGGCGGCTACGTGCCGCGGGAGAAGGCCAACTGGAGCACGCGCGCGGTGAACTTCGAGGGGCGCTATGGCACCAAGGAAGTCTGGCGCGATCGCGACGGCCAGCCGCTCCATCCCCACACCAACTACTATGTCGGCGGCAACACCAAGTTCTACGGCGCCGCCCTCTTCCGGCTCCGCCAGGAGGACTTCGGCGAGATCAAGCACTGGGGCGGGGTCTCCCCGGCCTGGCCGATCGGTTACGACGACCTCGAGCCCTACTACACGCAGGCCGAGCGCCTCTACCACGTCCACGGGGAGCGGCGGGAGGATCCCACCGACCCGCCGGCCAGCGTGCCGTACCCGCACCCGGCGGTGAGCCACGAGCCGCGCATCCAGCGGCTGCACGACGACATGGCCGGGCTCGGCCTGCGGCCCTTCCACGTGCCCCTCGGGGTGATGCTCGACGAGCAGAACCCGCGGGCCAGCCGCTGCATCCGCTGCGAGACCTGCGACGGCCATCCGTGCCTGGTCTCCGCGAAGTCCGACGCCCAGGTCGTGTGCGTGGACCCGGCGCTCCAGCACCCGAACGTGACGCTCCTCACCGGCGCCTACGTCGAGCGGCTCGAGAGCAGCGCCTCCGGGCGCGAGGTCACCGGCATCGTGGTGCAGCGGGACGGGGTCACCGAGCGTCATTCGGCGGACGTGGTCGTGGTCTCGGCGGGCGCCATCAACTCGGCGGCGCTGCTGCTCCGCTCGACCAGCGACCGCCATCCGCGCGGGCTCGCCAACGGCTCGGACGTGGTGGGGCGGCACTACATGGGCCACGTCAACTCGGTGCTGATGGCCATCTCCAAGTGCCCGAACCCGACCGTGTTCCAGAAGACGCTCGGGCTCAACGACTTCTACTTCGGCTCGCCGGACTGGGAGTACCCGATGGGCCACATCTCGTTCGTGGGCAAGCTCGACGCGGACACGCTGCGCGGCGGCGCGCCCGCCATCGCGCCGGGATGGACGCTGGACCTGATGGCGAAACACTCGATGGATTTCTGGCTCACCTCCGAGGATCTGCCGGATCCGGAGAACCGGGTAACCCTCGATCAGGAGGGCGGCATCGTCCTGTCCTACCGGCCCAACAACGAGACCGCGCACCACCGGCTCACCGCCAAGCTCGAGCAGCTCATGAAGCGGCAATCCCGGTGCGGGGTGCACGGCCACGAGTGCCACGAGGGGCTCTTCTCGCGCAACCTGTTCCTGGGCCAGCGCATCCCCCTGGCCGGGGTGGCCCACCAGAACGGGACCATCCGGTTCGGCCACGACCCCCGGACCTCCGCGCTCGACGTGCACTGCCGGGCCCACGAGGTGGACAACCTCTACGTGGTGGACGGCAGCTTCTTCCCGTCGAGCGCCGCGGTGAATCCCGCGCTCACGATCATGGCGAACGCGCTCCGCGTCGCCGACCACCTGAAGACCCGGCTGTGACGCCATGATCGAGTTCGGGCGAGAGGGGCGCGAGTGGCTCTGCGCCAACGGCCTGGGCGGGTTCGCGTCGGGAACGGTAGCGGGCGGGGCCACGCGGCGTTACCACGGCCTGCTGGTCGCCGCGCTCACGCCGCCCGTCGGTCGCACCCTGGTGGTGAGCGGGCTCGACGAGCGGGTGGAGTATGGGGACCGGACCTACGCGCTCGCGACCACCCGCTGGGCCGACGGCACCCTCGAGCCCGACGGGCACCGCCTGATCGAGCGCTTCTCCCTGGACGGCACCACCCCGGTGTGGCACTACGCCTGCGCCGATGCCCTGATCGAGAAGCGGGTGTGGATGGAGCCGGGCGCCAACACGACGTACGTGCGCTATCGCCTCCTGCGCGCCACCGGACCGGTACGGCTGTCCCTCGGCGCGCTGGTGAATTATCGCGACTACCACGCGACCACGCGCGGCGAGGGCTGGCGGATGCGGGTGGAGCGCGTGCTCCACGGTCTCCGGGTGACCGCCTTCGAGGGCGCGCGTCCGATCCTGGTGCTGGCGCCCGGCGCCCAGGCGGAGCCCGCCCATGACTGGTACCGGGGCTTCCGGCTCACCGCGGAGGAGGCCCGTGGGCTCGACGCGCTGGACGACAATCTGCGGGTGGGCGCGTTCGACGCCGCGCTCGAGCCGGGCCGCCCGGTCATCTGCGTGCTGTCGGTCGAGGCGGAGCCCGCGCTCGACGGGGAGCAGGCCTGGCAGCGGCGGCGCGCCCACGAGGCCCTCGTGCTGCTCGACTGGCGCAAGACGCAGCCCGCGGCGGGAGACGCGCCGCCCTGGATCGAGCAGCTCGTGCTCGCGGCCGATCAGTTCGTGGTCGGCCGCCCGCTCGCCGCCGACCCGGACGGGCGGTCGGTGATCGCCGGGTACCACTGGTTCGGCGACTGGGGCCGCGACACCATGATCGCGCTGCCCGGCCTCACGCTGGTGACCGGACGTCCGGAGACCGCCCGGCGCATCCTCTCGACCTTCGCGCGCTTCGTGGACCGCGGCATGCTCCCCAACGTGTTTCCGGACGCCGGACAGGCGCCCGAGTACAACACGGTGGACGCCGCGCTCTGGTACGTGGAGGCGGTGCGCGCCTATCACGCGGCGACCGGCGATGACGCGGGACTACGGGAGCTCTTTCCCGCCCTCGAGCAGATCGTCCACGGCTACGTGGCGGGGACCCGCTACGGCATCCGGGTGGACGGCGATGGTCTCGTCACCGCGGGCGAGCCGGGGGTGCAGCTCACCTGGATGGATGCCAGGGTGGGCGACTGGGTGGTCACGCCCCGCATCGGCAAGCCGGTCGAGATCAACGCGCTCTGGTACAACGCCCTGGTCGCGATGGCGCGGCTCGCCGGACGCCTGGGTCACCCGACCGACGGCTGGGAGGCGATGGCCGAGCGGGCGGCCGCGGGCTTCGCGCGGTTCTGGAACGAAGCCGCCGGCCACTGCCATGACGTCATCGACGGGCCCGACGGCGACGAGCCGGCGCTCCGCCCGAACCAGATCCTGGCCGTCTCGCTGCCCGCGAGCCCATTGTCGCCCGAGCGGCAGCGGCGGGTGGTGGACGCCTGCGCCCGCCACCTCCTCGTGTCCTACGGCCTTCGCAGCCTCGCGCCCGGCGCGCCGGGCTATCAGCCGCGCTACCGCGGCGGGCCGCGTGAGCGCGACGGGGCGTACCACCAGGGCACCGCGTGGGCCTGGCTCCTCGGCCCCTTCGCGCTCGCTCACCACCGCGTCCACCGCGACCGCGAAGCCGCCCGGGCCCTCCTCGAGCCGATCGCGCAGCACCTCACCGACCACGGCCTCGGTAGCATCGCCGAGGTCTTCGAGGCGGAGGCGCCGTTCCGGCCGGACGGCTGCATCGCGCAGGCCTGGAGCGTGGCGGAGACCCTCCGCGCCTGGTGCGAGCTGGCGCCCCGCGCCTGATCCAGATGATGCCGACCGCACTTGCCGAGCCCCGGATGCCCGCTGCCGTGCCCCCTGCCGCAATGAGCGCGGCCCCGGCCGGCGGGCGAGCGCTGGCGCGTCCGTCCACGTCGCTGGCGCCGCGCATCCTGATCCTGGGCGGTGGGTTCGCGGGCGTGACCGCGGCGCTCGAGCTGGCCAAGCGCTGCCGCGGGCTCCTGCCGGTGCACATCACGCTGGTGAGCAAGCAGAACTTCTTCCTCTTCACGCCGATGCTCGCGGAGGCCGCGACGGGCGCGGTGGAAACGCGGCACATCCTGTACCCGATCCGGCCGCTCTGTGGCCGGTGGGGCATCGAGTTCGGCGAGATGGAGGTGGAGGCGATCGATCTCGCGCGGCGGCGGGTGACGGTCCGGCACCACCGGGCCCCGCTCCGCCAGCAGGTGCACTACGACAAGCTGGTGCTGGCGCTCGGCGCCACGCCCAACGTGTCGATCGCCCCGGGCGCCGCGGAGCACGCACTGACCTTCAAGGGCGTGGGTGACGCGCTCACCATCCGCAACCGGGTGATCGAGCTCTTCGAGGCCGCCGCGCTGACCGACGACCCCTGGGCGAGGCGGCGGCTGCTGACCTTCGTCGTCGTGGGCGCCGGGCACGCGGGGACCGAGCTGATGGCCGCGGTGGAGGAGCTGACCCGCGGCATCCTGGTACGCCACTATCCGAGCGTCCCGCCCGAGACGGTGCGCCTCGTCCTCGTCGGCAGTCAGGTGCTGCCCCAGACCGCGACCAACCTCGCGGCCTACACGAAGGAGAAGCTCCTCCAGCGCGGGATCGAGCTCGAGACCGCGCGGGCCGGCTCGGTCACCCCGGAAGGCCTCGCGCTGCAGGACGGCCGCTTCATCCCGTCGAGCTGCGTGATCTGGACCGCGGGGAACCAGGTGAGCCCGGTGGTGGCGGCGCTGCCGCTGCCCAGGACGCGCGACGGCCGGCTCGCGGTCAACGGCTTCTTCGAGGTGGAGGGCGCCCCCGGAGTGTACGCGCTCGGCGACAACGCGGCGCAGATCGATCCGCATTCGAAGGCCCCTTACGTGGCGACCGCGCAGGTGGCCCTCCGCCAGGGCCGGGCGCTCGCCGCCCAGCTCGAGGCGGAGCTGACCGGCCGCGCGCGGAAGCCCTTCGCCTTCAAGCTGCTCGGCGAGATGGTGCCGCTCTCCCGTCACACCGCGGTGGCGGATCTCTCGGGGCTCAAGCTCTACGGGTTCCCGGCCTGGTTCATGTGGAAGACGATCTACATGATGAAGCTGCCGACCCTGGCGGCCCGGCTGCGGGTCGTCCTCGACTGGACGGTGGAGCTGTTCTTCGAGCGCGACGTCTCCGAGCTGAGCGTCGAGGCGCGGGAGGAGAAGCCATGAGGATACTCGGACGGCTGCCCGTCTGGCGACGGCTCGGGTGGCGACTCACCGTGGCGGTGCTGCTGCTGACCGCGCTCGGCATCCTGGGCAGCGGGCTGCTCCAGTACCGGGCGCAGGAGCGATGGCTGCGGGAGTCCCTCGGCGCGCTCCTGCTCAACATCGCCCGCACCGGCGGCCTCCTGGTGGACGGCGAGCTCCACGAGCAGGTGCTACGTGCGGGCCGCAACGACACGCCCGAGTACCAGGCGCTACGCGATCGGCTGCTGCTGATCCAGGAGACCAACCAGCTCGGCGACGCGGTGTACACGCTCTCGAACATCGACGGGGAGATGGCGCGGTACGGGGTGATCAGCAACGGCCTGGCCCCGGTGGGTCAGGCCTATCGCCTGGCCCCCGAGACGCGCGCGGTGCTGGCGCGCGTGCTCCGGGACGGCCAGGCCGGCTACACCGGCATCTACACGAGCGAGGACGGCACGTGGATCACCGCGTTCGCGCCGATCCGCAACCGGGCCGAGCAGACGGTGGCCGCGCTCGAGGTGGACTTCCGCGCCGACGTCTACCTGGCCCAGCTCCGGGCGGTACGGGCGCGCCTCTGGGCGCACTCGCTGGTGGCCGCGCTGCTCGCGGTCGGGGCCGGCGTGCTGATCTCGCGCCAGGTCACCCGGCCGGTGGGGCAGCTCGTGGCCGCGGCCCAGCGGGTGGTCGAGGGGGACTTCACCACCCCGGTGCGCGTGGACGCCCGCGACGAGATCGGCCTGCTCGGCAACGTGTTCCACCTGATGGTCGACCGGCTGCACGCCTCGCACCGGAGCCTCGTCGACGTGCTCGTCCGGGCGCTCGAGTCGCGCGACGGCGAGAGCGGCGCGCTCTCGCGCCTTCAGCGGATGAGCCTCGCCCTCGCGGACGGGCTCGGTCTCGACCGCGCCCAGCGGGAGGCGCTCGAGCTGGGCGCCCTGCTCCACGACATCGGCGAGATCCGCGTCCCCGAGGCGGTGCTGCGCAAGCCGGGGCCGCTCACGTCCGAGGAGCGGCTGCTGGTACAGGGGCATCCGCAGGGCGGCGTGGAGATCCTCGAGACCGTGCCGCTGCTCACCCCCGCGCTCGACGTGGTGCGCGCGCACCACGAGCGCCACGACGGCGGCGGCTATCCCAACGGGCTCAAGGCCGACGAGATTCCACTGGTGGCGCGGATCTTCGCGGTGGTGGACGCGCTGGACGCGATGACCCACGATCGGCCCCACCGCGCGGCCCGGCCCCTCGGAGAGGCGCTGGACGTGCTCAAGGACGAGGCAGGGCGGCAGTTCGATCCGCGTGTGGTCGAGGCCGCGCTCGGGCTGCCCGTGGATCGGTGGCGGGAGCTCCTGGCCTGACCCGCCCGCCGCCGGACTCGGTCCGCGATTGCCCGATATGCTAGGCTCGCCCTCGTGGAGCATGCCGGACCGAGCGCCGCACATCAGACGCTGCTCGAGATCAACAATGCCATCATCTCGAACCTGACCCGCGACGCGCTCTTCCACGCCATCGCCGAGGCCCTCCGCCGCGTCATCCCCTTCGAGCGCACCGCGCTGTTCCTCCACGACCCCGAGCGCGACGTCCTGATCCTCTCGATCCTGGAGTCCTCGCTCCCCACGACCTACTTCGCGGTCGGCCTCGAGATGCGGCCGGGCGAGAGTCACGTGGGCTGGGTGTTCAAGGAGCAGAAGGCGCTGCTGCGACGCGACCTGGACACCGAGCGGGTCTATCCGGCCGACGACCTGGCCCACGCCGACGGCGTGCGCTCCTACATGATCGTGCCGATGGTGGTGCGTGGCCGGAGCGTGGGGACGCTGGCGGTGGCCAGCACGGTGGCCGGCCAGTACACCGAGGCGGACGCCGCCTTCCTGCAGGAGGCGGCCAAGCAGGTCGCGCTCGCCATCGAGAACATGCAGGCGTACGAGGCCCTGACCCGCGCGGAGGAGATGGTCCGGGCGATCGCGGAAGGCACCGCCGCGGTGACCGGCCGCGACTTCTTCTACTCGCTGGTGCGCCACCTCGCTTCGGCCCTGCGAGTCCGCCACGCCTTCCTCACCGAGTGCCTGCCCGACGGGCGCAGCGTCCGCACGCTGGCGTTCTGGAAGGACGGCGCGTTCACCGAGAACGTGGAGTACGACGTGACGCCCACCCCGTGCCGGCTCGTGCTGGAGGGAGAGGCGGCGGTGTTCCCGGCCGACCTGCAGCGGCTCTTCCCCGACGACCACGAGCTGGTCGGCCTCGAGGCCCAGAGCTTCCTCGGCGTCCCGGTGCTCGACGCCACCGGCCGCGTGATCGGCCACATCGCGGTGCTCCACGACAAGGTGTTCCGCGACGCCGATCGCGCGGTGCCGGTGCTGCGGGCCTTCGCGGCGCGCGCGGGGGCCGAGATCGCGCGGCTCGAGGCGGAGAACCGGCTCCGCGCCGCGCTCGCCGAGGTGGAGGCGCTCACGAACCGCCTGCACGCCGAGAACGTGTACCTGCAGGAGGAGATCCGGGGCGAGCACAACTTCGTGGAGATGGTCGGCAGCAGCCCCTCGCTCCTCGCCGCGCTCCGGCAGGTCGAGCAGGTCGCGTCCACCGACTCCACCGTGCTGATCCTGGGCGAGACCGGTACCGGCAAGGAGCTGATCGCGCGGGCCATCCACAGCCGCGGCGGGCGGCGCGACCGGCCGCTGGTCAAGGTCAACTGCAGCGCGATCTCGGCCGGCCTGGTGGAGAGCGAGCTGTTCGGGCACGTCAAGGGCGCCTTCACGGGGGCGATCGAGCGCCGTATCGGCCGCTTCGAGCTGGCCGACGGCGGCACGATCTTCCTCGACGAGGTGGGCGATCTCCCGCTCGAGACCCAGGTCAAGCTGCTCCGCGTGCTGCAGGAGCGCGAGTTCGAGGCGGTCGGCAGCAACCGGACGCTCCGGGTGAACGTCCGGGTCATCGGCGCCACCAACCGCAACCTCGAGGAGGCGGTGAAGGCCGGCCGCTTCCGCTCCGACCTCTTCTACCGGCTCAACGTGGTGCCGCTGCGGGTGCCCGCGCTCCGGGACCGCCGGGGCGACATCCCGCAGCTCGTCACGTTCTTCCTGGCCCGCTTCGCCAAGGAGTTCGGCAAGCCCCTCGATCAGGTCTCACAGGCCACCATGGCCCGGCTGGTCGCCTACGACTGGCCCGGCAACGTGCGAGAGCTGCAGAACATCATCGAGCGGGCCGCCGTCCTGTCGTCCGGCCGCGTGCTCGAGCTGGGGCCCGACCTCCTGCCGGTCGGCTCGCCGACGGTTGGCCCGGCTGCGGCCGTTTCCGATCGCGAGCCCCGGACCCTCGAGGAGATGGAGCGCCACCACATCCAGGGCGCCCTGGAGCAGAGCCGATGGGTGATCGAGGGGCCGGCGGGAGCCGCGAAGAGCCTCGGGCTCCACCCGAACACCCTGCGGAGCCGGATGGCGAAGCTCGGAATCAACCGCTCCCCCCACGGCCGGTCGTAGCTCCCACGAGCCGTCGGGGGCGCCCACCCGGGCGCGCCGAGCGGCCGTCTCGCAATTAGTTTGATTCGCTGTTGATCCGGAAGCTCCCATCGGCTCATCCCGCCCGGCACGCCCCTTGCCCCTGGTTGGCGCGATGCTCAAGATCGACGTGGCGAATCAGGCAGGGCCCCGGATCACCGTCAGCCTCGAAGGGCGGGTGGTGGGGCCGTGGGTGGATGAGCTTCGACGCGCCTGCGAGCCCTATCTGGGCAACGGTCACGCACTCACCCTGGACTTCGCCGGAGTGTCCTTCATCGGCCGCGAGGGGGTAGCCCTCTGCCGCAGCCTGCGGCAGGGCCACACACGCTTCAGGAACTGTTCGCCCTTCATCAAGGAGCAGCTCGATGCATGACCAGGAAGCGAGCCTCGCCCAGCCGGCGTCGTCCGAAGCGGTCCTCATCGCCCGGCTGCGCGCCCGGGACGCCGGGGCGCTGGAGATCCTGATGGAGCGTCACGCGTCCCGGGTCTTCCGGGTCGCCTACGGCATCACCCGCAACGAGGCGGACGCCGAGGAGGTCGTGCAGGACGTGTTCCTGTCCCTCTTCGAGAAGATCGGCGCCTTCGAGGAGCGCGCCGCCCTCGGCACCTGGCTCTACCGGGTCACGACGAACGCCGCGCTCCTTCGCCGGCGCGGCAAGCGTCTGGAGCTGGAGGTGAGCCTGGAGGACCAGCTCCCGAGCTTCAAGGACGACGGGCACCGCGCGGGCGAGCGCTCCTTCCTCCTCGCCGACTGGTCGGCCAGCGCGGAGGAGGAGATGCTCGCCGGCGAGATCCACGATCACGTCCGGCGGGCCATCGACATGCTGCCGCCGCACTACCGCGCGGTCGTCATGCTGCGCGACATCGAGGAGCTCTCCAACGAGGAGGCCGCCGAGATCCTCGGGGAGCCGGTGTCCTCGATCAAGTCCCGCCTGCATCGCGCGCGCATGGCGCTGCGAGAGCAGCTCACGCGCGTCCTGCCCGCCGCGACCCCCGCGCGCGTCGCCCGGTGAAGGGGTAGACTCCGGTCATGTCCCTCAAAGCCGAGCTGAGCGCGCTCCGGACCCGCCTCGAGGCCGGACGGCCCCCGGAGGTGGTGGTGGCCATGCACCGGGCCATCGAGGAGCTGCGGTCGTCGGGCGCGCCGGCGCGCGTGCTCTCGATCGGCGACCCCGCCCCCGCCTTCACGTTGCCCGACGCCTACGGCGAGACGGTGGACTCGCGCCGGCTCCTCGACGCGGGCCCGCTCGTGGTGACCTTCTACCGCGGTCGCTGGTGACCGTACTGCAACGTAGAGCTGGTAGCTCTACAGGGCATCCTCGAGGAGATCCGGGCGCTCGGCGCGAGCCTGGTGGCGATCTCGCCGCAGCTCCCCGAACATAGCCGCGAGCTGATCGAGCGCCGGCACCTGACCTTCCCGATCCTCACCGATCCCGGTAACGCGGTCGCGGCCGCGTTCGGGCTCCGGTTCAGCCTGCCGGACTACCTCCGCGCGATCTACCTGACGTTCCCGCTCGACCTGGCCCAGGTCAACGGGGACGGCTCGTGGACCCTGCCGATGCCGGCCCGCTTCGTCATCGGCCGTGAGGGCATCGTCCGGGCGGCCGAGAGCGATCCGGACTACACCACGCGGCCCGAGCCCGGCGACACCCTCGACACCCTGCGCCACCTCGCCCGGTAGGCGTCGTCCATGGGTCGCGCCGCCACTCAGTGGCGGGCCGTCGCGGCCCCGAAGTAGTCGGTCAGGCGCTGGCGCACGCTCATCCGGGCCTGGTGCAGCCGGCGTCGCACCGCGGTCGTGGTCTCTTCCACCGCGTCCGCGACGTCCACGATGGACAGTCCCTCCGCGTCGACGAGAGCGGCCGCCCGGTGCCGGGGAGGCAGCGCGTCGAGCGCGTCCCGCAGCGCCTCCATCGCGCCCGGCGACCGCAGGTATTCCTCGGGCAGGCCGGACCAGTCGAAGCGCAGGGCCCAGGGATCGTCGCGCCGGCTCCCGGCCGCGGTGAACGTGGGAAGCGATCGCGCGAGCCGCGTCTCGGCGGCGCCGCGGTCGCGGCAGCGGGCGAGGGCCTGGGCGATGGTGAGCCGATCGATCATGCGCCGGAGCACGGGGCCTTCACTCGCCCCGGGCGCGCGGGATGGCGCCGAGAGACTCGCGCAGCGACCACACCGCGATCCCCAGCAGCAGGACGTCCTTCAGCAGGAACACGGCCACCGGACCGGGGACCGGGTAGCCTCCCGCGGTTCGCGCCCAGATCCCTGGCGTGGTGAAGAGAAAGCTGAGCGTGGTGAGGAAGAGCCCGACCGCCAGCGCGCGGCCCGCCGCGGCCAGCCGGGCGCTGAGCCGACGGAGCGCGATGAGGGAGGCCATCGCCACCTCCACGACGCCGATCAGCGCGGAGACCGGCCGCGGCGGCATCCGGTGGGCGGCCCACGCCATGAGCGGGTTCGACTCGACCAGGGGCCGGCTCGCCTCGGCCTCGTGGGCGGTGAACTTCAGCAGGCCGAAGGCGAGGATGATCAGCACGAGGCCGTGGCGGGCGAGGATTCCGATCATGGCTTCATTCTGAGGTCAGGTCCTGAGTTGCGGAAAATGTCGCAATGCAAGACCTGACCCCGGTGAGGTTACTTGTTGTTGGCCACGAAGGGCTGGTTGAAGGGGGCCTCGCCGAGCACGACCTCGGCCCACGCGCAGTACATCTGGACCTTGGCGATGTCGGGGACGAAGGCGGGGACGATGATCCGCCGGAGACGTAGAGGTTGCCGCGCTGGTCGACCTTGAGGCCGTCGAGGGCCTCCTCGCCGGGGGCGCCGGTCATGTCGAAGAACACACGCCCGTTTGCGAGCCCGCCGTCCGTGGTCAGCTCGTAGCGCATCACGACCTTCCTCGTCACGTCCCAGTTTGTCACGTACAGGTAGCGCTCGTCGGGCGAGAACGCGATGCCGTTGGGCCCGGTGAGATCGGTGGTCAGCAGGCGGACGCGGCCGTCGGCCCAGCGGAACACGCCGGTGTAGGGGAGCTCGCGGCGCGGATCCTCGTGGAAGCGCGGCAGACCGAACGGC